>Ga0209959_100950_pt1 | contig 13082 bp, 8 predicted proteins | sample ThiBiot_300_biof_2_FD_183943 | JGI IMG/M metagenome (GOLD analysis project Ga0209959, IMG submission 183943) | Wastewater bioreactor microbial communities from Cape Town, South Africa - Thiocy_expt_300_biof (SPAdes) | ecosystem: Engineered > Bioremediation > Thiocyanate > Unclassified | place...
AGGTGGAGTACAGCAGCACCTCGCCGTCGCACAGCGAGGCCAGCTCCGCGACCTGGGCGATGTCGGCGTTGAGCACGCCCGCGCCTTCGTCGAGCACCACGTCGATCTGGGTGCGCAGCACGCGCGTCATCTTGGCCTGCTCCAGCACGTCGTGGTCGGCCAGGCTCTCGTAGCCGTCCATGTCCGTCACCACGCCGACCAGGCACCGGTCGTAGGCCAGGCCCTCCTCCAGGATGGAGCGGGCCGTGGTCTGGATCACGGCGGCCTGGGCCAGCCGGTTGGTCAGCAGGCGGTGGGCGCCGGCCCAGTTGGCGGTGTCGGTCTTCTGCGTGCGGCGGTTGGCCAGGAACATGCCCTCGCTGCTGGCCACGCCCGTGAGCCTGCCCGACAGCTGCAGCAGCCAGCCGACCAGGCGCGCGATGAAGGCGTTGCTCCGCGTGCCCACGATGCCCACGAGCGGGATGCGGCCCGCGCCGGGGCCGTCCTCGCGCGGGAACAGGTGGTCGGCGATGGCCATGCCCACGGGGCGCGGCGCGCCGCTGGTGGGCTTGAGGTGCATGAGCAGGCCGGGGCCGGCGTTCACTTCCAGGATGGCGCCGCCCTGTTCCTTCATGGGCTGGGACACGTCCTTGAGGATCATGTCCATGCCGGCGATGTCCAGGCCGACGATCTTCGCCGCGAGCTGGGCGTAGTACGCCACGTCGGGGTGCACGTCGTCGGTGCAGTCGATGGCCATGTTGCCGTTGCGCTGCAGCAGCACGCTCTGGCCCAGGGGGATCACGCTGCCCTGCGTGACGTTCTGGCGCTTGAGCTCCAGCTGCACGGCGCCCGCCTCCAGGTTGATCCAGTCCAGCGGGTACTCCTGCTCGGGGCCGCGGCGCGGGTCCTGGTTGAGCACGGCGACCAGCTCGCGCAGCGTGGCCTGGCCGTTGCCGTGCACGCTCACGGTCTCGCCCTTGGTGGCGGCCACCACCTTGCCGCCCACGACCAGCAGGCGGTGCTCGATGCCGTCGATGAACTTCTCGACGATGACGTCGGAGCCCTCGGGCTGGGCCAGCGCGAACGCGGCCTTGATGTCGGCCTCGCGCGAAAGCTCCAGCGTCACGCCGCGCGCGTGGTTGCCGTCCGAGGGCTTCACGGTGACGGGAAAGCCGATCTCCTGCGCCACTTCCCAGGCCTCGTCGGCGTCCTTGACGATGCGGCCCTCGGGCACGGGCACGCCGCAGGCGGTCAGCAGGCGCTTGGTGAAATCCTTGTCCTGGGCGATGCCCTCGGCGATGGCGCTGGTCTGGTCGCTCTCGGCCGTCCAGATGCGCCGCTGCGCCGCGCCGTAACCCAGCTGCACCAGGTTGCCGTCGTTCAGGCGGATGTGGGGGATGCGGCGCTCGCTCGCCGCATCGACGATGCAGCCGGTGCTGGGGCCCAGATACCGGTCGTTGATGGCCGTCTTGATGGCGTGGATGGCGGCCTTCAGGTCGAACGGCTGGTCGTTGATGGCCGCCATGAGGAGCCGGTGGCCGCAGTCCAGGGCCACGCGCGCCACGGCCTCCTCGGGGCAGCGGAACACCATGCGGTACACGCCGCGCCGGGAGATCTCGCGCGTCTGGCCGAACTCGGCCGGCATGCCCGAGAGGTTCAGCAGCTCGATGACGACGTGCTCCAGCACGTGGCCCATCCAGGTGCCGCCTTCCAGGCGCTGGATGAAGCCGCCGCGCTCGCCCACGCCGCAGGTGTGCTCCACCAGGTCGGGCAGCCAGCGGGTCAGGCGCTCGTTGAAGCCGGGCAGCTTGTTGGACGGGTAGTCCTCCAGCTCGCCCAGGTCCAGCCAGACTTCGAGGATGGGGCGGTAGGTCCAGACACTGGGGCCGCGCAGGTAGGTGGCGCGCAGCAGTTGGATATCTTTGAATGTGGCCATGAAATGCAGCGTGGAGGATTCGGGTGCCCGCGCGGTGGGGCGGGTGGGCGACGCGCCCGGGAATGGATTGTGCGCCGGGAACGCGGCGCGTCAGCCCAGGGCAGTGTCAGCCGCCGGCGGGTGCCGCGCGTTACTGGGGAATACCGCCGCGCCGCCGTGGCCGGGCCCTGGCCGGCCGACAATGCCGGCCACGGCCGCGGGCCCGCGCGCGAACTCCCCGCCCCGGCGGGGACGGACATACAAAACAAAATGCAACATCATCATTCCGTGGACGCCTCGGGTGTCTTGCCCGGCCCTTTTGGAGCCGGCCTGCGAGCAGCGCTCGCTTCCGACGAAAACGTGCAGGCCGCCTTCGAGGTTGACCTGACGCCCGGCCTGCGCTTCGCGCCCGGCCTGCTGGTGCTGACCGACCGTCGCCTGCTGGCGCAGGGCACCGACGCGGCGGCCCAGGAATGGCCGCTGGCACCCGGCATGGCGCTGCGCATGCTGGACCATGGCGGCGTGGGCACGCTGGAACTGCACGACGCCGACCGGCGCCTGGCGCTGTGGCGCTTCACGCTGGGGCGCCACCCCCAGGCGCTGCACCTGCAGCAGCGCCTGGAGCGCCAGCTCGCGCTGCTGGAAAACCCCCAGGCCGTGGCCGCGCCCGAGGAGGAAGACACGCCGCGCTGCGCCGCGTGCGGCACGCCGCTGCCCCCCGACAGCGACGAATGCCCGGCCTGCGCGCGCCAGCAGCCGCCCCGGACCTCGACCTGGGTGCTGCTGCGCCTGTGGCGCTTCGCGCGGCCCTACAGGAAGCAGCTGGCCGCGGGCTTCGCGCTCACGCTGGCCTCCACCGCCGCGTCGCTCGTACCGCCGTACATGACCATCCCGCTCATGGACGACATCCTGATCCCCTACCAGAGCGGCCAGCAGATCCCCACGGGCATGGTCATGCTGTACCTGGGCGGGCTGCTGCTGGCGGCGCTGCTGGCCTGGGGGCTGGGGTGGGCGCGCACCTACATCCTGGCGCTGGTGTCCGAGCGCATAGGCGCCGACCTGCGCACCACCACCTACGAGCACCTGCTGCGCCTGTCGCTGGACTACTTCGGCAGCAAGCGCACGGGCGACCTGATGGCGCGCATAGGCTCCGAGACCGACCGCATCAACGTCTTCCTCTCGCTCAACGCGCTCGACTTCGCCACCGACGTGCTCATGATCGTGATGACCTCGGTGATCCTGTTCTCCATCAACCCCTGGCTGGCCCTGGTCACGCTGGTGCCGCTGCCCTTCATCGCCTGGCTCATCCACAACGTGCGCGACCGCCTGCGCACGGGCTTCGAGAAGATCGACCGCGTGTGGAGCGAGGTCACCAACGTGCTGGCCGACACCATCCCCGGCATCCGCGTGGTCAAGGCCTTCGCCCAGGAATCGCGCGAGGCCCAGCGCTTTCGCGCCGCCAACCAGCACAACCTGGAGGTCAACGACCGCCTGAACAAGACCTGGAGCCTGTTCGCGCCCACCGTGTCGCTGATGACCGAGGTGGGCCTGCTCGTGGTCTGGGGCTTCGGCATCTGGCTGGTGTCCCGCAACCAGATCACCGTGGGCGTGCTCGCGGCCTTCATCGCCTACATCGGGCGCTTCTACACGCGGCTCGACTCCATGAGCCGCATCGTCTCCGTCACGCAGAAGGCCGCGGCCGGGGCCAAGCGCATCTTCGACATCCTGGACCACGTGAGCAACGTGCCCGACCCCGCCAACCCCGTGCGGGTGGACAAGGTGGAGGGCGCGATCGAGATGCGCGACATCGGCTTCCGCTACGGCAGCCGCACGGTCATCAGGAACCTGTCGCTCGACATCCGCCCAGGCGAGATGATCGGCCTCGTGGGCCACAGCGGCTCGGGCAAGAGCACGCTGGTGAACCTCATCAGCCGCTTCTACGACGTGAGCGACGGCGCCATCCTGGTCGACGGCGTGGACATCCGCCGCATGGCCGTGAGCGACTTCCGCCGCCACATCGGCCTGGTGCTGCAGGAGCCCTTCCTGTTCTTCGGCACCATCGCCGAGAACATCGCCTACGGCAGGCCCGACGCCACGCGCGACGAGATCGTGGCCGCCGCGCGCGCCGCGCACGCGCACGAATTCATCCTGCGCCTGCCCCACGGCTACGACAGCCTGGTGGGCGAGCGCGGCCAGGGCCTCTCGGGCGGCGAGCGCCAGCGCATCTCCATCGCGCGCGCGCTGCTCATCGACCCGCGCATCCTCATCCTGGACGAAGCCACCTCCGCCGTGGACACCGAGACCGAGAAGGAAATCCAGAAGGCGCTCGACAACCTCGTGCAGGGCCGCACCACCATCGCCATTGCCCACCGCCTCTCGACGCTGCGCAAGGCCGACCGCCTCGTGGTCATGGACCGCGGCGAGATCGTGGAAGTGGGCCCGCACGACAAGCTCATGGCGCAGCAGGGCGCCTACTGGCGCCTGTACGAGGCCCAGGCGCGCCGCGCCGAGGAGGACGCCGAGGCCGCCGGCGTGCGCGTCGAGAGCACGCGCCAGCACAGCGCCCACCCGGCGGGCAAGTGACCGAGGACACCGCGATGAACACCACTACCCCCACGCCTGCCCCACTGGACCTGTGGCGCAACCCCCATGGCCGCCTGATGCTGCGCCTCGCGGATGGCGCCGAGCCCGTGGCCGTCACACCCGTGCGGGCCTTTCCCATCGCGGCGCCGCTGGAGGGCCTATCGCTCGTCGGCCCCGACGGCCACGAACTGGCCTGGGTGCCGCGCCTGGACGCGCTGCCTGCCGCCGCGCGCGCGCTGATCGAGGAGGAGTTCGCCGCGCGTGAGTTCGTGCCCACCATCACGCGAATCCGCAGCGTGTCGAGCTTTTCCACGCCCAGCACCTGGGAGGTGGACACCGACCGCGGCGCTGCGCAGCTGGTGCTCAAGGGCGAGGAGGACATCAGGCGCCTGGCCGGGCGCACCAAGCTGCTCATCGCCGCCAGCGACGGGCTGCAGTTCCACGTGCCCGACGTCACGGCGCTGGACCGCGCCTCGCGCAAGCTGCTCGAACGATTTTTATAGCACCCGGCGCTTTGGCGGCGGGCGTTTACTGGCGATCGGCAAAAAAAGCCTTTAGTTCCCCTTTTGTTTGCCGAAATGGATGTACGACGAGGTGGTAGCTGCGCCTGCCGCCCGTCACCCATTCGTGAGGGACCCTTGCCATGCAATTGCCACCCGTAGTCCGTTCGCCTCCCCAATGGCGTCCCCAGGGCGCCGATCTGTATTCCACGGGCGCCTCTGGAGCCGCGCCCGTGCGGCCCGTGAATCCGGCCAACCCCGTCGAGTCCATGGACCGGCTGGGCGAGGGTGCCATCGTGCGCGAGCCCACCAAGCCCACCGCGCCCGATGAGGAAAACCGCGACTGGACCCTGGCCGAGGCCAGGAAGGAAGCGCCCAAGGAGGCCGAGGAACCGCCCAAGGAGCCGATCTACAAGCAGCTGCTGGAGCTCATACAGTCCATGTGGCGCGCCAGCGGCAGCGCCGTGGAGCTGGCGCAGGACATCAACAAGACCACGCTGCAGGAGCGCCTGGCCCAGCAGGTGCAGGATCGGCAGTCGCCGACCTATTCCGACCCCAAGGTCAAGCGCACCGGTGGCTTGTAACCGCGGCTGATCGGCATTTGCAGCCGGCCCTGGCGCAGGCCGGCGGGGCGCGCGCACTGTTCAAGCGCACTGTGGCGCGGCATCATGGGCGCACGACAACGCCCATGACCGGAGGAGACCTCCATGACGACCGTCAGCCCCAGCCCCGTGGCGCACATCCGCACCCTGGCCCTGGTGGGTGCCAGCGCCGCCGGCAAGACCACGCTGGCCGAGGCCCTGCTGCACGCCAGCGGTGCCATCGGCTCGGCCGGCAGCGTGGAGCGCGGCAGCACCGTGAGCGACCACGATCCGCAGGAGATCAAGACCCAGCACTCGCTGCAGTCCTCCGTCATGCACCTCGCGCACGGCGGCTGCCGCATCCACCTGGTCGATGCGCCGGGCCTGCCGGACTTCATCGGCCAGAGCCTGCCGGCGCTGGAGGCGGTGGAAACCTGCGCCGTCGTCATCAACGCCGCCACCGGCATCGAGCCCATGGCGCGGCGCATGATGGACTACGCCGCCGAGCGCCGGCAGGACCGCCTGGTCATCGTCAACAAGATCGACGCCGAGGGCGTCCAGCTCGCCGCCCTGCTGGCCGACATACAGGCCGCGTTCGGCGCCGAATGCCTGCCGCTCAACCTGCCCGATGCCGGCGCGACCAGGGTGGTGGACTGCTTCTTCAACCGCGAGGGGCACAGCGACTTCGGCAGCGTCGCCGACGCGCACCGCGCCCTGGTCGAGCAGGTGGTGGACGTGGATGGCGACTTCGTCGAGCGCTACCTCAACGACGGCGACATCGACGCCGGCGAGCTGCACGCCCCGCTGGAGCAGGCGCTGCGCGAGGGCCACCTGATCCCGGTGTGCTTCGTCTCGGCGCGCAGCGGCGCCGGCGTGCCCGAGCTGCTGGACGTCATCGCCCGCCTGCTGCCCAACCCGGCCGAGGGCAACCCGCCCGACTTCTTCAAGGGCGAGGGCGAGTCCGCCGAGCTGATCCACGCCCGGCCCGACCCGGCGGCGCATGTGCTGGCCCAGGTGTTCAAGATCAGCATAGACCCCTATGTGGGCAAGCTGGCCTTCGTGCGCGTGCACCAGGGCACCATCACGCCGAGCTCGCAGCTGTTCATAGGCGACGGGCGCAAGCCCTTCAAGGTCGGCCACCTGTTCCTGCAGCAGGGCAAGGACCATGTGGAGGTGCCGGGCGCCGGGCCGGGCGACATCTGCACCATCGGCAAGATCGACGAGCTGCACTACGACGCCGTGCTGCACGACGCCGCCGAGGACGACCACATCCACCTGCGGCCCCTGCCGTTCCCCGTGCCGGTGCATGGCGCCGCCATACGCCCCAGGCGCCGCGGCGACGAGCAGCGCCTGTGGGAAATCATGGGCAGGCTGGTGGCCGAGGACCCCTGCCTCCGGCTCGAACACCTGGCCAGCACCAACGAAACCGTGGTCTACGGCCTGGGCGAGCTGCACCTGCGCATGCTGCTGGAGCGCCTGCAGGCGGGCTACAAGTTCGAGGTCGAGACCCGGCCGCCGCGCATCGCCTACCGCGAGACCATCGCCCAGGGCGCAGCCGCGCAGTACCGCCACAAGAAGCAGAGCGGAGGCGCCGGCCAGTTCGGCGAGGTGCACCTGCGCGTGGAGCCGCTGCCGCGCGGCGCCGGCTTCGAGTTCGTCGACCAGGTCAAGGGCGGGGCCATACCCGGCCAGTTCATGCCCGCGGTCGAGAAGGGCGTGCGCGAGGCGCTGGCCGAGGGCGTCATCGCCGGCTACCCGGTGCAGGACATCCGCGTCATCGTGCACGACGGCAAGAGCCATGCGGTGGACAGCAAGGAGGTCGCCTTCGTCACCGCCGGCAAGAAGGCCGCGCAGGCCGCCATCCGCGAGGCCGCGCCCACCGTGCTGGAGCCCGTCGCGCGCCTGACCATCACCGTCCCCGACAGCGCCACCGGCGCCGTCACCGGCGACCTGTCCTCGCGCCGCGGCCTCGTGAGCGGCACCGACACCCCGCGCCCGGGGCAGGTCGCCATCACCGCCCAGGTGCCCATGGCCGAGCTGCTGGACTACCAGAACCGCCTGAACGCCCTCACCGCCGGCCAGGGCGCCTACACCCTGGCGCTGTCGCACTACGAGGCGGTGCCGCCGCAGGTGCAGCAGCAGCTGGCGGGGCAGTATCGGGCGAAGGAGGAGCAGGAGTGAGCCTGCCGGGGCGCTACGGCGCCTGGGCCGCCTGCACGGCCTCGGCTGCGGCGTTGGCGATGCCGCTGCTCACATGGCCGGCCGGCACGTGGCGCGCGGCCGAATCGACCCGTCTGGTCGTCGAAGAAGAAATCGGGCTCGAACTCGCGCAGGAACTCCCCCTTGGGCAGGCCGCCGAGGAACATGGCCTCGTCCACGGTGATGTTCCAGTCCATCAGCGTGCGTATGGCGCGCTCGTGCGCGGGCGCGCTGCGCGCCGTCACCAGGGCCGTGCGTATGCGCATGTCCGCGCTGCCCGCCTGCTGCAGCCGGTGCAGGGCCGCCAGCAGCGGCTTGAAGGGGCCCTCGGGCAGCGGCTGGGCGGCCTTGTCGCGCTCGTGGCGCTGGAAGGCCGCGAGGCCTTCGGACTGGTAGACGCGCTCGGCCTCGTCGGAGAACAGCACCGCGTCGCCGTCGAAGGCGATGCGCACCTCGTGCGGATGGGCGTCGCCCGCCTGCACCGACTCGGTGAGCACGCGCGCCGCGGGGTAGCCCAGGTGCAAGGCCGAGCGCACGTCCGTCTCGTTGGCCGACAGGAACAGGTGCGCGCCCAGCGGCCGCAGGTAGCGGAACGGATCGCGCCCCTGGGTGAAAACGCCGCGCTGCACGCTGGGCAGGCCGTGGGCCTGGCAGGAGCGGAACACGCGCATGCCGCTCACCGGGTCGTTGCGCGACAGCAGCACCACCTCCACGCGCTGGTGCTCGGCGCCGTTGAAGGCCAGGAGCTTCCTCACCAGCGAGAAGGCCACGCCCGGCGGCGCGGGCACGTCCAGGCGCGCCAGCTGCAGGGCCACGTAGGCGCGGTCGTCGCCGTGCTCGAAGATGCGGTTCTCCTCCTCGAAGTCGAACAGGGCGCGCGAGGAGATGGCGACGACGAGCTTGTCGTCCAGGGTCAGGGCCATGGCCTTACTTCACGAATTGGTTGAGCTCGATGATGGGCTGCAGCACGGCCAGCACGATGAGCATCACCACCAGGCCCATGGTCACGATGAGCAGCGGCTCCAGGATGGTGGCCAGCTGCATGGCGCGGCGCTGCACCTCGGTGCCCAGCTGGCTGGCGGCGCGGGCCAGCATGGTGGGCAGCTGGCCGGTCTGCTCGCCCAGGCGCGCGAACATGGCCACCAGGCCGGGAAAGCGCTTCTTCTGCGCCAGGGCCGAGGCCAGCGGCGCGCCCTCGCGCACCAGCACCAGGGCTTCGAGCGCGTCGGCGCGCAGCGCGCGGTTGTTCAGCGTTTCGGCCGCGGCCTGCAGGGCGCGCAAGATGGGCACGCCCGCGCCGGCCAGCATGGCCAGCGTGCCGGCAAAGCGCGCCGCGTTGTAGCCGCGCGCCAGCTTGCCCACCAGCGGCAGCCTGAGCCAGGCGGCGTCGAATTTTTCACGAAAACGGGGTCTGGCCAAGGCTGCGCGCGCGCCAGCAGCTATCAGGATGAAAGCGCCCAGCATTGCCCAGCCGTAGCCGCGCACGAAGTCGCTCAGCGCCAGCATGAGCACCGTGAGCAGGGGCAGGGCGCGCTTGCTGCCCGCGAACACGCTGGCCACCTGCGGCACCACGTAGCCCACGAGGAACAGCACGATGACGATGGCCACGAGCGTGACGATGGCCGGGTACAGCGCCGCGCCTATGAGCTTGGCGCGCAGCTGCTGCCGGGCCTCCAGGTCGTCGGCCAGGCTTTCGAGCACCTGGCCCAGGCCGCCGCTGCCCTCGCCCGCGCCGACCACGGCGCAGTAGATGTCGGAGAACTCGCGCGGGTGCTGGGCCAGCGCGCGCGCGAAGGTGCTGCCGGCGTTGACTTCGGCGCGCAGCGCGGCCACCAGGTGGCGCTGGCGCTCGTCGTCGGCCTCGTCGGCCAGGGCCGTGAGCGCGCGCTCCAGCGGCAGGCCCGCGCCGACCAGGCCCGCGAGCTGGCGCGTCCAGATGGCCAGCGCCGTGGCGTTGAACACCGGGCGCGTGAACAGGCGCTGCGCCAGCGTGGGCGCGCTGCCGGCCGCGGCGTCGGGGGACAGGGCCTCCACGTCCAGCGGCACCAGCGCCTGCGCGCGCAGCATGTTGCGCGCCGCCTTGGGGCTGTCGGCATCCAGGGTGCCCCGGCGTAGGTGGCCCTGCGGGTCCAGGGCTTCGAAGGAATAGGCGGGCATGCGGCTTCGGCGGCGATGGGGGCGGTCAGGGCGCCATGGTAGCCGCTGGCCGGGTCAGGCGTCGTTGGCCTGCGCCGCGATCTCCAGCGAGCGCAGGCGCAGCTCGGGGTCGAACACGTCGCTGACCAGCATGAACTCGTCGGCCCGCGTGGCCTGGGCCAGCGCGCGCAGGCCGGCGCGCACCGTCTGCGGCCCGCCGACCACGCCCACGGCGAGGAAGTCGGCAATGGCCGCGCGCTCGGCCGGCGGCAGGCCGGGCAGGTAGTTCTCGACCGGCGGGCGCAGCAGGCCGCGCTGGCCCGTGATGATGCCCAGCACGCGCTGGTAGGTGCTGCTGGCCAGGTACTCGGCCTCCTCGTCCGTGGGCGCCGCGATGACCGGCACGCCGATCATCACGTAGGGCTGCCGCAGCACGGCCGAGGGGCGGAACAGCTGGCGGTAGAGGTCGATGGCCGCATGCAGCAGGCGCGGCGCGAAGTGCGAGGCGAACGCATAGGGCAGGCCCATGTGGGCGGCCAGCTGCGCGGAGAACAGGCTCGATCCCAGCAGCCAGATGGGCACCTGCGTGCCCGCGCCCGGCACGGCGACGATGCGCTGGCCCGGCTGCGCGGGCGCCAGCAGCTGCTGCAGCTCGGCCACGTCGCGCGGGAAGTCGGCCTCGGTCTCGACGCGGTCGCGGCGCAGGGCGCGCATGGTCGCTCCGTCGGTGCCGGGCGCGCGCCCCAGCCCCAGGTCGATGCGGCCGGGGTAGAGCTCGGCCAGCGTGCCGAAGGCCTCGGCCACCACCAGCGGCGCATGGTTGGGCAGCATGATGCCGCCCGAGCCCACGCGTATGGAGCGCGTGGCGCCCGCGACATGGCCCACGAGCACGGCCGTGGCCGAGCTGGCGATGCCCGGCATGTTGTGGTGCTCGGCCAGCCAGTAGCGCGTGAAGCCCAGCGACTCCGCATGCCGGGCCGTGCGAACGGCGATTTCGAGCGCCTGGGCCACCGTGCCGCCTTCGCGCACGGCTACCAGATCGAGCATGGAAAGCAGGGGTTGCGTCGTCATGGCGGCGATTGTGGGCGTTTGCCGGGAACTTCGCCGCCCCACGGGAATGAATTGTTGACCGTTGGGTGAGCGCAATCAGCCAAAAGTGCTCAATAATGAAGCTGCAATACGATATTTCTGCATGTAACTTAATGCAACTTGCGTGGGCTGCCGGCCTGGGGTTGCATGGATCTCAGTGGTGGGCGCTTATGGGTTTTTTCAGCCGATTGTTCCAGCCGCGCGCTGATGGCTTGCAGGCGCCGTCCGACTGGACGCGCCTGCCCGACAGCAATGCCAGCGAGCTGGTGCTGTTCGACGAGGAGGCCCGCAAGCTCGTGGCGCAGTTCGACATCGACGCCGCCATCGTGACGCACCAGCGCTGGCTGCCCTGGCTGGGCGAGGTGCTCAAGGGCGCGCGCGACGAGCACCTGCGCCCCGAGGCCGTGGCGGACGATGCCCGGTCCGAGCTCGGCCAATGGCTGCATGGCAGCGGCCGGGAGGCCCTGGGGCATTTCCCGGCGTTCGACATGCTGATGCGGCGCCACCGCTTCTTTCACCAGCAGGCCGCGGTGCTGATCAGGCATGCCGAGGCCGGCGAGAGCCTGCAGGCCGAGCAGGCCTACAAGGCCTGCCAGCATGCGTCGCGCCAGGTGGTGCTGCTGCTCAAGGAACTGCAGCGCGGGCTGGTGCGCGGGCGCCGCCCGGCCGAGCGGCGGCGCGACAAGAGCGTGGTCTGATACGGCAGGTCAATCGCGCGTCACGCGCAGCACTTCCTCGCGGCTGGTGATGCCCGCGGCGATCAGCCGCTCGCCGTCGTCGCGCATCAGCGTCATGCCGCCGGCCAGGGCCTGGGCGCGCACGTCGGCTTCGGCCACCTGGCCGTGGATCTGGGCGCGGATGGCGTCGTCCACGACGAGCAGCTCGAACACGCCCGTGCGGCCCGCGTAGCCCGTGTGGCCACAGTGCTCGCAGCCCGCGCCGTGATCGCCGCCGTGGCAGTGGCCGCAGTACTTGCGCACCAGGCGCTGGGCCAGCACGCCCAGCAGCGACGAGGACAGGAGGAACGGCTCCACCCCCATGTCGGTCAGGCGCGTGATGGCGCTGGCCGCGTCGTTGGTGTGCAGCGTGGCCAGCACGAGGTGGCCGGTCAGGCTGGCCTGGATGGCGATCTGCGCGGTCTCGAAGTCGCGGATCTCGCCGATCATGATCACGTCCGGGTCCTGGCGCAGGATGGCGCGCAGGGCCTTGGCGAAGGTGAGGTCGATCTTGCCGTTGACCTGGGTCTGCCCCACGCCGGGCAGTTCGTACTCGATGGGGTCCTCCACCGTCATGATGTTGCTGCGGCCCGCGTCGAGCCGCGCGAGCGCCGCATACAGCGTGGTGGTCTTGCCCGAGCCCGTGGGCCCGGTCACGAGGATGATGCCGTGCGGCTGCGCGATGAGCTGTTCGAAACGCGCGAGCACGCCGCCCTGCATGCCCACGGATTCCAGGCTGAGCTTGCTTTCGCTCTTGTCCAAGAGGCGCAGCACGGCGCGCTCGCCATGGGCGTTGGGCAGGGTGGACACGCGCACGTCGATGGCGCGCGTGCCCAGGCGCAGGCTGATGCGGCCGTCCTGCGGCAGGCGCTTCTCGGAGATGTCCAGGTCGGCCATGATCTTCAGGCGCGAGATCAGCGCAGCGTGCAGCGCGCGGTTGGGCTGCACCACCTCGCGCAGCGTGCCGTCCACGCGGAAGCGCACGCTGGAATGGCGCTCGTAGGGCTCGATGTGGATGTCGCTCGCGCCGTCGCGCACGGCCTGCGTGAGCAGGGCGTTGAGCATGCGGATGATGGGCGCGTCGCCCGCCGATTCCAGCAGGTCCTCGACCGCGGGCAGCTCCTGCATCATGCGCGAGAGGTCGGCGCCTTCCTCCACCTCGCTGACCACGGTGGCCGCGCTCGATTCGCTCTGCGCGTAGGCCGCGCTGATGCGCTGGGCCAGCTGCGCGGCGTCCAGCGGCATGAACTGCTGCACGGCGTGCTTGCGCAGCACCTCGGACAGCGCGCAGGCATCGGGCCGGGGGCCGTGCCAGAGCACGAGCTGCTGGCCGTCGTCTTCCAGCAGCAGCTGGCTGCTGCGTGCAAAGGCGTAGGGCAGGGGG
>Ga0209959_100952_pt1 | contig 13062 bp, 10 predicted proteins | sample ThiBiot_300_biof_2_FD_183943 | JGI IMG/M metagenome (GOLD analysis project Ga0209959, IMG submission 183943) | Wastewater bioreactor microbial communities from Cape Town, South Africa - Thiocy_expt_300_biof (SPAdes) | ecosystem: Engineered > Bioremediation > Thiocyanate > Unclassified | place...
CGTGAAGGAGCAGCTCAACGCGCTGGGCGCCGAGCCGGCGCTGATGACGCCGGACGAGTTCGCGAGGTACATCCAGGCGGAGATCGACAAATGGGCGCTGGCCGTGAAGCTGTCCGGCGCCAAGGTGGATTGAGAGCGCCATGACACATTCCGATCCCCAAATCGCGGCGGCCGCTGGCGCCGTGACCCCCATGGCAGACACGCTATCCGCACAAATCGCAACCTGGGTGCACGGCTTTCGCCTGGCCGACGTACCGCACGAAGTGCGCACACGCGCCACGCACCTGATGCTCGATGCGCTGGGCATCGGCCTGGCTTCCACGCAATGGGACTTCTCGCGCCGCACGCTCGATGGCCTGCGTGAACTCGCCGGCCCCGGCGGCGACGTGCCCGTGATCGGCCAGGGCCAGAACCTGCCGCTGCGCGACGCGGTCATCCAGAACGCGCTGCAGATCCACGGCCTCGACTACGACGACACCCACCCCGCCGGCGTTATCCATGCCACCACCTCGGTGCTGCCCGCCGTGCTGGGCCTTGCCACGCGGCTCGATGCGAGCGGCGAGGCCCTGCTGGCCGCCTACATCGTGGGCATGGAGGTGGCTACGCGCCTCGGCGCGGCGGCCAGGAGCGGCTTCCATCAGGTGGGCTTTCACCCCACGGGGCTGATCGGCACCTTCGGTTGCACCCTGGCCGCGGCGCATCTGCTGCGGCTCGATGTGCCGGCCATGGTGAATGCGCAGGGCATAGCGCTTTCCGTCGCTTCGGGCAGCCTGGAGTGCCTGGAGGACGGCGCCTGGACCAAGCGCCTGCATCCCGGATGGGGTGCGGCCGCGGGGATCACGGCGGCCACGCTCGCCAAGCAGGGCTTCGTCGGCCCCGCCAAGGCGTACGAAGGCCGTTTCGGCCTCTACGCGAGCCACCTGGGGGCCGAGTTGCTGGCCAAGGCCGACCTCGGCATGGCCACGGCAGGCCTGGGTCAGGTGTGGGAAGTGATGAACGTGGCCATCAAGCCCGTGCCAGCCTGCCACTTCACGCATGCGTTCGCCGATGCGGCCTCCATCCTCTCGCCCCAATGGGGCGGGGCGCCGGTCCGGCGCATCGTCGCGCGGGTGCCCCCTGGTGCCATGAAGGCCGTATGCGAGCCCATCGAGAAAAAACTCCGCCCGGCGAATGCCTACGACGCGCAATTCAGCGTACCGTACTCGGTGGCCACGGGGCTGCGCCGGGGGCGCTTCTCGCTGGACGCACTGGACGAGTCCGCCTACACCGACCCCGAGACGCTTGCCATCGCAGCGCTGGTGCAGTGCGAGCCCGACCCTGCGGCGGACTTTCCCCGGTACTTCAGCGGCGAGGTGATCGTGGAACTGGCCGACGGCCGCACGCTGCGCCATAGAGAGTCCATCAACCGCGGTGCGCCGGGGCGGCCGATCGGCAATGCCGACATCGTCACCAAGTTTCACGAAAACGCCGCGCGCGCCGTGGACCGCTCCCACGCCGATCACGTGCGCCACGCCGTGCTCGGTATCGAAGGCGGCCAGGCCGCCGCATTGTCCCGTCTGCTGGGCGCGAAAGCCCGCATGGAGAACGCATGACCACAAGCACCCCCCATATCGACTACGACCCGGAGCAGGAAGGCCTGATCCTGGACATGCTCGACCGCTTCCTCGCTGTCGAGGTCAAGCCCCACGTGCACCGGCTGGAGCACGATGACGTCTATCCCGCGGACATCGTCGAGAAGATGAGGGAGATGGGCCTGTTCGGCTGCCTCATCGCACCTGAGTATGGCGGCCTGGGCCTGTCCACCACCACTTACGCCAAGATCATCGAGCGCATGTCGAAGGTGTGGATGTCGATCTCCGGCATCATCAATTCGCACCTCATCATGGCCATGGCCGTGCAGCGCGCCGGCACGGAGGCGCAAAAGCGCGAATTCCTGCCGCGCTTCGCCACCGGAGAGCTGCGCGGCGGCGTGGGCCTGACGGAGCCCGATGCGGGTACCGACCTGCAGGCCATCCGCACCGTGGCCCGGCGCGAGGGCGACCACTACGTGGTCAACGGCAGCAAGATGTGGATCACCAACAGCATGTACGGCAACTGCCTTGCCTTGCTGGTCAAGACCGACCCCAAGGCCGAGCCGCGCCACAAGGGCATGAGCCTGCTGATCGCCGAGAAGGGCGAGGGCTTCATCGTGAGCAAGAAACTCGAGAAGCTGGGCTACAAGGGCATCGATACCTGCGCCCTCAGCTTCGAGAACTACCGCGTGCCGGTCGGCCGGCTCGTGGGCGGCGTGGAAGGCAAGGGCCTGCAGCAGGTGCTGGGCGGGCTGGAACTCGGCCGCATCAACGTGGCGGCGCGCGGGCTGGGCATTGCACAGGCCGCGCTGGAAGAGGCCGTGGCCTATGCCCAGGTGCGCAAGACCTTCGGCAAGCCCATCGCCGGGCACCAGGCCATCCAGCTCAAGCTGGGCGAGATGGCCACGCGCACGCAGGCAGCGCGCCTGCTCGTGTACGCGGCGGCCGAGGCGTTCGACCGTGGCGAGCGCTGCGACATGGAGGCCGGCATGGCCAAGTACTTCGCCACCGAGGCCGGCCAGGAGAATGCGCTGGAGGCCATGCGCATCTTCGGGGGCTACGGCTACTCCAAGGAATACAACGTGGAGCGCCTGTACCGCGACGCGCCGCTGCTGCTCATCGGCGAAGGCACCAACGAACTGCAGCGCATGATCATTGCCAAGCAGCTCATCGAGAGGAACCCCGCATGAGCGCCGTGCAATCTCCCCTCCGCGGCGCCGAGGCCCAGGGCGTGGCGCCGCCGCCTCTTGCGGGCGTGCGCATCATCGCGGTCGAGCAGTACGGCGCGGGGCCCTTCGGCACCCAGCATCTGGCGGACCTGGGCGCGGAGGTGATCAAGATCGAGAACCCGCGCGACGGCGGCGACGTGGGCCGGGCCGTGGGGCCCCATTACTTCGGGCCGGGCGACAGTCACTTCTACCAGTCGTTCAACCGCAACAAGAAAAGCATCACGCTCGACCTGAAAACGGCGCAAGGCCAGGAGGTGCTGCGCACCCTGGCGGCCGATGCCGACGTGGTGTTCAACAACCTGCGCGGCGATCTGCCGGCCAAGCTGGGCCTGACCTACGACCGGCTCAAGGACGTGAACCCGCGCATCGTGTGCGGCCACCTGTCGGCCTATGGGCGCACAGGCTCGCGCGCTGCCTGGCCGGGCTATGACTACCTGATGCAGGCCGAGGCGGGCTATCTGTCGCTCACCGGCGAGCCTGACGGGCCGCCCGCGCGCATGGGGCTGTCCATCATCGACCTCATGACGGGCACCACGGCCGCCATGGGGCTGCTGGCCGGCGTGATCAGCGCGCGCGCGAGCGGCCTGGGGCGCGACATCGACGTGAGCCTGTTCGACGTGGCCCTGCACAACCTGGCCTACGTGGCCACCTGGTACCTGAATGCCGGCAAGGCCATCGGCCGCGAGGCGCGCTCCAGCCACCCCTCCCTCACGCCGAGCCAGCTCTACAGGACGCAGGACGGCTGGATCTTCCTCATGTGCAACAAGGAGAAGTTCTGGGGCGTGCTGGCCGAGTGCATCGGCAGGCCCGAATGGGCGCAGGCGCCGCACTACAGGACCTTCAAGGACCGGCTGGCACACCGCGATCGGCTGACTGCCGAGCTGGACGCCGTGCTGCAGACCGCCACCACGGCGCAGTGGATGGAGCGCTTTGCCGGCAAGGTGCCCGCGGCGCCCGTGTACGACGTGCAGCAGGCGCTGGACAGCGGTTTCGTTGCCGAGCAGGAGCGCGTGCTCGCGTTCGACCACCCCGGCGGGCCGGTGCGCATGGTGGCGTCCCCGGTGCGCGCTGGCGCCCATCCCGTGCGGTCGGCGCCGGCCATGGGGGCGGACACCGAGGCGGTGCTCCGGCAGGCCGGGTACGATGAGCAGGCCATTCTTCGGCTGCGCGAACATGCCGTGATATGACCCTTGACGCCGAACCTAATCCCCACCATTCACCCAATCCCGCCCTGCAGGGCAGCCAGCCCCGCTACGTCCAGCTGGCCCAGACCTTGCTGAACGAAATCGAGAGCGGCCACTACCCCGTGGGCTCGCTGTTGCCCACCGAATTCGAGCTGTGCGAGCAGTTCGGCGTGAGCCGCTCCACCGCCCGCGAGGCGGTCAAGCGCCTGGTCCAGCTGGGGCTGGTGGTGCGCCAGCCGCGCGTTGGCACCACGGTGCGCGCGCGCACCGCGACCACCGGGTACCGGCAGAGCATGGCCGACGTGAGCGACCTCTACCAATACGCCACCGAAACGACGCTGGTGATCGAGTCCCGGGCCACGGTGCAGATCGATGCGGAGCAGGCGCAAAGCCTCGAGGCCACGGCCGGCGAGACCTGGCTGAACCTGCACGGACGCCGCCACGCCCGCACGCCGTCCGGCGAGCCGGCCGCCCCCATCTGCGTGACCGAGCTGTGGCTGCATCCCGCCTTCCGCTCCATCCAGGGCATACAAGGGGCGCTGCAGGGGGCCGTCCATGCCGCGATCGAGCAGCAGTTCGGCGAGTTGATCACCGAGGTGGAGCAAGAGATCCGCGCCGTGGCGCTGAACAAGGCCGATGCCGAGGTGCTGGGCGCGCCGGCGGGCAGCCCCGGGCTCTGGGTGCGCCGCCGCTACCGCAACCGCATGGGGCAGCTCGTGGAACTGGCCACCAGCATCCACCCGGCCGATCGCTTCAGCTACACCACGGTGCTGCGCCGTGAATGGGGCGTGGGCGGAAAGGGCGATGCGGCATGAGGGGGCAATGGATTCCGCTCACGGTGACGCTGGCCATACAGGCCATGGTGGCCATGGCCGTGCTGACGCTGCCCGTCATGGCGCCGGCCGTGGCGCAGGCCCTGGGCGCATCGGCGGCGTATGCCGGCGTCTACGTGGCCATCGTCTATGCGGGGGGCATGGCGGCGAGCCTGGCCGGCGGCACGGCCGTGGCCCGCTGGGGCGCCATCCGCGTCAGCCAGGCCGGGCTCGTGCTGTGCGCCGCGGGGCTGGCGCTGTGCGCCGTGCCGTCGCTGGCCGCCATGGCGCTGGGGGCCTTCCTGATCGGGCTGGGGTACGGCCCCATCACGCCGGCCAGTTCGCACCTGCTGGCCCGCACCACGCCGGCGCACCGCATGTCGCTGGTGTTCTCGATCAAGCAGACGGGCGTACCCCTGGGCGGCGTGCTGGCGGGCGCCATCGTGCCGGGGGTGGCCGTGGTGGCGGGCTGGCAGGGGGCGCTGCTGCTGGCGGCGGCGGGCAACCTCGTCTGCGCGCTGGTCGCCCAGCCGCTGCGGCCCGCGCTCGACGAAGACCGCGACCCGCGCCGCCCGCTGGTGCCGGGCAGCCTGGCGCAGCCGATCCGGGTGGTGCTTTCGCACCCGGCGCTGCGCATGCTGGCGGGATGCTCCTTCGTCTTCTCCATCGCCCAGCTGTCGCTCACGACCTACCTCGTGACCTACCTGCACGTCACCCTGGCCTATACGCTGGTGGAGGCCGGCCTGGCGCTGTCGGTGGCGCAGGCGGGGGGCATGGCGGGGCGGGTGCTCTGGGGCTGGGTCGCCGACCGCTGGAGCGGCGCGCGCCGCGTGCTCAGCGCCCTGGCGGTGCTGATGGCGGCCGTTGCCACGGCCGTGCTGCAGCCCGGCACGCACTACCTGCTGGTGCTGGCGGTGCTGGTGGTGTTCGGCGCGTCGGCCATCGGGTGGAACGGCGTCTACCTGGCCGAGGTGGCCCGGCAGGCGCCGCCGGGGCTTGCCAGCGTGGCGACCGGCGGCACGCTGGCCATCACGTTCTTCGGCGTCGTGCTGGGGCCGCCGGCTTTCGGCGCCATGGTGGGGCTGTTCGGCACCTACCGCGCCAGCTTCGCGCTGCTGGCGGTGCCGACGCTGCTGTGCGGGCTGGTCCTGCTGCAGGGCGCGCGCGGCCGCGCGGCCGAAGTGCGGGCGCCTTGACCCTTCTGTTCCGGCACGGAGTTTCTTCGCATGATCGACCGCAGTTTCCTGTTCGTCCCCGGCGACCGTCCCGAGCGGTTCGACAAGGCACTGTCTGCCCAGGCCCATGCCGTGATCCTGGATCTGGAAGACGCGGTGGCGCCGCAGCGCAAAACCGAGGCGCGCAGCGCCGTGGCCGCCTGGCTGCGGACCGCGCAGGCGCGCGTCTACGTGCGCATCAACCCCCTTGGCACGCCGTGGCACGAGGAGGACTGCGCGGTGCTCGCATCGCCCGCGGTGCGCGGGGTCATGCTGCCCAAGGCCGAGTCCGCGGCGGACGTGGCGCGCGTGGCCGCGCGGCTGGGCGAAGGGCAGGATTGCATCCCCCTCGTGGAGACGGTGGCGGGCTGGTTCGAGGCGCCCGCCATCGCGCGCGTGCCGCGCGTGCGCCGGCTGGCGTTCGGCTCGTTCGACTTCATGTCCGACTCCGGCATCCGGGGCGACGGGCCGCAGCTCGATGCCGTGCGCAGCCAGCTCGTGCTGGTGTCGCGCCATGCGGGGCTGCTGCCGCCCGTGGATGGCGTGTCGCTGGCCATCGACGATGCCGCGCAGCTACAGGCGGATGCCCGCCGCTCCCTGCTCTGGGGTTTTGGCGGCAAGCTGTGCATCCACCCGCGCCAGGTGCCGGTGGTGCATGCCGCGTTTGCCCCCACCGAGGCGGAAGTCGCCTGGGCACGCCGCGTGGTGGACGCCCTGGCCGCCGGGCCGCTGGGTGCGATCGCCGTGGACGGCAAGCTGGTGGACAAGCCCGTGGCGCAACTGGCGCAGTCCATCCTGCAAGAGGCAGCGGCGGGCTGAAGCGGCGGCCCGCGCGCCGCATTCCTGCGGGGTGGGACGGCGCGCATTGACGCCGGCCGGGGTGGCGCGCACACTGCCTGCGCCCGTTGTCCCCCACGATCGATCCGGCTTCCATGACTTCCCGAAACGACCCCGCCGCCGTGCCCGTGGCCACGGCGGACGACCTGCGCGAGCGCATCCGCCGCAAGGCCCATCTCAAGGGCCGCCAGCCCGAGCCGCAGGCCCTGGCCGATGTGCAGGCCCTGATCGGCCCACGCCCGCCCGAGGGCCATGCGCGCGACCTGCTCATCGAGCACCTGCACCTCATCAACGACCGCCATGGCGCGCTGCACGAGCGCCACCTGGTGGCGCTGGCGCGCCTCATGAATCTGCCCATGGCCGAGGTCTACGAGGTCGCGAGCTTCTACCACCACTTCGAGATCCTGCGCGATGGCGAGCAGCCCGCGCGCCTGGTGCTGCGCGTGTGCGACAGCCTGTCCTGCCAGATGGCCGGCGCCGGCGAACTGCTGGCCCAATTGCCCGGGCGACTGCGCGCCCTGGGCCATGGCGACGTGCGCGTGCAGGCCGTGCCCTGCGTGGGCCGCTGCGAGCAGGCGCCCGTGGCCGTGGTGCACCAGTGCCCCGTGCCGCACGCCACGGCAGAGCGCGTGCTGGCGCAAGTGGATTCCATGCCGGAAAGGGCCCTGGCCCTTCACCCGCAAGCGCCGGCAGCTACTGTTTTTGATGTGGCGCCCGAATCCGCCATCACCCGCGGCGGCGAGGGCGTGGCGCCCGCCTGGGTGGGGCTGGCCGCCTACCGCGCGCAGGGCGGCTACCGGCTGGCCGCCGATGTCGCCCAGGGCCGCGTGCCGCGCGATGCCGTGCTCGCCGCCATGGAGGACTCGGGCCTGCGCGGCCTGGGGGGCGCGGGCTTTCCTGCGGGGCGCAAGTGGCGCATCGTGCGCGAGCAGGCTGCCCCGCGGCTCATGGCCGTGAACATCGACGAGGGCGAGCCCGGCACTTTCAAGGACCGCACCTACCTGGAGCGCGACCCGCACCGCTTCCTCGAAGGCCTGCTCGTCGCCGCGCTGGTGGTGGGCACCGATGCCTGCTACGTCTACCTGCGCGACGAATACCACGGCTGCCGCGCCATCCTGCGGCAGGCCCTGGCCGAGCTGCGGGCCGACCCGCCCTGCGCGCTGCCCGCCATCGTGCTGCGCCGCGGCGCGGGCGCGTACATCTGCGGCGAGGAGTCCGCGATGATCGAAAGCATCGAAGGCAAGCGCGGCGAGCCGCGCATGCGCCCGCCCTACATCGCCCAGGTGGGCCTGTTCGGCCGGCCCACGCTGGAGCACAACTTCGAAACCCTGTACTGGGTACGCGACATCGTGCAGCACGGCCCGCAGTGGTTCGCGGGCTTTGGCCGCCATGGGCGCCGGGGCCTGCGGTCTTTCAGCGTGAGCGGGCGCGTGAAGGAGCCCGGCGTCAAGCTCGCGCCCGCGGGCATCACGCTGCGCGAGCTGGTAGACGAATACTGCGGCGGCATGGCCGATGGGCACGAGCTCTACGCCTACCTGCCCGGCGGCGCATCGGGCGGCATCCTGCCGGCCCGCCTGGCCGACGTGCCGCTCGACTTCGACACGCTGCAGCCGCATGGCTGCTTCATCGGCTCGGCGGCCGTCATCGTGCTGGGCCGGAAGGACCGCGCGCGCGATGCGGCGCTGAACGTGATGCGCTTCTTCGCGCACGAGAGCTGCGGCCAGTGCACGCCCTGCCGCGTGGGCACGGACAAGGCCGCGCGGCTCATGCAGGCGCCCGTCTGGGATGGCGACACGCTCGACGACCTGGCCCTGGTGATGGCCGACGCCTCCATCTGCGGCCTGGGCCAGGCCGCGCCCAACCCCATACGCTGCATGCACAAGTACTTTGCGCACGAGGTGGGCGAAGGCCCCTGGCCCGGCGACCTGCCGCCGCCGCGCGGCGGGGTGCGCACCGAGCGCATCCCGCCCGCCGGCCCCGGGGAGGCCACGCCATGAGCGCCATACCCTTCGAGCTCGACGGCCGGCCCGTGCAGGCCGAGCCGGGCGAGACCATCTGGCAGGCCGCCAGGCGCCACGGCGTGCAGATACCGCACCTGTGCCACACCGACGGCCTGCGCCCCGACGGCAACTGCCGCGCCTGCGTGGTCGAGATCGCGGGCGAGCGCACGCTGGCGCCCAGCTGCTGCCGCGCGCCCACGCCCGGCATGCAGGTGCAGGCCCGGAGCCCGCGCGCGCGAAAGAGCCAGCAGATGGTGCTGGAGCTGCTGCTGTCCGACATGCCGGACAGCGGCTACAAGTGGAACGATGCTTCTGAAAACGTAGCTGAAAGCGCTTGCCAGGCGGGCGCTGCAGGCCAATATGGCTCAAAACCCGTGGGCCAGCACGGCGAGCTGAGCGTCTGGGCCGATGCGCTGGGCGTGGCCGTGCGCCCGGCGCTGGCCGCGCTGCGCCGCGCGCAGCCCGCGCCCGACCTGAGCCACCCGGCCATGGCCGTGCAGCTCGACGCCTGCATCCAGTGCACGCGCTGCGTGCGCGCCTGCCGCGAGGTGCAGGTCAACGACGTGATCGGCTACGCGCTGCGCGGCGCGGACGCGAAGATCGCCTTCGACCTGGATGACCCCATGGGCGAGAGCACCTGCGTGGGCTGCGGCGAATGCGTGCAGGCCTGCCCCACGGGCGCCCTGAGCCCCAAGACCCATATCGGCCCGCAGAAGGTGGACCGCAAGGTGGACTCGGTGTGTCCGTTCTGCGGCGTGGGCTGCCTGGTCACCTACAACGTGCGCGGCGAAAAGATCATCAGCGTGGAGGGCCGCGACGGCCCGGCCAATCGCGGCCGCCTGTGCGTGAAGGGGCGCTTCGGCTTCGACTACGCGCACCACCCGCAGCGCCTCACGGTGCCGCTGGTGCGCAGGCCCGGCGCCGCCAAGGACTGGCAGGACCCGGCGCGGCCCGGCGACTGGCGCGAGGTCTTCCGCGAGGCCAGCTGGGACGAGGCCCTGCAGCTCGCCGCGGACGGGCTGCGCCGCCTTCGCGACGGCCATGGCCCCAAGGCGCTGGCCGGCTTCGGATCGGCCAAGGGCAGCAACGAGGAGGCCTACCTGTTCCAGAAGCTCGTGCGCACGGGCTTCGGCTGCAACAACGTGGACCACTGCACGCGCCTGTGCCATGCGTCCAGCGTGGCCGCGCTGCTCGAAGGCGTGGGCTCGGGCGCGGTTAGCAACCCCGTGCGCGACGTGGAGCGTGCCGAGCTCATCCTCGTGATCGGCTCCAACCCCACGGCAAACCACCCGGTGGCCGCCACCTGGATGAAGAACGCGGCGCGGCGCGGCGCCAGGATCGTGCTGGCCGACCCGCGCGTGACCGACATCGGCCGCCACGCCTGGCGCGTGCTGCAGTTCAGGCCCGACACCGACGTGGCCATGCTCAACGCGCTGATCCACACCGTGATCGAGGAAGGCCTGGCCGACCAGGACTTCATCCGCGAGCGCGCCCTCAACTACGAGGCCCTGCGCGAGAACGTGCGCGCCTACAGCCCCGAGGCCATGGAGCCGATCTGCGGCGTGCCGGCCGCCACGCTGCGCGAGGTGGCGCGCGCGTTCGCCCGGGCCAGGGGCGCGATGATCCTGTGGGGCATGGGCGTGAGCCAGCACGTGCACGGCACCGACAACGCGCGCTGCCTGATCGCGCTGTCGGCCGTCACGGGCCAGATCGGCAAGCCCGGCACGGGCCTGCACCCGCTGCGCGGCCAGAACAACGTGCAGGGCGCGAGCGACGCGGGCCTGATCCCCATGATGTTCCCCAACTACCAGCGCGTGGACAACGCTGAGGCGCATGCGTGGTTCGAGGACTTCTGGGGCACCGCGCTGGACGGGCAGCCCGGCTACACCGTGGTCGAGATCATGCACAAGGCCCTGGCCGGCGACGGCGACCCGCACAAGGTGCGCGGCATGTACATCATGGGCGAGAACCCGGCCATGAGCGACCCCGACCTGAACCATGCGCGCCAGGCGCTCGCCAGCCTCTCGCACCTCGTGGTGCAGGACATCTTCCTGACCGAGACCGCCTGGCTGGCCGACGTGGTGCTGCCCGCCAGCGCCTGGCCCGAGAAGACCGGCAGCGTGAGCAACACCGACCGCATGGTGCAGCTGGGCCGGCGCGCGCTCGCGCCGCCGGGCGACGCGCGGCCCGACCTGTGGATCATCCAGCAGATCGCGCGGCGCATGGGCCTGGACTGGGCCTACGAGGGCGATGAATCGGGCGTGGCCGCCGTCTACGAGGAAATGCGCCAGGCCATGGCCGGCGCCATCGCCGGCATCAGCTGGGAGCGGCTCGCGCGCGAATCGAGCGTCACCTACCCCTGCCTGTCGGCCGACGACCCCGGCCAGCCCATCGTGTTCGGCGAGCGCTTTCCCACGCCCACGGGCCGCGTCACGCTGGTGCCGGCCGACATCATCCCGGCCGACGAGCGGCCCGATGCCGACTACCCGCTGGTGCTCATCACGGGCCGGCAGCTCGAACACTGGCACACGGGCAGCATGACGCGGCGCTCGGCCGTGCTCGACGCCATCGAGCCGCACGCCACCGCCTCGCTGCACGGCGACGAGCTCGCGCGCCTGGGGCTGGCGCCGGGCGACTGGGCCAGCGTCCGCTCGCGCCGCGGCGCCGTGCAGGTGCGCGTGCGCCGCGACGACGGCACGCCCCACGGCGCGGTGTTCATGCCCTTCGCCTACGTGGAGGCCGCGGCCAACCTGCTGACCAACGCGGCGCTGGACCCGTTCGGCAAGATCCCCGAGTTCAAGTATTGCGCCGTCGCCGTGCGGGGCATTGACGCAGGCGCGCCGGCCACGGAGTAGAGTCGTCGGCATGTCGCACCGCCCCCGCATCTCCGTCGCCGTGGTCATGCGCCGCGAGCTGTTGAACAACCGCTGGCAGCCCTGGCGCTGGTTCCCGGCCGAGGTGGTGCCGCACGAGGAGCCGTTCGGCAGCGCGCCGCGCCTGCTGCACCAGGACGAGGCCGAGCAGCGCTGGCTGTTCCCCGCGTTCGACGTGGAGCTGTTCCGCGACGACGCCGAGGGCTACTACCTGAACCTGAGCGCGCCCGAGCCCTGCTGGTTCGTGCACTGGCGCATGGACGACGAACCCGGCCCCGATGGCGAGCAGCTGGCGCGCCCCGTGGACGTGAGCCTGAGCTACCACGACGCGGGCCGCTGGCTGGACGCGCAGGAGAACGTGGACCAGCTGCCCGTCTCCGCCGCCGTGCGGCAATGGCTGCAGGCCTTCGTGGAGGCGCATTACCAGCCCGAGCCCAGGCGCCGGCGCCGGCCCCAGAGCTTTCGCTCGCTGACGGACCGCTTCGGCAACCCGGCCTCGGTCTCCACCGGCAAATCGCGCGGAGGCGGCGCCCAGGGGGAGGGCGGCGGCCATGGCTGAAGGCTTCCTGGGCCGCTGGTCGCGGCGCAAGCAGCAGGTGCGCGCGGGCGGGCCCGCAGCCGCGCCGTCCGCCGAAGCCGCCGGCGAGGATGTCGTGCCGCCTGCCGAGGCCGGGCCAGCACCCGAACCCGCCGCCCAGCCCCCCGCGCCCACGCTGCAGGACGTGCAGGCGCTCACCCACGATTCCGACTTCTCGGCCTTCGTGGCGCGCGGCGTGGCGCCCGAGGTGCGCAACGCGGCCATGAAGAAGCTGTTCGGCGACCCGCGCTTCAACGTGATGGACGGGCTGGACGTCTACGTCGAGGACTACACCCGGCCCGATCCCCTGCCCATGGCGGCGCTGCGCCAGCTCGCCAGCGCCAAGGCCCTGGGGCTGGTAGAGGAAGACCCTCGGGGGCATACCGGCGCCGCGGACGCTGTGGCACAGTCGGGGGTATGCAAAGCAATTCCTAGCCAGCAGGTCCCGGCCGCCGCGCCGCCGCAAGGCGCGCATGGCGCCGAGCCCGCCAGCCAAGCCGCCGATGCCCAAGACCTTGATATGCGACTGCAACCGGACCATGCCCCTGGACCCCAAGGCCCTGGGGGCGGCGCTGCATGAGGAGCTGACGCTCCACTCCACCCTCTGCCGGCGCGAGGCCGGCGCATTCCAACAGGCCGCGTGCAGCGGCCAGGCGGTGGTCGTCGCCTGCACGCAGGAAGAACGCCTGTTCACCGAACTGGCCGGACAGACGCAGGGCGCCACCTCGCCCCTGCGCTTCGTCAACATCCGCGAGACCGGCGGCT
>Ga0209959_100955_pt1 | contig 13038 bp, 13 predicted proteins | sample ThiBiot_300_biof_2_FD_183943 | JGI IMG/M metagenome (GOLD analysis project Ga0209959, IMG submission 183943) | Wastewater bioreactor microbial communities from Cape Town, South Africa - Thiocy_expt_300_biof (SPAdes) | ecosystem: Engineered > Bioremediation > Thiocyanate > Unclassified | place...
GCGGCGATGTCTAATCCCTCTGAAGGGGTGTCGCGTCCTTTAAGCTCGTCTGAAGAAAGAAACTTCAGATTGGCTCGCAAAGAGCGCGCAGACACCGCTTGAAAAGGCGATGGGTCTCGAGGGCTGGCAACTTGTGCGAGGGCCATATGGCCGACACCCAAGATGGAAACGGCCAGAAGGATAATGGGGGTACGCGGCTTGTTCAATGAGAGCTCCGAATGACCGCGCATGATTAAGCGCAGTCTGATCGACAGGGTCGGTCAAATTGATCATAGCAGTCATGTATTCGTAACTGAAGGGGAATGATGAAATGAGCGCAACCGTAGGAGAACGATTGAAGGAAGACAAGAAGGAAGCTATTCAGGCATTCCAGCAGCAAGCTCAAGAAAAGTGGAGCGTCTTCGAAGACGTTTTCTACGAAAAGCTCATGTTTCTGACCAAGGGCGCCACGAGAGCTTTTTCGTGGGCGAGTCAACGACATGTCTTCTTTCGCTGGGCCATGATTGGGCTGAGCATGCTTGCTCTGCTTGCTTTCGGAAGGATCTTTCTGGGCAAGGAACCCGTGCAGGTTCAGTTGTTTCTCTTCGTCCCCGTAATATTGCTTGCCGCCAGCTATGGAGGCGGGATCTATGCCGCAATCACGTCCATCATTGGAGCAATCGTCGCATACGCGGCCAATCCCAATACGACGACTCCGATAATCGAGACGCCCACTGGGAACTATCAAAGCCTGCCGTACGTGCCCTATTTGCTCTATTTCATGGTCAGTCTCATCCTTGTTGGGCTTTGGAAAATGATCGAGCGGCGACAGGTGGATTTGGTGCGATTCAAGGATGAACTTGAAGTTCGAGTTGAAGAGAGGACCTCCGAACTGAGAGCAGCAAATGAGGAGTTGAGCAATTTCTGTTACTCCATCTCGCACGACCTTCGTGCTCCTATGCGAAACATCGTCGCATCTAGCACCTTGCTTACAGAGGAGCTAGGAGGAAAGCTGTCCACGGATGACCAGGAACTCCTGGATGGTATTGGTCGATCTGCTGGACGTTTGTCGGAATTGGTTGACGATCTCTTGAATCACGCGCGACTCGGAAACGCGGCCCTAAAACCTAGATGGGTCAATATCACGGGAATGATGGATGAGGTGGGGAATCAACTTCGGCTGGAACCGTGGCCATGCCGGACGATCGATTTCAACATCCAACCCAATATGGTGGTGACGGCCGACCCTTTGTTGTTGAAGCTGGCCATTCACAACCTCTTCGAGAATGCTTGTAAGTATTCGAAGATGGATTCAGACCTGGTCATCGAAGTGAAGGAGAATCGGACTCGAAGCGGAGCGATTTTCTCGATCAAAGACAACGGAATCGGTTTCGACATGCAGGATGCGACAAAGATATTTGAACCATTTCATCGATTGCATCGCGATGGGGATTATCCAGGCACCGGAATTGGTCTCGCAAATGTCCGCCGAATTATTGAGCGCCATGAAGGTCGAATCTGGGTCGAATCACGTCCTGGATTAGGAACGACTTTCTTTTTTACGATTGGCGAACTCAAGAAAAACAAAGTCGATCTACCCGAGACGGAAAACACCTAGGTTCTGTTTGTCCGTAAAACAACGGACGCGCATGTCTCCGCATTGAAGCACACACTGATGATGTTGATTGCGTTTAGCTTTAGACGCAAGCATTCCGCGTATTGCGAGGAGGAGAGCATGGAGCAGGTATTGATTAGTGACCTCTTTCTTATCGAAAGATGTCAGCAAGGCGATAGGATCGCCTTCGACTTGTTGGTCAAACGATACCAACCTCGGGCCTATCAATATGCCCTCAAACTCACCAAACATGCCGAAGAAGCGCGAGATGTGGTTTCAGAGGGATTTATCCGGGTTTACCGAGCGATCAATCAATTTCGGAGCAACAGTGCGTTTACGACCTGGCTGTACAGAATTCTGCGAAATTGTTTTCTAGACATGCGCAAACGACGGTCGCTGAAGGTGGTAATGAGTCTGGATGCAGCGCGTGAAACGGACGACGGGGAGGTGCGCCATCAGGTAATCGACCCACATTCGACTCCCTATGATGTGGCTGAGCGGGCGGAGCACTCGTTGCAAGTTCGTCGCGCGATCTGCCAGCTAACAAAAATCCAACGCACCATGATCGTCTTGTATCACGGAGAACAGATGACTTATGAAGAGATTGGCACGCTCCTCAGTTTGCCCGTGGGAACCGTTAAGAGCCGCCTAAATCGAGCGAGAATAGCGCTCAAGGACATATTGGCCAGGAATCCACAAATCCTTCGTCGCTAGACTCCCGTCATCATTTTGGATTCACACACCCGAATTGATGTCGGAATTCAAAGGGCAAACATGGTTACGATGGTCAACATGGAGGGTAACCGGTTCCTCAAATAGGGAACAGGCGATTCAAAAATTATCCGTCGAAAATAGATGTCTCTTGAAGCTCTTCCGGCACGGGGGATGCTGATCGTCATTTTTAAGAAATAGTGCCAGTCGGCTTGTTCGCTCGATCATGTCATGAAGAGCGGATACAATCGGGGTTCCGCTTCCATGAAACTTTACGAAGCGCCCCTGCTTGTCGCCATTTTCCTCGACCTAGTCGGATTTGGAATGGCGTTCCCAGATGTTCAACTTCGCGCTCAAGAGCTTGGAGCCTCCGGGCCTGTAATCGGGTTGATTTTATCAAGCCTCTTTGGAGTTCAAATACTCGCGTCTCCACGGTGGGGGTTGGTGAGCGACAAGATCGGTCGAAAGCCGGTTTTCATTATTTGCACGTTGCTCAGCGCCTTATCGATTTATGCGGTCTCCACCAATCTTTGGGGAATCTTGTTCAGCCGAATCTTGGCGGGATTTGCGGCAGCGAATGTGGTGGCGGCTCAGGCATATCTTGCGGATCGAGCGGAGGAAAAAGAACGGGGCGCCGCCATCGGGAGAATCAGTGGAGCGATCTCCGTTGGGTTGATTGCTGGTCCATTTATTGGTGGGCTCCTTGTGGAGCGGGGCGGAAGCCAGTTAATGGGTTTGACCGCCGCTAGCGCATCGATTCTTGCTGTCTTGGTAGTTTTCTTCGGTCTTCCCGCTGATGAGTCAATCGTGAAAGGTGGAGGAGGAACGTCTGCAAGCCAATCGCTACTTGACTTCAGCCTCGTTCGAGAAGTTCCACTGCTTCGGCAGCTATTTGCTATTGCCGCCGTTGCATGGTTTGCTCTGGCATGTCTTGAGGGAACTTTTGGCCGATTGCTGGCCCTTAAATTTGATTTTCCGCTCCAAGCGATGGGAATGACGTTCACCAAGCCGCAAGGCGCATCTGGAGCGATCTTCGCCGCTGAATCTCTCGTCGCCTTCTTGGTACAGGGAGTGTTCTACGGGATGATCTCTCGTCGAATAAGCGATATTTGGCTCCTACGTTCTGGATACATCCTTCAAGGAATAGGATTGTTACTCACTCCGTTCTTACCGTCGTTGGGGTTGGTTTTGGTGGTGAGTTGCGTTTATTCAGGGGGAGCGGCCGTTGCAAGCGTGACCGTAAACACAAATTGTTCTGGTATTACTCCTGAGTCCAGACAAGGCGAACTTTTTGGGATGCTGCAATCTGCCAGATCGGTAGGCTTTCTTCTTGGGCCCATCTTGGGTGGTTGGCTGTTCGACATCAACCGGGCTGCGCCCTACGTGATGGCGGGTCTCGCTGCCTGGATCGCGGCAACGCTTATTCCAAGAGAAATCGTCCTCCCAAAGGAATCTGGCAACGACTAGGTTTCCTATTTAAGGTGAGTACAGTTGATCGCAAACATGCGCGGAATCTGTGCATAACCAAAATTTATCTGAGTTTTGCGTCTCTTGTTGCATTGCAACAAGAGGCCCGATCCCGGTGATTTTGGTTAAAAGTGCGGGACTTTCGACTTAACTCGAAAAACTTCGAACTTTCGGGAACTCAAATGCGCTCATATTGAGTAGGGAACTTACAGCGTGAAGGCTCAACATTCGAAATTCGCAAGAATGGAGAATGGGATCCCTAAAAAAACCTCAAGGCACTCTTCACACGCTTTAACAAGAAGGGGCCGCTGTCCCGCCCAGTTTTTGGGTGGGTCCGGCATGGCTGTTCAGTTGAGAGACTGAACGGCCTTTTTTCTTTTTGGGCCAACGGTCTCAGCGAACGGTCAAGGAGCAAAGAGGCGGGTACCCTCAAGGCCGATGCGAGGCCTTAACCTACTCATCGTCATCTACGCCGTTCTTTGTATCGTTCTCGGAATCTACGGGGCGATCTCGGCGAAGGAATACTTCTCACTTGCGGGAGTGCTCATTGGCGTTCTTCAATTTGCATGCTTGGGGTGGACACGATCCAACCCACGGGCAGGGCGGATTGGTTCTCTCGTGATTGCCATCCTTGTTCTTGGGCAGTTTATGCCTAAGTTCATCAAACTCGGAAAATGGCCGGCAGGCGTGCTCAGCATTGCCAGTATCATCCTGATCATCGCCTTGTTGGCGGGACACTTTATGGCTATGAGCGCAAAAAAGCGCTCAGTCTAGCCGTAATAGGGGCATCTCGCGAACTTCCGCTTCAATCGGACCGCGAGATGTCTCAACGGTTACCCAGTCGCCATCCATCGCTGCCTCATTTCTAAGGATAGCTCCGCCAATGAAGCCAAGCGTAGGGGAGAAAACTGCACTGGTTACCTCACCTGCGTCTGCTCGTCGCGCGTGCTTAACGGAGGCTCCAACTTCGAGTGGTTCATCACTGATGAGCCCCATCCAAGTCTTGTTCGTGTGACCTCGACTGTGGATTCGCATTAAGACTTCCTGACCGGTGTAGCACCCCTTGTTGTAACTGACATGCTGGGCGTCAAACGCTTGACCCAGTTCGGGAGGCATCGTCTTCGAATTGATGTCAACGCCAAACTTTGGAATTCCTGCCTCGAGTCGAGCGATATTAGCGGCTTCTGGTTCGATCAAATCGAATTCGTTTTCGATAGCCTTTGCGACTTTGGCTGCATCCCGAGGAACCACCACATCCCAGCCACCCTGTCCAGCTCGATTCGACCGGAGAAGAGCAACTTTAACGCCATCCCAATCTGTCTCATGTGCATCAAGATTTGGGAGTTGAGCGAAGGCGGATAGTCGAGATGAAGCGCTTGGACCCTGAAGGCTGTACAAAACGAAATCTTCCAACACGCGCACGGCCACATCTTCCATGATCACCATTTGTTCCACACGCTTAAGAAACGCCGAGAGACTATTGGTTGGGAGAGTGAGGAGAAAACGGTCCTGTATTGACCAAATATTGCAAACGCTTTGGATCTGACCGGTCGGTTCGCAAAGACAAAAGGAAGAAGAAGCGCCAAAATCCAAGGACCGCAAATTGTTGGTCGCCTGGCCTTGCAGCCATCCTTTGCGATCTTCTCCAGATAACTCAATGACGGAGAAATCACTTATGGGAAAGCGCCCACTATCGGCGCGAAGCATGTCGTAAGACTCTACGACGGTCGTCGCGAGAGGATCGATCACTGATTCAGACATCGTTCGGTGCTCCGGGAATGAAGGCCAGAATGGGCTATTCTCCCCAAAGAAAACGGCTTATTTTGCCGCAGATTCAAGTATGAACTACGTTATGAACCAACAAACTGTGGCGGGCCGATGTTCCTAATTGCTTTGGGAATCGCCGGATTGTTGTTCGGGATCGGCGGAAATGAGGTCAGAAGGTTCGAAAATGCCGCGGGGAAGGACATTGCGGCGAAGTTGATCGGCGAGAAGAAACAGGTAAAAGTTCGGACAAAATTCGATCCTTTCGCAATACTGGACGGTCGACTAAAGTCAGCCACTATTACGGCCGCAGATTTTCAAACAGATGGCTTGCCTTTCTTCACGAATCCCGAAGGCTCTCAGAAAGGGAGATTGAATGAACTCAAACTTGATTTGCAGCGGTTCACTCTTGGCCATCTCGCGGTCGAGCGACTTCGGGCAAGGATTCCGGATTGCCGGTTCGATTTTGGGTTGGCAACCAAGCACGGCCGAATTCGCCTAACGCGATCTGGGGAAGGGACCGGCGAGGTCGAAGTCAAGCAGGAGGCGCTGAGAGAATTCGTCCTTTGGAAGTTCCGGGAGATAAAACGACTCAACATTCGCTTGGAGGATAACCGGGCGGTTGTCGAGGGTTATGGAGAATTCCTGATTTTCAATACGAATTTCAAGGTCGAAGGAAGTCTGGAGACGCCAGATGGCAATCGACTGGTCCTCACCAATGTACGTATCACCTTCGATGGAAAGGAAGCCGATGAGGCATCACAGGAAGTCTTGCTCAAGGCGCTGAATCCGGTGGTCGATCTCGACCGAGACCTGCATCTTTTTGGCGCGATTCGGGTTCAGAGTCTTCAACTCCAAGGCGGAGTTCTTCGGGCTAAGGGAAAAACCAAAATCCCAAACGACCCTAATGGCACCAAATCCGGTTTATCGGTGTTGAGTTGCTTTAGATGGCCCATTTGTTGCGCTTCTCATTTGGCATCGTAGCCAAAGAACAAAACCCTCATACCACTGAGAGCGACCACCTGAGTATCATCACCCGCATGCCTGAAGGCCAGCCGGATGTAACCGTCATAGTTCCGGCGCTGAACGAAGAGGACACGATCGGCGAAGTCGTCGATCGACTGCTTGCCGTCCCTTTGGTGACTCAGGTTATCGTTGTCGACGACGGGAGCACGGACCGAACTCCCGCAATTCTGAAAGAGTTTGGCGATAAGGTTCTGGTTCTGACCAATCCAACGAAGACCGGCAAGGGCAACGCAATTCGCAAAGCGTTACCGTATGCGACGGGCAAGGCAACGATTATTCAAGACGCTGATCTTGAATACTTACCCGAAGAAATTCCTTCGGTAGTTCAACCCATCCTCGATGGCCGTTCTAACGTTGTCTATGGCACCCGTTTTCAAAAGGGAATGCCTAAGGGTATGGCCGCGCCTAATAAATTGGTCAACCTATTGCTAGCGTGGTCCGTCCGCCTCCTTTACTTTCAGCCCGTCACCGATGAGGCGACTTGCTACAAAGCCTTCCGAACGGAGCTCATTCAGAGCATGGATTTGGAGTGCCGGCGATTTGAGTTCTGTCCCGAAGTTACGGCCAAAGCGGCCCGACTTGGGGAGAAAATCCAGGAAGTTCCTATCAGCTATATCCCTCGCACGAAAGCGGCAGGGAAAAAGATACGCTGGACTGATGCCCCCGAAGCCTTCTGGACCTTGGCGAAGTACCGCTTCTGGAAGAAACGTTAGGTCCGAAGCGATTTCAATTTGGCTCCAAAGTGAATCCAGCCTTCGATAATTCCCTCACGAGCTTCGGCATCCTCTGGTTCGAATTGGCCATGCTCCAACAGGATTCTTGCGCCAGATTCCGATCTGCCAAATCCAATTAAGACTTTGAGCGGATTGTCCGCTGGTTTACCGCCTTCCCAAATCCAAGTGAATCCAACCCTTTCATCGGGCACGAATTCATAAATCGTGCCTAACAGACTCCAACTCATAGAGGGCCAAAACAGGTGATAGCGACCTCCTGCGTGGGGATCGACCTCTGCTTCCTTCGGCCACCAAAGACAGAGCAGGTCGGGCTGTACAAAATGGGCGAAGAGCTCTTCCACGGAAAAGCCGGGGAATTCTTCGGTCATCACAATGCGGTCCTGGGCAGTTGGCAACTGGAGCATCGTCGCTCCCATTCTAGCCGTCTGTACTGCGTGACGTTGACCCAAAATGTGCGAGAGCAAATCGAGCAACGAGAATTAGCCTCGCTATCCTCCTATGCCGCCAAGGCTGCCGAGAGCGCTGGTCGCCTGCGCAGAGTGACTCAAGATCCCTTGAGAACCTGCTTTCAGCGAGATCGGGATCGGATTCTTCATTCCAAGGCCTTTCGAAGGTTAAAGCATAAGACTCAGGTTTTTATCGCGCCCGTGGGCGATCATTATCGGACGCGGCTAACGCACACGCTTGAAGTGTCCCAGATCGCCCGCACCATCGGGCGCGCGCTTCGCCTCAACGAGGACCTTATCGAGGCCGTCGCGCTTGGGCACGACGTCGGACACACTCCGTTTGGTCATGCCGGAGAACAAGCTCTTGACGATGCTGTGCGCGCCCTCGGCCACCCCACCATTACCCGCTTTAGACACTACGAACAATCACTCAGAATTGTGGACGTGCTAGAGGATCTCAACCTGACAGAAGAGACCCGAAAAGGAATTGATGGTCACAGTAAGGGCGCTAAGGACCTTACGGCAAGCGACGGAATGCCAACTTCAACTTTGGAGGCGGCCGTTGTGAGAGTGAGCGACAGGATCGCTTATCTCAGCCACGATATCGACGATGCGATCCGGGCTGGGGTTATCGTCGGATTGCCATCTCAATTCGATTGGCTCGGAAAGAACCAATCTGATCGAATCAAGACGATGGTCTTGGATGTAGTCAAAAACAGCCTGGACCGCCCGGCCATTGAGCTATCTCCACGCCTGCTAGACGGAATGAACGAACTGAAAGACTGGATGTTTTCAAACGTCTATTTCAATGAACAGGTTGTGCTGCCGGAAACGCGGCGCGCTCAAGAAATTGTAAAGGAACTGTTCGGCCATTTCGTTGAACCGGGCGCACTTCCAGAAGGTTATGAGGGTGTCCAAGGCGCGATCGATTACATCGCCGGCATGACAGACCGATTTGCCATCGAGTCGTTCGAGCGACTTAGAATCCCCAAGGGCTTTCGCAGCCTCTAGCGCGTGACTCTCAATTCGACTCCTGCTTCCAATGCGATTACGGGAGCAGGAGGGAACGGCTTTGCGATTCGAATATTGATGTCTTGGATCGTGGGATAGCCATCCAGAAGTCTTTCCGCCATCATGCGTGCCAATCTCTCCACGGTCAGCACTTTCACTTCTTGTCCCATTCGAGCGATTAGAACCGAAATAGCTCCATAGTCCACGGTGTCTTCAATGAGGTCGCTGGTATCGGCATCGCCTGCAACCTTCATCTCAATATCGACCCGATAGCGATGCCCAATGACGCGCTCTTCAGCGGGTACGCCATGAAACCCGTAGAACTCGATGCCTCGGACGAAAACGGTAAACGTAGATGGCACGATCGTCTTTTACCACAGGCCCAGTAAGTCTGAATCTAAACGAGTCGTTGTGCTATACTCAAACCAATAGAAAAAAGGCGCCTAAAGGTGGCTTTAAGCCGCCTTTTTTTGTACGCCTTTGGAGGAGAAGACCGCGATGGATATCATGCAGCAGCTGAAGCAAATCGCCCAAGAAAGGGACATCGCCGTCGAGGAGCTGGTTCAGCAAATCGAAGCGGCGTTGGCGGCCTCTTACAAGAACTTTATTAACGTCCCCCACGACGTCAAGGTCGAAGTCCACGTTAAGCTCGACCCAATGAAGGGTTGGTCGGCAACCGTCGGTAAGGAAGTTGTGGCGTTCGTAACGGAACCCGCCTATCAGATCAGCGTCATGGATGCGCGGAAGAAGCGTTCGGACGTTGAAATCGGCGATTTCGTTGAGATGGACGTCGATCCCAACCGATTTGGTCGTATTGCCGCCACGGTCTTTAAGCAGGTGCTCAGCCAGAAGCTCCGGGAAGCGGAGACGAAACAGATTCACGACGTCTTTAGCGAGAAGATGGGTGACGTCGTATCCGGGACGGTTAGCCGACGCGAGGGATCGAGTATTTACATTCAGGTCAATAAGATTGAGTGTGAGTTGCCCAAGCGGGAGCAGGTCCCAACGGAGCCCTACCGCCCGAATGACCGGCTTCGGGTGTACGTATTACGTGTTGATGACAGCACCAAGCGGTTGCGTGTAATCGTCAGTCGAACGCACCCCAATCTTCTCCGTAAATTGTTTGAGTTGGAAGTCCCGGAGATTGCCCAGGGAATCGTGGTCATTAAGAGTGTTGCCCGAGAACCCGGTCAGCGCAGCAAAGTGGCCGTCGTCAGTACCGATGAGCGAGTAGACGCAGTCGGATCGTGCGTGGGCCCGCGAGGCGCTCGGGTACAGGCCATCGTGGATGAACTTTACGACGAGAAGATCGACATTGTTCCTTACTCAGACGACCCCTATGCGTACATCACGAACGCATTGAGTCCGGCGAAGGTAAACAGCATCAAACTTAATGAGGAAGAGCGAAGCGCATATGTGGTTGTCCCCGATACGCAGCTTTCTCTCGCAATCGGCAAGGGTGGTCAAAACGTTCGGCTTGCCGCGCGTCTGACCGATTGGAAAATCGATATCCGCAGCGATAGTCAGGCGTCTGCGGAAGGGAAGAAGTGACAACGGTTTTGAACTCGAAGGCCCATCGGGCCTTCGTTGCTCAAACCATGACCTGTGATGGCACAGCCACAACGGACCTGTATCGGATGTAAGCGTAAGGGAGATCAAAACTCTTTCCTTCGCGTCTCCCGACAGGTCGGGGGGCGCGTTGTTTTGTGTTTAGGACATTGGATGGGCCGAACCGCCTATATCTGTCCGAGCCAGGACTGCATCGACGCGGCCCTAACGAAGGAACGTCTCGCGAGAGCTTTGAGATGTTCTGTTGATGAGGCCTCTAAGGCCGAACTAAAGCAAGAACTGGTATGCAAACTGAGGTAAAGAAGAAAAATATGATCGTCGCCATCGCAGATTTGGCAAAAGAATTCAAGGTTGTGCCCGGTGTGGTTTACACCGTCCTCCATGACCTGGGACTTGAGCATGATGGCTCCAACTTCGAGGCGGACGACGAGACCGTTGATCTGGTGAAGGAAGGGGTCGTCGATCAATCCGATTCGAAGTCCATCACCCTTCAGCCGGGACGCACTCCACGGGACCTAGCCGTTGCGCTCGACGTTGCCCAGCCGGATATTCAGAAGACCCTCATGATGAAGATGAAGGTCATGGCTACTCTCACTACGGCGCTAAAGGATGACGTAGCGGAGAAAGTTGCTCAGAACTACGGTTACGCGATCCAATGGGCAGACGCTCCCAAGCCCCGTCCGACGGATAGATCCTCGGCAGGCAAGAAAGGGGGGGCGCAACTTCGTCCCCCGGTCGTCACCATCATGGGCCATGTTGACCACGGAAAGACCTCGCTCTTGGATTACATCCGAAAGGCGAACGTTGCTTCGAAAGAGCATGGCGGAATTACGCAACATATCGGCGCCTATCAGGTTGAGCTTCCCGAAGGAAAGATCACTTTTCTGGATACGCCTGGTCACGCAGCATTTACTGCGATGCGTGCTCGCGGAGCTCAGGTCACTGACATTGCGATCTTGGTGGTTGCCGCCGATGACGGCATCATGCCGCAAACGCGCGAAGCGATTCAGCACATCAAGAATGCCAACGTTCCGATGATCGTTGCGGTGAACAAGATCGATAAACCGGACGCGAATCCTGATCGAGTCCTGCAGCAGCTTACGGAATTTGAAGTCATTCCCGAAGCCTATGGTGGTCAAACCATGTGTGTGCCCGTATCGGCTCACACCGGTGAGGGCGTCAAGGACCTGCTGGAAGGCATCTTGCTCCAGGCAGAAGTCATGGAGTTGAAGGCAGATCCAAAAGGTGAATTGCAGGGATCCGTCATCGAGGCAAAGCTTGAAAAAGGCCGCGGTCCAGTTGCCACGATTCTCGTCCAAGAAGGAACGCTTAAGATCGGCGATTCCGTGGTTGCGGGAACGGCTTACGGTCGAATCAAGGCGATGACCGACTATACGGGTGAAAAACTGGCGGAAGCCGGGCCGAGCACTCCCGTCGAAATCCTTGGTTTGAGCGAAGTACCTCAGGCGGGCGATCAGGTTGAGTGGGCTCCTGATGAGCGAAGCGCACGTGAAGTCGCCACCAAGCGAGTCGATGCCGACCGGGCGAAAAACCTTGTCGTCGTCAGCCGCGGTATGACCCTGAGTGAGTTGCGCAAGAAACTCGACACGGAAGAGCTAAAGGAACTCAATCTGGTTATCAAAGCAGACGTTCAGGGTTCGGTTGAAGCAGTAAGAGGCATGCTCGAAAAGGTCAAGAATGAGGAAGTCGAAACCAAGATCATTCTGAGCGGCGTTGGTTCTATAACCGAATCTGACATTCTCTTGGCCAGTGCGGCGAACGCCATTGTGGTTGGCTTTAATGTAAAGCCGGAAGGCAAAGCAAAGCAGGAGGCGGAGCGGCATAAAGTCGAAATCCGAACCTACACGATCATCTATGAGTTGATCGAAGATATTGAAGCCGCGGTAAAGGGAATGCTCGAACCCAAGTTCGAAGAGCAGTACCTCGGATCGGTCGATATCCGTATCCGATTCCAATTCGGGCGAAAGGGCGTTATCGCTGGATGCTATGTCACCGATGGCAAGGTAATTCGAAACGCGCTTTGTAGGGTTAGACGGGGTAAGGACATCATTTACGATGGAAAGGTCGCTTCCTTGAAGCACCTTAAAGATGATGTACGGGAAGTTACGATGGGTATGGAGTGCGGTGTCACCTTCGAGGGCTGGGAAGGCTTTGCAGAAGGCGATACCATTGAAGCATTCGAAATGATTCAGGTGAATGCTTAGTCGGTTACGGCTACGGCATATCGAATTGGCGCCTGAATCGGCAGTTCAATCTTAAACGTGGTCCCCGCACCCGGTGTGGAGACCACGTTTATTTTCCCTCGGTGGAGTGCGATCGCTCTTTGGACAATGGTAAGTCCAATGCCTGAGCCCTCAAATTCTTTTTCGGTGACGCCTCGATTGAATGGCTCGAAAATCTTCTCAACGTAGTGGGCATCAATCCCGATCCCGTTATCCGACACCTCAATCACACATTGTTCGTGTTCCGACCTGCCTTTGATCCAAACTTCTGAGCGCGTACCCGCGCGGCTAAATTTCAAGCCATTGGAGATAAGATTGAGGAAGAGTACGTACAGGGCTGCACCAAAGCCTTCAATACGGAGTTCTTTGGGGATATCCACATGGACCAGTCGGGCATCGGTCTCTCCCAAGTCGAGCAGGATTTGTTGAAAGATGCTGCTCAAGACAATCAACCGGGGAGGATCTGCGGCCCT
>Ga0209959_100961_pt1 | contig 12968 bp, 13 predicted proteins | sample ThiBiot_300_biof_2_FD_183943 | JGI IMG/M metagenome (GOLD analysis project Ga0209959, IMG submission 183943) | Wastewater bioreactor microbial communities from Cape Town, South Africa - Thiocy_expt_300_biof (SPAdes) | ecosystem: Engineered > Bioremediation > Thiocyanate > Unclassified | place...
TAGCGCTTGTGCACGAGGCGCTGCGCGAAGGCATGGCTGAGCGCGCGCTGCATCGCGCCGCCCCGGGCCATGAGCACCAGGCCCGAGGTGGGCTGGTCCAGCCGGTGCACGATGAGCGCGTCGGGCCACACGGCCTGCGCGCGCATGCTCAGGGAGTCCTGCTTGTCCGGCCCGCGCCCGGGCACGCACAGCAGGCCGGCCGCCTTGTCCAGCACCAGCAGCGTGTCGTCGGCATGCACGCAATCGACGCCGGCGTGCGCGGCGCGGGGCGGGTCAGCGCTCATGGGCCAGGCGGTCCACGGTGGCGCACAGCTCCTCCACGTCGTTGGGCTTGTGGATCAGGGCGCGCGCGCCTTCGGCGAGGGCCGCCTGCTCGATCTCCGCGGTGACATAGCCCGAGGCCAGGGCCACGGGCAGGTCGGGCCGGATGGCGCGCGCGGCGCGCACCAGGTCCAGGCCCGAGTAGCCGGGCATGTTGTAGTCGGTGACCAGCAGGTCGTAGCGCCCGGGCGCGGCGCGCAATGCGTCCGTGGCCTCGTGCGGGTCGGTGAAGCCGCTGACCTCGTAGCCCCTGCGGCGCAGCAGGCGCTGCACCAGGAAGACCAGGGCCGCGTCGTCGTCCACGTACATCACGTGCCGCTGGCGGTCGCCCGCGGACGGCGCCGGCGCCTTGGGGACGGCCTTGGGCGCGGCGGCTGCCGGCGGCGCATGCGCCGCCTGGGTCGCCACGGGGAAGTACAGCGTGAAGCGGCTGCCCTGGCCCGGCGCGCTGTGCACGTCGACGCCGCCGCCGTGGGTGCGCATCACGCCATGCACGACGGCCAGGCCCAGCCCCGTGCCCTGGCCCACGGGCTTGGTGGTGAAGAAGGGCTCGAAGATGCGCGACAGCGTGGCCTCGTCCATGCCGGGGCCGTTGTCCTGCACGCGCAGCGCGACATAGTCGCCCGCGGCCATGCCCAGGCTCTCGCGCAGGCGCTGCTCGGGCTGCGCCAGGGCCGCATCCACCTGGATGCGCCCGCGCGCGCTGCCTATGGCGTGCATGGCGTTGGTGCACAGGTTCAGCAGCGCCTGCTCCACCTGCGTGGGGTCGGCCAGGAGCGGCGGCAGGTCCGGGGGCAGATGCATGCTCAGCTCGATCTCCGGCGGCAGCGTGACGCGCAGCAGGCGCTCCGTGTCGTGCGCCACCTCGGCCAGCGCGACGGCCGAGCGCTGGGGCGCCTCGTTGCGGCTGAAGGTGAGGATCTGGCGCACCAGGTCGCGCGCGCGGCGCCCGGCCTTGTCGATCTCCAGCAGGCTTTCGTGCAGCGGCGTGCCGGGCGTGCTGTCGGCCTTGGCCAGCTCCACGTTGCCCAGGATGGCGTGCAGGATGTTGTTGAAGTCGTGCGCGATGCCGCCGGCCATGGTGCCCACGGCCTGCATCTTGTGGGATTCGCGCAGCTGCGCCTCCAGCGCGCTGCGGCGCGCCTCCTCGCGCTTCCTGCCCGTGAGGTCGCGTGCGAACACGGTGGTGGTCTCGCCTTCGGCATGGCGCTCGAAGGAGACGCTGATCTCCACCGCCAGTTCGCGTCCCGAGGCCGTGAGCGCCGTCATCTCCCCGAGCGCCGCCTGGGTGGTGAGCTGGGCGAATGCCATGACCTGCTGGGCCTGCGGCAGAAAGCGGCTCAGGGGGCTGCCCAGGGCGTCGCTCGTGGCGCACTGGAACAGCATGGCGGCAGTGGGGTTGAAGACGGTGATGCGCTCGCGCTGGTCCACGCAGATGATGGCGTCGAGCGCCGAGTTGATCACGGCCTCCAGCCGGCGCTCGCTCGCATGCAGCTGCGCGTTGCGCTCCTGCAGCTCCTGGGCGCTGCGCTGCAGGGCCTGGCGCTCGGCCAGCAGCGGGCCCTGGTCGATCACGGCGCAAAGGAACTGCGTGAGCGGCGTCTCGTCGTCGGTGTGCGCCTCGATGCGGGCGATATGCAGGTCGCCGGTGATGTGCCTGTGCTCGTCGATCTCGAAGACGACCTCGTTGGCCTCGGCCGTGCCGCTCTCCAGCGCCGCCGCGAACGTGGCGCGCACGCGCGCCGCGTGCCTGGGGCTGACGAAGGGCATCAGCGCGGTCAGCGGCCGGTCGCGTTCGCTGGGCTGGAACGAGCGCTGCGCCATGGAGTTGGCCTGCACCACCACGTCGTGCTCGTCGAGCACCATGAGCGACAGCGGCACGTTGGAGAACAGCGCCTCGAAGCGCTCGGAAGCGCTTTCGGCCGCCGCCTGGCTGTAGCGCAGGACCTTGTTCTGCGCCTCCAGCTCGGCCTGCGAGGCGCGCAGCTCGGCGATGAGCTCGGCAATGGCGCCGCTGGCGCGTCCGGGGCCGCGGCGCTCGGACGGCTCCGCGGGAGCCTGCGACGGGCCGGATGCCGGCTGTGCGTCGCGCAGGAGGAAGGACAGGTCGGGATGGCTCATGACGGCGGTGGCGGAATGGACGGCAGGCCGCCTGCCAGTGTACGGGCCTCAGCGCACCGAGAGCAGCTCTACCTCGAAATGCAGGGTCGCGTTGGGCGGGATCACGCCGCCTGCGCCGCGCTCGCCGTAGGCGATGGAGGCGGGGCAGGTCAGGCGCGCCTTGCCGCCGGGCTTCATGCGCTGCAGCCCCTCGGTCCAGCAGGGGATCACGCGGTTCAGCGGAAACTCCGTGGCCTGGCCGCGCTTGTACGAACTGTCGAATTCCTTGCCGTCAGCGAGCGTGCCGCGGTAGTGCACCCTGACCGTGTCGGTGGCCTTGGGCGCCGTGCCGCTGCCTTCCTTGAGTGATTCGTAGACGAGGCCGCTGCCGGTGGTGACCGGGGCTGTCTGGGCAAAGGCAGCGGGGGCCAGGGCGAGGCTGGCGAGCACGGGGAAGAGAAAGCGCATGGGAAGCTCTGCAAATGAAACGAGGGCCCGATGGTAGGGCCTTCAGAGCATGGCTCATGTTCCGGGAGCCGTGGCTGCGGAGCTTCGTGGATTTCGCCTCTCATTTGTGGTAGTTTCCAAAGGTCAGCCCGGTAACACGGAAGGGTCCATCATGCTGCATTCGGGCGTTCCGGTGTAATTTGCTTACCGTGTATGGCAGGTCTTTACGGACCTTACGTTTTTGAATGTGTGCCAGCACACACGACAGTCTGAAGGAGGTCCGCATGCTGAATTCGAAAGAAGCCGACGGCACCAGCCCTTCGGCCCCGGAAGGTGATCCGCCACCGGTCTCGGGGCAGTTCGCGGTGCTCCAGAACCCGCCATCCATGTGGCCGGACTTCATGACCGGGCAGGTCGAGAAGCCGGTGCGCGTGCTGCTCGTGGATGACGACGCGCACATGCGCCGCGTGATCGCCCAGGAACTGATGGCGGACCAGCGTACCCTGCTGGTGGCGCAGGCCGCGAGCGTGCGCGAGGGCCGCAAGGCGATCAAGCAGCACGAGTTCGACGTCATGCTGGTGGACCTGAACCTGGGCGATGGAGAGGGCTTTCAGCTCATCGACTACATGAAGTCCATCCGGCCTGCGGCCGAGGCCGTGATCATCTCCATCATGGAGAACGACGACCAGGTGCTGCATGCGTTCGAGCTGGGCGCCACGGGCTACCTCGTCAAGAACTCCTGGTTCGGCAGCTATCCGCAGGCCGTGCTGCAGGTAGCCAACGGCGGCGCGTCCATCACGCCCCATCTGGCCCGGCGGCTGCTGCAGCGGTTCGACCGCGGCGCGGCCCCGGCCGCCCATGAGCAGCAGCAGGACGAGCGGGAGACGGAGCGCCTGTCGCAGCGCGAGAAGGAGGTGCTGCGCATGGTCGCCAGCGGCTACACCAGCGCCGAGATCGGCACCCGCCTGCTCATCAGCAGCCTCACGGTGAATACGCACATCAAGAACATCTACCGCAAGCTCCAGGTGCGCACGCGCGCCCAGGCGGTGCGCTTCGCGTCGCTGCGGGGCCTGTTCTGACCGGAATCTCTGGAGCGCGCAGGGCGGGAGGCCCTGCATGCCGCGGATAACAAAAAGGAAACCATGTTTCGCACGCGTCCACCGGCGTATGCATTGGCCTGTGCAGCCCTGTGTCTCATGCAACTGGTGGTGAATGTGCTGCTGGTGGCCTATGCCGGCCGGTTCGCGCCCGAGACCGCCCTGCGCTGGCAGCTCTTCGGCCTGGCCGTCACTTTCGTGCTGGGGGTCTTGATCCTGCTGCAGGTGCCGCGGGCGCTGCAGTGGCGCCCGCGGCGCAGCATCCGCCCGAGCCGCGAGCTCAAGATGGAGCGCCAGCGCATCGCGCGCGACCTGCACGACCAGGTCGGCTCGCAGCTCGTGCATGCCATGGCCCTGGTTGACGGCGGCTCGCCGGCCATGCGGCCGCTGCTGCAGTCGCTGGAGCATTGCCTGCTGGACCTGCGGCTGCTGGTCGATTCCATGGATGGCGACGACGACGCGCTGTCCGACCGCCTGGCACGCCTGCGCCACCGCATCCAGCCGGTGCTGGACCACCGCGGCATCGCGCTCGATTGGAACGTGATGCCGGCCGGCGAGGCGCCCATGCCCGTGGGCCTGCCCGCGCGGGAGCTCACCGCCATCGTCCAGGAGGCGCTGAGCAACGTGCTGCAGCATGCGTCGGCCACGGCCGTGTCGATCAGCCTGGAGCCTGTCCGGACGGCCGAGGGCGATGCCTGGCGGCTGCGGGTCGCGGACAACGGCAAGGGCCTTGCGACCCCCGGGCCCACGGGGCATGAGGCGGGCCATGGCATCGCGGGCATGCGGCTGCGCGCGTCCAGGGCCGGGGGGCTGCTGGAGCTGCTGCCTTCCGCCGGGCAGGGCCTGTGCGTGCAGGTCACGCTGCCCGTGCGCCGTTGAGCCGGTGCGGCGTGTAGGAAAATCGCTGCCCAGGCGGGCCTGCGGCCCGCTGGATCCGCCGGTGGCGGTCCACCGAAGACGGAATGAAGGGATGCAGATGAAATTCTTGTGGCTCTCGGGCGCGCTGCTCGCATCGGTTCTTGCGGGTTGCGCGGGCTCGCAACGGCTGGTCCCCAAGGTGGAGCAGGGGCAGGCGGAAGGCGGGGCCAAGACGGTGACGGTGGCATCCGAAAGCGTGGCCTGCTCGCGGCCGCAGTGCCCCGTGCTGGCGGCTGCATGGACCAGCGCCAAGGCCGGCCAGGCGGTGCTGACCGTGGGCCTGCCCTACCAGAAGGCCGAGGTGACGGGGGCGGACTTCCACTTCGGCGGCAGCCAGACGGTGCACGTGCGCTCGCGCTCGCGTGCCGATGCCCCGGCCCTGGGCTTTCCCGCCACCGCTTTCGACGTGCCCCTGGGCCTGATCGGCCAGATCGCCTATGCGCCGCGCAGCTGGGTGCGCGTGCACACCGCCGACGGGCGCAGCGTGGACGAGACGCTCAACAGCGGCGACCAACGCGGCAGGGCCGTGGAGGCGATGAGCTACTTCCTCACCGCCGTGGAATCCGCCAGCGGCAAGGCGATCGACGTCGAAGGCAACCGCGGCGGCCTGCTGGAGCGCCTGGGCGGGGGCAGCAAGTAGGCCCCGGTCATGGGGCGGGGCGTGCCGGATCGGTGATCTGCGCCAGGTGGTGGGCCAGCGTGGCGGCCGACAGCTCGCCTGCGCGCACGGCGACCAGCCGGCCCCGGCCGTCGTAGAACAGCGTGGTGGGCAGGGCCTTGTACCCCAGCGTACGGCCCAGCTGCGCGGGCGTGTCCAGCAGCACATCGGCGGCGGGCAGGCCCTGCCGGGCGGCAAAGCGCGCCACGGTTTCGGGCGGTTCCCCCTGGTTGACCCACAGGAAGCGCACCTGCCCGTACGCCTGGCGGGCCTGCAGCAGCACCGGCATTTCGCGCCGGCACGGCGGGCACCAGCTGGCCCACAGGTTGACGACCACGGGTTGCCCGCGCAGGTCTGCAGGCGCGACGCTGCCCGCGTCCAGCGCCACGCCGCGCCAGGTGGGCAGGCCTGCCGCGCCGGGCGCGGCCGTGGCCTGCAGCAGTGCCAGGCCCGTGAGCCATGCCGCAACGAACATGGCCAGGCCCGACGCCAGCGGCCGGCGCCAGGGGCTGCGCCGCAGCCACAGAACGGCCACGTAGAGCAGGGCGGCCCCCAGGCCGGCCCAGGGCTGCCAGCCGCCGTCGCGGATGTCGGGCACCGACCAGGGGTCCGCGGCATATTCGGCCGGGTAGCCCAGCACGAAGCCCAGGCGCGCGGCCAGCAGCGCGGCCAGCGTGAGCCGCCAGCCATGCGGGCCGGGCGCAAGGCCGCTGCGCGCCGACAGGCGTTCATGCACCAGGTTGCCCAGCTGCCAGGCGGCCAGCAGGATGAGCAGCGTCCAGGGCAGCGCCAGGGGGCCGAGCTGCAGCATGCGTTCCATGGGCATCAACCGGGGGCCGCGGGCTGCAGCGCCAGGCGGCCGCGCTCTTCTTCCGGCGTCGCCAGAATGCTCTTGGAATGGCCTTGGGCGTCGAGCACCTCCGGGTGGGGGGTATGTGCCATCATTCTTGCCGGGGAGTACGCATGCATCTTGACTTCATCACAGCGCGCCGTCCGGCGCATATCCAAAGGGTAGCCGCTCTGGCCGGAGGCTTGGCTGCCGCGCTGCTCGCTCCGCACGCCCACGCGGCGCGACCCATGATCACCGACGATGCCCGAGTCGTCGATGCCAAGGCGTGCCAGCTCGAAAGCTGGGTCAATAAGAACGCGGACAGCACCGAAGCCTGGGCGCTGCCGGCATGCAACTTCACCGGCAACCTGGAGCTCACGCTGGGTGGGGCGTTGACCCGCCAGTCCGGCCAGACCCATGCCACCGACGTGCAGGCACAGGGCAAGACGATCCTCAAGCCGCTGGAAGCCAATGGCTGGGGCATGGGCCTGGCGGTCGGTACGGTCCGCCATGCGCAAGCCGGCAACCGCGACTGGTACGCCTATGTCCCGGCCAGCTTTTCCTTCCGCGACGACGCGGTGGTCGTGCACGCCAACATCGGCTGGCTGCGCGAGGGCGAAACCCGCCGTGACCGCATGACCTGGGGGCTGGGCACCGAAACGCGACTCGCCGGCCGGACCTGGCTGATTGCCGAGATTTTCGGTCAAGGCCAGGAACAGCCCCTCTATCAACTCGGCCTGCGTTACTGGCTGGTGCCGGATCGCGTCCAGATAGACACCACCTACGGCAACCGCTCCAATGGCGGCGAGCGCTGGTTTTCCATCGGCCTGCGGCTGTTGTCCGTCCCTTTCCTGCCATGACGCCAATCCTGCGAAAGCCGCCCGCGGGCGTGGGGCCCGTGGCGCCGCCCCTTCAGCACCATCTATTCTTCGCCGTGCTGCCCGACGCCGCGGCGGCGCACGCGGCGGCCGATCTGGCGCAGTCGCTCATCGCGCGCCACGACCTGCAGGCGCAGGTGCGGGCGCAGCGCCTGCACGCCACGCTGCTGTCGCTGGGCTGGGAGGCCGCGCTGTCCGAGCGCCACCTGGCATGGGCGCGCGCCGCGGCGGCGCGGGTGCGGGCGCCGTCGTTCCAGCTGCGCTTCGACCGCGTGCTGAGCTTTGCGCGCGCGCCACGGGCCAAACGCCCCTGCGTGCTGTGCGGGCCTGCCGATGGGCACGCGGGCTTCCTGCGCCTGTACGAGGCGCTGCACGCGCAGCTGTGGTCCGAGGTGCCGGGGCTGCAGGGCGTGCCGCAGGCGCCGCGCATCACGCCGCACATGACGCTGTGCTACAGCCGCCAGGCCGTGCCCGAGCAGGCCGTGCCGCCCCTGGCCTGGACGGTGGACCGCTTCGTGCTGCTGCACAACGTACGCGGATCGAGCGGGCCTTACGAGGTGCTGGGCGAGTGGCACCTGGATTCTTGAGTGTCCAGGCTTGGCAATAATGCCGCGCATCCACATCATCAGGAGGAAGGGAACCATGTCCGCCATTCGCCTTGCCGCTGCCTGCGCGGCCGCCTTGTCCGCCGGCCTGCTTGCGCAGAGCGCCAGCGCCGCGTGCTACGTGGTCTATGGGGCAGACAAGCAGCTCATCTACCGCTCGCAGACGCCGCCGGTGGACCTGTCGCGCCCCCTGCACGAGACCGTGGCGCAGATCGCGCCGGGCGGCACGCTGGTGTTCTCGCTGGACAACCACGGCTGCGAGCTCGAGATCAACCACCTGCCCGGCGCGGGCGCCCCCCGCGCCGGCGCCGCGGACGCCGCGCCTCCCGCGCGCACGCCGCCTGCCGAGCGGCGCTGAAACGGCGTCCATGGCCCGCCGGGGCGGCGGCGGCCTGAGACAATCGGGGCCATGAGCGACCCCACTGCAACCCATCTACCACCCGAACCCCAGCACCATCTGCCGCCCGGCTGGCTCGAAGTCACGTCCATGGACATGGACGCCCAGGGCGTGGCGCGCAAGAGCGACGGCAAGGTCGTGTTCATCGACGGCGCCCTGCCCACCGAACTCGTCAGCGCCAACACCCACCGCAAGAAGAACAACTGGGAACAGGCCAGCCTCACCGAGATCCACCGCGAATCCAGCCAGCGCGTGCGTCCCGGCTGCCCGCACTTCGGCCTGCACGCGGGCGCCTGCGGCGGCTGCAAGATGCAGCACCTGGATGCCCAGGCGCAGGTGGCCATGAAGCAGCGCGTGCTGGAGGACAACCTCTGGCACCTGGCCAAGGTCAGGGCCGAGACCATACTGCGCCCCATCGAGGGGCCGGCCTGGGGCTACCGCTACCGCGCGCGCCTGTCGGTGCGCTACGTGCCCAAGAAGGGCACGGTGCTGGTGGGCTTTCACGAGCGCAAGAGCCGCTACATCGCCGACATGCAGACCTGCAAGATCCTGCCGCCGCACGTGGACGCCATGCTCATGCCGCTGCGCGCCCTGATCGCCGGCATGCAGGCGCGCGACACCTGCCCGCAGATCGAGCTGGCCTGCGGCGACGCGGTCACGGCCCTGGTGCTGCGCCACCTGGAGCCGCTGTCCGACGCCGACAAGGCCAGGCTGCGCGCCTTCGCGGCCGAGCATGGCGTGCAATGGTGGCTGCAGCCCAAGGGGCCGGACACGGTGCACCTGCTCGACGAGGGCGGCGAGCAGCTCGCCTACGGGCTGCCGGACTTCGGCATCACCATGCCCTTCAAGCCCACGGACTTCACCCAGGTCAACCCGCACATCAACCGCGTGCTGGTCACGCGCGCGCTGCGCCTGCTGGACGCGCGCGAGGACGAGCGCGTGATCGACTGGTTCTGCGGCCTGGGCAACTTCACGCTGCCCATCGCCACCCGCGCGCGCGAGGTGCTGGGCATCGAAGGCAGCGAGGCGCTGGTCGCCCGTTCGCGTGAGAATTATCAGAGAAATCAGGCCCAAAGGCAGGCTGGGCAAGCGCTTGCAGCTACCAATTTCGTTGCACGCAACCTGTTCGAGATGACGCCCGAGGTACTGATCGCCGACGGCGCGGCCGACAAATGGCTGGTCGATCCGCCGCGCGAGGGGGCGTTCGCCCTGTCCAAGGCGCTGGCCGACATCCACCAGGCGCGCCTGGGCGCCGCGGAGGCGCCGCCGCTGCCCGCGGGGCACGAGCGCTGGCAGCCGCCCCGGCGCATCGTCTACGTGAGCTGCAACCCCGCCACGCTGGCGCGCGACGCGGGCCTGCTGGTGCACCAGGCGGGCTACCGCTGCGCGGCGGCGGGCGTGGTCAACATGTTCCCGCACACGGCCCACGTGGAGAGCATGGCGGTGTTCGACAAGGCGGCTTGAAGCGGATGGCGACCGACGATCCCCACGCAGGCACGGTGGCTGCACGGCTGCGCCGGGCCGAGCCCTGCCTGTGGTTCAACCCGCAGCGCCAGGACGCGGTGGCGCAGCTTCCCGTGGCCGGCATGCGCATCGGCCGGGACGACATGGAGGCGGCGGTTGCCCGTTTCGCGCGTTGCGCGCCATTGCTGGCGCAGGTGTTCCCTGAGTTGCAGGCCACGGGCGGCGTGATCGAGTCGCCCCTGCTGCATGCCCCGGGCCTGCACCCGGCCGCCGGCCTGGCGCCGGGGCAGGGCGCCCTGTGGATCAAGGCCGACCATGGGCTGCCCGTGGCCGGCTCGGTCAAGGCCCGCGGCGGCATCCACGAGGTGCTGGAGCTGGCCGAGCGCCTGGCCCTGCAGCATGGCCTGCTCGCCCCGCAATCCGGCCCCGGCGACTACCGCGCCCTGGCCGGCCCGGCCGCGCGCGCCGTGTTCGCGCGCCACACCGTGGCCGTGGGCTCCACGGGCAACCTGGGCCTGGGCATCGGCGTGGCCGCATCGGCGCTGGGCTTTCGCGCGGTGGTGCACATGTCGGCCGACGCCAAGGAATGGAAGAAAGAGCGCCTGCGCCTGCGCGGCGTGCAGGTGGTGGAGCACGCGGGCGACTACGAGGGCGCCGTGGCGGCGGGGCGCGCGCAGGCCGCGCAGGACCCGTTCAGCCACTTCGTGGACGACGAGCGCTCGCTGTCCCTGCTGCTGGGCTACAGCGCCGCCGCGCCATACCTGCGCCGGCAGCTGCAGGACGCGGGCGTCACGGTGGATGCGCGGCACCCGCTGTTCGTGTACCTGCCCTGCGGCGTGGGCGGTGCGCCGGCGGGCATCGCCTTCGGCCTGCGGCAGGTGCTGGGGCCGCATGTGCACTGCTTCTTTGCGGAGCCAGTGCAGTCGCCGTGCTTCATGGTGCAGATGATGGCCGGGCAGGGCGCCCACCCCTCGGTGTACGACTGGGGCCTGACCAACAAAACCGAGGCCGACGGCCTGGCCGTGCCGCGCGCCTCGCTGCCCGCGGCCGAGCTCATGGCGCCGCTGCTGTCGGGCTGCTTCACGGTGCGCGACGAGACGCTTTTCCGCCAGCTGGTGCAGGTGCTGGACGCCACGGGCGAGCGCATCGAGCCATCGGCCGCCGCGGGGCTGGGCGGCCCCGGGCTGCTGGCGGGCACGGATGACGGCCGCGCCTGGCTGGCCGCGCAGGGCCTGCTGCCCCACCTGCCGCGGGCCACGCACCTGGTGTGGACCACGGGCGGACTGTTCGTGCCCCCCGAGGCCTACGCGCGCTTCGTGGAGCGCGGGCGGGCGGCGGGCTGAAACCGGCGGCGCGTCACTCGGGCGCGAGCCAGGCCACGCGGCCGTGCCCCAGGTCGCCCATGCGCGCCATGAAGGCATCGGCCCGGGCCTGGGGCAGGCGCAGCCGCAGCAGCACCTGCGAGCCGTGGGCCACGTCCAGCAGTTCGGCGCCGGCGGCCTCGATCTCGCGGCGCAGCAGCCCCTCCAGCGCATAGGGCACGCTGCACCGCAGGGTGCTCATGCGCTGCAGCGGTGTCTTCTCGGCCTGCAGCAGGGCCTGGGCCACGGTGTCGGTGTAGGCCCGCACCAGGCCGCCCGCGCCCAGCTTCACGCCGCCGAAGTAGCGCACCACGGTGGCCAGCACGCCCTCCAGGTCCTGGTGGCGCAGCACGTCCAGCATGGGCCGGCCGGCCGTGCCGCCGGGCTCGCCGTCGTCCACCGCGGCCGACTGGCCGCCCGCCAGCAGCGCCCAGCAGACATGGGCCGCGCCCGGGTGCTGGCGCCACAGCCCGTCCACCACCGCCTGGGCGCCGGCGCGGTCCGCCATGGGCTGCACGCAGCCTATGAAGCGGCTCTTCTTGATGACGAGTTCGCTGTGGACGGGGGCGCTCAGGGTGTACGGCATGGGGGCCGCGAGCTTACCCCAGCCACGTTTTCTGCCATTTCGTGACATTTCGCAGGCTTGATTTCCCCGGCCGCCGCTGCGAAATGCAGGAATGCCACGTCCCGCCTGCGGCCGGCCAGGGCACATGTCTGCCTGATGCATCCGGCCGGCCGGGCGTGGCTTGCATCAAGGAGGAATCAGCATGCACACACTCTGGAAGCCCCTGGCGATGGCCCTCGTGGCCGGCGCCGGCGCGCACGCGGCATGGGCCGCCGACTGCGCCATCGAGATCAATGGCAATGACGCCATGCAGTACGACAAGACGAGCATCAGCGTGCCCGCCAGCTGCAAGCAGTTCACCGTCACGCTCAAGCACACGGGCAAGCTGCCCAAGGCGACCATGGGCCACAACTGGGTGCTGGCCAAGACGGCCGACATGCAGGGCGTGGTGGCCGACGGCGTGGCGGCCGGCCTGGGCAAGAACTACGTCAAGGACGGCGACACGCGCGTGCTGGCCCACACCAAGGTCGTGGGCGGCGGCGAGTCCGACTCGGTGACCTTCTCCACCAGCGCGCTCAAGGCCGGCGGTCCGTACAGCTATTTCTGCTCGTTCCCGGGGCATTCGGTCGTCATGAAGGGCTCGCTGGCGCTGGCCAAGTGAGGGTGGGGGCGGGCGGGCCATGGCGGAAACGGCACGCGGCACCTAAAATGCCCGGCCCCGTCCCGCAGGCCCGCCGATGAACGCCCCTATCGATGTCTCCTTCTTTCCGCGCCACGCCAAGCCCCTGACCAGCTACCGCCCGTACTGGGCCAGGCGCTTCGGCACGGCGCCCTACCTGCCGATGAGCCGCGCCGAGATGGAGCAGCTCGGCTGGGACAGCTGCGACGTCGTGCTGGTGACGGGCGACGCCTACGTGGACCACCCGAGCTTCGGCATGGCCGTGATCGGCCGCGTGCTGGAGGCGCAGGGCTTTCGCGTGGGCATCATCGCCCAGCCCGACTGGCACAGCGCCGACGCCTTCAAGGCGCTGGGCAGGCCCAACCTGTTTTGGGGCGTGACGGCGGGCAACATGGACTCCATGATCAACCGCTACACGGCCGACCGCAAGATCCGCAGCGACGACGCCTACACCCCCGGCGACGTGGGCGGCAAGCGCCCCGACCGCGCGGCCGTCGTCTACAGCCAGCGCTGCCGCGAGGCGTACAAGGACGTGCCCATCGTGCTCGGCGGCATCGAGGGCAGCCTGCGCCGCATCGCCCACTACGACTACTGGAGCGACAAGGTGCGCCGCTCCATCGTGGTGGACAGCAAGTGCGACATCCTGCTG
>Ga0209959_100964_pt1 | contig 12905 bp, 12 predicted proteins | sample ThiBiot_300_biof_2_FD_183943 | JGI IMG/M metagenome (GOLD analysis project Ga0209959, IMG submission 183943) | Wastewater bioreactor microbial communities from Cape Town, South Africa - Thiocy_expt_300_biof (SPAdes) | ecosystem: Engineered > Bioremediation > Thiocyanate > Unclassified | place...
GCGCAGCGACTCGGCTTCGGCGGCGGTGATCTGCGGCAGTTCGATTTCGGCCCGTAGCGGCTCACCCAGTGCCGATTGCACGTTCACGCGCCCCAGGGCCAGGGCGCTGGCATCGGTGCCGTAGAGGCCAGCCGACAGGATGGCCGCCGTGGCCAGGGCAGAGAATTTCCAACGATGCATGTGTGCGACGAATGATTGAGTGGGCCTTGCCGTGGGGAGCGGGGTGTTCATGCTCATGGCTGGAGCCGCTCCAGTACGTGAAAATATGTAAAAAGCACCATAGCATCAATGTTTTGCACTGACAAGCCGAGCCACTGCACCGCTTTTCCTACCCTGTCCAAGGGAGCGAAAAGGCCCGGTGCCTGTTGGTAATGGACAACGGTGCACGGCCGGGCGCGCCTGCCCGGGCTACTGGCTGAAACAAAAACGGCGCCACGCGGGGTGGCGCCGTTGCTGCGCGTCAGGCGCCCAGCAGGATGCGCAGCATGCGCCGCAGGGGTTCGGCCGCGCCCCACAGCAGCTGGTCGCCGATCACGAAGGCCGACACGTACTCGGGCCCCATGATGGCGGCGGGGGTCAGTTCCTGGAGGGTGAGTGCCTTGTCGTTGGCGACGAACTTCACCCAGGGGTTGCCGCCCTTGACGAGGGACTCGATCTCGGCGAGCGGCAGGTCGCGCTTGAGCTTCAGGGTGAGCGCCAGCGAGTGGCAGCGCATGGCGCCGATGCGCACGCACAGGCCGTCGACGGGGATGGTGGCCGGGGTGCCCAGGATCTTGTTGACCTCGGCCTGGCCCTTCCATTCCTCCTTGGACTGGCCGTTGGGCAACTGCGAGTCGATCCACGGGATCAGGCCGCCGGCCAGCGGGGCGCCGAAGAACTCGGTGGGCACGTCCTGGCGGATGGTGGCCGCCACCTTGCGGTCGATCTCCAGGATGGCCGATGCCGGCGTGGCCAGTTCGCCGGCCACGCTGCCGTAGATCACGCCCATGCCCTTGAGCAGCTCGCGCATGTGGTTGGCGCCGCCGCCCGATGCCGCCTGGTAGGTCATGGAGGACACCCATTCGACCAGGTCGGCCTTGAACAGCCCGGCCAGGCCCATGAGCAGGATGGAGTTGGTGCAGTTGCCGCCGATCCAGTTCCTGCCGCCGGCGGCCAGCCTGGACTTGATCAGGCCGTCGTTGACCGGGTCGAGCACGATGACGGCGTCGTCTTCCATGCGCAGCGCGGAGGCTGCGTCGATCCAGTGGCCCTTCCAGCCGGCGGCGCGGATCCTGGGGAAGACTTCCTTGGTGTAGTCGCCGCCCTGGCAGGTGATGACGATGTCGCACCTGGTCAGTTCCGCGACGTCGTTCGCGTCCTTGAGCTGGGTGTGCGTCCTGGCCATGGCGGGCGCCTTGCCGCCGGCGTTGGAGGTGGAGAAGAAGACCGGCTCGATGAGGTCGAAGTCGCCCTCGGCCTGCATGCGGTCCATCAGTACCGAGCCGACCATGCCGCGCCAGCCGACCAGGCCTACCAATTGCTTGCTCATTTCAAATCGCCCTTTCAAGTTAAAAAACGGTGCGCACCCGACCGGTGGCAGCTTTTTGGGCCCCGGCTCGTCTGGCCAGGAAGGGCGCACGACGATGCCGGAGCTGGATCAGCCCTTAATGGTCGTGGTTTTGGTGGTGATTGCGCGCGCGGCCGGCGCTGCCGGGGCGGCAGGCTTGTTCTTCGGCGGGAACGGGCGGGCGGCAAACATGGGGAAACATTGTAGAGGATGCAGTGCCAAGCACTGCATCCTCGTGGTTAACGCGGCATCAGCGCAAGGCGTTGACGACCGCGTCGCCCATCTCCACGGTGCCGACCCTGGCCGTGCCCTCGCTGTGGATGTCGGGCGTGCGCAGGCCCTGGGCCAGCACCTTCTTGACGGCGTCTTCGATGCGGTCGGCGGCCTCGGTCTGGCCCAGCGAGAAGCGCAGCATCATCGCCGCCGAGAGGATGGTGGCGAGCGGGTTGGCCACGCCCTTGCCGGCGATGTCGGGCGCGCTGCCGTGGCTGGGCTCGTACAGGCCCTGCTTTTTGTCGTTCAGGCTGGCGCTGGGCAGCATGCCGATGGAGCCGGTGAGCATGGAGGCTTCGTCCGAGAGGATGTCGCCGAACATGTTGCCGGTCACGATCACGTCGAAGGCCTTGGGCGCCTTGACGAGCTGCATGGCGGCGTTGTCCACGTACATGTGGTCGAGCTGCACGTCGGGGTAGTCCTTGTGCACTTCGGTGACCACGTCCTTCCAGAGCTGGAAGGTCTCCAGCACGTTGGCCTTGTCCACGCTGGTGACGCGCTTGTTGCGCTTGCGCGCGGCCTCGAAGGCCACGCGGGCGATGCGCTCGATCTCGGGGCGGCTGTAGCGCATGGTGTCGAAGGCTTCCTCGGCGCCGGGGAAGTGGCCGTCGGGCGCGGTGCGGCGGCCGCGCGGCTGGCCGAAGTAGATGTCGCCCGTGAGCTCGCGGATGATGAGGATGTCCAGGCCCGCGACCAGCTCGGGCTTGAGGCTCGATGCGTGCGTGAGCTGCTCGTAGCAGATGGCCGGGCGGAAGTTGGCGAACAGGCCCAGGTGCTTGCGCAGGCCCAGGATGGCCTGCTCGGGGCGCAGCGGGCGGTCGAGCTTGTCGTACTTCCAGTCGCCCACGGCGCCGAACAGGATGGCGTCGGCTTCGCGGGCGAGTTTGAGCGTGGATTCGGGCAGCGGGTGGCCCGCGGCCTCGTAGGCGGCGCCGCCCACGGGGGCGGTTTCCATCTCCAGCTTCAGGTCGAGCGCCTCGAGCACCTTGACGGCTTCGGCGACGATTTCGGGGCCAATGCCGTCACCCGGCAGGACTGCGATTTTCATGGTGTTTCCACTTCTGTTTTGGTAGCTGCTGGCGCTTGACTGGCAAGCGCTGGAGGCCGATTTGGCTTAAATTTTCAGGATGCCATGGTGTGGGCCAGCCAGGGCTTGGTGGCCAGGCGCTCGGCCTCGAAGGCGGCGATCTTGTCCTTGTGGCGCAGGGTCAGGCCGATGTCGTCGAAGCCATTGAGCAGGCAGTACTTGCGGAACGGGATCACGTCGAAGGCGATTTCCTCGCCCTGGGGGCGGATCACGACCTGGCGCTCCAGGTCGATGGTCAGCTGGTAGCCGGGGAAGGCCGCGACCTCGTTGAACAGCAGGTCCACCGTGGCCTCGGGCAGCACGATGGGCAGCAGGCCGTTCTTGAAGCAGTTGTTGAAGAAGATGTCGGCGAAGCTCGGCGCGATGATGGCGCGAAAGCCGTACTGGTCCAGCGCCCAGGGCGCGTGCTCGCGGCTGGAGCCGCAGCCGAAGTTCTTGCGCGCCAGCAGGATGGAGGCGCCCTTGTACCGCGGCTGGTTCAGCACGAAGTCGGGGTTGGGCTTGCGCTGGCTCTCGGGCACGCCGGGCTCGCCCTTGTCCAGGTAGCGCCATTCGTCGAACAGGTTGGGGCCGAAGCCCGTCTTCTTGATCGACTTGAGGAACTGCTTGGGGATGATGGCGTCGGTATCGACGTTCTCGCGGTCCATGGGAGCGACCAGGCCCTGGTGGATGGTGAATTTCTGCATGGCGGTTGAAGAGGATGGGGTTGTCAGCGGGCCGCGCGCTCTATGGCGCCGCCGGCACTTTGCACGTCCTGGCCTATGCCCTTGATGGTGTTGCAGGCCGCCAGGGTCAGGGCCAGGCCGATCAGAAGGACGGAGAAGGAGGGCTTCATGGTGGTGCTCGCTGAAGACGGGGTTAGGCGAACTTGCGGATGTCGACGAAATGGCCGTGGATGGCGGCGGCCGCGGCCATGGCCGGGCTGACCAGGTGGGTGCGTCCGCCCGCGCCCTGGCGGCCTTCGAAGTTGCGGTTGCTGGTGCTGGCGCAGCGCTCGCCGGGCTCCAGCCGGTCGGCGTTCATGGCCAGGCACATGGAGCAGCCGGGTTCGCGCCATTCGAAGCCGGCGGCCTTGAAGATCTGGTCCAGGCCCTCGCGCTCGGCCTGTTCCTTGACCAGGCCCGAGCCGGGCACGACCATGGCCAGCTTGACGTTCCTGGCGACCTTCTGGCCGAGCTTCCTGACCACGGCGGCGGCCTCGCGCATGTCCTCGATGCGGCTGTTGGTGCAGCTGCCGATGAACACCTTGTCCACGAAGATGTCGGCGATCGGCTTGCCGGGCTCGAGGCCCATGTAGGTCAGGGCGCGCTCGGCCGCGCCGCGCCTGGAGGGGTCCTTTTCCTTGTCGGGGTCGGGCACCGTGGCGTCCACGCCCAGCACCATCTCGGGGCTGGTGCCCCAGGTCACCTGCGGAACGATGTCAAAGGCGTTGAGCTCCACCACGGCGTCCCACTGCGCGTCGGCGTCGGAGTGCAGCGTCTTCCAGTACTGCACGGCCTGGTCCCACTCCACGCCCGTGGGGGCCAGCGGGCGGCCCTTGACGTAGGCGATGGTCTTGTCGTCCACGGCCACCAGGCCCGCGCGCGCGCCGGCCTCGATGGCCATGTTGCACACGGTCATGCGGCCTTCCATCGACAGGTCGCGGATGGCCTCGCCCGCGAACTCGATGGTGTAGCCCGTGCCGCCGGCGGTGCCGATCCTGCCGATGATGGTCAGCACGATGTCCTTGGCCGTGATGCCGGGGGCCACCTTGCCGTTGACCTTGATGAGCATGTTCCTGGCCTTCTTGGCCAGCAGGGTCTGCGTGGCCATCACGTGCTCGACCTCGCTGGTGCCGATGCCGTGGGCCAGCGCGCCGAAGGCGCCGTGCGTGCTGGTGTGGCTGTCGCCGCAGACCACGGTCATGCCAGGCAGGGTGGCGCCGTTCTCGGGGCCGATCACGTGCACGATGCCCTGGCGCCTGGAGAGGAAGGGGAAGAACGCGGCCGCGCCCGATTCGGCGATGTTCTTGTCCAGCGTGACGATCTGCTCCTTGCTGATGGGGTCGGCAATGCCGTCGTAGCCGCGCTCCCAGCCCGTGGTGGGCGTGTTGTGGTCGGCCGTGGCGACGATGGAGCTCACGCGCCAGACCTTGCGGCCGGCCTCGCGCAGGCCCTCGAAGGCCTGCGGGCTGGTCACTTCGTGCACCAGGTGGCGGTCGATGTAGAGCACGGCGGTGCCGTCCTCCTCGGTGTGGACGACGTGTTCGTCGAAGATCTTGTCGTACAGGGTGCGTCCCATGGCGGTCTCGTTTCGTGGGTTCAGGGGGATGGTGAAATTGTAGGAGCCAGGTGCTCGACCAGCAGCCGCGCGGTGACGGGCAGGGCGTCGAAGTCGCGCGCCACCAGGCGCAGCTCGCGCCGGGCCCAGGGCTCGTCCAGGCGCACGGCCGCGAGCTGCCCCACGCCGCGCATCAGCGCGAACGCGCGGTCGGGCAGCAGGCCCACGCCCAGGCCGTTGTCGATCATGCGGCACATGGCGTCCAGGCTCGTGACCTGGATGCGCTGGCGCAGCGGCCGCCCGGCCTGGGCGGCGGCCTGGCGCATGGCCAGGCTGATGCTGCTGCCGGCGTGCAGGCCGACGATGTCCCAGTCGAGCACTTCGTCGAACTGGATGGATTCCAGCGCCGACAGCGCGTGGGCCTGCGGCACGACGAGCACCAGCTGGTCGCTGCGGTAGGGGCGGCTTTGCAGGTCTGCGCCGCCCGCGCCGTTGCCGCCGCCCAGGTTGCAGATGCCCAGGTCGGCCGCGCCCTCGTGCACGGCGTGCAGCACGTCGGGGGACAGGTGCTCCTGCAGGTCGATCTTGATCTGGCTGTGCGTGCGGGAGAACTGCCCCAGGTCCTCGGGCAGGAACTGCACGATGGCCGAGATGTTGGCGTGCATGCGCACATGGCCGCGCACGCCCTCGGCGTATTCGCTGAGCTCGCCCTGCATGCGTTCCAGCCCGAAGAGCACCGCGCGCGCGTGGTGCAGCAGGCTCTCGCCCGCGGGCGTGAGCGTCACGCCGCGGCTGTGGCGGTACAGCAGGGCCGTGTCCACCGCGGCCTAGGCGGCGATGAACTCGCGCTCGGCCGCGCGGCCGATGCTGCCCAGTTCGCAGACGGCCACGAACAGTTGCAGCGAGGTCAGGTCGATACGGCGCGCGAAACTGCGCTCGGAGCTTTTCATCGGGGGAATCGTTGTGGCTTCTCGTTTGGAGAAGCTATGGCCGGATTTTCCCCTTGATGCGCCGCCTTTGCCATCGTTAACCACGATGACTTGCATGCCATCACGCGTGCTGCTGTGGCGATTCTGCTCTTTAAAAAAGAGCTGCCAGCGCTTTGCCAGAAAGCGTTGGAGCCCGATTTCTATGGATTTCTACAGCGCCACGGTGTCGCCATGCTCCGGCACCTCGGCGGGCCAGTGCAGCTCGTACTCGATGCGCTGGCGCAGGATGTCGGCCGCGGGCAGTTCCCCGTGCACCACGTACACGCGGCGCGGCGCGGCGGGAATGGCGCGCAGCCAGTCCAGCACCTGGCCGCCGTCGGCATGGGCCGATGCCGTGGCCAGCTGCACCACCTCGGCGCGGATCTCCACGTCGCGCCCGAGGATGCGAATGCTTTTCTCGCCGTTGGCGATGCGCGCGCCGCGCGTGCCGCCGGCCTGGTGGCCGGTGAGCACGATCATGTTGCGGTGGTCGCCCGCGTGCAGCGCCAGGTGGTGCAGCACGCGCCCGCCCGTGGCCATGCCGCTGGCCGACAGGATGACGCGCGGCCCGTGCAGGCGCGCCAGGGCCTTGGACTCCTCCACGCTGTGCACCAGCGTGGTGCCGCGCGCCATGGCGCGCAGTTCGGCGCGGCTCAGGCTGTGCTCGCCCACGTGGTCCTCGAACAGCTCGGTGGTGCTCACGGCCATGGGGCTGTCCAGGTACACGGGCAGGCGAGCCGGCAGGTCGCCGCGCTGCTTGAGCTGGGCGATGGCGTGCAGCACCGTCTGCGCCCGCCCCACCGCGAACACCGGCACCACGGCCACGCCGCCGCGCGCGGCCAGGCGCGCCAGGGGCGGGCCCAGCTCGTCCAGCACCGAGCCCGGCGGGTGGCTGCGGTCGCCGTAGGTGGATTCGACGAGCACCGTGTCGGCCGCGGGCGGCGCGTCGGGGGCGCACATCAGCAGGTCGTCCGGGCGGCCCAGGTCGCCCGAGAACAGGATGCGCCGCCCGCCCACCTCCAGCAGGATGCTGGCCGCGCCCAGGATGTGGCCGGCGCGCGTGAACGTGGCGCGCCAGCCGGGCAGGGGCTCGAAGGGCGTGTGCGCGGGCTGCGTGCGCAGGAGCGCCAGGCTGTGCTGCGCGTCCAGGCGCGTGTACAGCGGCAGCGCGGGCTCGTGCTTGCTCAGGTGGTGGCGGTTGAGGTAGGCCGCCTCTTCCTCCTGCAGGTGGCCGCTGTCGGGCAGCAGGATGGCGCACAGGTCGCGCGTGCCGGAGGTGCAGAACACTGGGCCGCCGAAGCCATCGCGTGCCAGCAGCGGCAGATAGCCAGAATGGTCCAGGTGGGCGTGGGTGAGCAGCACGGCGTCGATCTCGTGCGGCTCCACCGGCAGCGGCCGCCAGTTGCGCTGGCGCAAGAGCTTGTAGCCCTGGAACAGCCCGCAGTCCACCAGCAGCGCCTTGCCGCCATGGCGCACGAGGTACTTGGAGCCGGTGACGGTGCCGGCGCCGCCGAGGAAGGTGAGGCTGACGGTCATGAAGGTGTTCTCCCGGGTTCGATCGCCGCCACAGAGTAACAGTTAACTCAGCCGCATCCGCAGCGTGGCGTAGCCGGCGTCGGGGTAGACGGCCCGCGTCGGCGCATGGCCCGCGGCCAGGGCGATGCGGGTGGTGCGCGCGAGCAGCTCCTGCATCAGCACGCGCAGCTCCAGCCGCGCAAGCGGGGCGCCCGGGCAGACGTGGATGCCCGCGCCGTACAGCAGGTTGAGCCCTGGGTCGCGGTCCATGCGGAACTCGTCGGGGTCGCCGAACACGCGCGGGTCGCGGTTGGCGGCGATCCAGTTGACCGACAGGCGGCTGCCGGCCGGCAGCGGGCAGCCGCCCAGCTCGGTGGCCCGGGTGGTGATGCGGCGGTTGGACACCAGCGGGCCGTCGATGCGCAGCACCTCGTCGATGGCCGTGGGCAGCAGAGCGGGCTGTTCGCGCAGGCGCTGCTGCCAGTCGGGGTGGCTGGCCAGCCAGTGCATGAGGATGCCGATGGAGGCGGCGATGGTGCCCACCTCGCCCACCGTCCAGTTGCGCAGCACGCTGGCGAGCTCGCGCAGGTCCAGCAGGCGGCCATCGACGCGGGTGTGCATCAGCTCGCTGCTGACGTCCTGCGTGGGGGGCGCGTCGCGCCGCGCCTGGCGCACGCGCTCGACCAGGTCCTCGAACTCCTGGGCCACGGCCGACGTCTGGGCGCGGTCGCCCGAGCGCGTGGCGGCGTGGCTGCGGCGCAGCCAGCCGAGCAACTCGTCCTGCAGCAGCGTCGGCCAGCCCAGGAAGGCAGACTGCACGCGCACGGCGAAGGGCAGGGCGAATTCCTGGGTGATCTCCAGCTCGCCGCCCAGGGCCAGGGCCTCCTGCACGGTGGCGCTGGAGAGGGCGCGGCACACGGGCTCGAAGCGCGCCATGCGCTCGGGCGCGAAGAAGGGGTCGAGCGCGCGGCGGTACTGCGTGTGCTCGGGCTGGTCGTAGCCGTTGGGCACGGCCGGGTGCGCCGACACGGCGCTGCTGAAGGTGGCGTGGTCATCCAGCACCCGCATGACCTCGGCGTGGCGCAGCACAGACCAGTGCTGCGATTCGCTGTGGGCCAGGGGGCAGCGCTCGCGCAGCCGGTCGTAGGCGGCGCGCTGGTCGCGCTGGACCTCGGGGGCCTGCGGGTCCCATTGCGGTGGGGTCGTGGTCATTGCAGTTTCTCCATGCCGTCAGACCTTGAACATGCTCTCAAAGGCCCAGGTCGTCGGCCAGCGCGTCCATGCGCCGGGTGACCTGGGCATCCATGGCCATGGGGCGGCCCCATTCGCGCTGGGTCTCCCCGGGCCATTTGTTCGTGGCGTCCAGGCCCATCTTGCCGCCCAGGCCGGCCACGGGCGAGGCGAAGTCCAGGTAGTCGATGGGGGTGTTCTCGATGAGCATCGTGTCGCGCACCGGGTCCATGCGCGTGGTCATGGCCCAGATGACTTCCTTCCAGTCGCGCGCGTCGATGTCGTCGTCGACGACCACGATGAACTTGGTGTAGAGGAACTGGCGCAGGTGGCTCCACACGCCCATCATCACGCGCCGCGCGTGGCCGGCATAGGCCTTCCTGATGCGCACCACGGCCAGCCGGTAGCTGCAGGCCTCGGGCGGCAGGTAGAAGTCCACGATCTCGGGGAAGGCGCGCTGCAAGAGCGGCACGAACAGCTCGTTGAGCGCCAGGCCCAGCATGGCGGGCTCGTCCGGCGGCTTGCCGGTGTAGGTGCTGTGGTAGATCGCGTCCTCGCGCAGCGTGATGCGCTCCACGGTGAACACGGGGAACTCGGCGCATTCGTTGTAGTAGCCGGTGTGGTCGCCGTAGGGGCCCTCCAGCGCGTGGCGCCAGCCGCTCGGGTGGCCGGCGTCGGGGTGGATGTGGCCTTCGAGCACGATCTCGGCCTGGGCCGGCACCGAGAGGGGCACGCCGATGGCCGGCGCCACCTCGGTGCGCGCGCCGCGCAGCAGGCCCGCGAACTGGTATTCCGACAGGGTGTCGGGCACGGGCGTGACGGCGCCCAGGATGGTCGCCGGGTCGGCCCCTATGGCAACGGCAACGGGGTAGGGCTTGCCGGGGTTCTGGCGGCAATGCTCGGCAAAATCGAGCGCGCCGCCGCGGTGCGCCAGCCAGCGCATGATGAGTTCGTTTTTCGACAGCAGCTGCTGGCGGTAGATGCCCAGGTTCTGCCGCGCCTTGTGCGGGCCGCGCGTGATGGTCAGGCCCCAGGTGACGAGCGGCGCCACGTCGCCGGGCCAGCAGTGCTGGATGGGCAGCCGGCCCAGGTCCACGTCGGCGCCCTCCCAGACGATCTGCTGGCAGGGCGGGCGGCGCACGGTGGACGGCGCCATGCTCCACAGGGTCTTGACGAGGTCGCGCCGGCCCCACAGGTCCTTCATGCCGCGCGGCGGCTCGGGCTCCTTGAGCTGGGCCAGCACCTCGCCGAAGGCGCGTATCTCGGCCAGGCCCGCCACGCCCAGCGCGCGCGCCACGCGAGCGGGCGTGCCGAACAGGTTGGCCAGCACCGGCAGCGAATGGCCCGTGGGGTTCTCGAACAGCAGCGCCGGGCCGCCGGCGCGCAGCACGCGGTCGCTGAGCGCCGTCATCTCCAGGTGCGGCGAGACCGGGGCGGCGATGCGGCGCAGCTCGCCTGCGGCCTCCAGCTGGGCCAGGAAGTCGCGCAGGTCACGGTAATGCATTTTCAAGCCAAATCTTGCTCCAGCGCTTGTCCATAAAGCGCTGGAAGCTATCAAATCAGGAGTTCTTGGGCAGTCCCTGCCAGCGTGGCGCCAGGTCGTTGTCCAGGCCCAGCAGGTCCAGCGCGCGGGCCACGCTGTGGTCCACGATCTCGCCGATGGTGGTGGGGCGCTGGTAGAAGGCGGGCATGGGCGGGCAGCAGATCGCGCCCAGCTCGGTCACGGTGGCCATGTTGCGCAGGTGCACCAGGTGCAGGGGCGATTCGCGCGTGAGCAGCACCAGGCGGCGGCGCTCCTTGAGCACCACGTCGGCGGCGCGGGTCAGCAGGTTGTCGGCCAGGCCATGGGCGATGGCCGCCAGCGTGCGCATGGAGCAGGGCGCCACCACCATGCCGTGCGCGGCGAAGGAGCCGCTGGCGATGCTGGCGCCCACGTCGGCCAGGTCGTGCACGTGGTCGGCCAGGGCCTCGACCTCGGCGCGCTCCATGTCCAGCTCGTGGCGCAGGTTGAGCCAGCCCGCGCGCGACACGACCAGGTGCGACTCCACGCCCTCCATGCCTTGCAGCGCCTGCAGCAGGCGCGCGCCGTAGACGGCGCCGCTGGCGCCGGAGATGCCGACGATGATGCGTTTCGGGGGGCTCATGCGCGGCCCCCGCGCAGGGGGTGGTCGCGCAGGTCGGCCTCGATGCGGCCCAGCACCTCGGCCGCCTGGGCGGCGTCGAAGTCCTGGTGGTTGCGTTTCTTCACGCCGTATTCATGCAGCTGGTAGTGGCGCGCGGGGGCGATGCGGTGGCGCGCCAGGCTGCTCCTGACGCACACCAGGGGGCAGCCGTCGAGCGCGATGATGGGGCGGCCGCTCGTGGCGAGCCTGACCAGCTTGGGCACGTCGCCGCCGACCCCGGCGATGCACGACATCTCGGCCATGCCGCGCCGGTCCATCTGCACGGCGATGTGGTTGGCCAGCTGCGCGGCGCTGGAGCAGCCGGAGCAGGAGTAGACCAGGGGCTGGTCTTCCTGCGGGGCAGGGTCGGTGGTGGATGCGCTCATGGCCGGGGCTTCAGGAACGAGGGCAGGGGCGGCAGCTGGCGCAGCAGGTGCGGCGCCTTGCGCTCCAGGACCGCGCGCGGGCTCCAGTGGCTGGGAGCGAGCACGGGCAGCTCCAGCGCGTCGAGCGCGTTCTTGACCACCAGGCCCAGCTCGGTGTCGCCCTCCATGACCAGGCGGCGGTTGAAGAACAGCGTGTCCGGGTCCTGGCGGCGCTGCGCCAGCAGCAGGAAGTCTTGCGCGTTGGCGCTGATGGCCAGGTCGGGGTTGGCCTGCGGCGCGCTGGGTGCGAAGCGCTGGCCGTTCCAGCTGAAGTCGAAGCCCAGGCGCGCGTCGCGCACGCGGATGGCCAGGCGTTTGCCCTGCAGGATGTCCTTGACGTCCTGCGGCAGCTGCCTGGCCAGCGCGAAGTTGATGGCCGCCACCAGGAGCATGGAGCCCGGGTAGGCCGGCAGGCGCGCGAGCACGGCGCCCACGGGGCGCGGCAGGGTGAAGGGGGCGGGTGGGGTCGCGTTCATGGCGTGTGTTCCTCGTGGTTCAGGCGATGGCCGGCGCCGGCGTGATCAGGTCCAGGCCCGGCTTGCCGTGCCAGTAGCCGTTGCAGGACGCCTCGGGCATGAAGGGGCGCATGTTGGCGAGCGCGGCGGAGTCCGGCCGCTCGGCGCGGCGCGCGGCGTCGAAGGCGGCGATGATCTTGTCCATGTGCTGCGACTGCGGGGACAGGCGCAGTATGTCTGCGCCGGCCGCGCGCAGCGCGGGTATGTCCTGCACCAGATTGTGCACGCGCGCCGACTGGGTCTGGATGCCGTTGATGACCAGGAAGGGCTCCTTCTCGCGCGTCTGCAGCAGCTGGCCGTCCGGGTGCTCGATGCAGCGGAAGCCGCAGTCGTCCTTGGGCAGGTTGTAGTGGCGCGCCGTGAAGCAGCGCGCCGAGAACGCGAGCGGCATGCGGCCGTAGGCGAACACCTCCGTCTCCAGGCCGGCTGGCTTGTCCTTGAGCAGCACGGCCAGGTCGCTCTGGCGCATCTCCAGCGGCATGACCCAGCGGCGCGCGCCCAGGCTGGCCATCCAGGCCAGGGTGTCGGCGTTGAAGATGTTGAGCTGCGGGCCGGCGACGAAGAGCCGCTTGCCCGCCAGGTTGTGCACGGCGCCCATGTCGTTGGCCTCGACGGGGAACTCCTCGTCGCGCGCGATCTTGTGCATGTCGGCCACGTCGCTGGTCGATTCCAGCAGCACCATGGTGGACATGACGGCCTCCTTGCCAGCGCCCTGCAACATGCGCGCGATGTCCATCCAGTCGCTCTGGCGCAGTTCGTGGCGGCGCGAGCACACGGCCTCGCCCAGGTAGACGATGTCCACCGGGGTCTCGGCCATGGCCTGGTAGAACTCGAAAACGGTCTCGCGCGGCCAGTAGTACTGCACGGGGCCCAGGGCCAGCTTCATCATCGGCTTATCCATCATGTCCATCACTTCCAGGGGCGG
>Ga0209959_100966_pt1 | contig 12826 bp, 9 predicted proteins | sample ThiBiot_300_biof_2_FD_183943 | JGI IMG/M metagenome (GOLD analysis project Ga0209959, IMG submission 183943) | Wastewater bioreactor microbial communities from Cape Town, South Africa - Thiocy_expt_300_biof (SPAdes) | ecosystem: Engineered > Bioremediation > Thiocyanate > Unclassified | place...
AAAAAAAAATTCGTCGCTCTGGATTCGAACCAGTGTCGCGTTCATACACGCCGTATATAAGCCACTCGGCTATATGCGAATCATTTCTCTCTCTTCTCTTCAATATACCGTTCATCTTTTTTAATTTATCGATTGTTCAGCACAGACAGACGTGCGAAAACGCGCGTAAATCAAATACGTGGCGAAAGAAGAAAAAAAAAAAGAAAAGATGTTGCCTGTCGAAAAAGTCGAAAGTTTCGTTTTTTGTTGATTAATTATCAATTCTCAATTATCTTCGAAAGAAAAACTCATTTATCGTAGTATTTAATTTTATTTCGGATCTTTCATCGATGTTTTTGCTTATTAAAATGAGTACAAGAAAAAAAAAGATGTGGGATATTCTTTCAAACGCCATCGATCGTTTGAGCAACGACCAACAGTTGAGGCATCAAATATGAATTTTATTTTGCATGAAATTAATTAATTGGATATTAATTTTAAATCGATTCTTTTTTTTCGAAAGAGCCAAAATCATCGTTTTTTTCTTTTCGTTTGAATATGGTCTATGTATATGTGCAGACAGACGTGCGAAAACGCGCGTAAATCAAATACGTGGCGAAAGAAGAAAAAAAAAAAAGAAAAGATGTTGCCTGTCGAAAAAGTCGAAAGTTTCGTTTTTTGTTGATTAATTATCGACTGTGAATTATCTTACGAAGATAAACTCAATCTTTTCTTCATTTAGCTACTTTCATATTCTTCACTAATGTTAATTTGTTAAGTAAAAACAAGAGTTTTTGGAAAAAAATCTTCAAGTTAAAGGTGACACGAAAAGATCGTTAAAGAATGATTTTTCTCGCATAAATAAACAAAAGAAATTGTTTGAATCGTTTTCATTAACTGAATTCAGAATTTATTTTGGAATTTCCTTTCTACCGATCAAATGGATTGCTTTCAAAACTTTTTGCTGTCAGTTCAAAATCAGTTAAAAAATGATCTCTTTGCAAAAGCATTGAATAAAAACGTTTTCTCAATTGGATACAATAGTTTACCGATAAAAATTTGGCCAAGTCGCCCTCTATAGAACTATGATCGAACTCACGCAGATTCAAATGTAAGCTTTATTTCAATATTTATGTGGTCAATATGTGGTCAATTAAATATTTCGGACGAATTCAACAGCCAAATACTAATGATCATACTCATTACAGTGATACATCTCACGGTGACATCTATAATAGTATGTAACCAGAAAAGAGGTATAAGAAAATGTAAAATGTTGACTTCAGCATTAAACTTGTTGCAATAAAGTAGTTTTAATTGCGACAAGATGAACTGTTTGATTGATATTTAACTTAATGTGTGTTTAGATTTTTTTGATTTTGAATTTTTATTGTTTTAGATAAATGACTAATAACACGAAAGTAATGACATTTTGGTTTAACAATGAGCCATTCCGATTAAAATTTCTGATCAATGACTGTACCATACTCAGTGTTGATAAAATGATTCGACAACGGTTCACATTCTCATCAAATCAAATCTATTATCTGGTGGATAAATCCGACACAACTACTATTTGTCTCGATGTTTTATCAGTTTTACCTGACGAAAGTAATCTTCTTATTCAACTGGCTAATTCGAGTTCAAATGACATTCCTCCATTGCTTTCAACAGAGAAAAACACAGATCGTGGTATATTTATATCTTTGCTTCATATATAATCTCATATTGGTTCTGTAGATGTTTTGTCTTTCAGTGACAATAAAAACAAAATCGAAGCTGATTTATCATCAACTTCAACATCGACAAGTGACAGTGAAAGAGATGCTCGTCAAAAAATCAATTATCACAGTTTAGTTGGAGATAATGGCAAAATGAAAATGAACTTAGCAATGGATCAACAAAAGAAAAGAGAATTGAAAATCCTAATCAATCGTAAAATAAACCATTTTTTAGAAAAACACGTACAAATAAAAGATGGTAATTTCTCGAACAATTCTATCGAATCTATAATATGATATTTTTAGTCGAATGTCGAAATGTTAGCCTTCGACTCATGGACAAATTGAAGATTGACAAATGTGAATTATACAATTTGTTAAAATATATTCGGAACAACATGAACATCAGTTTATTGGGCATACACAATGGAAATGTCATTGATATTATCGATGATATTTATCGAAACAATTATATACATGAACCGTAGTCCAGCTTTTAACAGATGAAAAACTCGTTTTTTTTTTTTATTTTCTCTTGTAATAAATTCAGATAAAAATCTTGATTAAAAAGCAAACAAATCATGAAATTCTTTCGTTTTTTTGCATTTTTTTAACTCTATCATGTCAATAAAATGAAAGTATCAAAAGAGAAAACAGAAATCTCCGGATGATATTGAAGAATTTTCTTGAGAAATGAATTTAACTGTTTCGATTGCTGTGATAGATATCTGATAGGTTTATTTGTTCATACTTATTTGTACGTGAATGTTTTTTGGTATAGAAAATAAAAAGTTAAACTAAGCAAACAATAAAATATTGTTTGGAAAGACAAAAGACATCCGAAAAAACAAGAGAAAGAAAACGTCATCGAATAGCCATTGAACAAGTTGCTTGTTTCGCAAAGTTTTTCGAAATTTATTCAAAGCAACATATGGTAGTCAATTGATGATATTTGAATTGATAGTCGAAAATGAAATTGAATCCACATCGGTTTTAGAAACTCGTAATAGATCACAAAAAAAAATAATTACATTGTGAAGAAGATGTCAATAAATGACTCATGTTCAAATAAACAAATAATAAGTTTGTTTTATTTCAATTGAAAGTTAAATATCAACACAGATCTTAACATTAATGACTAGTCAATGATTAATTGAATTTATTTACAAATAAACAAACAAACGAAAAGAAAAAAGATGAGATTTAATTATTAGTTATTTTGTTGAGAATTGTTATTTGTCGATTGTTGTTGTTCATTGGGTTGTGATGCAGGACGTGCTGTTTGATCATTCGAATTAATTTTTGGTTTTGGAACTTTCGATAGAATATCTTTGATTTGTTTTCCATCATTGGGTGGATCAGCATCATAAGTAGTTATTAATTGATAATATCGAAGTAAATATTTGACAACATCATAAATTCTTTCGATATCTATTTGTGCATCGATCATATATTGTTTGAGAAGAGACATTTTATCTCGATATGTAGCTGCAAGTAAAAGACAAGCTAAAGCAATTTCATAAGGTGGATAGAGAAGAGGTGCATCTGTTTTTAATGAATCATTAATAATTCTCCATGTTGCTTCGAATAATTGTTGATCAATTTGAAATTCTCTTGTATACATATCCAAAGAACGATAAGGATGATAAACAATTAAACAACAATCCATTATTTCAAGAAGATAAAATTCACATTCGAGAATATGTTTAATTGAATATGGATATTCTGTGGGACCATTTAGTAAATGAACATATTTTTTATATGTTGTTGCAGCTGCATTACAAACTCGTTGATGATTTAATGTCGAGAATTCTTCGACTTTAGCTGCTAAAAATAAACATGTTGGACACAGAAGCCATGGATCGATACTTTTCAATGGGTATCTCGCGTAAAATCTTTTCAAATAAATAATTCCTGTTGCAATCACTTGCTGACGAACTTTATATTGTTCACCAATATGTTGAATGATATTCGAATAGAAGATTAACACTTTTAAATAATCATCTTCAGTTATTACAGTAGAACTTGATGGATTAGTTGACCATGATGAAATATCTTTTAAACGACTAGAAATCAGTTCTTGACGATCAAATAACCATTGTTCAAATTGAGAACTTTTCCAATACGATGCAGCCATTCATTCAACTCGAGATCATTTCCATCATGAGAACAATATAAAGAATTAACATAAACAAATTCAAAACACTATTTGTTAACACAAAATCTTCACCATTGATTTTCAATGTTTCATTGGTTGAATTCGTTTCGCTGGACGAATTTGAAAATAATTCATCGATCGAATTTTGAATCGAACGTGGAATTGGAACCTAAATATCAAACAACAATCTCAATTTTGCGAATAAACACGGAAAAAGAAAAGAAGAAAGAGACTTGTCTCCATTGTTCATTGTCTAAAGTATTTGAAAGACGTTGTTTTCTTTGATCATGAAAATAATTCAAATATTTATTGATTTGATTTTGAAGGAAAGTTTTAAATGGCGTTGAATTGTATTTGGAATCGATCGAAACAAAGAAATGAATCAAATTTTGAAACGATTTAATGAAAAGAGTGAATTGTTCGATTGTTAAATATTCGATTTGAATGGAATGTTCAATTAATTGTTGATTTATCAGAGAAATGAGATGATCTTGAATTTGATTGAACAGTTCGTGAAGAGCAATTGAAAGATTTTCATTCGATTGGTTTTGTTTCGAAAGAAAGTCACTGATCAATTTGGTTAAAATCGACAATCGTTTGAAATGATTTTCAATGATTTCAAAGAGTTGATTTAACAAATGAATCCAAGAAGAAAACAAAGACACATTCGAATTCATCGAAGAATTACTGAGAAAACGATTTGGTTGAGATGTTTCATCGTGTTCGCTGAAACATGCAAATGAAAAAGTTAAAAAACAACAAAAGAAAGAAAGAAAATGAATTTACTTCTTTTGAATTGACAATTTTGTTGGAAGATTTTGTTGGATGATGTCGAAAAGAAATTGTTGAAAAAGATTAGTTAAATCTTGAAAATAATTCGAATGATTAATTCGAATTAAACTGATGAGAATTGTTGAAATTTTCTCGTCTTCAAAATGTTGATCCGTTGAATTGAGTTGATGTTGAATAATTTCAATAAATTCTTGTTTTATTAGATTTTCAATGCAAAGATAAAGTTCATTTAATTGTTGAGAATAGAATTTCAACGAATTGATTCCACTTAAATGCGTCACATAGATTTCTTTATTCAAATCGAGAAAATCCAATGCAGATAAATAATCTTGAGTTTTAAGAAACTGTTCGACTTGAATATGAGTTTGTTTTATTAAACTTAAATATTGACTTAATTTTAACAGATTTTTATAATTTTTTCGTTGTTCAATTAAACGACAGAGACGAAGCAATTGAACTAACGATTTGTCATCGTAATTCGAGAGTTTCTTTCGAATCAATTCGATTTCATCTCTTGTTGTCAAAAGAAACTGTTGAATTTCATCATGCGATCGAACAGCATCGTGAAAACAATCGGATTTCGTTGATAAAGATCGACTAATTAACAGTTCGACTTCATCGAGATAATGACTGTATTTATCTTGTAACAAACGACTTTTACTATTGATCGATTGATTTGTTGTTGTTGTGGTTGTTAGTTGTTGATTTGAAGATCGTCGATTTGTTTGATCGGACTTGTCGCTACTTGTTGATGTTGTTCGAGATTTCGTCGTTTGTTCGGAATTTGTTGGCGAGAGAGGACGAGGAGAAAGGAAAATACCGGGATAAACTAAATTGAATGTTGATGGATCATTTAATGTAAATTGTGATGAGAGAAACATTTGGGGAATGTTTATGATTGGATTCACTTTTTCACTTTCGATTTTCGACGCATTTGGTAAACGAGGTCGACCATATTTTTCACTTTGACGTAAACTATTGAAATAGAGTTCGAAATCATTTAATGTATAATTACCTAAACGAGATAAACTATCGGGAAAACGTTCAACAAACGAATTTCCTTTACAAATAAAAATAAACAAAATTTTAATTGATAGACAAAAAAGAAACGTTGTTTTTACCCCAAGTTTGAGTAAAAAATGTCGAAATTTCTGCTCGTGTCTTTTTCGGATCATTGAGAACACAAGCTAAATTCGATTGAAAGACAATTGAATTTGTTGATGATGCATCTCGTTCATTAGTTTTAGTTCGATTTACTAATGGAGACGAAGATGCAGATGATGATGCCAATTGTTGGCTCATTGTGATATTAACCATAACATTTACATCGATTTCGATCTGAAATACACCATCAATCACATTTATTCTTACAATCAAAACAAAAAAAAATAAATCATTTATATTTTTATTCATTTATAACCAACAACGAATCGAATATGATCATTGGTTGTCTTGTAAGCAGTCACTCTTCTATAGAGATCTCTCTTCAGATGTCACTAGTTTCATAGCTTCTCTCTTCGATTCAATATATATATTTGTGACTGAATATGAGACAAAAGATTATTTACAAATGAAACACAAAGAAAAAAGGTTTAATTATTATTTTGTTGAGAATTATTGTAAAATAATTTTCTAGAATGTTGATGGATATTGTTCAATATTAATTTATGTTATTTGATCGATCCTGTAAAGAAATATTTCGAATAAATAGAAAATTATCGTTGAAACCCAATGAAAATGAATTCATCGTTGATTATCTAAAGCTCTTCATTTGATTGTCAATATTTGATTTTGAAGATGAATTTCCGATTGAATCAAAGAAACATTTCCAGTCAAAGGAATTTGAAGGAATGTTGCCATTGTTGGAAGAAGATCAACTGTTGACGGAATATTATTTTCGAAATATTGATTTGTTTGTTTAAAATTGAAATAGACTAAGTTGTTCTTTCTCTTAGTGATTGTTGATCATGACTTTGACCTGTAGTTGAATCTTTGCCATGATCTATTGTGACGATTACAAGCCAATTTTCATTGAAATGATTCATTCGATATTGAGTTGATCATCTCCGTAAATGTGTCCAATAGAATCAGGATATTGTAAATAAACCAAAGAAAGATCTGAAGAATGATTTTCCAAACAAGAAACTGTTTCATTGACGGCACGTTCATCTATTTTTTCAATATACAACGCCAATGAATCATAAGAATAAGTTATTTCATCGAATTTATAATCAAATTGAATTTTTCCTGCAACAGTTAGTTATTTGTTCGCCGACTAATTTTTACTCGATTATCTGTCCATGTGGAAAATATTGCAATTGTTTTATTTGATTGATCTTCTTTCAATAATCGAAAAATATTTCTATAATTATGATACGATCTCTCAACTTTATATTATCTCAAGTTCCTGTGATGATATTCATATAACTAGGTGCAGAGATCGTTGGGGTTTGAGTATAACTTCCGTTTTTCCATTGTTTCAATTCATTTTAAATTTGGTATATTTGCATGTTCAATGGCATCAGCTGGAATATCATCAACAATTATGAATAAAACCTTCCGTTTCGGTTCAACTATAGCATTGAAATCGATTTGTTTGAAAGAAAATTTGTTTTATGAATTAAATTGACGTGATAATCGTTGATTTGATGTTCTTCGAAGAAGAATGCGGAATGGCACGATAATTACAATTAAGAATACCTTCTCCTCTACATGCAGCAGTTAACAAACTTTATTATTAGGTAGAAATGTTGTTCAAGTGAAATGAAACTATATGCGTGTAAACATTCAATCGGTTCAGGAATTATGTTTAAAATGTATGCTATTAAACATGAAACTCGCACAGAACACTTAGACCAACGTCGAGGCAAAGGTCGATCCAAAAAAGTTAAATCGGCTCTGTTATTTTGAATAAATCTGTGTTACCTAGTCATATTTATTTATTACTAATTCTACGTATTATTCAATTTGTTTCAATTTTTCTAAATAAAGTATTTCTATTCTATAAATTTGGTGCTTACTTGTCTAAAGAAGCGAAAAACCCTAGATACGAAAAACAAAGGATACGAGATATATCTATATATATCGAGATGATGTCATAGATAGAGAATCACATCTTAACAGCGGCATCAGTAAAATAAGAAGAATAAAAACAAATCGATTGAATTCATCTTCTAATCATGAACATAGTGATGCACCAATATTTTTACAGAACTAACGGCAATCAGTGTGGAGAACCTCAGGTAAGATTTTTCTCGTGTAAGGATCTCTTCTAAATACACCATCTATGATTCTCCAGTGGCGCCACACTTGACCGACGAAAGAAATAATAAGCAAATTATTTTTTGAGAAAGCACATTAGACGTTGGAGAAATTCAATAGATCATTGTTCTTTTGTTATTTTCTCTGTATATATAATACCTGTGAATAATTATTTTGTTTGTACAATCTCTCAATATATTCCAATCATCAGTAATGTGTATCCTTGAAAGCATAAGTAAAATAAGTGAATTCATGAGACGAGAACAATCGATGGAAAAAGAGAAAGGAAAAATGTCCAAAAGAAAATTATTGAACACAGAAATACGTATATGATGTAGTTGATCAAGTAAAGTTGAAAATGAAGGTGGAAAGATTTATATTTCAATATCTCACCGTCTAGATTTATCGATATTTTTTCTTTCTTTCCTTTTCTATTTATTCACGGCGTCTTTCTTTATATACGTTCCAATTAAGATGTCCTCTTTTTAGGCACTTCGTGTGTCCGAAAGTCAAGCTGAAGGTCGAATTGTTAATACAAAAGGAAATCATTGGCAGCGTAAGTCAAAAAGAGTTGTGATTGTAAATTTTCAAATGTATTTTTTTCATAGAAATGGCCGATGTAATGCATAGTATTGCGATTGTACATGGCCCGATTGTGAAAATCGAATTGGAAACTTATCCTCAGGATAATAATTGGTTGAAATTTAAGATTCAGTAGGATTTAAATTGTCACATCATACTAAAGAAGTTAACTTTTTTTAAAGTTATGATGAACTTGCTTCTGCATTCAAATTCGTCCAGTACGTTCAGGCTTGGGATAAAGTTCAGCCGGTGAATAATGTATGCGATTTAAACTATACAGAAACGCCACGTACAATTTAAGATGGTCATCAATTAATGACCAATATCATTAGGATTTTGAAGATATTCTGAAAAATGATGATTATACGTTTGTTTTTTTCTCTTTATTCTTTTCACTCGATCTTGATTCTCAAACAAATAGATGATTACACCTTTTTTTGTTGTTATTTGTGTTCATTTTATCTTGATTCAAATCAAAAACATGTTTATATTTAGCAAAAAAATTGAACAGAAGTTAGCAATAAAACTTTTCAAAAGAAAAAGAAACTGGATAACATATCTTATTCCACTTTCTGTTCAATCAATATTTGCTTATTTCTCTTTATTCTATTCAAATCAACTCAACCCATAATTCCTAATTCTACTGATTATATATCATCGAATTCTATTTGTAACAATCTTCAACAATATTTCTATTTACCAGTTCCAACATTTCAAATTTGAACTTTATATTGTTATCGATCTGGAGGAAGACTTCTTAGAAAAGAATTTCGAAAAGATTTATTCGATTGGATTGATTTAACTAAACGATTAAATATCGCACATTTCTATTTAAATAATCAAGGAAAATTCTTCTCAAGTTCATCTTTATATTATTGCTGTTTATCTCATCGATTTATTTCCAATGAACTTTTACTCTATTCAACAGAAATTTCCGTCAGATTGCTTATCATCATTAGTCATTCCATCCAATCTATCGAAAAAGCGTCAAATTTCTGATGAAACATAAACTTTGGAATCTAAACAATTCCAGGATGAAAAATCTGACTATCGGGCCTCGTCGGATCCACCATGGAAAATTGTCGGATTTTGTTAGGATCCGATAAGATGTGGTGAGGCATGTTCGTCCTGGGAATATATATTCTCATACTTGTATCGGTATATCTGACCCATGTAGCCAATAATGAATGAGCATGAGCACCTAATTGTTTTTCATTATTTGGAGAACATTTTCAGATAATTCGTTATAATTCAATTCTTTGACTTTTTTTGATAATCATCTTTGTATTGTGTAACACTAGTCAGATAAAAATTCAAATGACTGTGTGATAATTTTTCTCGTTGTTTTATGGTTGACAAACATAGTTATACTATCATATTTTTTTTCTATATTTGCTGGATCATAGATAGAACGTGATCGGCACTATTTAATTCTTATTATGACATCCATTTTTTGTTGATATTGATTTAATAAGCTTACATACATTTTCAAAGTAAATAATTAGGAGATGGAAGGTGAGTTATGTCCATGACCGGTTTCGATCTTGTGAAACACGAACTGAAAGGAAGCGTTGAAGTTTAAGGTCAGAAAATTTGGACTCAGTGCTCCTTCCCCCTCCGCTCGCGGACGTTACTGATATCCTACCGACGTAGCATCACAGACGTTAATGACGTCAAGGGGATTACTAACAGCTAGAATGTCGCAGTATCCCTATATTTTCTATACTTTTGAAAGTCGCCCTATAAACGGTTGTATTTTCAACTTTTTTCCTACATTCCTAACATTTTCATCCTTATTGTGAAATGAACCAGAACATTTCGATACATTTTAGCTCTACAATGACACATTAGATAAGATTTGACAATATTTACAAACAAAAAACAACAAACAAAAAGAGATGACTGAAGTGATTAATTATTATTTTGTTGAGAATTGTTATTTGTCGATTGTTGTTGTTCATTGGGTTGTGATGCAGGACGTGCTGTTTGATCATTCGAATTGATTTTTGGTTTTGGAACTTTCGATAGAATATCTTTGATTTGTTTTCCATCATTGGGTGGATCAGCATCATAAGTAGTTATTAATTGATAATATCGAAGTAAATATTTGACAACATCATAAATTCTTTCGATATCTATTTGTGCATCGATCATATATTGTTTGAGAAGAGACATTTTATCTCGATATGTAGCTGCAAGTAAAAGACAAGCTAAAGCAATTTCATAAGGTGGATAGAGAAGAGGTGCATCTGTTTTTAATGAATCATTAATAATTCTCCATGTTGCTTCGAATAATTGTTGATCAATTTGAAATTCTCTTGTATACATATCCAAAGAACGATAAGGATGATAAACAATTAAACAACAATCCATTATTTCAAGAAGATAAAATTCACATTCGAGAATATGTTTAATTGAATATGGATATTCTGTGGGACCATTTAGTAAATGAACATATTTTTTATATGTTGTTGCAGCTGCATTACAAACTCGTTGATGATTTAATGTCGAGAATTCTTCGACTTTAGCTGCTAAAAATAAACATGTTGGACACAGAAGCCATGGATCGATACTTTTCAATGGGTATCTCGCGTAAAATCTTTTCAAATAAATAATTCCTGTTGCAATCACTTGCTGACGAACTTTATATTGTTCACCAATATGTTGAATGATATTCGAATAGAAGATTAACACTTTTAAATAATCATCTTCAGTTATTACAGTAGAACTTGATGGATTAGTTGACCATGATGAAATATCTTTTAAACGACTAGAAATCAGTTCTTGACGATCAAATAACCATTGTTCAAATTGAGAACTTTTCCAATATGATGCAGCCATTTCTATAATCTCATCTAAAAAGTATTAACTGATTTCATTCATTGAAAAATATAAATTATTTTGAAACAAAAAATTTAAAAAAGATTCGTTTTTATTTCTATTTTTTATCAGCAAGTTCTTTGCGAATACGGATCAAATAGGTCGAATCTGGACAACGAAAAGTACACAAAAATAAAATAAAGGAATTATTTCAAAAGAAAAGAAAAATACTTGTGTGGTCCACGATGAATATTTGTTTTATGATGAATATCATTCGAAGTCACAACATTGTATTGACCTACCGGATCCAATGGGATCCTCATCGGAACACATCAGATTTCGATGGGTCGGATCTTATCGGAATACACGTAAAATCCGATATAAAATTGGACACGCCAAATAGGGTACTCGCTAGAATAGCTTAAAAGACTTCTTGTCAAATTTGCAACATTTCATCAATTTTGCAGCTTTGCCTGACGGAATCCGATCGATTTCCGTCACCAGAAATCGGGTAGAACTTTGTCAGATCATCGGATCCTATAAGATCCAATCCCGGATTGGTTGACCTGGGATTCTTCATTATTTGGTAAATATGCTCGACATGTAGTTCCTTGGTATGGTTTACTTGGCAAAGAATTTAATGGATGTTGAAATTCATAAGCTATTTCGATTGTATATTTCTTTTTCTCTTTACAATAATCATTTTCAGAGGTAGGTGGAACTATTGGAAGATAACTCGCACGAATTTGACCGTTTTCAGGTTCGAATGTCAATGGATTTTGTTCAGATTAAAGTTGTCATTGAGAACAAGGATAAAAGGCTTGTTTTGATGGTAATGAAATTTGACGGAATCAATCATTTGATGACTGAATTTGAGAAAGTCAACATAATTTACAAGGTTTCAGTGAATATTCCGAACAATGTGGATGTCTTTGTTCCCATGAATATTATTCATTATGTTGGACATTTGGATTTCGATTGAGTATCTTTAATAAGATATTGATCACAAATTTGTTCATTTTGACGTTTAATTTGTTCAATTCGAACTAGTTGTCTTGAACATCATTGACATTTTTTTCTGTGGTGACTATGCATTGACTACAGGTGAAGTTATCTGAAAAAAATATTCAAAATGACATTTCTCTTGAGAGAATCAAATTGAAAAAAGAAAAATATTTTGCAATAGATCTGTCATTTTAATGAAAGTGCCACAGCATATCACCGTGGAGCGGTTTTGAAGGAAGAGTTCCCGGAAAAAACAAATTGCATATTCGGAATCAACATGGTCGAAAACCCCCGTCGCCGTTGAGATCTCGTCGGGGTACCGTCGATCGTAAGCAAAAAAAAATTTTGCAACGTTCAATGCATTTTGAACGTAAGAGAACGAAAAAAAAATTCGTCGCTCTGGATTCGAACCAGTGTCGCGTTCATACACGCCGTATATAAGCCACTCGGCTATATGCGAATCATTTCTCTCTCTTCTCTTCAATATACCGTTCATCTTTTTTAATTT
>Ga0209959_100971_pt1 | contig 12736 bp, 9 predicted proteins | sample ThiBiot_300_biof_2_FD_183943 | JGI IMG/M metagenome (GOLD analysis project Ga0209959, IMG submission 183943) | Wastewater bioreactor microbial communities from Cape Town, South Africa - Thiocy_expt_300_biof (SPAdes) | ecosystem: Engineered > Bioremediation > Thiocyanate > Unclassified | place...
AATGCCATCTTCAGTCCGGACGGCACGACGATCATGTTGCTGAGCCCCTTCCTCGCCACGGTCTTCGATGCGCAGACGGGTGTCCAGATCGCACAGTACCGCCGTCATGACGGTACCCCGTCATTCACTGCTGCGGGAGATCAGGTCGTCGTCGTGAATGCTGCCGATGGAGCGGGACGATACGACATCGGTGCCACGGTCGTGCAACAAGACGTCAGCGATCATCGCTGGGCCCTCGTACAGACCAGGGCCATCATCAAGGACGTGCGCTTCGCGGCGCGATACGTTGGCACGTCGAAGGACTCCGTCGTGACTTCCGCCATCACGAATACGGGGAGCGTTCCGCTCGACGTTCTGTCGATCACGCTCGAAGGCAGTCAGGCAATGGACTTCGGTCTGCGCACCGAAGGAGGGTTCACGCTCCGGCCCGGCGAAAGCCGCAACCTCGAATATTCGTTCCATCCCACGCGTCAGGGCGAGCTCGCCACGCTGGCCATCGCACAGACCCAGGCAGGAGCGCTGCGCGCACGCATCACCGGACGTGCACTGCCTTCGCTGCTCGATGCATCGTCCACGACGATCGACATGGGCGCCGTCCCCCTGACCGACTCCCGCACAACGACACCCCCCGCCATACTGAGGAATACCGGCACGACCGACGTGCGGATCATCCATGTACGCCCCGGAGGTCCCGATAACCAGCAATTCACCTTCGACCCGGAACCGGCATTCACGTTGAAGCCCGGCGAAACGTTCACGTTCCCCGTCACCTTCAAGCCGGAACGTCTCGGCCGTGCGACGACCACCATCGAATTCAAGATATCCGGACTGGACGACCCCATCGTCGCCGTCGTCACGGGTGAAGGTATCGAGGCTCCCGTCGCCCTTTCGGATCCGACCACGTTCCGGACCATCATGCTACCCAGCGCCGTCATTCCTCCTGCCGGGACCATCACGACCGGCGTCTACGATGCGGTGGGATTGCAGACAGGTGCATCCGTGCATGACAACGTCATGATTCTCGCCGGCGGCCTCATTCCCGTTCCGAGCCGATGGTTCGGTGCCACGGGCTACGATGCTTCGATGCAGTACGCCTATTCCCTCGGCGTCAAGATCGGCGCACCCATCGGAAAGGACGTCGTCGCCGGTGGTGGCTATCAGTTCGGTCAGAGCACCTACGATCAGGACTTCTCCATCGACAGGATCGACTCCCGGATCACGTTCAACGCCTTGTGGGCGACCGTCGGATACGGCAACGACGATCATCGCATCAACGCCTATGCAGGCTATGCCTTCAAGCGTCATGTGACGGCCTTCGAAGGTTCGTTCGATGCGGACGCCACGATCTTCGGTCTCGGTGGCGACTACCGGATCGGTCGTAACTGGAAACTCTGCGTCGAGGGCTTCTTCATGCGCACGATGCCGGTCGTGCCCATCACCGCCGTCGTACGATATTTCGGCGAGACCTATGCCCTGGAAGCCGGCATCACCCTCACGGCGATACCTGCGAGTGGTGCCGCTGCACCTTCGCTCCCCGTCGTTCCCATGCTGACGTGGGTAAAGAGATGGTGACGATCACAACCTGACGTACAATCCACCATGGAAGAGCCCTCGCGATCCGAAGCCGATCTCGAGGAAGCCGCCGACATCACCACCCGACTGGACCGTCAGGATGTTGAACTGGAATTCGGTAAGTGTCGTCGGCTCCGACATCTCGTAGGTACCGATTTCATTCGTACCGGAGACGAGGAACGATCCACCGAGCGCAGCACCGGAACTCACCAGGATCTTCTCGTCGTTCATCCACAGCACGTCGATACGGGGCAGGATCATCATGCGCGACGACCTGTATCGATGCGTCACGACGTCCGATTGCTTGCTGGTCCACGTATATCGCATTTGGTACACCCCTGCATCGATACCGACGCCGAACCACCTGTTCAACGGCTTGTAGGCTCCGACGATGACCGGACCGTATCCCATCGAGACGTCCAGCTTGTCATCGGTCGGAAAGATCCCGGTGAAGATGGCACTCGCGATGGACTCGACGAAAAGTCTGGCAGTGAGGACTCCATATCCTGCATGTACGGTGACGGGATAGGTCCCCTCCCGTACCTGGCCGTGCATGGGCCACGTACCGAGGCAGATCGCCATCATCAGTGCGCATAGAACCTTCATCTTGACCTTGCGATCGTATTGATTGCGAACGATACTATTGTACGACATGATAGGTCGGAACGATCACCGTGTCCCATGCTTCGATGGTACCGACGACGAGGCCATCGACCATACGCAGGCCCGCATTCGATGCGAGCATGGATACGGCGGCCTCACCGGGAATCCGGAACGAGCATTCGATGGAAGTCGGGCCGGGATTGCCCACGACGAGTATTCCCGAATTCGAACCTCCGGGCAGACGTACGAAGGCGATCAGCGCATCATCGACATCGACGACGAAGATGCGATCTTCTGCCGTTAGAATATGGGAAACGTAGGTCGCCGCGAACGCCGTGTTCAAGGCTGCGATATGTTCGTCGATGGACAGATCGGTGTCCCACGGAAGACGGGCTTCGGAGAACAGCGGCAGCTTCTCGACGGGCCATTCGGCGATCTCTTCGGCAGTGAAGCCGAGGCCGGTGTTGACGGGAACAGTTTCACCGAGCTCCATTCCGGCGTGCAGGAACGGTATACCACCCGGCAACAGACGCAGAATGCCCCATACGCAACGGGCATAGTCGGCACCACCGTTCCGCGATGCCGTACGTGGAGTGTTGTGCGTTTCCGGCGTCGCGAAGTATCGTACCGGAAGGCGCTCCCTGGCGATGCGTCGTATAAAGTCCGTCAGCTTCACCGGGTCGTGCGCATCGAACGGCAGATAGCCGACGACGGCATCGTATCCTGCATCCCGTGATGGTGCCGAGATGTTGAACTGCTCTTCCCAGAACAGGAAGTCCGGACGCAGCGAGCGCGCTTCGGTAAGGACGCGCTGGCGCAGGTCGCGCGGCAGGGCATGACCCATGTCGATCAAGGCGCCATCGATACCGACGGTCCTGATGTAGTGCGGGATGATGCCCGCGACGAGATTCCAGAGTGCCAGCATGCGATGACCGGGTACATCGAGACTGCGCTCGTACATGCGCACGGTGTTGTACGCCATGTAGCGATATCCGGAATGGTCGTGCAGACGCAGATACGTCACATCTGTCCATGCGGGCTGCGGATCGTCGGGCGGCCAGTCGGCGAAGGCACCGGGAATGCGCAGGGTACGTCCACCCGCTCCCTTGCCCTTCCAGCCCCCGTCGTCGCGTTCCACGCGAAGCGGCGGACTGGTGAAGAGCTCGCGATACGGAGCCGGCGGTTCCGGAAGATTGACGAATTCACGTTTCTCCACCTTCGCCTTCATTTCCTTGAGTTGCTCGTCGGTGAAGGTCGGGGGCGCGAACGTTCCCGCGGCAACGGCACACCTGGCTTCGTCTATCCAGTAGAACCATTCGGGGTGATGCGGTACGAGATCGCTGTCGACGGACGCCGTACGCAATACGAATTCCATCACGACCTTCATTCCCAGAAGATGCGCTGCCGCGACGAAGGCACGCAACTGATCGTCGACGGGCCAGCCGAGTGCGGGTTCGTCGAGCGATGGTTCGATACGCAGAGGATGTTTGATGGCATACGGCGATCCGAGCGTCCCCTTTCGTCCGATCTCGCCGATCGTGGTGACGGGCAGGATGCTGATGGTATTCACGCCGAGGCCGTACAGATACGGCAGAAGGCCGATCATCTTCAGGAAGGTGCCGGTAGAACGCCAGCCTTCCACCTCGTCGTTCCCGTGATCGTAGGCCGTCACATGTCGTACGAGGCCATTGTACGTAACGGCGGTGTCGTAGGACCACGGCTGTCGCTCCATCCGTCCGTGTGCGGCGATCCACTCCAGTTGATGGATGAAGTAGGCCGGTGCGGACGAGAACGATACAGGGCCTCGCGTGCTACCCACCCATCGGCCGGGAACACGGTAGGCGGACCAATCCATCTGCGCCAGGTCGCGCAATCTGTCGTAGAGGAGATCAAGTAGACGTGTGTTCATTGGCACGGTAGTATGAGTAAACCTTCTCGGCAAGGGCCTTGCCCACATGACGCGAGAGCTCTTCCAGCGATGCGGCGCGTACGGCCGCTACGGAACCCAGACCGATCAACAGCTTCTTCGCCGACGCATCACCGACACCGGGAATCTCCGTCAGTTCCGTCTGCAGCGTACGCTTGTCACGCAACGTGCGATGATAGGTGATGGCGAAGCGATGCGCTTCGTCGCGTGCCTGCTGCAGAAGCCGCAGACTGCTCGATGTCTTCGGGAGATAGACCGGATCACCTTCCTCGGGAAAGAAGACTTCCTCGAGTCGCTTGGCGAGACCGACGACCGTGAACCTGTCTTCGATACCGAGACCGCGTATCACTTCCATCGCATGGGAGAGCTGTCCCTTGCCGCCGTCGATGATGACGAGGTCGGGCAGTTCCGTGCCTTCCTCGATCGCACGACCGTAGCGTCTGGTCAGCACTTCCTTCATCGCCTCGAAGTCGTCGTTACCCGTCACCTCGCGAAGCTTGTACTTCCTGTACTCGCTCTTCTTCGGCTTGCCGTCGACGAAGACCACCATCGACGAGACGTAGTCCGTACCCTGCATGTGCGAGTTGTCGAAGCACTCGATACGACGTGGCATGCGTGGCAGGCGAAGATCGCGTTGCAGCGAGAGCACCGCCCTGGGGATGGATTGATCCTTCTGTGCCTGCTGGAGAAGCAGTTCCCTCAACAGCAGGTCGGCATTCGTCTCGGCCATGACGAGCAGCTTGCGCTTGTCGCCGATCTTCGGAACGACGATATCGACGGCACGCCCTTTCTTCTCGCGAAGATAGGCCGTCAGCATTTCCTCATCGTCAACATGATCGGGCAGGAGTATCTCGTCGGCCACAGTCTCCGATTCAAGATACCAGCGTTCGATCGTCGTCCGTATGAGTTCTTCGTCACGCTGCTCCAGGGACTGCGATACGAAGAAATGACGTTTGCCGACAAGCTTGCCGTCGCGAATGGTGAAGACGACCGTGCATGCCGTGGTTCCGATGCGGGCGAGAGCGAAGACGTCGCGATCGACATCGTCCGCGGACATGACCTTCTGCTTGGCCGTATAGTCGCGCAGATGTCCGAGCCTCTGCCTGATGATGGCCGCGTCCTCGAAGCGGAGCTCCTCGGCAAGTTGCATCATACGTTCCTCGAGCTGGCGTTCGAGGTCCTTCGTGCGTCCCTGCAGGATCTGCTGTGCCTGGCGGATGTATTCGTTGTAGCGGGCCGCAGTAACGAATCCTTCACATGGCCCTTCGCACTTCTTGATGTGATAGTCGAGGCAGACCTTCCATTTCCGGGCGGCGATCGTCGGCTCGGTGAGCGGAAGATCGCACGAACGCAGCGGGAAGACGGATCGCAGCGTCTTGAGGAGATAGAAGAGATACGTACCGTCGGTGTAGGGGCCGAAGTACCTGCTCCCGTCCTTGATGACGCGGCGCGTCTTGAACACGCGCGGGAATTCTTCCTTCGTGATGCGGATGTATGGATACGACTTGTCGTCCCTCAGCAGCACGTTGTACTTCGGCTTGTGTTCCTTGATCAGCGTGTTCTCGAGGATGAGCGCTTCTGCTTCGCTGTCCGTCACGATCACGTCGACGTCCGCGATACGCAGCATCAGTGCCTTCGTCTTGGCATCCACGGGACGTCCCTGCTGGAAGTAGGAGCGCACCCTGTTCCGCAGGCTCTTGGCCTTGCCTACGTAGATGATGGTTCCGCCCGTGTCCTTGTGCAGATACACGCCGGGACGCGTCGGCAGTCCGGCGACCTTACGTCCCAGATCGACCGTGGGAAATATCTCGTTCTCCATAGCCCGCAAATTACCGCAGGATTGCGTGTTCCGTTAATTTCGGCTCTCATTTCCTCGATCATCCGACGCTCAGCCATGCCTCCCGGTTTCTTCGCCATGCGCACCTTCACCATCCATCAGCATCGTGCGGCGATGAAGGTCACGCAGGATGCCTGTATCCTCGGAGCATGGGCGCCTCTCGAGGGTGCATCGACGGTCGTCGATATCGGCACCGGTACGGGATTGCTGGCCCTCATGGCCGCCCAACGGCTCCCGGATGCACGCATCGACGCCGTCGACGTCGACGAAGGAGCCTGTGCCGATGCGACGGACAACGTCGCGACATCCGACTACGGGCAGCGTATCGCCGTACATCGTGCGGACATCCGGGCGTGGTCCGTCGGACGCGAAGGGCGATACGACCACATCCTCTGCAATCCGCCCTTCTTCCAGAACCAGCCCCCTTCGGTCGACCCTGTCAAGCGGACCGCACGTCATGCGGAAACGTTGTCCTTCGACGATCTCGCGACGATCTGCCGCCTTCTTCTCGCTCCATCGGGCAGGGCGACGATTCTGGTTCCGGTGACCGAACTGGAGGTCCTCACCGCCGCGATGGCGTCCCAGGGTCTCGTCGACAGTGGACGCCTGTGGATCAGGGATCGCGACGACCTGCCGCAACGGCGTATCATCATCGTATGGACGGTACGGGACAGGAGCGGCACGACGGAAGCTGCCGACGACCATCTCACGGTCCGTTCCGCACCTGGCGTCTATACCGACGCGATGAAGGATCTCATGCGACCGTATTACCTGCATGTATAGCCCTTGCGTTTCTCCGCACCCTCGCTATCTTCCGCCTCGTTGGAGTATTCACCGGAGGATGAGGGCATGGCAAGTGGGTCGCAAACCATTCGAAGCATCGAAGAAATCGCCAGGGAACTGAAGGATGCCGCGGCATTCATCGGAACACGCGTCATCAACCGTGAAGAAATCATCGAACAGGCCTTCTGCGCCCTGCTCACCGCCGAACATCTCCTGCTGCAGAGCCGCACCGGCGTGGGCAAGAGCCTTCTCGCGGAACAGGTCTTCAGCATGTTCGAAGGGGCGCGTATCTTCCGCGTCCAGGCGAGCAAGGAACAGCAACCGGACACCTACTTCGGCGGACTCGACCTTGAACAGCTCAAATCCGGACGTATCGTCCACAACACCGAGGGCTCTCTGGTCGAGAGCCAGTTCGGCTTCATCGACGAGATCTTCGATGCCAACGACTTCACCCTCCGTGCCCTGCTCTCGCTCCTCAACGAACGGCGTCTGATGCGGGGTGTACAGGACGTTCCGTCGACGCTCCACTCCGTGATCGCCGCCACGAACTATCTGCGCGTCTCGGAAGTGACCGAGGCATTGCTGGACCGGTTCCTGTTCAAGGCCGTCATCCTGCCGGACAAGGATCCGTTCATCCAGTACAAGATCTCGCAGCGCTATCTCGTACACGGCGGGAAGCCCGCACCCGCGCCGAAGCGCATCGCCTTCTCCCAGCTCCAGCACATGAACCGGATCATCACCGGATACAGCGACGACTTCTCGATCTCGATCACGGCCGAAATGCTCTACTTCACCAACATCGTGATCAGGCATTTCGAATTCCTCTGCAACAGGGCCTTGCACGAGAAGGCCAAGCAGCACGACGGCAAGGACTTCTACATCTCTCCCCGTACACAAGCCAAATCGCTCGACCTCCTGCGCGCCCTCGCCCTGCTCAAGGGCCGGACGGAAGTCGTCCACAGCGACGTCAGCAAACTCTACTTCATCTTCGCGACCGTAGGCTTGCCCGAAGAAGTCGCTCTCTTCAAGAAGGCCTATACGACCGTCCTGAACTCGCTGACGGCATCGCGCGGCTTCGATCAGGTGACGATCCTGCTGGACTTCACGGAACTGCTCGAGGATATCCGCGAGAATCCGAAGCTCATGCAGCAGCCGTTGTCGCAGTTCGCCGGCAATCACGTCAGGAAGTCGTTCTTCGAATGGGTGAAGGAGAAGTTCGGTTCGGAGAATCCACAGGAACAGAACAGGAAGCTGCTCGAGCAGTTCCTCACGGACTTCCTCCCTGCTTGCGACGAAGTGCGCGAGCTGAAGCATTCGGTGGAACGGACGCTCCAGTCGACGATGATCGCCGTGGAACGCGAGCTGACCCGCGGCCAGGAGGAATAGTCCATGATACGGTCTGCGATCGAGACGTCGGAGTTCTTTTCCCGTATGGAGGAATTCGGATTCTTCGATACGGTGGAGGAGCATCTGCCCGAGGACTTCACCCTCGTCTACGAGATCGCCCGCATCATCGAGGACCAGACGCAGTCACTGGCCCGTGCCCTCGCCCCCATCCTTGAACTGAACGAGCCCGGCAGCAAGGACAATTCGCTCGAACATATCCTGGTACCCAACGTTCCCGAAGCGAAGGAATACGAGGCCGATCTCATCCGCAGCGTCACCGAAGTACGCCACATCTATCCCTATCAGTTCCTGCTTCCCGAGACGGTCTTCCTGCAGCGCCTTGCCGAGCGTTCGCTGTGGATGCCGAGGCCGCGCACACCTCGCAACTTCAGGTATCAGACGGAGAGCGATCGCTTCGCCCCGGACGATCGCAAGCAGAAAGTCTACATCCTGTTCGACACCTCGAGCTCGATGCGCCAGCACTACCGCATCCATCTCGCGAAGGCCATCGCCTATATCTTCCTCCAGCAGAACCAGCGCGAACTCGGCACGATCTTCTTCCGGACCTTCGATCTCACCGTCGGCGAACTCCTCACGGCGCGCGATATGCCTGGCTACGACAGGCTGATCAGCCAGATCATGCACATCAACGCCATCGGCAACGGTACCGTGCTGCAGAAGGCCCTCAGCGTGGCCATCGACGACATACAGCACGAGAGCCAGCTCAGCCATGCCCAGATCCTCGTCATCACCGATGGCGTGGCCCATATCGATCTGGAGAAACTCCGCGAAGCCATGGGCGACAGTATCACGGTCAACACCGTGCGGATCGGTAGCGCGCGCATGCACATCGATGCGAAGGTCATCGAAGACCAGATCTATCATTCGTCGAACGAGGATGCCATTCGTCTCCGCGACCTGATCAAGCAGAAACGGGATATCGAACTGCAGATATCGACGGCGTCGGGACACCTGCGGCAGGAAGGTCTGAAGAGCCAGCTCGGCTTGCTGCAACGGCAGATCGACAACCTCACGGAACGCATTGGCCAGCACGTCTCCGAGCACTATGGCCAGGAGATACAGCGCCTGAGTACCGTCTACGTCAACGTGGACGACATCGATCCAAGGGAGCTGTTCTCGCTTGCCGAAGTTCACGTGGGAGAACTCGAGGACCTCGCCGATTCACTCCTCGAGGCATTGCGATCCGAACGTCAGGTGGAAGACATCAAACGTGCGGCAATCCTCTACGACCACCTGTACCTGCTGATGCAGTACAACGTGATCGATGCTCCCCGCCTGGAAAAGGCGGCGAAGGAACTGGAGAACATGCTCCAGCATATCCTGAACAAACCCGGGACGAATGCCGACGATGCATCGATATCGGACATGGAGCGCATGCAGTTGCGCAACATGCTCGATCCCTCGTCTTTCGGCAGCAAGTTCTCGCTAGGACGACTGGTACGCATGATGATCCTGCGCATGAAGCGCTGGTGGCGCAGCAGAAGGCAGTTCCGTGTCTTCAAGGCCGTGACCGGCCGCACGATACACCGGCGCGATAAATGACGATCAGTCTTCCGTATCCGGAATGACCGTTCCTCTGCCGATGCTATGGTATTCGATCTCTTCGGCCAGCATGTCGTCGAGTTCGTACATGTTACGACCATCGAAGACGAGCGGACGGACCAGCTTTTCCTTGACGAGGGTCCAGTCCGGCTTCCTGAATTCGTTCCACTCCGTTGCGATGAGCAGAACGTCGGCCTGATCGACGGCATCGTACATCGACCGGGCATACCGGATGCGGTCGCCGTAGACGCGTTGCGTGGAGGTCACTGCTTCGGGATCGTAGGCACGTACGGATGCGCCTTCGGCGAGCAGCATGTCGATGAGGGTGAAGGCGGGCGCCTCGCGCACGTCGTCGGTATCGGGCTTGAAGGCCAGTCCCCACAGGGCTACCTCCCGTCCTTCCATCAGACCGTCGAAGCGCTTGCGCAGCCGGTCCATGAAGCGGACGGCCTGACGTTTGTTGACGTCCTGTACCGATTCGAGGATGGCCAGCGGCGTGCTCGCCTGGCGTGCGGAATGGATGATGGCCTTGACGTCCTTCGGGAAGCAGCTTCCCCCGTATCCGATACCAGCGAACAGGAAGCGGCGCCCGATACGATCGTCGGCACCGATGCCGATGCGGACGTTCTCGATGTCGGCTCCGACGGTTTCGCAGTAGGCCGACAGATCGTTCATGAAGGAGATCTTCGTCGCCAGGAAGGCATTGGCGGCATACTTGGCGATCTCGGCGCTCTTGACGTCGAAGACGAGGACGGGATTCCCAGACTGCATGAAGGGTTCGTAGAGATCGCGCATCACTTCTTCGGCATACGGGCTGGACGTACCGACGACGACACGATCGGGCTTCATGAAGTCTTCCACGGCGAAGCCCTCGCGGAGGAATTCCGGATTGCTGACGACGTCGACCTGCCGTGCGGGAGCCAGCTCATCGAAGATGGACTGGATGCGGGCCGTGGTACCCACGGGTACCGTACTCTTGTTGATGACGATGCGGGGTTCCTTGATGTCGAGTTCGTTCAGGAGTACCGCGATGTCGCGCGACACGCCAAGGACGTAGCCCAGGTCGGCCGATCCATCTTCGTCGGGCGGCGTCGGAAGGCAGAGCATGAGCAGCTTGCATTCACGCACGGCGTCCGTCAAATCGAGCGAAAACGTCAGACGCTGTTCCCTGATGTTCCGCTCCAGCAGGTGGTCGAGTCCCGGCTCGTAGATGGGCACTTCACCGCGACGCAGCTTGTCGATCTTCGCAGGATCGACGTCGATACATAGAACGCGGTTGCCGCTTTCGGCCAGACAGGTACCGGTGACCAGACCAACATATCCGGTGCCGATGACGCCAATGGAGTATGACATGCAGAAGGAGTGATTCGATGGAACAATGCCCGGCCGTCAGCCCGCTTGCACTACGGCGCGAAGTACAAAGATGAGGATGATAAGGATTGTGACCAAGATCGCAAGCTTCACAAGGCGCTTGACGATGGAAAAACACAGGAGAATCAGCAGAACGACGATGCCGATACGCATCGGCGACGGAAGGTCCGTGAACCAGGCAATGACGTCGTGCATCAACTGTTCCTGAATACGAAGGTGATGAAGCCTTCCATTTCCGTCTCACTGCCCAGCTTGTTGAACCGCCATTGCATCATGGCCCTGATGGCGGCGTTGTCGACCGCGGGATTGCCCTTGCGCACGGGAAGAGCGTAGGCGACCGTTCCGTCGGAGCGGACCCGGAAGCGCAGCTTGACCTCCGTATTCCACGTTCCTGTCGGGAAGTCGGGCATCACCTTCTGCAGGACGATGCGGTTACCACCGCCGCCCCAGTCGATATCGCTGTTGCCGAGACCCTTGCCCCGGCCGGTTCCCGCACCACCGAGGCCGGTACCGTCGTCGCTGCCATCGCTCTTGCCGATGATGCGGTCGATGGCATCTCCGTCGTCCTTTTCCTTGCCCCGGCCGCCGACATCGTTGGAGGCGAGGATGCGATTGGTCTGCGAAGGATCGCCGGCCGTCTTGGTGGCATTGGATGCCGAGGCCTTCGTCGCATCGTCGAGTGGATTCGTCGATTCCTTACCACGCTGGGAACGCCCTTCCGCGGTAAGATTGCCCTTGCGTGCGCCCGTGCCGTCGCCGTCACCGAAGATCAGGAGCTGGACTCCCGTCGTACTCGGCAGCTCGATGGGTTCCGGCGGTTCGATGCTCGTGCATGTCGTCATGCCCAGCACGACGGCCATGATGCCGATCGCAGCCACGTAGCCCTTGATGGCATTCGGATTCCACACCAGATGTATCTGGAGCGATGTTTCCCTATCGTCGTAGTGTGTTCTCATCAACGAATACGCGCGATCCACGGCTGACGGAATCCGAACCGGATCGCCGCCGCTTCCGCATCCTCCCGATTGCCGAACTGACCGAATCGTACCCGGAACCATGCCTTGCCCTTGATCTGCTGCTCCGCGATGTAGCCATCGGAGATGCTCTTCTCCTTCAGCATCTGCAACCATTCGTCGGCATCGTCGCGTGACGGACTGCTGAAGACCTGGACGACGAACAGGGGCTGGTTCTTCGACGGTGCGGGTGTCGTGGGTAACGACGTCTCGGGCGCCTTCCTTGGTGTCGGCGCCGGCTTCGAATGGTTCGGCTGCTGTTCGGAACGCGTTACAGGTGCCGGTACTGCCGAATCCGTCATACCCTCGTTACGGGTAACGAGGGGCGTATCGATTGCCGTGGGCGGCGTACTCGCCGGTGTATCATGAACGATGGCTGATGGCTCGCCTTCGTCGGCAATGAACAGCTCGTCCTCGACGGTCGGACGTCCGAAGAGCCAGTACAGACCGTATCCGCCGAGAGCGACGAAGAGTACGAGGCCGGCGATGACGAGAGTCCAGTATCCTGCTCCCCTCTTCTTCTCTTCCACCGGAGGCGGCGGTATCGGCGGGGCCGGTTCCGTGATCACGATGCGTTTCGGCGCCGGCTCCGGCGTCGGGGGCACGGCCGCCTGGTCGGGTGCGGGAACGGGAGCGGCGGACGACGCACCGGCATCGTCCATGAAGCCGTCCTTGTCGTCG
>Ga0209959_100977_pt1 | contig 12670 bp, 9 predicted proteins | sample ThiBiot_300_biof_2_FD_183943 | JGI IMG/M metagenome (GOLD analysis project Ga0209959, IMG submission 183943) | Wastewater bioreactor microbial communities from Cape Town, South Africa - Thiocy_expt_300_biof (SPAdes) | ecosystem: Engineered > Bioremediation > Thiocyanate > Unclassified | place...
CGAAGAGCATCGCGAACACGGCCAGCAGCAGCATGTAGGCCCCGCCGATGATGCCCGTCGCGAGCACCGACCGGGTCTCGAGGTACACCCAGAACGTCAGCGCGAACCACAGATAGCTCGTCGTGACGTTAGCGGCGGCGGTGTTGACGAGGACGCCCACGAAGGCGCGTCGGCCGTCGGCGCCGTGCGCCGTGGCGGCGGAGGCGGACGGGGGCGTCTCTGTCATGCGGCACACGCTAGCGACCGCCTCCGACATCGGCCAGTGCCCCGGCGTCGAGGGCATCCCCGGTGACTACGCTGGAGGGGTGACCCCCCTGCATGACACCGCCGTCCGCGGCTTCGCGTCCGACAACTACTCCGGCATCCACCCCGACGTGCTGGCCGCCATCGTGTCCGCCAACGAGGGCCACCAGGTCGCCTACGGCGAGGACGTCTACACGGCGCGCCTGCAGGAGCTGTTCACGGGCCTCCTGGGCGACGGCGTCGAGGCCTACCCCGTCTTCAACGGCACCGGGGCGAACGTTGTCGGGCTCCAGTCGATGCTTCCCCGCTGGGGCGCCGTGATCTCGGCCTCCACCGCGCACATCAACGTCGACGAGGGCGGTGCCCCCGAACGCGTCGGCGGCATCAAGCTGCTCACGGTTCCGACCGACGACGGCAAGCTCACCCCCGAGCTCGTCGACCGCGAGGCCTGGGGCTGGGGTGATGAGCACCGCGCGCAGCCGCTGGTCGTGTCGATCACCCAGTCGACCGAGCTCGGCACGCTGTACACCGTGGACGAGATCCGGGCCCTGGCCGAGCACGCGCACGCCCGCGGCATGCGCCTGCACATGGACGGCGCCCGCATCTCGAACGCCGCCGCCGCCCTCGACCTGCCGCTGCGCGCGTTCACGCGCGACGCCGGCGTCGACGTCCTCAGCTTCGGCGGCACCAAGAACGGGGCCATGATCGGCGAGGCGATCGTGGTGCTCGACCCCGCGGCATCCACCGGTCTCACCTACCTGCGCAAGCTCGACATGCAGCTCTCCAGCAAGATGCGGTTCGTGTCCGCGCAGCTGGTCGCCCTGCTCGAGGACGACCTGTGGCTGCGCAACGCCCGGCATTCCAACGCCATGGCCCAGCGCCTGCGCGCGGGTGTCGAGGCGGGCCTCGCGGATGGCTCGATCCGCGGCGTCGAGTTCACGCAGCCGACGCAGGCGAACGGGGTCTTCGCGACCCTCCCCGAGGGCGTGGCCGATCGCCTGCGCGAGAGCTTCCGCTTCTACGACTGGGACGAGGCGCGCCGCGAGGTCCGCTGGATGTGCTCGTTCGACACGACCGAGGCCGACATCGACGCGTTCCTCGCCGCGATCGCGCGCGAGACCACGCGCTGAGACGTCGGCCCCCGCGGCCGGAGCGGGGGTCAGCGAGCCGACGGGCGGCCGAGGACGAGCGTCGACGGCGAGGGACGCCAGTGTCGAGAGACGTATTCGACGGCCTCGTCAACGCCCAGCGCCCGGCTCGAGTTGCCCACGCGCACCCAGAGGTCGGTCGCGGAGCCGCCGTCCTTGGGTTGAGTGAGGAAGACCGGCCGCGGAGCCGGGCGGCACACGACGACGCACACCGCGGGTCGATCCTCGCCGACCGACGCGAACACGATGCGCGGTTGAGCGGCCGCGTTGCGGCCGAGGGCGGTCGAGAGCATGTCGCGCAGCCACAGCTCGAACCGGTCGTGGTCGGCGGTGCGCAACGTCGCGAGATCGCGGTCGAGTCCGATCGGCGCGCCGGTGTCGTCGGCACCGATTACCAGGGTTCCGCCGCGCGAGTTCAGGAACGCCGCGACGGATTTCGCGATCGCGATCTCCATGCGCGCGTCCTTGCGGTTCTCGCGGACGTTCCAGCGCGCGGTCTCCTTGAACTCGACCCGGTCCGACTCCCCCGCGCGCAGCAGCGCCGCGACGTCGATGTCGCCGCCGTCGCGCCGAGCCGCGGCGACCACCGCCGCCACGATCGCCGACAGGCCGATGCTCGCACCGACCGAGAACAGGATCGTCGTGGGCACCCAGAGGCGCGCGGCGCCGCCGACCCACGCCGACAGCAGCAGCCCGACACTCACGCCCAGCACTCCGATGACCGTCATGGTGGGCATGCTCAGCGACCGCGCGGGTCCGAACACCCGCCGCAGCAGCAGCGCGATCAGCCCGGCCAACGCCAGGACGACGGGCAACGCGATCGCGAGATCGACGAGGGAGGTGTCCATCGGCATCCGGATCCGGCGAGGGTCAGCGCAGCGCGCCCACCGACGCCAGCCCCAGACGGATGAGCGTGCCGCGGCCGCCCTCCATCTCCGCCGAGAGGGCATCGGATGCCGCCTCCTCGGGCGAGAGCCAGGTGACCTCGAGCGCGTCCTGTCGCGGCTCGCACGTACCGGTGACCGGGACCACGAAGGCCAGCGACACCGCATGCTGGCGGTCGTCGTGGAACGCGCTCACCCCGGGCAGGGGGAAGTACTCGGCGACCGTGAACGGAGCGGGCTGGGGCGGGAGGAGGGGGAAGGCCATGGGCCCGAGGTCGTTCTCGACGTGGCGGAACAGCGCGTCGCGCACCGTCTCGCCGTAGCGCACTCGACCGGACACGAGCGTGCGGGTCATCTCCCCCAGCGGAGTCGCCCGCAACAGGATGCCGACCTGGGTCACCGCGCCCATGCCGTCGGTGCGCACCGGCAACGCCTCGACGTAAAGCATGGGCAGCCGCCGACGCGCCTCGGCGAGCTCGACCTCGCTCAGCCACGCCGGGTTGGTGTTCGGCCCGGGGCTCGCGGGCGCGCCCGAGAAGGACGCCGAGAGCGACTCGCGCTCGTCGCCGTTGTCGCCGGGTTCGGGGTCGGGTGTGCGCACAGGCATGCTCCCTGTATATCAACGGTCCGCGGGGATGCCTACGCGGAGGGGGCCGCGGTCGAGCCCGGCGATGTCGGAGACACGGTCACGGGAGGACATTCGGGGAGCGGAGGATCCGCGGCGCCGCTCGCGTCCTCCCTGCGCCGAACATCCTCCCGTCGCCGCCGCGGTCGACCCCGCCGTGCCCGTGTCGGAGGGCTTTGCCACAATGGCCGCATGAGCGAGCGCCCGACCCTCGATCCGTCCGCCGTCCGCTGGTCGATGCCGCCGGCCGAGATCGGCGAGCGTCCGGTGCTCCTCCTGCTGCACGGGTACGCGGCCGACGAGCACGACCTGTTCGGCCTCGTGCCGTATCTGCCGGACGACATCGCCGTCGCGAGCGTGCGCGCGCCACTGACGCCTCCGTGGCCGACGCCGGGGGCGTCCTGGTACCCGATCGAGGGGCTGAATGGGCGGGATCCCGACGCCGTCACGCGGGCCGCCGAAGCGCTGTTGGAGTGGATCGCCGAGCATCTCGGGGGCCGCCCCGTCGGGCTCCTGGGCTTCTCGCAGGGCGGCGCGGTCGCGATCCAGACGCTGCGGGTCGCGCCCGAGGCGGTTCAGTTCGCGGTCGTCCTGGCCGGTTACGCCGCGGGCGGCGAATTGCCCGGCGACGCGGTCCTGGCCGAGCGACGTCCGCCGGTCTTCTGGGGCCGCGGGTCGCGCGACGACGTCATCCCTCCGGCGCTCATCGACATGACGGCGCAGTGGCTGCCGACCCACAGCGAGCTGACGGGCCGCGTGTACCCGGGGCTGACCCATTCGGTGTCGGAAGAAGAGCTCGCCGACGTCCGAGCGTTCCTCGACGCGCGGCTGGCTGCGAGGTCCACGGCATCCGAGGGTTGAGAAGAAGGGGACCGAACGGCTAACGTGGGCAGCCCTGTCCCCGAGAACGAGGTCTCCTCCGGTGAAGAACGTCGACGCTTCCGCGCCCCTGTCCGCGCGCTGACCCGTCGACCCGCCGTTTTCTCGGCCGCCCTCCGCTGATGCGGACGGGTCCGGTGTCCGCGCCTCCCGCGTTCCCGGAGTCTCGTCATGTCATCACCCTCCCCTTCTCTCGTCTTCGATCGCGTCCGCCTCGTGTGGCCGGACGGAACCGTCGCCCTGGACGACGTCTCCGGCTCCCTCGGCCGTGGGCGCACCGGTCTCGTCGGCCGCAACGGCGCCGGCAAGTCCACGCTCCTGCGCGTCGCCGCGGGGCAGATCGCGCCGACGTCCGGAACGTTCTCGGCATCCGGCGAGGTCGCGATGCTGCCCCAGCGTCTCGCGGCCGATCCTCGTCGCCCGGTCTCCTCGATCCTCGGCGTCGAGACGGCACTCACCGCGCTTCGCGCGATCGAATCGGGCGACGTGGCTCCGCACCATTTCGAGGCCGTCGGCGACGACTGGGACGTCGAGACCCGCGCCCACAGTCTCCTCGCCGAGGCAGGCTTGGCATCCGATGCTCTCGATCGGACCGTCGGCGAACTGTCCGGCGGCGAGACGATGCTGGCGGCGCTCGTGGGGCTGCGCGCCCGCGCGGCCGACATCACGCTGCTCGATGAGCCGACCAACGACCTGGACCGCGACGCGCGTGCGCGAGTGAGCGAGCTGGTGCGCGGCTGGCCCGGCGCGCTCGTCGTCGTCAGTCACGACGTGGAGCTCCTCGAGCAGATGGATGCCACGGCCGAGCTGTACGCGCACACGCTGAGCGTGGTGGGTGGCCCCTACAGCGCCTGGCGGGAGCAGCGCGATGCGGAGCAGGATGCCGCGCTGCGCGCCGAACGCGACGCCGCCCGGTCGCTGCGTCGGGAACGGCGTGAGCGGATCGAGGCCCACGACAAACTGGCCACTCGCGCCCGCGTTGCGCACAAGGCGCAGGTCGAGAAGAGGGTTCCGAAGATCGTTGCGGGCAACCGCGCGAACGCGGCGCAGGTGAGTGCGGGTCGTCTGAGCGCCGAGATGAAGGGGAAGGAGGATGCCGCGCGGGCCGCGCTGAACGAAGCGGCGACCCGTGTCCGCGACGACGATGTGGTGCGCATCGACCTGCCCGACCCGGGCAACGCGCCCGGTCGGCGCATCCTGACCCTGGGCGACGGTGAACGCGACTGGATCGTTACCGGCCGCGAGCGGGTCGCCCTGGTGGGGCGGAACGGAGCGGGGAAGACGACGCTGCTCGAGAGTATCGTGCACGGGACGGGGGCGGCGGTCCACGCCGGAGCGAGCGTGGAGCACGTGGGCTACCTCGCCCAGCGTCTCGACGGCCTCGACGACACGGCATCCGTCCTCGACACCGTCTGCGCGGCGGCGCCCGACGTCCCCATCCCGGCGGTCCGCGATCGGCTCGCCCGTTTCCTCGTGCGAGGAGACGCGGTCACCCGTCCCGTCGGCTCGCTGTCCGGCGGCGAGCGCTTCCGCGTCGCGCTCGCCCGCCTGCTGCTCGCCGATCCGCCGCCGCAGCTGCTCGTGCTCGACGAACCGACGAACAACCTCGATCTCGACACGGTCGATCAGCTCGTGTCGGCTCTGCAGGCCTACCGCGGGGCCGTGCTCCTGGTCAGCCACGACGATGCGTTCCTCGCGCGCCTCGGGCTCGACCTGCGGCTGGAGCTGGAGGACGGGCGGCTGACCGAGCGCGCCCCGTGACCTGAGCCGACCCGGGCGTTCCGCGACCAGCGAACGTCAACCCGCCCGCGATGTCGGAGGTCCGGGAGAGGATGTCGGCATGGCCGACGTGCTCGACAGATTCGGTCCTGCGACGCAGGACTGGTTCCGCGGTGCGTTCTCGGCGCCCACCACCGCCCAGAAGGGCGCGTGGGAGTCCGTGGCCTCCGGTCGCAATGCCCTCGTGGTCGCGCCCACCGGATCGGGCAAGACGCTCTCGGCGTTCCTGTTCGCGATCGACCGGGTGTTCCGCGAGAAGGCGCCCGAGGTCCCGGATGCCACTCCCCCGCGCCGCGGCGCGAAGAAGACGCCCACGCGCACCCGCATCCTCTACATCTCGCCGCTGAAGGCCCTCGGCGTCGACGTGGAGCGCAACCTGCGATCGCCGCTCGTGGGCATCGGCCAGTCCGCGCGGCGACTGGGCATCGAGGTCCCCGCGGTCACGGTCGGGGTGCGGTCGGGCGACACCACGTCGAGCGATCGTCGCAAGCTCGTGACCGATCCGCCCGACATCCTCATCACGACTCCCGAGTCGCTGTACCTCATGCTGACGAGCCAGGCCGCCGAGACCCTGCGCGGCGTCCACACCGTCATCATCGACGAGGTGCACGCGGTCGCCGCGACAAAGCGCGGCGCGCACCTCGCGGTGAGCCTCGAGCGGCTCGACGCGCTGCTCGACGCCCCCGCCCAGCGCATCGGGCTCTCCGCCACCGTGCGCCCGATCGACGAGGTCGCCCGATTCCTCGGCGGTGCGCAGCCGGTCGACATCGTCGCGCCGCGGGCGACCAAGGCGTTCGACCTGTCGGTCGTGGTGCCGGTCGACGACATGCTCAACCCGCCACCCCCACCGGGCTCCCCGGCGCCCGACGAGGCGGCCGACGGCGAGTGGTTCTCCGAGCGGCCCGAGAGCACCGAGATGTCCGGATCCGTGTGGCCGCACGTCGAAGAGGCGATCGTCGACCGCATCCTCGAGCGCCGTTCGACGATCGTGTTCGCCAACTCCCGCCGCCTCGCCGAGCGGCTGACCGGTCGCCTCAACGAGATCTACGCCGAACGGCAGGGCATCGACGTGCCCGAGCCGACGGTTCCGGCGGCCACGATGGCTCAGGCCGGATCGTCCGCCGGGGTCGCCGCGATCCTCGCGAAGGCCCACCACGGCTCCGTGTCGAAGGAGCAGCGCGCCCAGGTCGAAGACGAGCTGAAGTCGGGCACACTCCGCTGCGTCGTCGCCACGAGCAGCCTCGAGCTCGGTATCGACATGGGTGCGGTCGACCTCGTCATCCAGGTCGAGGCACCGCCGAGCGCCGCATCCGGTCTCCAGCGCGTCGGCCGGGCCGGGCATCAGGTCGGCGAGGTCAGCCGCGCCGCTCTTTTCCCCAAGCACCGCAGCGACGTCCTGCACACCGCCGTGGTCACCGAACGGATGTTGTCGGGCAAGATCGAGGCGATCTCGGTTCCCCAGAACCCGCTCGACATCCTGGCTCAGCAGACGGTCGCCGCCTGCGCCCTCGGGTCGATCGACGTCGAGGAGTGGTTCGAGACGGTCAAGCGCAGCGCGCCGTTCCGCTCGCTCCCGCGGTCGGCGTACGAGGCGACGCTCGACCTTCTCGCCGGCCGCTACCCGTCGGACGAGTTCGCCGAGCTGCGTCCGCGGCTCGTGTGGGACCGAGACGCGGGCACGCTCACCGGACGCCCCGGCGCGCAGCGGGTCGCCGTCACGAGCGGCGGCACGATCCCCGATCGCGGCCTGTTCGGCGTCTTCGTCGCGGGCGAGTCGCAGAACGCCCGCGTCGGTGAACTCGACGAAGAGATGGTCTACGAGTCGCGGGTGAACGACGTCTTCACCCTCGGCACCACGAGCTGGCGCATCGTCGAGATCACCCACGACCGTGTGAACGTGCTCCCCGCCTTCGGGCAGCCCGGGAAGCTGCCGTTCTGGCATGGCGACGGCCTCGGCCGGCCGGCCGAGCTCGGTGAGGCGCTGGGCAAGTTCTCGCGCGACATCGCCGGAGCCGACCAGGCGAAGGCCGAGGAGCGGCTGCGGCAATCAGGGCTCGACGACAACGCGATCACGAACCTGCTCGCCTACCTCGCCGAGCAGCGTGAGGCCACCGGCAGCCTCCCCACCGACCGCACGCTGACCGTCGAGCGCAGCCGCGACGAGGTCGGCGACTGGCGCATCATCCTGCACTCGCCCTACGGCATGCAGGTGCACTCGCCGTGGGCGCTCGCGGTGAACGCGCGGATCCGCGAACGGCTGGGCGTCGAGGGGGCCGCCGTCGCGAGCGACGACGGCATCATCGCGCGGGTTCCGGATGCCGCGGCCGAACCGCCGGGCGCCGACCTCTTCGTCTTCGAGCCCGACGAGCTCGAGCAGATCGTCACCGACGAGGTCGGGGGCTCGGCGCTCTTCGCGTCCCGGTTCCGCGAGTGCGCCGCCCGCGCCCTGCTACTTCCGCGTCTGAACCCGAACCGCCGATCACCGCTCTGGCAGCAGCGTCAGCGCTCGGCTCAACTGCTCGAGGTGGCCCGGCGGCATCCGTCTTTCCCGATCATCCTCGAGACGCTGCGCGAGGTGCTGCAAGACGTCTACGACCTCCCCGCCCTCCTGCGCGTGGCACGGCAGATCGGCGAGCGGCGCATCCGACTGGTCGAGACGACCACCAGCCAGCCCTCGCCGTATGCGCGCGACCTGCTGTTCGGGTACGTCGGCGCGTTCATGTACGAGGGCGACTCGCCACTCGCCGAGCGGCGAGCGGCCGCACTGTCGGTCGACCCCGCGCTGCTGAGCGAGCTGCTGGGCAAGGTCGAGATGCGCGAGCTGCTCGATCCCGACGTCATCGCGCAGTTCGAGCGCGAGGCGCAGCGCCTCGATCCGGATCGCCGGGCGCGCGGGGTCGAGGGCGTGGCCGACCTCCTGCGTCTTCTCGGACCTCTGGATGCCACGGAGGTCGCGGCCCGTCTCGAGGGGGAGTCGCCGACCGAGGCTTCGGCCCATCTGCGGGCGCTAGTCGAGGAACGGCGTGCCATCCCGGTCACGATCGCCGGCGTCTCGCGCGTCGCGGGCATCGAGGATGCCGGGCGCCTGCGCGACGCGCTCGGCGCGGCGCTCCCGGTCGGCATCCCGAACGCGTTCCTCGAGCCGGTGGCCGACCCGCTGGGCGACCTCGTGGCCCGATACGCCCGGACGCACGGGCCGTTCACGACCGACGCGGTGGCCGAGCGTCTCGGCGTCGGGGTCGCCGTCGCCCGTCTCACGCTGCAGCGCCTGGAGTCGCAGGGGCGGTTGGCGAGCGGTTTCTTCCTCCCCGAGGCGGCCGGCGGGCGTGGCGACGACACCGAGTGGTGCGACACCGAAGTCCTTCGGCGGCTGCGGATGCGCTCGCTCGCGGCGATCCGCGGCAGCGTCGAGCCCGTGCCGCCGTCGGCGTACGCCCGGTTCCTGCCCGTGTGGCAGCACGTCACGCGGCCGCTGGAGGGCGTCGATGGAGTGCTGGCGGTGGTCGAACAGCTCGCGGGCGTGCCGATCCCGGCGAGCGCATGGGAATCGCTCGTGCTGCCCTCCCGCGTGGCCGACTACACCCCCGCCCTCCTCGACGAGTTGACCGCGACCGGCGAGGTCGTGTGGTCGGGGCACGGCACGCTCCCGGGCCGGGACGGGTGGATCGCCCTGCATCCCGCCGACGCCGCGCCCTTCACGCTGCAGGATCCGGACGATCCGGAAGATCCCGCCCCCGACTCACTCGAAGCCCGACTGCTGGCGGCGCTCGAGGGGGGCGGCGCCTACTTCGCGGCGCAGCTGAAGCAGCTCACGGGCGCGGAGAACGAGCAGTCCGTCAACGACGCGCTGTGGGCGCTCACCTGGGCGGGACGCATCACGAACGACACCTTCGCACCGGTGCGGTCGCTGCTCGGCGGCGGCGGTCAGGCGCACCGGGTCGCGCGCCGGGCTCCCCGCGCGCGCATGTACCGCGGAGCGACCCTGCCGCGGCCGACTGCCGCTCCCCGTCCACCGTCGCTCGGCGGGCGCTGGTCGCTCCTCCCCGATCGCGAACCGGACGCCGCGGCGCGGGCGACCGCGACGGCGAGTCTGCTCCTCGACCGGTACGGCGTCGTCACGCGCGGCGCCGTGCAATCCGAGGGGGTGCCGGGCGGCTTCGCGCAGGTGTACCGCATCCTCGCCGGCTTCGAGGAGGCCGGGCACTGCCGCCGCGGCTACGTGATCGAGAAGCTCGGTGCCGCGCAGTTCGCGGCGTCCGCCACCGTCGACCGGCTGCGCGAGTTCGCCGCGGTCGCCGACCCACCGCCGCTGCGGACCGTCACGCTCGCGGCGACCGATCCGGCGAACCCCTACGGGGCGGCGCTCGGCTGGCCGGCGCTGGAGCGGGTGACCCACCGCCCGGGACGGAAGGCGGGCGGCCTCGTCGTGCTCGTCGACGGCGAGTTGACGCTGTACCTCGAACGCGGCGGGCGCAGCGCCCTCGCCTTCACCGACGACGAGGCACGGCTGCAGGCCGCCGCGCGCGATCTGGCCGAGACCTCGCGGCGCCGGCGCCTCGACACCCTCACCGTCGAGCAGGTCAACGGCGAGTTCGTCTACGGCACGGCTGTCGGCCGAGCCCTCCGCGAGGCGGGATTCGTCGAGTCTCCGCGCGGACTCACGCTGCGGCGCCTCACCGCCGGCGACACCCTGCGCGAGGCGGCCCGTGCCTGAGGGCGACACCGTCCATCGTGCGGCGGCGAAGCTCTCCGCCGCGCTCGCGGGCCGTGAGGTGACCAGGTTCGACATCCGCGTTCCGGGCAGCGCGACCGCCGATCTGCGCGGCGAGACCGTGCACGAGGTCGTCGCGCGCGGCAAGCACCTGCTCGAGCGGATCGGCGACTACACGCTCCACTCGCACCTGAAGATGGAGGGCCGCTGGGACGTGTATCGCCCGGGCGAGCGATGGCGACGGCCGGCATTCAAGGCCCGGGCGATCGTCGGGGTCACCGGGGTCGACACCGTCGGGTTCGACCTCGCGATGGTCGAGGTGCTGCCGACTTCCGACGAGGACCGGGTCGTGGGGCACCTGGGGCCCGACCTCCTGGGCCCCGATTGGAACGAGGCCGAAGCCGTCCGCCGGGTGTCGGCCGACTCACGCGCGGCCCATGTCGCGTTGCTCGATCAACGCAACGTCGCCGGCTTCGGCAACGTGTACGCGAACGAACTGCTGTTCGTCCGCGGGATCGCGCCGACGACGCCCGCGAACGAGATCGACGTGGCGGCGACGATCGCGCTCGGACACCGGATGATCCACGCGAACCTCCCGCGCGCCGAGCGCACCTTCACCGGCGACAGCCGCCCCGGCCGACGCATGTGGGTCTACGGCCGCGACGGGGCGCCGTGCCGGCGCTGCGGAACCCCCATCCGGGCGACCACGCTGGGCGCGTCGGCGACGAGCGAGCGCAACGTGTTCTGGTGCCCCACCTGTCAGCCCGGATGACTCGGCGCGCGGCCCCGCGAGGGCGATTCGCAGCGGGTGCGACCGCGCGGGAACAGTGAGACATTTCCTCCTCGCTGTCAACCCGCCGTCTCCGGATGCACGAGCATGCGACAACGGTCTGAGACAAACCGGCGCAACGGAAAATACCGTGATCCGGCGGGAATCCGCCGGGGTGTCCGCGCCGAACAACCATGCACGGGAATGAGAACGCACCCGGATCGGTTGTCACACAAGTCGGCTCACCCGAGAGCCGATCGGAGGGGATCGTGGGAAAGAACTACATCGACATCGAGAACGACCACGGCGAGACGCTGCGTTACCGCAAGCACGTCAACGGTCGTGGACTCGTCGCGCACGGCGCGAAGGTCCACCCGTCGGCACTGGTGGAGAACGGCGCGTACGTCGAACCCGGAGTGCAGATCGCGGCCGGTGTCCGTGTGGGCCGCGGCGCCTGGATCGAGTCGGATGCCGTCATCGGGCCGGAGGCGCACATCGAGCCGCACGCGCACATCTGCTCGGGCGCGGTGATCGGCGCCGGCGCGCACATCGGCGTCCGCACGCAGGTGGGATCGAACGCCCGCGTGGCGGTCGGCTCGCTCATCGGGGACGACGAGGTCATCAACGACGGCGAAGCCGTCGCGACGGACCGACGAGGTCTTCGCCTGGCGGCCTGAGGCACACGCCTCGAGGCATCCACCACCCGCACGTTCTTCGGAACGTGCGGGTTTCGCCTTTTCCGCGGCGGAAACTGCTTCGACGTCGAGAAGAATCACGCCGAATTCGGTTCGACGTCGAGCAGTCTCCCGGCCGAGAATTCTTCGACGTCGAGATTCCCGACGGCGATTCCCTCGACGTCGAAGAAGTCAGGCCAGCAGCGTCAGGACGAAGCCGATGAGCGGGAGCGTGCCCTGGATGGCGGCGGGACGCAGGTACTTCCGACCCGCATGGAGCCGAGGGCGAAGAGCAGCAGGGTCCGTCCGGCCACGTCGCCGACACCGTTGACGGCCCAGAGCACCACGCCGATGCCCGCGCCGATCGCGAGGAAGAGGTTGTAGAACCCCTGGTTGTACGCCATGGGCTTGGTCGTGTCGGCCGCGTCCTGCGAGGTGAGGCCGAAGATGCGCCACACGCTGGGGTGCGACCAGCGCACGCTCTCCAGCACGAAGATGTAGACGTGGAGCAGGGCTGCGAGCCCCGCGAAGACGAGCGCCAGGATGCCGAGCATGCCTCCACGTTAGCCTGGGGGCATGGCGAAGAGCGGGAACGGATCACGGGGTTCGCGCGGGGGCGCGGGACGCCCGCGGTCCGGGGCGTCGGCGCGTAAGCCCGCCCCGGCGCGCAAGAACACCGCGGTCCGAGTGCCTCGCCCGCCGTCACCGCCGGCCGCCGACCTCGCCCGCACTTTCACCCTCGGCGCGGTTCCGGGCGCGACGCCGGGCAAGTGGATCGGCGTATGGCGCGACCGGATGCCGCACGTGACTCTCGACCTGCGCGAGATCGCGGTCTCCACGCAGCGCAGCGCGCTCGACGCCGTCGATGCGGCTCTCGTCCGCCTCCCGATCGACGGTGCCGACGACCTGCACGTCATCCCCCTGTACGACGAGCTCCCCGTCGTCGTCATGTCGACCG
>Ga0209959_100981_pt1 | contig 12610 bp, 9 predicted proteins | sample ThiBiot_300_biof_2_FD_183943 | JGI IMG/M metagenome (GOLD analysis project Ga0209959, IMG submission 183943) | Wastewater bioreactor microbial communities from Cape Town, South Africa - Thiocy_expt_300_biof (SPAdes) | ecosystem: Engineered > Bioremediation > Thiocyanate > Unclassified | place...
CTGCCCCGCCGGCGCCGCGCTGCCGGCGGTGGACCCGCGCGGCCCGGCACAGATCCAGTACACCTCGGGCACCACCGGCGACCCCAAGGGCGCGCTGCTGCACCACATGGGGCTGGTGACCAACGCCAGCTACGTCGCCGCGCGCGCCGAGCAGGGGCGGGAGGTCTACGTCTGCCCCATGCCGCTGTTCCACACGGCCGGCTCCGTGATGAGCGTGCTGGGCTGCGTGAACACCCTGTCCACGCTGGTGCTGGTGGCGGTGTTCGACCCCGACCTGGTGCTGCAGGCCATCGAGGACGAGCGCGGTACCCGCGTCGGCGCGGTGCCCACCATGCTGCTGGCCATGCTGGAGCAGCGCAAGGCCGGGCACTACGACATATCGAGCCTGAAGCTGGCCATGTCCGGCGGCGCCCCGGTTCCCGTGGCATTGACCGAGCGGGTGCGCGACGAGCTCGGCTGCGACCTCGTCACGGTGTTCGGGCAGACGGAGCTCAGCCCCATCGTCTGCCAGACGTCGCCCCGCGACAGCATGGAGGACAAGGCCAGCACCGCCGGCCGGCCGCTGTGGAACGTGGAAGTGCGCATCGCCGACCTCGACGGCGCGGTGCTGCCCATCGGCCAGGAGGGCGAAATCCAGGCCCGCGGCTACCAGACCATGCTCGGCTACTTCGGGCAGCCCGAGGCCACGCGCCAAACCCTGCTCTCCGACGGATGGCTGCGCACCGGCGACTTCGGCGTCATGGACGAACGGGGCTACTGCAAGGTCACCGGCCGCCTCAAGGACATGATCATCCGCGGCGGCGAGAACATCTACCCGGCCCAGGTCGAAACGGTGCTCATGAAGCACCCGGCCGTGGCCGACGTGGCAGTCTTCGGAATGCCCGACGCGCACTGGGGCGAGCAGGTGGCGGCGGCCGTGCGCCTGCACCCGGACGCGGCGCCCTGCACCGCCGAGCAGCTCAGGCAGCATTGCCGCCAGCACATCGCGCCGCACAAGGCGCCGCAGCACTGGTTCGTGTGCGACGCGTTCCCGCTCACCGGCTCGGGCAAGGTGCAGAAGTTCCGCCTCAAGGCGCTTGCGCAGAAAGACGCGCTGCGCCGCCTCTGAACTCAGAACAGGTTCTCAGATCGCCTGCGGGTCCACGTCCACCAGCCAGCGCACCAAGGCGCGGTGGCGCGCGCGCTCGGTATGCAGCAGCGGCTGCCACGCGGCCAGGAAGCGCTGCAGCGCGCCGCGGACGGGGCTCTCCAGCAGCATCTGCGCGCGCTCCACGTCGGCCACGCGCTGCACGGCCAGCGGCACGGGCGGGAAGATGAACACCTGCTCCAGCCCCGGCAGCTGCGCCGCGCGCGCGGCGTCGGCGGCGGCCTGCAGGAAGGCGTGGGCCGCCTCCTGGCTGCGCGCGTCGGCGCGCACCAGGGCCTGATGGGCGAAGGGCGGCATGCCGGCCTCGCGGCGCTCGGCCAGCTGCTGCTGCGCGAAGGCCGGGTAGTCGTGGCGGCGCAGCGCGGCGTAGACGGCGTGGTCGGGGTGCCAGGTCTGCAGCCACATCTCGGGCGGGCTCGCCTGGGCGGCGACGTACTGCGCGTCGCGCCCGGCGCGGCCCGCGGCCTGCATGAGCAGGGCGAACAGGCGCTCGGGCGCGCGGAAGTCGCTGGAGAACAGCGCCCCGTCGGGCTGCACGGCCGCCACCAGCGTGATGCGGCGGAAGTCGTGCCCCTTGGCCACCATCTGCGTGCCCACGAGCACGTCCACCTCGCCCGCGTGCACCTGGGCCAGCTGCTCCTCCAGCGCGCCCTTGGCGCGGGTGGTGTCGGCGTCGATGCGGGCCACGCGCGCGGCGCGGCGTTCGGGCGTGATCACGTTGCGCAGCAGCGCGGCCAGTTGCTCCTCCAGCTGCTCCGTGCCCCGGCCCACGGGGGCGATGTCCGGGTTGCCGCACGCGGGGCAGGCGCGCGGCACGCGCTGCGCGTAGCCGCAGTGGTGGCAGCGCAGCGTGCGGTCGATCTTGTGGAACACCTGGTGGGCGCTGCAGTGCGGGCAGTCGCTCTTCCAGCCGCAGTCGTGGCAGTGCAGCACGGGCGCGAAGCCGCGGCGGTTGAGCAGCACCAGGCATTGCTCGCCGCGCTCCACGCGCTCGGTGATGGCCGCCAGCAGCGGCGGCGAGAACGCCGTCCCGCGCGGCTGCTGGCCCATGTCCACCAGGCGCAGGCGCGGCAGCTCGCCCGCGCCTATGCGGGCGGGCATGGCCAGGCGCTGGTAGCGGCCCACCTCGGGGCTGCTCGCGTGCCAGCTCTCCAGCGACGGCGTGGCGCTGCCCAGGATCACCTTGGCTCCCTGTTCGCGCGCGCGCCAGACGGCCAGGTCGCGCGCGGAGTAGCGCGCGCCCTCCTGCTGCTTGTAGCTGGCGTCGTGCTCCTCGTCCACCACGACCAGCGCCAGGCCCGGCAGGCTGGCGAACACCGCCATGCGCGTGCCCAGCACGATGCGCGCCGCGCCCTGGTGCGCGGCCAGCCAGCTTTTCAGGCGCTGCGGGTTGGTCATGCCGCTGTGCAGGCTGACCACGGCGGCCTCGCCGTACAGGGGCGCGAAGCGCGCACGAAAGCGCGCCTCCAGCTGCGGCGTGAGGTTGATCTCGGGCACCATCACCAGGGCCTGCGCGGCGGGGCTGGCCGCCAGCGCCCGGGCCACGCAGTGCATGTAGACCTCGGTCTTGCCGCTGCCGGTGCTGCCGAACAGCAGGAAGGGGCCGGGGTTGGCTTCGATTTCGGCTGCAGCGCTTTCCTGTTCTGCGCTAAGCGCTACCGATTCAGTAGCGGATACGGACGCTTGCGCGGCCGCCCCGGCCGCGGGGCGGCGCATGCGCCGCGCGAGCTGCTCGGGCGTGAGCTCGCGCAGCTGCGGCGGCAGGGCGGCCAGCGCCACCTCGCCCAGGGCGCGCTGGTAGTAGCGCGCCGTGAAGGCCACCAGGCGCCTCCAGGCGGCGTCGAGCGGGGCGATGCCTTCGAGCACGCCCGCCACCGGGCGCGGCGCCATGCCCGCGGGCAGGGGCAGGGGCTCGGCGGGCGCGTCCCAGACCACGCCCAGCACCTCGCGCGCGCCCAGCGGCACGCGCACCAGCGTGCCCGGCGCCAGCGGGGCGGCGCAGGCATAGCTCAGCAGGTCGCCCACGGCGCTGTGGGCCGGGGTGCTGACGGCGACCTGCACCAGGCACGGCAAGGCGTCGCTCATGGGCGGCCCGGCATGGCTCCACAGCCTTGTTCACAAAAAACGGGCGTTCTGTGGATAACTTTGTTGAAAAACCGCACGGACCAGGCTGCAGGCCGCATGGCTGCTGGCCTTGGTGCTAGTGCATTTGCCCATGCCATCGAAGAAAACCCCTTATGAATCAATGATCTTTGTCATGCCGCCCGGCGCGGCGCGGACATTGTCGCGGCAGGACGGCCCGCCGCCGCCGCTGCGCCAAACATGTGCACAACTGCGCTGTCAATAGGCAAAAGCATCCCGAAAATGTGGTATGCCGGACAGCGGTCATGGGGTTTCTCATGCACTTTCGGCGGCAAGTGCTTGATTTTTCGAGGGATTCGGCAGAAGTCCAAATTTTCTGTGGATAACTTTGTTGATATCCCTCGGTCATCCCCTGCAATCCCTTGTCGCTGCGTGGTTTGTTTAGCTTGCTTACAAAAGCGGCATGGCCACGATGCCTATATGAATCAACAGCTTGCGCGGTTGTCCCTTTTTTCGGGGGATCGCATGCGGCGTATGGGCAGGGGATCGTCTCCCCCGCGACACTCGGCCCCGTCTGTGCACAACCGGCCCGCGCGGGGCGCCGCATGTGAGTAGGCGTTCACCGCCGGCGCAGGCTGCGCGAATGGCCGTGCACCGCCTCCACCAGCGCCGCCACATGCTCGGGCGGCGTGTGCTGGCTGATGCCGTGGCCCAGGTTGAAGATGTGCGTGGGGCCCGTGGTGTCCCTGTCGGTATGGGGCGTGCCGAAGCTGTCGAGCACGGCGCGCGCCTGGGCCGCGATCGCCTCGGGCGGGGCGAACAGCACGTTGGGGTCGATGTTGCCCTGCAGCGCCTTGCCCGGGCCGCCCGCGCTGCCGCCGACGATGGCGCGGGCCTGTCCCAGGTTGGCCGTCCAGTCCAGGCCCAGCACCTCGCAGTCCAGCGCCTTCATGTCCTGCAGCCAGATGCCGCCGCCCTTGGTGAAGACGATGCGCGGCACGGGCTGGCCGTCGGTGCCGGTGCGCTGCAGCTGCGCGAGCACGCGCGCCGTGTAGGCCAGGCTGAACTGCTGGAACATGCCGTCGGCCAGCACGCCGCCCCAGCTGTCGAAGATCATCACGGCCTGGGCGCCGGCGTCTATCTGCGCGTTCAGGTACCGGGCCACGGCGTCGGCGTTCACGGCCAGGATGCGGTGCATCAGGTCGGGGCGGGCGTACATCAGGCTCTTGACCATGCGGTAGTCGTCAGAGCCCTTGCCCTCGACCATGTAGCAGGCCAGCGTCCAGGGGCTGCCCGAGAAGCCGATCAGCGGCACGCGGCCGTCGAGCGCGCGGCGGATGCTGGTCACGGCGTCGAACACGTAGCGCAGCCTGTCCATGTCGGGCACGGCCAGCTGCGCGACGTCGGCCTCGGTGCGCACGGCCTTGGCGAAGCGCGGGCCCTCGCCCTCGGCGAACGACAGGCCCAGGCCCATGGCGTCGGGCACGGTGAGGATGTCGGAGAACAGGATCGCCGCGTCCAGCGGGAAGCGCTCGAGCGGCTGCAGCGTGACCTCGGTGGCGTAGTCCACGTTGGTCGCCAGCCCCATGAAACTGCCGGCCCTGGCGCGCGTGGCCTTGTACTCGGGCAGGTAGCGCCCGGCTTGGCGCATCAGCCACAGGGGGGTGTAGTCGGTGGCCTGGCGCAGGCAGGCGCGCAGGAAGGTGTCGTTGCGCAGGGGGGCGAAGGTGTTGCTCATGGGCGTGATTGTCGCAGCGTGCCCATGCGCCAGCCACAGGGGTCAGTACACCACGACCCTGTCGCCCACCCTGACCTGCTCGTACAGCCATTTGGCGACCTGGTAGTCCCTGAGCTGGCTGCAGCCGTGCGAGCCGCCCTCGTAGCCCACCTGGTCGAAATCGTCGGAATAGTGGATGGCCACGTTGCCGTCGTAGAAGATGGCGTAGGGCATGGGCGTGCGCTCGCCGAAGATGGTCGAGACCGTGTCGCTGTTCATGTACCAGATGCGGAACTCGCCCTTGTCGCTCTCCCAGCCCGGGCGCGCGAAGCGCGCCTCGCGCGTGAACAGCGTGCGGCCATCGACCACGAGCGACATCCTTTTCTGCTCCCGAGAGATGCACACCACCCGGCCCGTGGCGCAGCGCGGGTCCAGCGCCTGCGCGAGCGTGCTCGCCGGCGGCGCGTCGAACAGCTGCGCGTAGCGCGGGTTGCGCGTCCTGGCGATCAGGCGGGCCCAGGTGCGCTCGTCCATCACATGGCTGGCCGGCAGGCCCACCCGGGCGCGGAAGCCGCTGATCGCCTGCCGCGTGGCGCCGTGGAACTCGCCGTCGATCGCGCCCTGGTAATGCCCCGCCTGCCTGAGCCGGTGCTGCAGCTCCCGGATGTAGCCCGCCTGCCCGGGTCCCGTGAACCAGGCGCCCACGTCGGTGTTGCCAAGCTCCGCGGCCGTGGGCTTGTGCGACCTGGGCAGCAGCCGGTCCCAGGTGGCCTGGTCCACCACGCCCGTCTCGCGCAGGCCGTGGTCCTTCTGGAACTTGCGCACCGTCTCGCGCGTCTTCAGGCCGTAGCGGTCGTCCACGTCGTACAGCGCCAGGTACCTGGCGTGGCGCAGGCGCACCTGCAGCTCGCGCACCAGGGGGGATTCCATGCGATGGCGCAGCTCCTGCGCCAGCGGCTCGGGCTGGCTGAAGGGGCGCGGCGTGGCCGCCTCGTGCGGGGAGCCGGCCCGGGCCTGCGCAACGAGGCAGCCCAGCCCCATGAAGGCCAGGGCCGTGGCGCGCACGGTGCGGGAAAGACGCGGCGGATGCATGGCCGCCGATTATCCGGCGGCGGCCGCCGGCACACCGCCCGTTGCGGGCGGCGCAGCGATGCGCCCGCGCCACACCGGCAAGAGCCTGCCGCGGCACTGAAATTTCATATGAAAACGGGCTCCAGCGCTTGTCCGTAAAGCGCTATAAGCTATACAATCAATAGTGAAATACGCCGCCCCGGCGCCCGCCCGCCCAGCCGGGCCTCTAGAACTCCCGCCATGCCCACCGGCCATCCCGTCCACTCCACGCGCCGCGCGCCGGCATGAACCTGCTGGCCCACGCCTGGATCCTCCTGCCGGCCGTGCTGCTGGCCGGCGCGCTGATCGGTGCCACCGGTATCGGCGGCGTGCTGCTCGTGCCCGTGCTCACGCGCTTTGGCGGGGTGGAGCCCGCGCAGGCCATCGCGGCGGCCTCGCTCGCGTTCGCGCTGCCCGCGCTGGTGGCGCTGCGCCCGCTGCGGCGCGACCCGGCCCTGGCCCGGCGCACCGTGCCGCTGCTGCTGGGGGCGCTGGCTGGCGCGGTGGGCGGCGCGCTGCTGGTGCAGGCGCTGCCGGCGCGCGCGCTGCTCGCGGGCGTGACCGCGCTCGTGCTGTTCGCGGGCTGGCGCGGCCTTGCGGCGCGCGGGCCCGGCGCCGAGGCCGCGCCGCTGCTGCCCATGCCCGCGCTGGCCGGCCTGGGGCTGCTGGTGGGCGTGGGCTCGGGGCTCACCGGCACGGGCGGTCCGGTGCTGCTGCTGCCGCTGCTGATGCTGCGGCGCCAGCCGGTGCAGTTCGCCGTGGCCGCCGCGCAGGCCATACAGCTGCCCGTGGCCCTGACCAGCAGCGCCGTGCACGCCGCCGCGCACCGGCTGGACTGGGGGCTGGCGCTGGCCTGCGGCGTGGTGATGCTGGCCGGCTCGCTCGCGGGCCAGCGGCTCGTGCAGGGGCTGGACCGGCACCGCCTGCAGCGCTTCGTGAGCATGCTGCTGCTGGCCGCCGGCGCGTGGTTCGGCTGGCTGCTGCTTGCGTGATTCCCCGGGGCGCGGGCCTTCCGCCCGCCGCCCGCGTCACTTGTACTTGATGCTGCAGCCGTAGGGCTGCGTGGCCGCCGCCGCGATGGGCCGCTGCGCGGCGATGTCGGCGAGCGCGGCCTTCACGTAGTTGGTGGCGCGCTCGATGTCGGCCACGCGCGCCGAGGGGATGCTGTCGATGCCGCCCGCGTAGACCAGCGTGCCCCTGGGGTCGATGACGTACATGTGCGGCGTGGTGCGCGCGCCGTAGGCGTGGCCCACCGTGCCTTCCTCGTCCATCAGGATGGCCGTGGGCTGGGCCTTGCGCTCGGCGAGCCAGGCGGCGAGCCTTGCGGGCTCCAGGTAGTCGCCGCTCGCCTTCGCGGTGGAGTTGACGGAGAGCCACGCCAGCCCCTGCTCGCGCGCGGCCTTCTGCGTGGCGGGCATGTTGCCGCTGTCGTAGTGCTTGCGCACGAAGGGGCAGCCGGGGTTGGTCCACTCCAGCACCACGTACTTGCCGCGCAGCTCCGACAGGCGCACGGGCTTGCCCTCGGTGCTCTGCAGCGTGAAGTCCGGTGCGATCTGGCCCACCGCGGCGGCGGCGTGCGCGCCGAGGGCGGCGAGCAGCAGGGGCAGGGCGATGAGCGTGCGGCGAAGCGTCTGCATGGCGATGTCCTCCAGTCCGGTCCAGGTTAGAGCGAATCGATGGCGGCGCGCAGTGCGTCGGAACCCAGTATCTCGCTGAACACCACGGGCGCCCGGCCCGGCGCGTGCAGCACGTACACCGGCACGCCGCTGCGGCCCAGCTGCGCCAGCGCGGCGGTGATGGCCGGGTCGCGCCGCGTCCAGTCGGCGCGCAGCAGCGCCACGTTCTTGGCGGCGAAGCCGCGCAGCACTCCGGCGTCCGACAGCGTGGTCTTCTTGTTGTACTGGCAGGTCACGCACCAGGCGGCCGTGTAGTCCACGAACACCGGCTGGCCCTGGGCCAGCAGCTGATCGGGCAGGCCGGCCTGCCAGGGACGCCAGGGCGTGGCGGCGTCGGCCACGGGCGCGGCGCCGGCCGCGGGCAGGGGTTCCACGACTTTCGGGCCCCAGGCCCATGCCAGCCAAGCGCATACAGCTATCGAAAGCGGAGCGAGCACGGCCCGCCCGCGCCCGCGCAGCGTGAGCGCCCACACGGCCATCGCGAGCGCCACGAGCAGCGCCAGCAGCGCCGCCGCGCCGTCGATGCCGCTTTGCTGGCCCAGCACCCACACCAGCCACACCACGGTGGCGAACATGGGGAAGGCCATCAGGCGGCGCAGCGTCTGCATCCACGCGCCGGGGCGGGGCAGCGCGCGCGCGAAGCCGGGCAGCCAGCTCGCCAGCAGGTACGGCAGCGCCAGCCCCAGGCCCAGCGCCGCGAAGATGGAGAGCGCCTGCGCGCCCGGCAGCGTGGCCGTGAGGCCGAGCGACGCGCCCATGAACGGCGCCGTGCAGGGCGAGGCCACGGCCACGGCCAGCACGCCGGTCAGGAAGGCGTCGGCCACGGGGTGGCGCGCCTGCAGGCCGGCCAGGCGCGAGGGCAGCATGGCGCCGAACTCGAACACGCCCGCCAGGTTGAGCCCGATCACCGTGAACAGCGCCGCCAGCAGCGCCACCACGGCGGGCGACTGCAGCTGGAAGCCCCAGCCCACGGCATCGCCCGCCGCGCGCAGCGCGAGCATGGCCGCGCCCAGCAGCAGGAACGACAGCACCACGCCCGCCGTGTACGCCAGCCCGCCGATGCGGTGCGCGCGGCGGTCCTGCGCATGGCGCGCGAAGCCCACCACCTTGATCGCGAGCACCGGGAACACGCAGGGCATGAGGTTGAGGATCAGCCCGCCCAGCAGCGCGCCGCCCAGCGCCGCGAGCCACAGGCCCATGGGCGCGGGCGTGGGGGCTGCGGCGTTGGCGCCGGCGGCGTTCGCGCGCAGCGCGGCTTCCAGCGCGGGCGACACCTGCGCCATGGCCGCCGCCTGGGGCCAGCCGCCCTGCACGGGCAGCTCCACGCGCCAGCCCTGGCCGCCGTGGGCCAGCACCAGCGGCACCGGGTCGGGGCCGGCGCTGCGCTGGGGCGAGAGCGGCAGGCGCGCCACCCAGGTGTCGCCCTGCCACTGCTGCGACGGGTCGGCGGCGGTCTCGATCATGTCGGCCGTCTCGGCGAACACCTCCAGCGCCTGCCCGCGCAGCGCGGCGGGCAGGCCCGCCAGCCTGAGCGCCAGGGCGCCGTCCTCCACCTGCGCGCCGCTGCCCGCGCCCGGGGCCAGCGGGCTGGGCTGCGCCCGGGCGGCTGCCTCGAACTGCGCGGCGTGCAGCGCCGTCGTGCCCTGGATGGGGATCTGCAGCGTGAATTCGCCCTCTTCGGGAATGCACTCCTGGCGGCACACCAGCCACGAGGCCTGCAGCCGCACCGTCACCTCCCTGGCCAGCGGGCCGGGCGCGAAGGCGTCCGAGACGGCGACCGGCACGGGCAGCAGCACCTGGCCCTCGTAGCCGTAGTTGGCCAGCGTGCCGACGCGGATCCTGCGCGGCACGGGCCAGGCGATCTCGCCCGCGTCCATGCCGGGCGGCAGCTTCCACTCCAGCTGCGTGGGCAGGCCCGAGTCGCCCGCGTTCTTCCAGTAGGTGTGCCAGCCGGGCGCGTGCGTGATCGACAGGCCCAGCCACAGCGGCCTGCCCGGCCCCACGCCGTCGGGCGCCTGGGCCACGAGCTCGGCCTGCACGTGCTCGGTCCGCACGCTTGCCGACTGGGTGCCGCCCTGTTTCATGAGGATTTGCGCCGCAGCGCCCGCCGGCAGAGCGCTGGCTGCTATCAAAAACAGTGCGACCAGCCAGAGCCGCAGGCGCTGCGCGGCGGCATGGCATGAAATGGGAGAAGGCGGCATGGCGGACGGTGGGAGCCGGGGCGGGGGGATTGGTTCCCGGCGCGGGAACGCGCATCCATTTGCAAAAGATATCGACGAATAGATTTCCGATATTTGACAGGAAATATGTCGACTGGCCATTATGAGCCGAACCCGAACCATCACGAGACAGGAGACGAGCACCATGGTGGAGACTTCACGCCGCCGATTCATGACTACAGCCGCTGCCGCTTCGGCGGCCGCTGCCCTGGGGCTGCCGCTGCAGGCGCGCGCCGAGGCCTATCCGGACAAGCCGGTGCGGGTCATCGTGCCCTTTCCCGCCGGCGGCACCACCGACGTGGTGGCGCGGCTCACGCTGCAGAAGCTCGGCGAGCTCATGGGCCAGTCCTTCATCGTGGACAACAAGGGCGGCGCCAACGGCGTCATCGGCACCGACCTGGCGGCGCGCGCCGCGCCCGACGGCTACACGCTGCTGCTCAACACCGCGGGCGCGCAGACGCTCAGCCCCGTGATCTACAAGACCCAGTACGAGGCGCTGGCGAGCTTCGAGCCCATCGCCCACCTGTGCGACGTGGGCTTCGTGGTCATCGCGCGCAAGGACCTGCCCGCCAACAACATGCAGGAGCTCATCGGCCTGGCCAAGCAGGGCAAGTCGCTGAGCGCTTCCTCGGGCAGCAGCATGATTTCCCTGATCACCGAGCAGTTCAAGAAGGTGGTGGGCGCGCCCGGCATCATCAACGCGCAGTACAAGGGCACGAGCCCGCAGATGCAGGCCGTGGTGGCGGGCGAGGTGGACTTCTCGTTCGACTCCTTCGCCTCGGTGGAGATGATCCGCGCGGGCAAGGTCAAGGCCCTGGCCGTGCTGCTGCCCCAGCGCGCCGAGTCCTTCCCCCAGGTGCCGACGATGGCCGAGGCGGGCATCGAGGGCATGAACTTCAGCTCCTGGTCGGGCCTGCTCGCGCCCAAGGGAACGCCCAAGGAAATCGTGACCCAGCTGGCGCAGCAGATGGACAAGGTCATGCAGATGCCCGACGTGCTGGCCAAGCTCAAGACCTACAACTACGTGCCGCGGCGCGGCACGCCCCAGGAGTTCGGGCGCCTGATCGCCTCCGACAACGAGCGCTGGAAGCGCATCGTCAAGGAGACGAACTTCAAGATCGAGTAGCACGTAAGATGGCTGCATGCCATCTTCCCCGCCGCCCCCCGAACGCTTCGCCTCGCACTGGTGGTCCGAGCTCGGCGCCCGCGACTTCGCGCAGGCGCGCGCCTCGGGCCTGGCGCAGCGGGCCGTGGCCGTGCTGCCCGTGGCCGCCGTCGAGCAGCATGGGCCGCACCTGCCGCTGTCGGTCGATGCCACGCTCCTGCAGGGCGTGATCGCCGCCGCGCTGCCGCTGCTGCCCGCCGGCCTGCCGGCGCTGTTCCTGCCGCCGCAGAACGTGGGCCTGTCCACCGAGCACCTGTCCTACCCGGGCACGCTCACGCTCTCGCCCGCCACGCTGATCGCGCTGTGGACCGAGCTGGGCGAGTGCGTGGCGCGCGCGGGCGTGAGGAAGCTGCTGCTGTTCAACGGCCATGGCGGCAACGTGGCGCCCATGGACATCGTGGCGCGCGAGCTGCGCCAGCGCTGCGGCCTGCTGGTCTACGGCAGCAGCTGGTTCGGCCTGCCGCTGCCCGATGAGGTGAGCGGCCTGTTCGATGCCGAGGAGCACCGCTTCGGCATCCACGGCGGCGCGATCGAGACCTCGATGATGCTGCACCTGGCGCCCGCCACGGTGCGCATGGAGCATGCGCGGCACTGGCCTTCGAGCTCGCAGGAGCGCGCCGCGCGCTACCCCATCCTGGGCAACGGCAGGAGCGCCAAGCTCGGCTGGGCCATCGAGGACTACCACCCGGCGGGCGCCGTGGGCGACGCCGCCGGCGCCACGGCGGACAAGGGCCGCGCCGTGGTGCAGGCGGCGGCGCGGGCGCTGGCGCAGCTGATCGCGGAGATCCACGCGCTGCCGCTGGACTCGGTGGGCGGGGCGCCGCGGCCGCTCTGATGGCCGCTATCATGGCCGGTCTTCGCGCCTTCGTCCTTCCCGGGTTGCAGCACGGCATGCCGCTTCTTCACCGTTTTCGCATGATGGCACCCGGGCTCCTGGGCCGCGCGGTGCTGGCCTGGTTCGCGCTGTCGCTGGGCGTGGCCATCGCCTCTCCCCTGGTGAACCCGCAGGCGCTGGAGCTCGTCTGCTCCAGCGCGGGCGTGATGAAGGTGATCGCCAAGACCGACGGCGGCGCGCAGGAAATGGGCTCGACCCACCTCGACTGCCCCATGTGCATGCCGTTCGTCGCGCCGCCGCCCGTGGCACCGGCGACGGCCGTGCCGCCGCCATCGCCGCTGGCGTATGCGCTGCGGCCCGTCGCCGCCGCGCGCATCGCCGCCGCGACGGCCGCGCCGCTGCCCGCGCGCGGGCCGCCATCCCTCTGAACTTGCCTGCGGGCAACGCCTTAGAGCGTGCTCAAGGTCTTTTCATGGTGCCCGTTGCCCCGCAAAGGCAGTGGATGCAAGGCGCCCACCGCAAGCCACACTGGTGTGCGGCGAGGATGGGCAACGCCGCAGACGCTGCCTTTGCGGGGCAACCCTTCGGGCAAGGCAGCAAAAAACCGCACTCGTCGTTGCGCACCTTGCCCAGGCCGCCTGCATGGCCTGCGGCGCGCG
>Ga0209959_100987_pt1 | contig 12539 bp, 17 predicted proteins | sample ThiBiot_300_biof_2_FD_183943 | JGI IMG/M metagenome (GOLD analysis project Ga0209959, IMG submission 183943) | Wastewater bioreactor microbial communities from Cape Town, South Africa - Thiocy_expt_300_biof (SPAdes) | ecosystem: Engineered > Bioremediation > Thiocyanate > Unclassified | place...
CCCGCCACGATCCCGTGCAATCGCGAGAGCCGGAGCCCGAGCGACACCGCCGCGCCCACGATCACCAGCGACAGCGCCGCCAGCGCCAGCCGCACCAGCAGCAGGTGGAGCATGGTATCGGGCGAAAGCGCGTGCCCCAGTCCCATCGGCACGGCGAGCAGCTCGGGGATCAGCCAGCTGCGCAGGCCCGCGCGATAGTCCCAGGTCTGCACCCAGGGGCCGGCCACCAGGTGCCAGGCCGGCTCCAGATATTGCCAGATCTCGTCGAACCAGCCGACCATGAAGGGAATCGAGGCGGCGATGCGCAGCGCGGCCGCCAGGGCGATCGCGCCCCAGAAGATCCGTCCGCCGCTCAGGGCACCAGCACCGTGTCGACCGCCACCGGCAGCGTCTCGGGATAGTCGAGCGTGTAATGGAGCCCGCGGCTTTCCTTGCGGTGGAGCGCGGAGCGGACGATCAGGTCGGCGCTCTCGAGCAGGTTGCGCAGCTCGATCAGGTCGGGCGTCACGCGGAAATGGCCGTAATAGTCCGCCACTTCCTCGCGCAGCATCTTGATCCGGTGCGCCGCCCGCTCGAGCCGCTTGGTGGTGCGCACGATGCCGACATAGTTCCACATGAAACGGCGGATCTCGGTCCAGTTCTGCTTGATCACCACTTCCTCGTCGGAATCGGTGACCCGGCTCTCGTCCCAGGGGCGGATGGCGGGGGGCGGGGCGAGCTCGCCCCAATGCGCGGTGATGTGGCGGGCCACCGCCTCGCCGAACACGAAGCATTCGAGCAGCGAGTTGGATGCCAGGCGATTGGCGCCGTGCAGCCCGGACTGGCTGACTTCCCCGGCGGCGTAGAGATTGGGCAGGTCGGTGCGCCCGTCGCGATCGATCACCACGCCGCCGCAAGTATAGTGCTGGGCGGGGACCACGGGGATCGGCTCGCGCGTCATGTCGATGTCGAGGTCGAGCAGCCGGGCATGGATTCCGCGCCCATATGGCTGATGTCGAGATGGACATAGTCGAGGCCGAGCCGCTTGATCTCATGGTCGATCGCGCGCGCCACGATGTCGCGCGGCGCCAGCTCGGCCCGGGGGTCGAGCTCGGGCATGAAGCGGCGGCCCGCCTCGTCGCCCGCATCCGGCGGCAGCAGCAGCCGGCCGCCTTCGCCGCGCACCGCCTCGGTGATCAGGAAGTTCTTGACCTCGAGATTGTAGAGGCAGGTGGGATGGAACTGCATCATCTCCATGTTCGAGATGCGGCAGCCCGCGCGCCACGCCATGGCGATGCCGTCGCCGGTCGCGCCGCGCGGCGCGGTGGAGAAGAGATAGGTGCGCCCCGCGCCGCCGGTCGCCAGCACGGTGGCGCGCGCGGTGAACAGCTCGACGCGGTTGGTCCGCCGGTTGAAGGCATAGACGCCCCAGACGTTGCCTGCGCCCGAATAGCGTTCCTCATGCCGGCTGGTGGCGAGGTCGATCACCACCATGTCGGGCACCAGGGTGATGTTGGGATTGGCCTGGGCCGCCTTGAGCAGCGCGGTCTGCACCGCCAGGCCGGTCGCGTCGTCGACATGGACGATGCGGCGATGGCTGTGCCCCCCCTCGCGAGTGAGGTGGAGCGTGCCGCCCTCGGTGTTGAAGGGCACGCCGATCTCCGCCAGCCGGGCGATCGCGGCGGGGGCGTTCTCCACCACCATCTCCACCGTCGCGCGGTCGTTGAGTCCGGCGCCGGCGATCATGGTGTCCTCGATATGGCTCTCGAACGTGTCGCCCGGCTCGAGCACCGCGGCGATGCCGCCCTGCGCCCAGGCAGTCGATCCTTCCGCGAAGCCGCCCTTGGCGAGCACGGTCACCTTGAAGCGCTGGGCGAGGTTGAGCGCGGCGGTGAGCCCCGCCGCGCCCGATCCGATGACGAGGATGTCGCTGCTATGGGGATCGTGCGCCATGTCTTCGCTGGATGTCTCTTCCGCTGGTTCCCGCCCGGACTAGGCGCTAGGCAGGGGTGCTGGCAACGGGAGAGAGATATGCGCCGCCAAAGCCTGGGTTTCGCGATCGCCGCGCTGGCGGCGCTCTGGGCCGCTCCCGCCGCCGCCGCCGGCTGCACGCTGGGCGCGCCCGGCGAGACGGTGCGCGTGGCGGTGGGCGCGACGGGGCGGTCCGCGATGCTGCATCTGCCCGAAGGCTTCGCGCGCACGCGCCCGGCGCCCCTCGTCCTGCTGCTCCACGGCAGCGGTGGTTCCGGGAAGGCGATATTGGAGAATTCGAAGCTCGCTGCGGCCGCCGATCGTCACGGCTTCATCGTCGTCGCGCCCGATGCCGGCATCCCGGTGCAGATGGGCTTTGTGTGGAACATACCGGGCGTCCCCACCGTCACCGGCAGGACCCCCACTGCGGAGGACGCCGACGACGTCGCCTTTCTGAAGGGCGTGATCGATTGGCTGGCGGCCAATCGCTGCGTCGACCGGACGCGCGTCTATGCCACGGGCCTTTCGGGCGGCGGGCGGATGAGCAGCTGGCTCGGCTGCGTCGCCGCCGATCGCTTCGCCGCGATCGCGCCGGTGGTCGGCCTGCGCGCCGGCAACCCGCTGGCGAGCGATCCGCGCCTGCCCGATCCCGCCACCTGCCGGCCGGACCGGCCGCTGCCGGTGATCGCCTTTGCCGGCGATGCGGACAGGACCAACCCGATCCAGGGCTATTGGCAATATACCATGGCGACGGCGCTCGCCCGCTGGGCCGATCTCGACTTGTGCCGGGCGGGGCCGGTGCAGCGCGACATCGACGCCAAGCTCTACGAAATCCGCTATTCGGACTGCCGCGCCGGCGCCGAGGTGACCGGCCGGATCACCCGCGGCGCCGGGCATGTCTGGGCGGCGGACAATGACGCGATATGGGCTTTCTTCGCCCGGCATCGTCTGCGCTGAGCCGGTTCCGCCCTAGCCGTTCGCCGCCCGGGTGAGGTTGAGGAACACGTCCTCCAGGTCCGCCTCGCGCGTCGAGACGTCGACGATGCCCAGGCCGGCGCCCTGCACCGCGCCCAGCACCTCGCCGGCATTGGCCTGGTCCTTGCGATAGGTGATGACCAGCGTGCGCGCGCCCTTCATCTCCACCTTCTGGAAGCAGGGATTGGCCGGCGGCGTCGCCACGTCGCGGTCGACGGTCACCTCGACCACCTTCTCCTGCGCCATCCCCACCAGTTCGCGCGTCGGCTTGTTGGCGATCAGCCTGCCATGGTTGATGATCGCGATCCGGTCGCACAATTGCTCGGCTTCCTCGAGATAATGGGTGGTCAGCACCACCGTCACTCCGCGCTGGTTGAGCTGGCGGACATAGGCCCAGAGCTGCTGGCGCAGCTCGACGTCCACGCCCGCGGTCGGCTCGTCGAGCACCAGCACCGGCGGCGAATGCACCATCGCCTTGGCCACCATCAGCCGGCGCTTCATGCCGCCCGACAGCGTGCGCGAATAGGCATCGGCCTTGTCCTCCAGATGGACCGCGCGCAGCAGCTCCATCGCATCGAACCGGTCCCTGGCCACGCCGTAGAGCCCGGCCTGGATCTCCAGCGTCTCCTTGGGCGTGAAGAAGGGATCGAAGATGATCTCCTGGTTGACGATGCCGATGCTGGCCTTGGCGTTGCGCGGATGCGCGTCGATGTCGAAACCCCAGATCGAGACCTTGCCGCCGGTCTTGTTGACCAGCCCCGCCAGGATGTTGATCAGCGTCGACTTGCCCGCGCCGTTCGGGCCGAGCAGCCCGAAGATCTGCCCGCGCGGCACGTCGAACGTCACCCCGTCGAGCGCGCGCTTGCCGCCCTGATAGGTCTTGGAGAGATCCTGGATCGCGATGGCAGCCTGAGTCATGCGCCCGCGCATATCGCGTTGCGGCGGCCGGGCAAAGGCCCGGCGGCGTCAGGCGGCGTCGCGCAGCCCGACGGCCGGGGGAATGGGCAGCCGGATCGTCGCCCGATAGCCCTGGTCGATCGGCCCCCCTTCGAGCGAGGCGGCATCGGCATAGACCATCTCGAGCCGCGTGCGCGTGTTGGCCAGGCCGATGCCATGGCCGTCGCGCCGGTCCTGGGGGGCGTTCTCTCCCTCCCAGCGATTCTCCACCGTCAGCACGAGCATGTCGTCCTCGCGGCGGGCGCGTATCGCGATTTCGCTCTTGCCCGACACCGTCTCGACCCCGTGCTTGATCGCATTCTCCACCAGGGGCTGGAGCAGGAAGCTCGGCACCGGCGCGGCACCGAGCCCGGCGGCAACGTCCATGATGATTTCCAGCCGCTCGCCGAAGCGGGCGCCTTCGATCTCGAGATAGCGCTCCACCGTTTCCAGCTCCTCGGCAAGCGGCAGGCTCTGGGTCTCGATGTCCATCGACGCCTGGAGGAAGTTGGCGAGCCCCTCGGTCATCTGGTTCGCCTCGCTGGTGCGCCCGGTCACGATCAGGCTGGAGACGACGTTGAGCGAATTGCACAGGAAATGGGGGTTGAGCTGGAGCCGCAGCATCGTGAGCTCGGTCTCCAGCTGCACCACCCTGGCCTCGGCCAGTTCGCGCTCGCGCAGCCGGATCTCGCGAATGGTTCCGGTGATGACGAACAGCGACAGGTTGCAGGCGTCGATCATCATGTAGATCATGTTGACGACGAGCAGCGCCTGGCTGGAATGATCGGGAATGCGCGTCGGCAGGAATTCGTGAATCGCGAACTGCCCGCCATAATCCGCCGCGGTCTGTAGCGTGGCGGTAAGGAACAGCCCCGCCACTCCCAGCGGAATCACGAGCACCAGCCGCTTGCCGACCGCCCATCGCAGCATCGCATACGGCAGCACGGTCAGCAGGATCGAGCTGGTCGTTCCCCAGATCAGGGCCATCAGCTCGCCCAGGCCCGCCACCTGACCCGCGAGAAACTGGCCCGGCATGATCACCGAACATACCGCCCCCCACATCACGGCCGTGAGCTGGGCCGCCTGTTTCGGGGTGGGCGGCACGATGTCGAACCGGTTCGTCATGGCGTGGCAGGATACTGACACACGGCGCCGATAGGCAAGCGGCACGGAATCTCGCGCACGCGTTGCGAGACGCGACCGCGCTTGCTATCGGCAGATTCATGACCGCGCCCCTGCCCGAGACCATCCGCACCGCTTCCGCCCGCGTCGCCTGTGACGGCACCGGCCCCGGCTTGCCCGCTGCCCTGGGCCATCCGCGCGTGTTCCTGCAGATCGACGAGCATGGCTATGTCGATTGCGGTTATTGCGATCGCCGCTTCGTGCTGATCGGCGGCCCGGCCGACGGCGCCGACCAGAGCCGGCTGCCCGATCATCCGGCCGGCGCGAGCATCTAGCCTCCCGCCAGCTTCAGCGGCAGCCGCACCGCCGCCCGGAATCCGCCCGCGACGGCACCGGTTTCCAGTGACGCCTCGCCGGCGAACAGCATCTCCAGCCGCGCCCGCGTATTGGCCAGGCCGATGCCCCGGCCGGGCCGAGACGGCGCCGTGGCCGGGGCCGCCGATCGGTTCTCCACCGTCAGCACCAGCTGGGTGCCTGCCCGGGCCGCCGCGATGCGAAGGCTGGCCGCGCCGGGGCTCGCCTCGACGCCGTGCTTGATCGCATTCTCCACCAGGGGCTGGAGCAGGAAGCCCGGAACCAGCGCGGTGCCCAGCGCACCCGGGGCATCGGTCGCCACCGTCAGCCGTTCGCCGAAGCGCGCCCGTTCCAGATCGAGATAGCATTCGATCAGCTCCAGTTCGCGCGCCAGCGGCACTTCGGAGCCGTCCAGGTCCATCGCCGCGTGGAGGAACTCGGCCAGGCCTTCCGCCAGCCGGCTGGCCTCGTCCGCCCGGCCGAGCGCGATCAGCCCCGAAAAGGCGTTGAGCGAATTGTACAGGAAGTGCGGGTTGAGCTGGAGCCGCAACAGCGTGAGTTCGGCGCGGAGCCGCGCGATCTCGGCGCGGGCAAGTTCGCGCTCGCGGCTGCGGATTCGCTGGAGCACGCCGGTCACCACGAAGACGGCGCCGGCACAGGCATAGATCAGGAAATAGATGATCCGGACGATCAGCGTCTCTTCGGGCGAATGCGTGGAAAGGCGGGTGGGGAGCAGGCGGTGGACGAACGCCTGGATGCCGAAATCGCTCGCGGTCTGGATCACCGCCGCGCCCGCCAGCGCGGTCAGGCCGATCGCCGCACCCAGCCAGAGCGGCTTCCCGTTGCTGGCGGAGAGGCCGAGATAGACGGTCACGGTCAGCGCCGCGCCGGAGAGCATCACGCCGGTCTGCGCCACCCATTCGGCGCCGCGGAGCTGGTCGGCGGCGGCCAGGCTCGGCAGCAATATCGCCGCGATGCCGATCCACAGGATCGCGCCGAGCTGGATAGCCTGGCGTGGCGGGGGAATCTGGAAGTCGAGCCTGGGCATGCGCATCCGGAGCTGGGAATCGTGGCAGATACCGTCGCAAAGCCATATGGCGTCCGTCGGCGGCGCGCCTATATCTGGGGCATGTACAGCGATCCACGCAACTTCCTCTATCGCGACGGCTTCGATCCCGAGGCCGCGGCGAAGCTCACTGCCGAGGCGCTTCGCAGCGCGGAGGATGGCGAGCTCTATCTCCAGTATCGCAAGACCGAGGCGTTCGGCTTCGACGACGGCCGGCTGAAGACCGCTTCGTTCGACACGCAATCGGGCTTCGGCCTGCGCGCCGTATCGGGCGAGACGACGGCGTTCGCCCATGCCAACGAGATCTCGCCCGCGGCGATTCGCCGCGCGGCCGAGACGATGGCGCTGATCGATCCGGCGAAACGCGGCAAGGCGCCGCCGCCCCAGGGGAACAACCGCCACCTCTATACCCATGCCGATCCGCTCGACCTGGTACCCTTCGCCGATAAGGTGAACCTGTGCCAGTCGATCGACGCCGCCGCGCGCGCCCGCGATCCGCGCGTGGCGCAGGTCTCGGTCGGGCTCACCGGCTCGTGGAGCGTGGTCGAGATCGTCCGGCCGGACGGCTTCGTCGCCACTGATGTCCGCCCGCTGGTCCGCCTCAACGTGTCGATCGTGGTCGAGCAGAACGGCCGCCGCGAGACCGGCAGCTTCGGCCTGGGCGGCCGGACCCTCTACGACAATCTCTTCCGGCCGGAGACGTGGAACCGCGCGATCGACGAGGCGCTGGCCCAGGCACTCGTCAATCTCGATGCAGTGGATGCCCCTGCGGGCGACATGACCGTGCTGTGCGGTCCGGGCTGGCCCGGCGTGCTGCTCCACGAAGCGGTGGGCCATGGGCTCGAGGGCGATTTCAACCGCAAGGGCACTTCGGCCTTTTCGGGCCGGATCGGCGAGCGGGTCGCGGCGCCGGGCGTCACCGTGGTCGATGACGGTTCGATCACGGACCGCCGCGGATCGCTGTCGATCGACGATGAAGGCACGCCCACGCGCGAGACCGTCCTGATCGAGGACGGCATCCTCAAGGGCTATATGCAGGACCGGCTCAATGCGCGGCTGATGGGCGTCGATCCCACCGGCAATGGTCGCCGCGAATCCTTCCAGCATGCGCCGATGCCGCGCATGACCAATACCTTCATGAAGGGTGGCCAGGACGATCCCGCCGAGCTCCTGAGCCGCGTGAAGAAGGGCATCTACGCCAAGTCCTTCGGCGGCGGGCAGGTCGACATCGTCTCGGGCAAGTTCGTCTTCTCCTGCACCGAGGCGTACAAGATCGAGGACGGCAAGCTGGGTGCCCCGATCAAGGGCGCGACGCTGATCGGCGACGGCCCGTCGGTGCTCACCCGCGTCACCGGCATCGGCAACGACTTCGCGCTCGACGAAGGCGTCGGCATGTGCGGCAAGGGCGGGCAGAGCGTGCCGGCCGGCGTCGGCCAGCCGACCCTGCTGGTCGAGGGGTTGACGGTGGGCGGCACCGCGGCGTGAGCCGGGTCGGGCGCCGTCTCCGCGCGGCGCTCGGCACCTGGCCGGACGCGCGCGGCTGGCGGCGGGTCGGGTTCGAACTCCTCTGGGGCTTGCCCCTTGTCGCGCTGCTCGCCTTCGCGGCCGGGTTCGCGCGGTTCGATCCGATGGCGTTCGGCCCGCAATGGCTGGCATTGTTCTTCGGCCTGATGCTGGTGCCGGCGCTGGGCGAGGAGCTGGCGTTCCGCGCGCTGCTCGTTCCGCCGCCCGATCGCCCCTTCGCGCCGTGGCAATGGGCAATCGCGGTCGGCGCGTTCATCCTCTGGCATCCGCTTCAGGCGCTCATTTTCGGCCCGCCCTGGTCGGCGATCTTCCTGGCACCCGGTTTCCTGGCCATCGTGGCGGTGCTCGGTAGCTTGCTGGTCCGTCTCTATCGGGCGACCGGGAGCATCTGGCCGTGCGTCCTGGTCCATTGGTCGGTGGTGGCCGGGTGGAAGCTGTTGTTCGCCGGCCCGATCGGATAGGATCGGGGGCATGACCCAGGCGTTGCCCCGACTCGACTGGTCCGGCTGGCGCGAGACCGCGCAGCATCTGCACCTGATCACCCAGATGATCGGCAAGATCCGTCTCGCGCGGACGCCCTGGCTCAACCATGGCTGGCACGTCGCGCTCTATCCGACGGCGCGAGGCCTCACCACCGGCCCGATTCCCTGTCCGGAGGCGACGCTCCAGCTCGATCTCGATCTGCAGGCCGGCGAGCTGCTGCTCGCCACCGATGGCGGGAGCGAGGCCGGCCTGCCGCTCGGCCCGGGCAGCATCGCCGATTTCCACGCGGCGCTGACCGGCGCGCTTGCCGCGCTCGGCACGCCGGTGACGTTCAACGGGGTGCCGAGCGAGATACCGGAAGCCGTCCCGTTCGCGCAGGACGGGGCGCACCGGCCCTGGGACGGCGAGGCGGTGCGCGATTTCCACCGCGCGCTGCTGTGGATCGATCGCGGCTTCCAGCAATTCCGCACCGGCTTTCTCGGCAAGGCGAGCCCGGTGCATTTCTTCTGGGGCAGCTTCGATCTTGCGGTGACTCGCTTCTCCGGGCGGACGGCGCCGTTGCATCCCGGGGGCATTCCGGGGCTTCCCGATGCCGTGACTTGCGAAGCCTATAGCCATGAGGAAGCGAGCGCCGGCTTCTGGCCCGGCAGCGATGCGTTCCCGAAGCCGGCCTTCTACGCCTATGGCTATCCCGCGCCCGCCGGCTATGGGGAGGCGAAGCTCCCGGCACCCGCTTATTACGACACCGGTCTCGGCGAATGGCTGCTCGACTATGACGCGGTGCGCGCGGCGGACGATCCCAAGGCTCTGCTGCTGGACTTCCTCCAGGCGAGCTATGATGCCGTCGCCGATCTCGGCCATTGGGACCGCGCCCATCTCGAATGCGTGCCGGGCGTCCCCCGCCGCCCGCGCGCGGTCCAGCGATGAGGATTCAGAAGCCCGAGATCAGCATGTCGAGGGCGCTTGCCACGGAAAACTCCTGATCGGCGACCGATGCGATGCAATGGCCGAGCGCGCCGACGGGAATCGCGGAAGCGAAATGGGTGAGCATCAGCATTTCGCTTCCCGCAACGTCGAGCAACGGCGTCAGCCTGCGATCGACTTGGACGGCGTCGTCGGGGCGGACCAGCGGCGCGACGAAACGCGTGTTGAGATGGCGCAGCAGGTCGCTCTGACAGTCGAGCAGCATCGATCCATCGATCGAACGATAGACGTCGAATTTCGCCATCAGAACATGCGGTATTTGGCAAGGGGCAGGCCATGCTCCGCAACCCAGGCGTTGTTGGCGTCGATGGCTTCCTTGCTTTCTTCCTGCCATCGCCGGATCCGTTCCTTCTTGCTGGCATCCCGCAATGCCGCCTCGCAAATCTGCGACAGGTTCAGCCCAGCCTCTCGCGCCGCCGCGACCACGCCGGTATCGAGCGAGAGATTCACTGCTTTGCGCTTGCCCGAAGAAAGGGAATCCGGTTTCATGCGCAGAAATTATGCGCATGACTCTTGCGCGTCAACATGGAGGGAATCATGGCCCTGGTCGAACTCGGCCGCTACGACAGGCAGGAGGCTTTCATCGTCCAGGGGCGGCTGGAGGACGAGGAGATCCCCAGCTTCGTGTTCGACGCCGGGACCAGCATCGCCGATGGCTCGTACCTGCTGATCCCGGTGCGCGTGATGGTGGACGACGAGGACCTGGCGCGGGCGCGCGCGATCCTCGACGCCGTTTAGTTCAGGTCACGATCTTGACGGGGACCGTCGCGATCGCCTTCTTGCCGCAGAGGATCACGACCTCCTTGTATTTCGGCAGCGCGTTCTTGATCTCGGCCTTCACTTCCGCCGTCGTCACGACCTGCGGAGCCGGTCCGGTCGGCGCAAATGCGACGAAGTCGAAATACTGGGCAGGTTCTTGGTGGTCGCGCCCCGGTTGAGCATCAGTTTCCAGCCGCCCGTCGAAGTGGTTGCCTGTCCGGCCACATGAAGCGTCGGAGTCTTGTGCGGTCCGGGCATCTTGTCGAGCCACGCTTTCCAGCCGGTCGTCTTGACCTTCTCGCAAGCATTGACCGGTGCGGCCGCGACCTTCGTCGATGTGCCCGAGACGTTCGCCGCGGCGGCATTCGATGCCGCTTGGCCGGTGGCGAGTGTCGCAATGACGGCCAGGCAAGGCCAGGCTATACGCTGCATGTTCCATTCTCCCCATGAGTCGTGGTCGGGCAATGCTGCGCTAGTTCGACTAGAAGTCAAACGGGTTCGCCGCCGAAATGGACATGCAGTGCAAGTCGCTGGATTGAAGCTTGATAACAAAGCTATTTGGCATCGTCGCCGAAATGCCCGCGAAGTATTTGTTCAGGCAAGGAGCAGCGCGGTTGCTTTCTTCGCGATGGCGATCAGTTCGGCGCGCGGGGTGCCGGCGCGGGCGCGGGTGCTCAGCGAATGGATCACCGAGGAAGCGATCTGCGCGTCGCCGCGCGGATCGGCGCTGCCAGCCTGTTCCATCAGCTTCTCGATCCACCCGTCCTGCAATTGCATGAAGTCGGCCAGCGCCGCGCGGATATCGGCATCGGCCACTGCCTCGGCCGCCGCGGTGTTCACCGCGATGCAGCCCGAAGGGCCGTACTCGCCGGTCAGAAAGCCCTCGATCGCGCCGAGGAACAGCGCCTTGAGCATCTTCTCCGGCGGATAGCGAACATCGTGGAGCGCGGCGAAGGTCGAATCGATGATGGCGTGCGTGCGCGCGAGGCCGGCAAGGTACAGCGCCTTCTTGTCTCCGAACGTCGCATAGAGGCTCGGCCGGTTCACGCCCGTCGCCGCGGCCAGCTCGTCGAGCGAGGTATTGGCATAGCCGAGCGTACGGAAGCGCTGGAGCGCGGCGCGCAACGCCGCCTCCCGGTCGAACTTGCGCGGTCGTCCCCGCCCGCGCGGCGCTATTTTTGTATCGTTTCGCATTAAATTCCTTGACGCCCCGATTTTTGTGCGGGATCGTACAAAAATCAAGGGAGACTCGTCATGAAGCTCTATTTCACGCCTTTCGCCTGCTCGCTCGCCGCGCGCATCGCGCTCGAGGAAGCCGGGCTCGATGCCGAATATGTTCAGGTGCCCCGGGATCTGCGCCTGCCCGACGGACGCGATTTCACCGAGATATCGCCAATGGGCTATGTCCCCGCGATCGAGACCGGCACCGGCTTCGTCCTCACCGAGGGACCGGCGGTCCTGACCTATATCGCCGAGCTGGCGCCGGAGGGTTCGCTCAGCTTCACCGGCTTTTCCGACGCGCATTACCGGATGCTCGCCTGGCTGAACTTCGTCAGCACCGAATTGCACAAGGCGGTGTTCATGCCGATCCTCGGCAAGGGTTATGGCGCGGCCGAGCAGGATGCCGCCCGGGCCCGCCATGCCCGGCCCTTCGCCGTGCTGTCGAAGCATCTCGAGGGCCGGGAGTATCTCGACGATCGCTTCACCGTCGCCGACGCCTATCTGCTCGCGGTGCTCAACTGGTGCGAATATTCGAAGGTGCCGATCGCCGAATGGCCGGTCCTGGCCGCCTATCGCGAACGCATCCGCGCCCGTCCGGCGGTGGCGCGCGCGATGGCTGCCGAATGGCCCCTGCTCGAGGCCGCCTGACTCCTCTCCCGGCACACCTGCCCCTTCCGCACGCGCGGAAGGGGCATTTTTGTTGGAATCGCGCGAATCGCTGGGTTAGGCCTGTGTCATGCCCGCAACGATCAACTGCGACGTGGCGATTGTCGGCGGGGGTCTTGCCGGCGGGCTGATCGCGCTCGCGCTGCGCCGCAAGCGCCCGGATTGCGATGTGCGCATCGTCGAGGGCGGGGGGCGGATCGGCGGCAATCATCTCTGGTCCTTCTTCGCTACCGATGTCGCGCCGGCCGATCGCTGGCTCACCGCGCCACTGATCGGCCATGGCTGGACGAGCTACGACGTCGCCTTTCCGGCGATCTCGCGGACCCTGCGCACCGGCTATTATTCGATCGAATCGCGCCGGCTCGACCAGGTCGTCCGCGCCGAGCTGCCCGCGCATGCGGTGATGACCCGGCGCAAGGTGCTTGCCGCCAGCCCCACCGCGGTCGTCCTTTCCGACGGCGACCGGATCGAGGCGAAAGGCGTGATCGATTGCCGCGGC
>Ga0209959_100989_pt1 | contig 12515 bp, 8 predicted proteins | sample ThiBiot_300_biof_2_FD_183943 | JGI IMG/M metagenome (GOLD analysis project Ga0209959, IMG submission 183943) | Wastewater bioreactor microbial communities from Cape Town, South Africa - Thiocy_expt_300_biof (SPAdes) | ecosystem: Engineered > Bioremediation > Thiocyanate > Unclassified | place...
ATATGGTCCCGATCGACATTCGGAGCGGGAACCGATCCACGCCGTCACTCCGGCCTAGGCGCCGCTATTGCCGCTACCCGTGCCCGTGCCGGCCCCGGCGCCGCCGATGCGGATGAGCTTGCCCGCCTCGACCTGGCTGCCGTTCACCGTCACCAGCACCGCGCCGTTGCTGAGCTGCACGTCGCTGACCGTGCCGATGCTGTGGACCGTGCTGGTCAGCTGGGTGCCCGAACTGTCGAGCGCCTTGAGCGACAGCGAATATTTGCCGGCCGGCATCTCGCGGCCGCCCGAGGTCAGGCCGTCCCAGGCGAGGGTGCCGCTATTGCCGGTCACCTGGACGGTGCGGGTGTCGACGACCTTGCCAGACGCGTCGCTGATCGTCGCGACCACGGAGGCGGCGTCGCGCGGCGTGCTCCAGCTCCACTGCGCCGCCTGGGTGCCGGTGAGCCCGGCGACAGGCGAGTCCACTTCCACCGCGCGGCCGATCAGCGACGAAGCCTGGGTGAGGTTCTGGGTGCCCAGCGCCGACAGGATCGACTTGAGCGTGTTGGTCTGCGCCATCGACTGCTCGACCTGCGAATATTGCACCAGCTGCTGCGTATACTGGGCCGTGTCCATCGGGCTCAGCGGGTCCTGGTTCTGCATCTGCGTGGTCAGCAGCTTCAGGAACATCGTGAAGTCGCCGTTGAGGCCGGTGCTCGACGCATTGGCCGTGCCGTTCGTTGCCGGCGTGTTGGTCGCGGTGTTGACGGTAGTCATGCTGGTTGCTCCTAGGCGAGAAGGTCGACCTGCCCGTCGCCGCGGATGCTGCGATAGGCGATGTCGGCCGTATCGGGTTCGTCGTTGCCGGCGCGTCGGCCGGCGGAGGAATTCTGGTTCTGCTGTTGCGGCTGCTGCTGCGCCTGCGCGTTGCCGTCGCCGGTGCGGCTCTCGAAGCGGAAGCTCTGCGCGTCGGCGCGGATGCCCGCCTGGTCGAGCGCGCGGCCGAGATCGGGCGCGTCCTGGCGGAGCAGGTCGAGCGCATGGGCGCTATCCGCGCGCACCGTGGCGCGCAGCGTGCCGGCATCGTCGAACGACAGCGTCACCTCGACCTTGCCGAGATTGTCCGGGCTCAGCCGCACGCGCAGCATCTCCTCGCCGGCCTCCACCTTGTGCGCGATCTCGACGCCGAGCGCCTGGCCGAGATGACCGGGCCGCGCGGCGACCACCGGTTCGGCCGTTGCCATGGCGGGTGCTGTCTGGCCGCGGGGAGCGTCGGGGGCGGCATGCGGCGTGGCGGGCGCGGCATGCGCGTCGTGGCGCAGCGCGAATGCCGGCGCCTGGCCAGCCTCGTCGCCCGGCATATTGTCCTTCCCGCCGCCCGGCTTGCCGGCCATCGCCGAAACTGCTGCCTCGACCTTGTCGTTGCCGGCTGCCGGCCCGGGGGCGGGCGCCACGCCTGGGTTCCCGCGCACGGCATCGGCCTTGCGCGCAGGGGACAAGGCGTCGCCGGTCTGGCGGGCCGGCAAGGGCTGCGGCCTCGTCGCGAGCTCGGGACGCGGGGGCGCCTGGGTCAGGGCGACCGCGACCATGTCGGCGGGCTGTGCAGTGTCCGGGATGGCGGCGGGAGCGGCGGCGGGCGGCTCCTCGCCGAGGTTCGCCGGGCGCGGGCCGCGCTTGATCGGGCCCCTCGGCGCTTCCGGCTGCGCGGCCTGGGCTTGCTCGCCCGTCTCGGCGGCCGGGGCGGGAGGCGTGTCGATCGCCGGTTCGGCGGGCAAGGGCGCGGGCAGGGCGCTCGCCGCCGGCTTGGCCGGCCCGGCCTCGGTGCCCGGCAGGGGCGGCTTGTCCGGCGTGGCGGCGGGATCTTCCGCCACTGCGGGCAGCGAGCCCGCCAGAGGCTGCGCTTCCGCCCGCACGGCAGGCTGTGCTTCCGCCGGCAGGGCGGGCTGCGGCGGCGCCCCCTCGACCGGCGGAGCTTCCGCGCCTGCCGCCGGCGCGGCAGTGGTGAGGAGTTGCGCCATGCTCAGCGGCGCGGCGGGCGCCAGCACGTCATTGGCGGCCGGTGGCGGCGTGGGGCCGGTGCCGGCCGAACTGGCCGGCGCGCCGAGCATTTGCGCGAAGCCGAAGCCGGCAACGGAGTCGGCGCTCGTTGCGCCGAGGAGGCTCGCGGGAAACCCGATAGTGTTTATCTGCATGCACGCGCCTCATGAGCGGGCATGGGGCCCGCAATATTCATTATAGGATGTTCGCCGCCGAAACGGTTCGCGTTCAGCCGATCGTGCCGAGCGCGCGGATGCGGGCACGGGCATGGATCTCGTTCTGGGAGAGCACCACCGTCGCCGGGCGCACCCGCTCGATGATCGAGCGGACGAACGGGCGGATCGCCGGGCTGGTCAGCATGCACGGGATCTCGCCGTCCTGCGCCAGCCGGTCATAGGTCTCGCGGACATGCGCGATGAACTTGTGGAGCGACGAGGGCGCCATCGCCAGCTGGCGTTCGTCGCCCTGGCCCAGGATGCTCTCCGCGAACTCCTGGTCCCATTCGGGCGACAGCGTCACCACCGGTATCGCCTCGCCGCGCACTTGCGACGCGCTGATCTGCCGGGCCAGGCGCGAGCGGACATGCTCGGTCATCTGGGTCAGGTTGCTGGTCAGCGGCGCGGCTTCGGCAATGCCTTCGAGGATCGTCGGCACGTCGCGGATCGAGATGCCTTCGCCCAGCAGGTTCTGCAGGATGCGCTGCACGCTGGAGATCGAGACCTTGGCCGGGATGATGTCGGCGACTAGCTTCTCCGAATCCTTGTGGACTTCGGTCAGCAGCTTCTGGGTCTCCGCATAGGAGAGCAGGTCGGCGATGTTCTCCTTGACCAGCTCGGTCAGGTGCGTGGTGATGATCGTGCCGCACTCCACCACGGTGAGCCCGCGGAAGCCGGCTTCGTCGCGCAGCTCGCGATCGATCCACAGGGCGGGCAGGCCGAACACCGGTTCGGTGGTCGGCTCGCCGGGCAGGCCGGCCGGGCCGCCGCCCGGATTGATCATCAGCAGCTTGTCGACGCGGATCTCGCCGCGCGCCGCCTCGGTCTCCTTGATCGTGATGACATATTCGTTGGGCTTCAGGCCCATATTGTCGATGATGCGGACCGAGGGGAGCACGAAGCCGAAATCGGTCGCCATCTGCCGGCGCAGCGCGCGGACCTGGTCGTCGAGGCGCGGCTCGCGCTGCTCGTCGTTGATCATCGGCAGCAGGGCATAGCCGATCTCGATGCGCACCGCGTCGATCGCCAGCGTCTGCGAGATCGGCTGCTCGACCACGGCGGCCTGGGCCTGTTCCTGCGCGGCGACGGCCTTTTCCAGCGCGGCCCTGGCGGCTGCCTTCCTGCTCATCCGCCAGGCGACGAAGCCCGATGCGGCGGAGAAGACGGCGAAGGGCAGGAAGGGCATGCCCGGCATGATGGCGAGCGCGCCCATCAGGACCGAGACCATGCCGAACGCCTTGGGATAGCGGCCCAGCTGGTCGCCCAGCGCGGCGCCGGTCTTGCCCTTCACGCCGCCCTTGGAGACGAGCAGGCCCGCGGCGATCGAGATGATGAGCGCCGGGATCTGGCTGACCAGGCCGTCGCCGGCGGTCAGGGTCGTATAGGTGTGGAAAGCCTCGCCGATGGGCACGCCATGCGAGACGACGCCGATGGTCAGGCCGACGACGATGTTCACCGCGGTGATCAGCAGGCCGGCGATCGCATCGCCCTTCACGAACTTCGAGGCGCCGTCCATCGCGCCGTAGAAGCCGCTCTCGGCCTCCACTTCGGCGCGGCGGGCCTTGGCCTGGTCCTCGTTGATCATGCCGGCGGAAAGATCGGCGTCGATCGCCATCTGCTTGCCGGGCATCGAATCCAGGCTGAAGCGCGCCGCGACTTCGGCGATGCGCCCGGCGCCCTTGGTGATGACGACGAAGTTGATGACGATCAGGATGATGAAGATGGTGAGCCCGATGATCACCTCGCCGCCCATCAGGAACTCGCCGAACGCCCCGATCACGCCGCCGGCGGCATCGGGCCCCTCGTGCCCATGGGTGAGGATCAGGCGGGTCGAGGCGAGGTTGAGGCCCAGGCGCAGCATCGTCGCCACCAGCAGGATCGTCGGAAAGGCGCTGAGCTCCAGCGGCTTCTCGATGAACAGGGCGGTCATCAGGATCATCACCGATACGGTGATCGACAGCGCCAGTCCCAGGTCGAGCAGCCAGCCGGGGATCGGCAGGATCAGCATCGCGATGATCGCGACCACGCCGCCCGCAAGCGCGATGTCGCGGTTCAGGCCGAGCTTGTTCAGGAAGTTCAGGATCGCGGGGGGCATCAGATTTGGCCCTTGAGGCCCTTTCCCGCTTGCGGGAAAGGGTTGGGTGAGGGTGTGAAGGAGCGGCAGACGCGGCGCTTGCGGCTCGGACTGCCCCTCACCCCGATCCCCTCCCGCAAGCGGGAGAGGGAGAAGGAAGCAAGGGCGGACCGCCCGCTCATGCGGCGGGCGGAACGGCGATGCCGCCCTCGATGAACGTCCGCAGCTTGTTGCGCATCGTGCGCACCGAGATGCCGAGGATGTTCGAGGCCGAGGTACGATTGCCGTGGCAGCGTTCCAGCGTGCCCAGGATCAGCTCGCGCTCCACTTCTTCCACCGTGCGGCCGATCAGGCCGTCCACTTCGATCCGCCCATCGGGCCCCGGCAGGGAAACGAGCGCCTCGAGCGGCGAGCCGTCGGCGCGGGTCAGGTCCTCGGCCTCGATCCGCGGGCCATGGGCCAGCAGCGCGGCGCGGTGGATGCATTCCTTCAGCTCGCGGATATTGCCCGGCCAGCCATAGGCGCGCAGCACCGCGATCGCACCGTCCGAGAGCGGGCGCGGGGCGAGCCCGTCGCCCCGGGCGAACTGGGCGATGAAATGCCCGGCCAGCGCGGCGATATCGTCGTCATGCTCGGCGAGCGGCGGCACTTCGATGCGCGCCAGGCTCAGCCGCACGAGCAGGTCCTCGCGGAAGCTGCCGGCGGCCACCGCCGTCTCCAGGTCCATGCTGGTCGAGGCGATCAGCCGTGCGGCGAAGGGCACCTCGGCTTCGCCGCCTAGGCGGCGGAAGCGCTTCTCGATCAGCGCGGCGAGCAGCCGGGCCTGGGTGGCGGGCGCGAGCGCCCCCACTTCGCGCAGGAAGATCGTCCCGCCCCGGACGCTTTCGAGCCGGCCGACCCGGCGCGCCGCGGCGCCCGGAAAGGCATTCGCCTCGTGGCCGAACAGCTCGGATTCCAGCACGTCGGCGGCAACGCCGGCGCATTCGACCGAGGCGATCGGATCCGGCCGGCCGGAAAGCCGGTGGATCTCGCGCGCCATCATCTCCTTGCCGCTGCCCTTGCCGCCCGAGACGAGCACGGGCGCGCCGCTTGGCGCGACGGCGGCGGCGAGCGCCATGGCACGATCGAGCACCGGGTGGCCGCCGATGGGCACCTGGGCCTGGCGTTCCGCCACCGAGGCGATGGCCGCCGCGATCAGCTCGCGCTGCGGGGGCAGGGGCACATAGTCGCGGGCGCCGGCGCGGATCGCCGCCACCGCGCGCTCGGCCGGCGCGGAGATGCCGCAGGCGAGCACGGGCACGACGAAGCGCTCGCGACGCAGGTCGGCCAGAAAGCCCACCGCGTCTTCCAGCACGTCGATCATCACCAGATCGGCGCCCTGTTCGCGCAGCGTCTCCAGCGCGGGGGCGGGGGCGTCGGCCATGGTGACCTCCGCGCCGGCGCCCTGCGCCAGCTCCGCCGCCCGGCGGAACTCGCCGCCCGGCGCGCCGATCAGCAGCATCCGGATCGGTCCCATCGTCAATGCTCGGCCCGGACGATCTCGGTGAGCGTCACGCCCAGGGCATTGTCGATCAGCACGACTTCGCCGCGGGCGATCAGCCGGTCGTTGACGAAGATATCCACCGGCTCGCCGACGCGGCGGTCGAGCTCGACCACGGTGCCGGCACCCAGGTGCAGCAGCTCGCCGATCGGCATGCGGGCGCGGCCCAGCACTGCCTGTACCTTCACCGGCACGTCATGGACGGCTTCCAGGCCCTCGCCGCCATGGTGCGGCTCGGCGCCGCCCTGGTTGTCGAAATCCTCGAACACGGGCGCGGGCTGGTCGGTCGCCGGATCGGTGGGAATGATGTCGTGGGGTTCGGTATCCATGGGTCTGATCCTATGCGTTCATCCACTGACGGATCACCGAGGCCGCCTCGGGCGGGCTCGCGGCGATCGCGTCTCCGATGCGCTTGAGCGCGGAGAGCTTGATGCGGCCGTCGACCTGGGCGAGCGCGATCTCCTGATCGAGCTGCGGCACGTCCGATGGCGTCATGGCTTCGAGCTGGGCCATCGCTTCCACGTCGCCATCCGCGGCGCGCTCCGCGAGCGCGAGCATCTCGGGCGAGTGGGTGGGCAGCGCGGCCGGGGCCTCCGCCATCTCCGTGGCGGGAGCGGGCCTGGGCTTCAGCATGCGCAGGGCGAGGAGGCCGACCGCGCCGATCACCACCAGCTGGAGCAGGCCCCAGATCCGGTCCATCGGCAGCGACGAGAGGAAGCTGCTCGTGGCGTCGGCCGGGGCGTCGCCGGTGTTGAACTTCATGCTCTCGACGACGACGCTGTCGCCGCGCTGGGTGTCGGCGCCCACGGCATTCTCGACCAGGCGCTGGAGCCGGTCGATCTGCGGCTGGGGCAGGCCCTTGTCGCCGCCATCGACCATCACCGCGACGCTGAGGCGCGTCACCTTGCCCGGGGTGCGGACGGTTACCGTCCTGGTCGAGCTGTTGTCGTAGGTCGTGTCTTCCGAATTCTGGTTGCTGCCCGACTGGCGCGAGGCGCCCGGCGTGTTGGCGGCGGCAGTCTGCGCGGCGGGCAGCTGGTTGCCGACCGAGGCGGTCTGTGCGCCGACATCGGTCTCGCGGTTCTGCTCGCCGGTCTCCACGCTCACCTGGCGGGCGATCACCTGCTTGTCGGGATCGAAGACGTGCGATTCCTCGCGCGACTGGTCGCGGTCGATCTGGGCGGAGACTTCGGCGCGGACCTTGCCCTGGCCGACGATCGGCTCGAGCAGCGATTCGATCTCGTCGCGCAGCTTGCCTTCCACGGCCTGCTGGCGCTGGTCGGCGTCGCCGGCGCTGGCCGTGCTGGGGTCGCCGGCCCGGGCGAGGAGCGCGCCGGTCTGGTCGACGACCGAGACGGCATCGGGCGAAAGCTCGGGCACCGAGGAGGAGACCAGGTAGCGGATCGAGGCGACCGTCTCGCTCGGGATGCGGCCGCGCGTCTTGACGGTCACCGCCGCCGTCGCCTTGCGGCTCTCCTCGGCGAACATGGCGCGCTCGGGCATCACGATGTGCACGCGCGCGCCGGTGACGTTCTGGATGGTCTGGATCGACTTGGCCAGTTCGCCCTCGATCGCGCGCGTCTCGTTCATCTTGGCGCGGCTGGCGGAGACGCCGAAGGGCTGCTCCTGGTCGAGCACCTCATAGCCGATCTTGCCGCCCAGCTTCTCGCCGGCCAGGCTCATGCGCAGTTCGGCGAGCTTGTCCTGCGGCGCCATGATCGAGGTGCCGTCGGCCGAAAGCTGGAAGGCGACGTTCTGCGCCTTGAGCTTCTCGGAGATCGCCGAAGCGGCCGAGGGATCGAGATCGGTGTAGAGGAAACCCATGCTCTGGGTGGAGCCGCGGGTGGCGACGAAGGCCAGAGCGGCGAGCAGCGCGAGCGCCACTCCCCCCATCAGCAACAGCCGCTTGGGGCCGATCTGGCCCACCAGGTTCTTGATCGCTTCCAATGTCGCCCCGTTCGATGGAACTGGCGGGGCGGATGCCCCTTGCGATCATTATAGAGGGGTGGGGGAGGCGGCAGTTTTTGCCGGGGGAAATTTTTGCCTAGTGGCTTGAGCCGCCTGGCCTTTCCCGGAATCGAAACCCCTCCCGGGAAGGGAGGGGCAGGGGTGGGTGGATGTACGCGATACGGTTATGGCAATGGATGAGGATGCCATGCCGCCCGACCCCTTCCCTTCCAGGGAGGGGAGATCCGGGTCATGCCGCCTTGAGCAGCGTCTCGAGCTCGGTCAGCACCGCTTCGCGGCGCGCGGCGGCATCGAGCGCCAGGCCGCCTTCCTCCCAGCCGATCCGGGCGTCGCCCACCGGGATGTCGGCATCGGGCACCACGATCAGGTTCAGCTTGCGGCGGTCGCGGGACTGGCGATCGGCGATGCGGCCCTCGATGTCTTCCAGCAGGTCGGGATGGACCCGCACCAGCAGCTCGGTGCCGCGCGCGACCTGGCTGAGTGCGCGGCCGATCGCCTCGTCGATCGCGGCGCCCGGCGCCGTTTCGAGGGCGCGCCCGGCGATCATGTCGGCCGCGGCAAGTGCGATTTCGGCCGCTTCGCCGGTAACCCGCTCGGAGACTTCGGTGAATTGCGCGTCGATCACTTCGATCCCCGCCTGCAGTGCGTCGACCGCGCTCAGCAGCGCGACTTCGCGTTCCGCGCGCGCCTGGGCCAGCCCGGTCTCATAGCCCTGGGCGCGGGCGAGGGCGAGGGCGGATTCCTGCTCGGACTTGAGCAACGCCAGCTCGGCGCGCAGCGTCGCCACTTCGAGCGCGGCATCGGGGCCGATCGGCGCGCTCCGGCCGGGCGGCACGGCGAAGATGCGGTCGAAGCCGAAACGCTCGACATGGACATGGGCGTGCATGCTCATCGGCAAAGTCCCCTAGATGATCATCGCGTCGTCGGACTTGGGATCGACGAGCAGGATCTCGCCGCGGTCCGCCAGGTCCTTGGCCAGGCGCACCAGCGCCGACTGGGCCTCCTCGCAATCGCGGGCGCGGACCGGGCCCATGCCCGCCATGTCCTCGCGCAGCAGCTTCGAGGCGCGCTCGGTCATCGCGCCGAAGAACAGCTGCTTCAGGCTGTCCGGCGCGCCCTTCAGCGCCAGCGCCATCTGGCGCTTGTCGGCGTTGCGGACGATCGACGAGATCGCCGGCGGCAGCAGGTTGCCCAGGTCCTCGAAAGTGAACATCAGCGCGCGGATCCGCTCGGCGCTCTCCGGCGCGCGATTGTCGAGCGCAGTGAGCATCGCTTCCTCGGTCGAGCGGTCGAGCGAATTGAACAGCTCGGCCATCGCCTCGTGCGGGTCGCGCTTCTGCGAGCGCGAGAGGTTGGTCATGAACTCGGTCTTGAGCGTCTGCTCGACCTGGTTGATCACGTCCTTCTGCACCGTTTCCATGCGCAGCATCCGCATGATCACGTCGACCGAGAAGTCGCGCGGCAGTTCGGAGAGCACGCGCGCGGCATGGTCGGGGCGCAGCTTGGAGAGGATCACCGCCACGGTCTGCGGATATTCGTGCTTCAGCGCGCCGGCGAGCACGGACTCGCTGACATTGGAGAGCTTGTCCCACATCGTGCGGCCGGAAGGACCGCGAATGTCCTCCATGATCTCCTTCACCTTGTCGCCCGGCAGGATGCCGGTCAGCAGGCGCTCGGTGGTCTCGTAGCTGCCGTGCAGCGTCGCCATCGAGGCGACTTCGCTGGTGAACTGGACGAGCAGATGCTCCACCACCTGGGCCGGGATGCGGCCCAGCCCGGCGATGGTCGACGACAGCTCCTTCACTTCGTCGGTGGAGAGCTGTTCCCAGATCGGCGCGCCGTGATCCTTGCCCAGCGCCAGCATCAGGGCGGCGGCGCGCTGTGCGCCGCTGAAGCGCTTGAGTTCGGGCGGTTCTGCGATCGGCGCCATCACGGACATGCTTTTTCGTTTCCCTCGCGAAAAAATTGCGGCCGCGCACAAGGGCGGGGGCCGCTGTCCCTCTATTATAGGAACAAGGGAGGCAGGGCGGATCGCGATGACGGTTAATTTATCTGGAAACCTGATCGGCTTGAGCATCCTGACGGGGTCGAGCTCGACCATGACGTCAGGATGCTCAAGCCTCGCCTATGACAGCAAGGCCGTGCGGATGGCCAAGGCGCAGTTCACCACCGCGGCCACCGTGGCGCCGTGGAAGAGCGGCGACGCGCTGCCGGTCAACGCCAGTCAGGTCGCCGCGATCACCGCGCTGCGCTCGATCATCACCCCCGCCATCACCGACGGCAACGGCACTTTCCTGCCCAAGGACGTGCAGACCAGCTTCACTGCCTATCAGGCGCTCGACAAGCTGCGCGTGCTCGCCGAGACCGCGAGCGCCAAGACCACTTCCGACGCGCAGCGCGCCCAGCTGCAGAAGACCTTCCTCAAGGGGCTGGACGATCTCCAATCCTATCTGAGCACCGCGCCGTCCGACCTGGTGAAGCTCGCTTATGGCAAGCCTGCGTCCAGCGTCACTTCGAACAAGCTGGTCGCCACCAGCGTCTACGAGACCGAGGGCAAGACCCTGGTCAAGGCGCGCGGCGATGCGATCCCCGGCCTCACCGGCACCGAGCAGTTCGCGATCACGCTGGGCAAGCCGGGCGTTGCGGCGCAGACGGTCACCGTCGACCTGTCGCAGGGCGCGCAGCCGCCCACGCTCGATTCCGTCGCCGCCCAGTTCAACGCCGCGATCGCCGCGATCCCCAATCTCGACACCAATGGCGCGCCCCAGCTCGACGCCAACGGCAATGTCGTGCCGCGCTGGAAGTCGACCTTCAAGGTGACCAACGAGGGCGGGAAATGGGGCTTCACCCTTTCGAACCCCACCGGCATCGAGCAGGTCACGCTCGACCAGACCAACGCCAAGGACGCGCTGGTCGTCGCCACCGGCCAGACCGCGCTCGACGCGCCGAGTTCCACCCAGCTCTTCCGCTTCGACGATCCGGCAGGTGACAACACCCGCGTGGCGATGGGCACGATCCAGGCGCTCGATCGCCAGGCGACCGCGCAGAACGTCGCCGCCGGCAAGACGACGACGATCACCACCACCACGACCGACCTCGACGGCAAGGTGAAGACCGTCAAGACGTCGACCAGCAACGTCTATGCCAATACCGACGCCGCCGCGGTGGTCACCGACGCGCAGGGCAACAGCTATGTCGTCGGCACCACCAAGGGCGACCTTGGCGCCAATCTGTCGGACGGCGACAACAACCTGTTCCTCACCAAGGTGGACGGCGCGGGCAATGTCGTCTGGCAGCGCAGCCTCGGCGCCACCGGTTCGTCGACCGGCGCGGCGGTGAGCCTGGGCCCCGATGGCAGCATCGTCGTCGCGGGCACGGTCACCGGCAGCTTCGGCGGCGCCTCGACCGACGGCGACATGGTCGTCGCCAAATATGCCGCGAACGGCGACGAGAAATTCTCCACCGTGGTCCGCTCGGCGGGCACCGACGTCGCCAAGGCGGTGGCGGTCGGCGCCGACGGCTCGGTCTATGTCGGCGGCCGCATCGCCGCCGGCAATGACGGCTTCGTCGCGCGCATCGATGCCAGCGGCAAGATCGCCGAGCGCCGCACCATCACAGGGCCGGGCAGCGACAGCGTCAATGCGCTCGCGGTCGACGACGACGGCAATGTCCTGGCGCTCGTCTCGCACGACGGCACTGCGGAGCTCCGCAAGTTCCAGGGTTCGTCGCTGGCCACCGATATGGGCAGCCTCAGCCTCGGCACTGCCGATGCCCGCGTGATCGCGGTAGCCGATGACGGCACGATCGCCGTGGGCGGCGCGACCTCGACCGCGCTTTCGGGCAGCCAGGTCAACGGCATCAGCGGCAATCGCGACGGCTTCGTCACGCGGATCGATGCCGGCCTGTCGAGCGCCAGCACCACCTATCTCGGCTCCTCGGCCGACGATCAGGTCGACAGCATCGCCTTCATGAACGGCGAGCTCTATGCCGGCGGCCGCACCACCGGCGACCTGGCGGCAACCCGCCGCGGACCGACCGACGGCTTCGTCGCGCGCATCGACGCGTCGACCGGTGCGGTGCAGAACACCACCCAGTTCGGCCAGGCGCTGCTGCGCACCGAGCCGGTCCGCATCGCCGCCGACACGGGCGGCGCCAGCGCGGTCTCGGCGCTCGGCTATGGGCGCGGAACGATCAACGCGGTCGCCTCGAGCAAGGTAACGACGCAGACCGGGCTGAAGGCAGGCGACTATTTCTCGTTCAAGGCCGATGATGGCGCGGTCCGCAAGCTGACCATCCTTGCCGACGACACGCTCCAGTCGATCGCCACGCGCATGCAGGGCATGCTCGGCGCGTCCAAGGCAAGCGTCACCGCCACCGCGGTCGACGGCGTCCAGCAGCTGCGCATCACCATGAAGTCGGGGCATCAGTTGCAGCTTCTGGCAGGCACGGGCGACAGCGACGCGCTCGCCAAGCTTGGCATGGAGCCGCAGCGCATCGCGACCCAGGCGCCGGTATCGAGCAATGCGCCCAAGGTTCGTCCGGGCGGCAGCTTCGGCCTCGATCTGGGCGAGGGGCTCAGCCTGTCCACGGCGGACATGGCCAAGACCGCGCTCGGCAAGATCAAGGACGCGATCTCGATGTCGCAGACCGCCTATCGCGCGCTCTATTGGGACGACACCAAGGCGAAGATGATCGACGG
>Ga0209959_101001_pt1 | contig 12419 bp, 9 predicted proteins | sample ThiBiot_300_biof_2_FD_183943 | JGI IMG/M metagenome (GOLD analysis project Ga0209959, IMG submission 183943) | Wastewater bioreactor microbial communities from Cape Town, South Africa - Thiocy_expt_300_biof (SPAdes) | ecosystem: Engineered > Bioremediation > Thiocyanate > Unclassified | place...
CCACTGGAAGTTGGAGTTGAACTTGATGCCGTAGGGCGGATCGAGGTAGATGCACTGCACCTTGCCGCGCAGGCCTTCGCGCTCGGCCAGGCTGGCCATCACCTGCAATGAATCGCCGAGGATCATGCGGTTCTGCCAGTTGCCCTCGTAGTGGTAGAAGTCGGTCTTGTCGGCGCCTTCGGGGAGGCCGTTGAAGTCGGCGAAGAGGTTGATTTGTTCGTAATTGCCGGCGTCGGGCGAGCCCGGACCCTCACCCCCGGCCCCTCTCCCGGAGGGAGAGGGGAGACCAGCGCCGGCCCCTCGCCCGCGCGGGTGTTCTTTGGTTTCGCGCAGCAGGTCGTCGATCAGGACCTTGGGCTTGACCTTTTCCTGGATGTAGAGCGGCGGCGCGTTGACCACGAGGTCGGACCAGTCCTGCTGGTCCTTGCCGCGCCAGACCAGTTGCGGGTCGAGGTCGCGGTTGCGTTCGTCCTTCTCTTTTTTCATCCCGTGTGCGCCGCGCGGATAGCTGACCTTGACCGGCGCCTTGTCCTCGGCCTGCATCACCGACTGGTATTCCGCGGTGGGGATGTTGGTGCGCTTCGCCTCCTTGTGTTTCAGCGTGGCGATGATCTTGGGCTGTTTGGGCGTGCGGGGCATGTCAGCGCGTTCCTTCGGGCTCACCGCTCAAGATCTGGAACAGCGGCAGGTTGACGTAATAGTTGGAGCGACCGATTTTCTGCTTGTGCAGGAAGCCGCCCTCGACGAGTTGATCGAGATAACGGGTGGCCGTGAGCCGCGAGACTTTGAGGTCGCGGCGGATGAAGTCGATCTTGGTGTAAGGATGGCTCATCAGGTTGTTGATGAGGTCCTGGCTGTAGAAGCGGTATTGCGCGCGGATGCGCTGCTTCAGGTCCTGCATCAGTGTGCGCATGGCGTGGACGGTACGGATGCCATCGGCCGCGGTGCGTTCCACGGCGGTGAGCATGTACAGCACCCAGTCTTCCCAGCGATCGTCGTCGCGCACGGCCTGCAACAGGCGGTAATAGTCGGCCTTGGTGCGTACGATGTGGCGGCTGAGGTACAGCACCGGGATGTCCAGCAGGCCCTGCTGGACCAGATACAGCACGTTGACGATGCGCCCGGTGCGACCGTTGCCGTCGTAAAACGGGTGGATGGACTCGAAGCGATGGTGGATCAGCGCCATCCTGACCAGCGGATCGGCATCAAACCGGGCCGGATCGTTGATGAAGTGTTCCAGATCACCCAGCAGGGCCACGATGTCATCCGGGTTCTGTGGCGGCGTGTAGACGGTGTGGCCGGCGCCATCCTTGAGCGCGGTGCCAGGCAGTTTGCGCAGGCCGGCCTTGTTGCGTTCCAGCTCACCCTGGATGGCGATGATCTGGTTGGTGGTGAGCAGGCCGGTTTTGCGGACAGCTTCGAAGCCGACGGACAGCGCCTGGCGGTAGCGCAGCACTTCCTTGGCGGCGGGATTGTTGGGGGCATCGGGAAAGGCGGCGTCGCGGAACAGCTCGTCGTGGGTGGTGACGATGTTCTCGATGGCCGAACTGTCCTTGGCTTCCTGCAGCGCCAGGGTGCTGATGAGGATGTTGCGGTTGGGGATGGTGGCGACCACGCCCTTGAACTCGGCCAGTTGGCGGTTGGCACCGATGAGCTGCTTCAGGATCGCGGGCGTATCGAACCGCGCGGGATCGAGGTGTTCCAGTGGGCGCAGGGACGGCGTCATGCTCATGTTGGGCAAGTTCCCTTACCTAAGCCGATAAACATGTATAGATATTGGCATATTTCTATACATGTTGTGCAACATGTGTATAGCTTTTGGCGGCTCATGAACGCACTTCAGCCAGCATGCGGTCAAATCCGGTGCTTATGACCCTGGCGAAATCCTCCTGCATGGCCCATACGTCCGTGAACTCGGCGAAGGCCCAGCGGCCGTGGTCCTTGAGGTTGTTGACGCCGGGCACCCAGTAGGTCTTCATGGTGGAGGCCTTTTCCTTGGCGTCCTCGCCGCGGTAGCCCTTGATCTCGACGATCAGGTTGAGCGGATCGCCCTGGCCGTGGCCGTCGTCCACCCGCACGATGTAGTCGGGGATGTAGGCGCGGTTGTCGGAGCCGTGGCGGTAGGGCACTTCCAGACCAAGGTTGCGGTTCTTGACGTAGGTGATGACGCGCGGGTGGTCTTCGACCACGCGGCAGAATTCGCCTTCCCAGCCACTGTCGAGGATGGCCCAGTTGACGTGCGATCGATCGGCGCGCGTTTCCCAGCGCTCGGTGCGCGTGGTGGTGAAGTTGACGTGCGCGGTGGAACCTTCGGGGTTGTACGGGTCCAGCATGGCCAGCACCGGGCGTTCGTGCAGATGTGCCTGCGTGATCGCGGCGGTGATGCGGTTGCAGGCCATATCGGCGAGCTGCTGGTACATCAGAAGCTGCGGGTAGGTGCCGCCCTTGCATTCAAGGTAGTTGTCCAGCCATTCGCGCGTGATGCGTTTCAACTGGCCGAACAGGTTGAGCTGCGGCTGTTGGTCCTTGTCGCGCCATTTGGTTTCGAGCAGACGCTGGGTCAGGTGGAACAGCAAGGACGATTGCCGCACGTCGCCAAGATGTTTCAGGTTCAAGTCCACGCCCTGGCCGATGATGCCGGCGTTGTGGACCTTGGCGGGGCCGACGATGGCCGGCGTCAGTACAAGTCTGGAATCGTCATCGAATTTCGCGGCCAGGCGTGTTTCCGGCAGCGCCACGCGGTAACCGGCCACGCGCGGAAAGCGGATTTCCAGCGCGTCGCGCGCGGGCCGGATGGCCTTCACCTGCACGGTTTCGCGCGGCGGCTGCGGCTTGACATTGACCGCCTGCGCGGTGAAATCGAACGGCACGCCCAGCACGTCGGCGTATTCGACGGGGAACAGGCCTTCGGCGTCCTGTTCGTAGGACTGGCGGCGCAGCGCGCGGCCGATGACCTGTTCGCACAGGAGCTGGGTGCCGAATGCACGCACGCCCAGCACGTGGGTGACGGTGTTGGCATCCCAGCCTTCGGTGAGCATCGACACCGACACCACGCAGCGCACGGATTCGCCCAGCCGGTCGGTCTTGCCGACGGTGTTCATCACCTCGCGCAGCAGGTCTTCGTTGGTCAGGCTATCGGCGGCGTGGGCATCGTTGGTGCGCTCGATGACCTCGCGCTTGAACTGGTCGATCTGCGCCGCCGCCGCAGCCTGGAAATCCTTGTCCAGCGCATCGCCGGATTCCAGTTGCGTGCTGTCTATCAGCAGGGTGCGCGGACGCGCGATGCGGTTGCCGTGCTGGTCGAAGTTGCGGAACAGCGGCAGCTTGCCGAGGTAGGGCGGCGGCACGGTGCCATCGCTGTTGGGTTCGCGTTCGAAGCCGGATACGTAGTCGTACACCAGCTTCGACACTGCGGTGTTCTGGCACACGATGATGAAGCACGGAGGTACCCGGATTCCGGCCTGCTGCCAGTCGGCGAATACCTGTTCGTAGTGGCCGTAAAGGGCCTCGAGCGCGGTCTGCAGCATGACCGGCAATGCCATCGGATCGAGGTTGGTGGCCTTGCCGCGACCCTTCTTCGGCATGTCTTTGCGGATGTTGTCCCAAAGATTGCGATAGGTGGGCACCTCGTTGCCGGGAATGTTGTCGGAAACGGGTACACGCGGCAGCTTGACGATGCCGCATTCGATCGCATCCATCAGCGAGAAGTCGCTCATGGTCCACGGGAACAGGGTGCCTTCGGCGTAACCCGAGCCGCGCAGGAAGAACGGCGTGGCGGAGAGATCCATCACACGGCTGACACCGAGCTTGCGGTTGACGGTTTCCAGGCCCGAAATCCATACGCGCGCGGCTTCGTTTTCCTTCTGCGCTGCGTTTCTGGCTTCGGTGAGATCGGCGCCTTTCAACGGGTTGCCATGATCATCGGTGAAATCGGCATCGTCGGCGGGCCGTTCGCGATAGCAATGGTGCGCCTCGTCGTTGATGACGAGGATGTTCTTCATGCCCATGAGTTCCGGCATGACGCGCTGGATCATCTGGCCTTCGGTTTCCTGCGTCTGCAGCTCGGCGTCGCCGTGGCGGCCCTTGAGCAGAGCGCGTCCGCCGGCCGACACCTGCATGCGTTCGCGCAGCATGAAGGCGTGGTAGTTGGTGATGACGAGCTTGGCCTTCTCGATGTCGCCCAGCATGTCGGGCGGAATGAGTTCGCGCCCGCGGTAGTAGCTGTCCGGATCGTTGGGTTGCAGCACGCGCAGGCGATCGCGGATGGTGATGCCCGGCGTGACGACGAGAAAACCGCGGCTGTAGCGCCTGCTGGAAGGCCGGCGCAACGCATTGGTGGTTTGCCATGCGATCAGCATGGCCATCACGGTGGTCTTGCCGGCGCCGGTGGCGAGTTTCAGCGCCAGGCGCAGCAGCTCCGGGTTGGCGTCCCGGTTCGCGTTGGCCATGTGGTCCAGGATGGCCTTGCCGTCCTTGCCGATTTCCGGCGCGACTTCGGTCAGCCAGATCGCGGTTTCCGCGGCTTCGGTCTGGCAGAAGAACGGACGGATGCCGTCGCTGCGGTGTTGCAGCATTCGCCAATGCTTCAGCAGTCGCGCGGTTTCGGGCGTGACGCGCCATTGCGCTTCGGGAAGGAGGCGCCAGCGGTCCACCTGCTCGCGCACCTGCCGGATGATCGCGGCCTGCGCGTATTGCTGGTTTTCGGTCGAGAGCCCCGCGTCGTTGCCGAGCGACAGGTCGCCTTGCTGGCCCTGGCCCTGTTGGCGGCGGGGTTTCGGAATCGGGGTGACGAAGTCGGCAGGGCGCCGACTGTCGATGATCTGTTGGGTGGGCTGCCCATTGCCGTCGAGTTCCCAATGACGCTTTGGGTACTCGTACGGCGAATTCAGGATCGGATGTTCAAAAAATGGATTGCCCACTGTGGTTTTCCCCTAGGCACGTATGCCACCCTGCCAGGCATCCGCAGCAGGCTCCCTGTGGACCGTTACGCGTCCAGATGGCGCACATCAACGGCCCAACTGCTGCTCGTGTGCGCGCGCGTTCAAATGCGATTGTCCGCCGACATGATAGCGGCTAGGGGCCGAGTGCCGCATCCATGAAGACGCAAGGTGACTATCAGCAGGGGTGCCACGAAGTGGGGAACGAGCCGAGCGGAGCGATGGCGAGGTCCCGGCGCGGATACGTCGAGCCGTAGGCGAGACCCGCGCCGCAAGGGGGAGCCGCGCGACCGTGCGCGTCGATGAGCGAGTTCGGGGCGGCGACGGCGGCAAAGACGAAGTCTGCGCAGCGAGTGCAACGAGCGGAGGTGCAGCGGGAAGTCGGTCAGCCGACAGGCTGGCGCGGTCGAGCGGCTTCGCCGCGTCATGGCGCGCTTTCCAGCGCCATGCGACTGCGGAACCGGCTTCAACGTTGCACAAACAGAAGAGGTGCAAGCGTGGTCGCGAAGGGGTGACCAACCGGACCCGGGTGCGACTGTTCAGGTACGATGCCAGTCGCAACCTGGTCCGGGCGACGGCGACAAAAAAGGACGAAAAGAAACGGGGCCGACAACCGGCTCGATCACATACAACGTACAACGTTTAACGTTAAACGTTGTACGTTGTACGTGATTGACGAGATGAGCTTCCAGCCAAGTGTCGCTACATCGAGACGGTTGTCGATTGCTCATCTCCGTTTGCCTCGCCACTCAAAACACGCCCGGCGAGCGCGACCAGCGCGGTCAACGGCAAGGTAAGCAGGAAGGCGCCGAAATACCACTGCTGCAAGTATTCGTTGCGCTGCATGGGGGCCAGGAATGCCAACCGAGGCCTTTCGTGGTGAGTCGCTTGCAAGTGCCCGGGCCAAGTCCCCGAAACAGGTGCGCAGCTTCCTGCGGAGTCAGTGACACACAGCTGCAGCCCGGATTTCAGTTTCTGGTCGAGCACCAGCCGCTGGCCCCGTGCACCGGAGAAGCTCCCCGTCACCACCACGCTGCCAGTCGTGGTCTGCACCGTGGTCAGCGCCGGAGAAAAGAAGCCACCTTGTGCAGCAAACGACGAAACGAACTCACCGGTACCCGCGGTCGCCGTCACGACATCAGGCGTGTACGCGAGGCCGAGCGAAATCAGCCATGGCGGTCCCCACAGAACGGCCATCAGCGCAAGCCACGTATAGAACCGAGCCATTTGGACTCCCCTTGAGCAGATTGCTACAGGCCAGCGGCTGAGAACCCCGAAAAGGAATAATGGCTACATCGCTACATCGGGTTCGAAGTCGCCTGCCGCTGCGCGTAGCCGCAGCATACGCCTTGAGGTTCCCGCGGCGCCAGCCATTGCCGCACCGACACCATTCTTTACACCTCGAGCGAACTTCATCATGTCCGCAAGTCTGTTCAACAGGTTACAATCCCCGCAGGTCCCGAAAGACCCGCCGTAGCAGCCGACCACTGGTTCCGGCGCTCCTCTGATCCTCGTCCGTGTTCCGCGGATTGTGGGTTGACTCGTTCCGAGAGAGGAGAAAAATCATGCTCCAGACTGAAACTAGGACGCACACGCACAGCGTGACGCGTGAGTACGGCTGCGCCACCTGCGACCGTTGCGGTTTGCGGATGGACGAAGCCGAAGCGCCGCGTGGCGGCTACCACAACCTCACGCTGTTGCGCTTTCGCGCTGGCGCCGGCAGCCGCTTCGGCGAAGGCCGCCTGATCGAAGGCGATTTCTGCGATGCCTGCCTGTTCGAACTGCTGGCCCGTCATGTGCGGGTGGTGGACGACTCGGGCACGCCGGATTCCGCAGACTTCTTCCGTTTCGATGCACCGCGACGGCTGTACGCCGAACACCAGCTCGCCGATGCGATGGCGCACGGACTGTTGGCGACGATGAAGGACTGGGTGAAGCAAGCCTTCGACCCGGCCTTGCCGCGGCAACCGTTGTTGCCGGACAGCCGCGCAGCGGATTCCACCGACGAAAACAATTGAGGAGACACACCATGTACACGATCGAATCCAATCCACGCGACGTCAAGGTCGTCACCTGCGATCGCTGCGGCACCCGGATGCGCGAAGACCGGCCTTGGGACGGCTACAACAACCGCACGCAGATCCGTTTCCGGGCCGGATACGCCAGCCTGTTCGGCGACGGCAACAAGGTCGAAGGCGACCTGTGCGACCGCTGCCTCCACGAACTTCTGGGCAAGTACCTGCGGGTCGTTGAACCCTCGCCCGACGAGACGCGCGCCTGGGGCGAGGGCCACACCGGCAAGCCGCTCGAAAGCTTCTTTGATATGCAGGCCCGCCGCGTGTACGCGCCCTACCAGACGCCGTACGCGATGGTCGAGAACATCGCATTGACGCTGCGCGAGTGGATCGACACCTGCTTCGACCTGAAATGGAAGCGGTCGCCGGTGGTAGTCCCACCCACATGTGAGATGACAGCCCTGGAAATCGATCAAGGCCACCGAACAGTTTGATAACGAAGACGGCAATGGGCACGCGCGGGAAACTGCGCGTGCCCAGAGGCGAACTCGACCGTATTGCTGGACGTGAGGCTGACGTCGAATAGCCATTCCGACCTGCTCAACGGTCAAGCACGCGTTGTTTCCCGCTATATGAGCAAATCTATTTCTGGCCGCTTGAAAGTACCATCGCCCAGAAGCTCCGAGTAATACCAGATTGTGCCTCCCGGGGGGCGATCAACATGTTCCGGTTCGCGAGCCTGATAGCCGCGCTCAACCTCCGCGATCTTTTTCCGAATTGCACTGACGTGAGCTGGCGGCGCAACTATCAGCGTCGTGTCCGTCCGGCCCAACTTGGTCGACTGCGGGCCGTCGAACCAATTATGACAAACGCGATACAGCCTGTCGGCGAGCTTCGCCCACCCTCCCTGGGTGCCGCTCGGTCGGCTTATCGCACCCGTTTTTCGGCTCCACCTCGAGTTCCGCCAGTACTTCGCGCCGCGTGAAATCGTCAGTCAAACGAAGCACTCCGTCAGGAATCCTGCCGCGCCATGTTCCGGCGCTACGAATCTCATGCTCAGTCAACAGGTCCGACGATTCGGCCAAGGAAAACAGTACTCGCAATGCCAGCTGGTCGTGTTCGAACGTGGGGCCGGGGACCCAGCGCTCCTTGGTGTGGCTGAGCTCGTTCACCACCGCGGCGCGATCAGTACCGCTCCGACCTTTACGGCGGCGTTCTTTCTTGCGGCTGAGCTTGTTCACCGCCGGCTTTTCTTTCGGGTTGAACGTGCGGACGAGCGTGCGCTCGGACATCCAGACATGGCATCCGCCCGGAGTGCGGATCTTGCGGAGCATGCCTGCTTTCACCAGCCATTCCAGGGCGCGCCAAGTGGCCTGCTTGTTCTCGCCAAGCATGGCCATGGCGGTCTCGAAGGACACGATCCCGCCCGCGCGAACAATGGCCTCCCCGAGCTTTGTGATCCGAGTCTTTCCAATAGTCTCGCTCATTGCGCTCCCTCTTTTTCGGTCGTGAGGGCGATGCGACTCGCACGCGCGCGTTGAACCTGATCCGCCTTGCGGGGCCGTCCAGGCGAACGACGTGCGGCGGAGCGCGTGACGGAGGGCGAATCAGGGTGGCCGCGCAGCCACTCCAGGACTTCGTCACGGATCCAGAGCGGTTCCTTGGTGCCGCGGATTTTGTGAGCGGGAGGGACGCGTTCGGGGGCGCGGCAGCGGTCGGCCAAAATCGTCGAGCGGTCGCGGTGCAACAGTTGCGCGAGCCCATCGACGTCGAGGATAGGGCCGAACAGGGGCGCGGATACCGCCCAGCCAGCCGGGAACTTACCACTAGGGGTTTGCATCAGGCGTACTCCATCGTGCAGCCCCGGGCTGGCTGCATTGATGGAATCGCCGAAAGCGACTGGGGCGACCGCCCCTCAAAGCCCGGTGTTTGCCCCATTGCGGGGCGATTTAGATTCCGGGACAGAGTAACCGCAATCCGTCACACCCTACCGTGACGGATATCACAAGGGTGACAATGTGAAATTCTGCAAAGTCCGGTGTACAGGGGTTTGTCACCCTCTTGTCACCCCGAAGGGTGACAACACCCGAAATTGAATGAAATCAGCAGAAATCGAATGTTGTTCTAAATTACTGATTTGGCGGAGAGGGTGGGATTCGAACCCACGTTACGGCATAACCGTAAACCGGATTTCGAATCCGGCGCGTTCGACCACTCCGCCACCTCTCCGGGGTTCGTGGTCTTCGGGCCCGCCTGAGCGGGCCGACCATGATAAATGCGCGCCCCATGGGTGACAACCACGGTGTTCAGTCGACGCTGGTGCTTGAGCCGGAGTCCGCGATGCCTTAGCTTGCGCGGCAGATACTCGGAGGGAGTGCCATGCGCAAGCAGTCACGGGTGGCCGTACTGGTCGTGGGGATCGCGTTGTCGATGGGGGCTTGGGCGCAGGATGCCGGCAGGCCAGAACCTGCGGCCGACGTTTCATCCACGGACTACGCCGGGATGGCGGACCTGCAACAACAGATGTCGAGCGGCAAGCTGGATTCGCAGCAGCTTGTCCGCGATTTCATCCGGCGCATCGATACGCTGGATCAGGCCGGGCCGCGCGTGAACTCGGTGATCGAGATCAATCCCGACGCACTGTCGATTGCGAAGCAGCGCGACACGAACCGCAGCAAGGGCAAGCGTGGTTCGTTGTGGGGCATTCCTGTCCTGCTGAAAGCCAATATCGACACCGGCGACAAGATGCCGACGACGGCGGGTTCGCTGGCGTTGCTGGGTGCGCCGGCGCCACGCGATGCGACGGTGGCCGCGAAATTGCGCAAGGCCGGCGCGGTGATACTCGGCAAGACCAATCTCAGTGAATGGGCCAATTTTCGTTCGAGCCATTCATCCAGTGGGTGGAGCGGTCGCGGAGGCCTGACCCGCAATCCCTATGTGCTGGATCGCAGCGCCTGCGGGTCGAGTTCCGGTTCGGCCGCGGCGGTCGCGGCGGGATTCGTGACGGTTGCCATCGGCACCGAAACCAACGGTTCGGTCATTTGTCCCGCGGCTGCCAACGGCATCGTCGGGATCAAGCCGACCGTGGGCCTGGTCAGCCGCGCCGGCATCATCCCGATCAGTTCGACCCAGGACACCGCAGGCCCGATGGCGCGCGATGTGCGCGATGCGGCGATCGTGCTGTCCGCGATCGCGGGCAGCGACCCGCGCGATCCGGCGACGAAGGACGCCAACCGGCACGCCACGGATTACGCGAAGTTCCTCGATCCGGATGCGCTGAAAGGCAGGCGCATCGGAGTGGTGCGGGAATTGTCCGATGACGGTCCGGACGTGGCGAAGCTGCTGGACCAGGCCATTGCGGTGCTGCGTGCGCATGGCGCCGTCATCGTCGATCAGGTCAAGATTCCCCACCTCCACGATTACGGCAAGGCCGAGTCGACCGTGCTGCACTACGAGTTCAAGCACGGCGTCAACGCCTATCTCGCCACGCGCAAGGGCTTGCAGGTGCATTCGCTGGCCGATTTGATCGCGTTCGACGACGCACACGCGGCCGAGGAGATGCCGTGGTTCGGGCAGGAAACGTTCGCTGCAGCCGAGGCCAGCGGGCCGTTGACCGACAAGGTTTATCAGGACGCGTTGGCGAAGTTGCGGCAGACGGCCGGTCCCGAAGGCATCGATGCGGCCATGGATGCGCAGCATCTCGACGCGCTGCTGGCACCGGCGCAAGGACCGGCGTGGCGGATCGACCTGGTCAATGGCGATCCCGATTCGCCTTCGGCGTATGGTCCCGCTGCGGTGGCGGGTTATCCGTCGATCACGGTGCCGGCCGGTTTCGTGCACGGCTTGCCGGTCGGAATGCTGTTTTTCGGACGCAAGTGGAGCGAGCCGACCTTGATCGGGATTGCCTATGCCTACGAGCAGGCCACGCACGCGCGACGCAATCCCGAATTCCTGGCGACGCTGCCGGCGCCGCAGGGGATCGACCCCTGGACGCAGAAGTCGGGCGCATCGGCGCGGGTGTCTGCCGCGGGTGTGTCGAGCGGACGCAAGTAGCGCTGACGCGCGTCGATCAGCGTTCCGGAACCAGAACCACGAGTCCGCCCGCGCGGATGCGGAAGCCGCGACGTATCGCGCGTTGCACGAAGGCGATGGCGCGGCGCACGGCAACGCGTGGCGTCGCGCCTTTCGCCAGTTCCGCGGCGAGTGCGGCCGACAACGTGCAGCCGGTACCGTGGTAGTTGCCGGGCAGGCGTGGATGGCGCAGCTCCAGCATGCCGCGCGCGTCGAACCAGCGGTCGATCGCTTCGCGTCCGCGCCCGTGGCCGCCTTTCAGCAGCACGGCCCTGGCGCCCATTACGCGCAATGCCTTGCCGGCGTTTTCGGCGTCGCGAGCGTTGCGGATTTTCGTGCCGAGCAGTGCCTCGGCTTCGGGCAGGTTGGGGGTCAGCACGTCGGCAAGCGGAATCAGCTCGTCGACAAGCACGCGCACCGCTGCGGGTTCGAGCAGGTGCGCGCCGCTGGTTGCGATCATCACAGGATCGACCACCAGCCACTTGGGCTTGCGTCGCGCCAGTTCGTGCGCGACGCAACGCACGATGCGCGCGTCGCCCAGCATGCCGGTCTTGACCGCAGCGATCGGGAAATCATCGAACACCGCATCGATTTCCGCACGCAGGTGTTTGACGGGAACCGGATGCACCGCGGTGACGCCGCGGGTGTTCTGCGCGGTCAGCGCGGTAATTGCGCTGGTGCCGTGCAGGCCCAGCGCCGCAAAAGTTTTCAGGTCGGCCTGGATGCCGGCGCCGCCGCCGGAGTCGGAACCGGCGATGGTGAGGCAGCAGGTGGGACGTGTGGGTTGGACGTTGGGCTTTGCGGCGGCCATGGGGTTTTGTCGTCATCCCGGCGCAGGCCGGGATCCATGTTCTGAGTTTGGCGTGCGTGTGGGAGGCGCGAAACCGATTCCGGGTTCATCGCCAATGAAGCCGGCGATGCCCCGGAATGACGAAAAGTTTTTACGCTTCTCGAGTCCCGAGTCCCGAGTCCCGAGTCCCGAGTCCCGAGTCTTACAACGCCTCCGATGCGAAATCAGCCAACCGCGAGCGCTCGCCGCGGCGCAGGGTGATGTGTGCCGCATGCGGCCACTGCTTGAAGCGGTCCACCGCGTAGGTAAGCCCCGAAGTGGTTTCGGTGAGATACGGCGTGTCGATCTGTTCGACGTTGCCGAGGCACACGATCTTGGTGCCGGGGCCCGCGCGGGTGATCAGGGTCTTCATCTGCTTGGGCGTGAGGTTCTGCGCCTCGTCGATGATCAGGTAGCGCGACAGGAAGGTGCGCCCGCGCATGAAGTTCAGCGAACGGATCTTGATGCGCGAGGCCAGCAGGTCGTTGGTCGCCTGGCGTCCCCACGAACCGCCATCCTCCGGGTTGGCCAGCACCTCGAGGTTGTCGGTGAGCGCCCCCATCCACG
>Ga0209959_101006_pt1 | contig 12350 bp, 9 predicted proteins | sample ThiBiot_300_biof_2_FD_183943 | JGI IMG/M metagenome (GOLD analysis project Ga0209959, IMG submission 183943) | Wastewater bioreactor microbial communities from Cape Town, South Africa - Thiocy_expt_300_biof (SPAdes) | ecosystem: Engineered > Bioremediation > Thiocyanate > Unclassified | place...
TGCCCGCCGTGGGGCAGCAGGTGAGCCTGCTCACGCAGTTCATCGTGCGCGAGGACGCGCAGCTGCTCTACGGCTTCGCCACGCAGCAGGAGCGCCAGGCGTTCCGCGAGCTCATCAAGGTCAGCGGCGTGGGGCCGCGCACGGCGCTGTCCATCCTGTCGGGGCTGGGCGTGGCGGACCTGGCGCAGGCCGTGTCGCTGCAGGAGGCCGGCCGCCTGGTCAAGGTGCCGGGCATTGGCAAGAAGACGGCCGAGCGCCTGCTGCTGGAGCTCAAGGGCAAGCTGGGCGCCGACGTGGGCGGCAGGCCGCACGCGGCCAGCGCGGACCAGGCCGACATCCTCCAGGCGCTGCTGGCGCTCGGCTACAACGACAAGGAGGCCGCGGCGGCGCTCAAGGGCCTGCCGGCCGACGTGGGCGTGAGCGAGGGGATCAAGCTGGCGCTGAAGTCTCTGGCAAGGTAAGGCTTCGGTTACGCTCTCGCACGAAGGAGTGAACCATGCGCATTTCCGGAATCCGGTGGGCCGCGCTGCCCATGGCATTGGCCCTGGCCGCCTGCGGCGGCGGCAGCGGCAGTAGCGACAGCGGTGGCGGTGGCGGCAGCAGCAGCGGCACCCCGGAGGCGCCGGCGTGGAGCGAGCGCATCGAGCCCTACGACCCCGGCCAGGCGGGCAGTGCTGCCAAGGCCGCGGCGCAGCAATCCTCCGCGCTGGCCGACCCCGCGGACACGCGGGCCGTCACCCTCGGGCCGCTGCCTGAATCTCTGGTCAAGGCCGCCGCCGGCGCGCCCGCGGCGCCGGGCGTGCCGCGCCAGATCGGCCAGCCGCGCAGCGTGGCCGGCACGGCCGGCGTGGCGGCCACCGCCGCGCTGCTGCGCTGGCGCCCCGCCCCGGACGGCACGCAGGTGGCGGCCCTGCGCTTCGAGTCGCAGGGCGCGCGCGGCGTGCGCCTGGGCGTGCTGGTGCAGGCCCTGCCGCCGGGCGCCGTGCTGCGCTTCTACGGCGCGGCGCGGGACGAGGCCGTCGAGGTCGGCGCGCAGGAGCTGCAGGACGTGGCCGGGCGCAACGCCCGCGCCGGCGCCGCCGACGCGGTGGCGCGCACCTACTGGAGCCCCGATTTCGGCGGCCCGCAGACCACGCTGGAGGTGCAGATCCCCTCCGCCGCGCCGCCCGCCGCCGTGCGGCTGGCCGTGCCCGGGCTGTCGCACTTCACGGTCTCGCCCGCCGAGGCCGAAGGGGGCGTCGCCGCCAAGGCGCTGGGCGATGCCGGCAGCTGCGAGATCGACGTGAGCTGCGACGCCGCCTACCTGGAGCAGAGCCGCTCGGTGGCGCGCATGACCTACGTGGACGAGACGGGCGCCAGCTTCTACTGCACGGGCACGCTGCTGAACGACGCGGCCTCGTCCGGCACGCCGTATTTCCTGGGCGCCAACCACTGCATCTCCACCCAGGCGGTGGCCTCCACGCTCGTCACCGACTGGCTGTTTCGCGCGGCCAGCTGCGGCAGCGGCGTCAACTCCGGCGCCTGGCGGCTCACGGGCGGCGCCACGCTGCTGTACGCGTCGGCCGCCACCGACACCTCGTTCATGCGGCTCAACAGGCAGGCACCCGCGGGCATCGTCTATGCGGGTTCGTACTACGGCGGCGTGCCGGCCGGCACGGCGCTGGCCAGCGTGCACCATCCCGAGGGCGATCTGCAGAAGCTCAGCCTGGGCACGCTGCGGCGCTATGGCAACTGCAGCGGCGGCAGTTGCGGCGCCAGCGATTCCGGCAGCGGCGGCTTCCTGGTGCTGGACTGGCAGCAGGGCAGCACGGAGCGCGGCAGCAGCGGCGCGGCGGCGTTCATCACCATCGGCGAGCGGCGCTACGTGACCGGCCAGCTCTACGGCGGCACGGCCAGCTGCACGGCGCCCTCCGGCGTGGACTACTTCGGGCGCTTCGACCTGAGCTACCGGGCGGCCCTGTACAAGTGGCTGAACCCGGGAAGGTAGTTCACCCCACCAGCACCAGCCCCGGCGGCAGGCTGTCGCCCAGGCTGCGCCGCTGGTCCTCGGCGTCCATGTCCGTCACCTGCTCGACCATGGCGATCCAGCGCGCGGGGGCGTGCGCGGCGCGCATCCTGTTCAGCACCAGGGCGCGCAGGGCGTCGGGCAGGTCGCGCGCGCGGTCGCCCGTCATGCGCGCGATCTGCACGGCGGCGAACAGCGCGTGCTCGTTCTTGCGCCAGTCCTGCGCCAGCGCGGCGTCGAGGAACTCCTGCGCCGCCTCGGGCGGCATGACCTTGTGGGCGTTGGCGGCCAGCGGCACGCGCGCCGCCAGGCGGCCTATGGCCCACCAGGCCTGCGGGGGCTCGCCGGGGCGCTTCAGGCGCGCCAGCATCCACTGGCCCATCTCCTGGCGGTACTGCCAGGGCACGGCCTCCATGGCGGCGAACAGGCGCAGCATGTCGTCGTAGCTGCCCCAGGCGGCCTTGCCCTGGCCGCGCTGCACGGTCTTCTGCATGCAGCCGGCCACGGATTCGAGCAGCTGCATCTGCTGCTCTTCACCCAGGCCCGCGGCCACGCGGCGCCAGAAGACCCACCACTCGGTCCAGTTGGCGGCCTCGCCGGCGTGGCCCAGGCCCTGGGCGTGCAGCTGCCAGACCTGCCCGATGCGCCAGCCGTCGAGCTCAGCGCCCACGCCGGGGCGCAGGCACCAGCCCGCCAGGTTGAACCAGGCGCGCTCGTGCTCGGCCGTGCGCCGGCGGCGCCTGGCGCGCTCCAGCAGCGCGTCGAACAGCGCGCGCAGCAGGGGCAGGCCCCAGGATTCGCGCGCGCCCAGGGTCTTTTCCAGCGCGGCACGCAGCTGGCGCACCTCCTTGGGCGCCACCTGCTGCGCCTGGTTGCCGAAGATGCGCTCGATGAGGGCGATGGCCTGCGCCTGCTGCCTTCCCGCCCCTTCTTCTTCCTCCGGGTGCGGGCCCGCGGCCGCGCCGCGCACGGCGAAGGGCAGCAGCCACGACCGGGCCGCGTCCTGTGCGTCGATGCAGCGCAGCTCCAGCACGCCCACCTCGCTCATGCAGGCCTGCAGCTGCACCTCGGCCCTGGCCGTGGCGCGGCCCTCGGGCGCGGGCAGCACGGTGGACAGCGGCGGCAGCTCCACCCAGCCCTCGCCCTGCAGGGGGGCGATCTGCCCGGCCTGGGCCTGCCCCTGGCTGCGCGCCACCAGGGCGAAGCGCACGGGCTGGCCCAGCTGCAGCGCGAAGCGCCGGCCGGCCAGCGTCAGGCGCGTGCCCTCCTCGGTGCCGCGCGGCAGCAGGCAGACGCCCTGGGGCGCGGCCCCGGCCTTGCCCGGCAGCACCAGCCAGTAGCTGCGCGCCGCGCCGCCGCCTATGCGCGGGACTATGGTTTTGGGAGCTGCAGACGCTTGCCCAGAATGCCTTTGAGGCCGATTTGACTGGTATTGCGCCAGGCCATGGGCGGCGGCGCCGCGCGCCACGGCCCAGTCCGGGTGCGGGTTGTGCAGCACGCGCACGGGGCTGCCGCGCCATTGGCCGAGCAGCTGCGTGAGCCGCTCGGCCAGCGCATGCGCGTGGAACACGCCGCCGTTGAGCAGCACCGTGTCCGGCAGCTCGCCGTCCGCATGCCGGGACAGGAACTGCGCCAGATGGCGCGAGATGGCCGCGTCGGCCGGGTAGGGCAGGCCCAGGCCGCGCAGCGCGCCCTGGCGCCGGGCGGGCGCGTCGGTGAGCCGCGCGGGCGGCAGGAAGCCTTCCACCACGCATTGCAGCACCTGCGCGCGCGTGAGCGTGGCCGAGCGCGCCTGCGCCAGCAGCCTCGATCCGCCGCCCAGCAGCGTGACGGTGGCGGACTCGGGCGCCGCCGCGGCCAGCAGCTGCTCCTTGGCCAGGCGGCAGCGCTGCACCAGCTGGGCGAAGCGCGCGGCGGGCAGGCGTTCGCCCGCGCCGGCGCTGAACTGCGGCTCCAGCTGATGGGCCAGGGCCAGGTCCATGTTGTCGCCGCCCAGCATCAGGTGCTCGCCCACGGCCGTGCGCGTGAGCGTGGGCAGGCCGCCCGGGGAGGGCTCCACGCGGATCAGCGTCAGGTCGGTCGTGCCGCCGCCCACGTCCACCACCAGCACCAGGTGGCTTTCGGCCAGCCTGGCGGCCAGCGCGTCGCCCTGCAGCACCAGCCAGTCGTGGAACGCCGCCTTGGGTTCTTCGAGCAGCTGCACGGCGGGCAGGCCCGCGAGCCGCGCGGCCTCCAGCGTCAGCGTGCGTGCGCCTTCGTCGAACGATGCGGGCACGGTGAGCACCACGGCCTGCCGGTGCAGCGGCGCGCCGGGGTGGCCCGCATCCCACGCGGCCTTCACGTGCGCGAGGTACGAGGCGGACGCGGCGAGCGGCGAGACCTTCTCCACGCCCTCGGGCGCGCCCCAGGGCAGGATGGGCGCGGTGCGGTCCACGCCGGGGTGCGACAGCCAGCTCTTGGCGCTGGCTACCAGCCGCGCCGGCACGGCCGCGCCCAGCTCGCGCGCCCAGCGGCCGATGGCGGCGGGCGCTTCCTCCGTCGCGTCGAGCGGCGGCCAGGGCGCGCGCCAGGCATCGCCCAGCTCCTGCGGCGCGGCCTGGTAGCGCACCGAGGGCAGCAGCGGCTGCGCCTGCACCTCGGCGGCGGAGATGCGCTGGGGAATGGGCAGCAGCGCGATGTCGGCCGCGCTGCCATCGAGCGGCACGTGGGCCACCACGGTGTGGCTGGTGCCCAGGTCGATGCCGACCGCGTGGCGCGCGGGCCGGTCCGCGGGGCTGCCGGTCGCGGCGGTCATGCGGCCGGGGTGTCGGCCCGCACGTCGAACTCCACCTTCCAGCGCTCGCTGCCTCCGACCGGCACGGCGTTGAGCTCCAGCGTGCCGATGTCGGTCACGCGCGCGTGCAGGGTGACGGGGACGACCTCGCCCGGCGTGCGGCCCTCGGCGGGCAGGTGGGCCTCGATCTCCTGCAGCTCCACCAGCTCCTCGGGGCCCCAGAAGTCCAGCAGCGTGCCCACGGTGTCGCTGCGCCGCACGCTGGAGCCGAAGAAGCGCAGGCGCACGGGCTCGCCCACGACCAGGCCGAACTCCTGGGCGTCCAGCGCCACCTCCGTGCCTTCCTCCATGCCGAACGGCGCCAGGCACAGGGCCGAGATCGGCGGCTCCATGCCGGGGACGGCCGGCATGTTGGACTCCACGCCCACGTAGTAGCTCTGCGCCGTGCCGCCGCGTATGCGCACGCCGCGGCCCGCGGCCGCCACGTGGCCGTAGTAGGCGGCGCCGCGCGCCACGGCCAGGTCGAGGTTGGCGCCGGCCAGCAGGCGCGCGGGCGGCGCGCCCTCGGCGGCAAGCCAGCCGCCCACGACCTCCAGGATGCGCTGCTCGATCTGCGCGGCCTTGAGCACGCCGCCGTTGAACAGGATGGCCGTGGGATGCAGGAAGGACGCGCCTTGCGCCTGCGTGCCCTGCAGGCCCTCGATCTGCCCCGTGGCGCCGGCCTGGCGCGACAGGAAGGCCGCCAGGTGGCGCGTGACGGCCGCGTCCTGCGCGTAGGGCAGGCCCAGCTGCGTGAGCGCGGCGCGCGCGCGGGCCTGCGGCCTGTCGGACACGGCCACGCGCGGGAAGAAGCCCTCGACCAGCAGCTGCAGCACCTCGGCGCGCGTGACCTCGGTGCGTATGCTGCCGCCGATGAGCCTGCTGTCGCGGCTGGGCACGACGACGGGCACGGACTGCAGGCCCTCGTCCTGCAGCAGTTGCTCCTTGGCCGCGCGGCAGCCGTGCGCCAGCGCGCGGGTCTGCCAGGCGTCGAGCTGTTTGCCCTCCTGCGCCAGCTTGCGCGCCACGCCGTAGGCCAGGGCCAGGTCCATGTTGTCGCCGCCGAGCAGGATGTGCTCGCCCACGGCCACGCGCTGCAGCTCCAGGTTGCCGCCGCGCTCCAGCACGGCGATCAGCGACAGGTCGGTCGTGCCCCCGCCCACGTCCACGACGAGGATCACGTCGCCATGCGCCACCTGCTTGCGCCAGCCGCCGGCGCTCGCCTGTATCCAGCTGTAGAGCGCGGCCTGGGGCTCTTCGAGCAGCGTGAGCCTCTGGAAGCCGGCGGCCCTGCAGGCCTCGGCCGTCAGCTCGCGCGCGGCCGGGTCGAACGAGGCGGGGATGGTCACCGTGACGTCCTGCGCGTCGAACGGCGCCTCGGGGTGGGCATGATCCCAGGCGTGGCGCAAGTGCTGCAGGTACTGCGTGCTGGCCGCCAGGGGCGAGACGCGCTGCACCTCGGGCGGCGCGTCGGCGGGCAGCAGCGGCGCGCGCCGGTCCACGCCGGGGTGGCACAGCCAGCTCTTGGCGCTGCTGACCAGCCGTATCGGCGTGGCCGCGCCGCGCGTGCGCGCGAACTCGCCCACCGGGCCGTGCGGGCCGGCGCCCCAGGGCAGGGCCATGTCGGCGGCCGCCAGCTCGCTCTCGTGCGGCAGGTACAGGAACGAGGGCAGCAGCGGCCGCGCCTCCACGCTGGCCGGCGCCGTGAGCTGGGGAATGTCCAGCACGCCCTGCACCACGCGCTCGCCGTCGCTCGCGGCCCTGTCCACCCAGGACAGGGCGCAGTGCGTGGTGCCCAGATCGATTCCCAGGCTGAATCGGGCGCCAGGGCCCGTCCCGACTGCGCTGGCAGCTATCGTTTCGGTAGTCACAGCTCCACCTCGGCCTGGGCGATGATGGCGGCGGCCTTCTCGTCGGTGAGCTGCGGCAGGCGCACGGCGGCGGCGCGCCAGCCGCGGTGGGCCAGCGTGCCGGTGAACGGCGGCTGGCCGACCACGTTGCCGCTCACGCGCACGGCGGCGGCGTCGAAGCCGGGCGGCAGGGTGACGCGGCTGCCCTCGGCCTCGGGGCGCACGGGCTCCAGCGTCACGTGCTCGCGCAGCGCCTTGCGGCAGCCCTCGTGCACCACGCGCGCGGCGGCGCCGATCTCGGCGTCCTGGTAGCCGGCCACGTCCTCCTGCACGAAATCGACGAAGCGCGCCTCGCGCTGCAGCAGGCCCAGCAGCTGCAGCGCGGCGGTGGCGGTGGCGGTGGGCACTTCCACGCGCTTCTCGACCACCTTTTCCACGGGCACTTCCACGCGGACTTCGACGATCTTCTCGACGGGCACCTCCACGCGCACCTCGCGCGGCGGCGCGTCGGCGGCCAGCGGCTCGCCGCCGCGCAGGCGGGCCACGCGGGCGGCCAGGGGCGCATCGCCCACGAGGGCGAACGCCATGGCGATGCGGCTGAAGAAAGAGGGGGGTGTCTGTTCTGTCATGGGGCGATGCGGGGCCGCGTGAAGGCATTGCGGCGCGGCCCGGAAGGAAAGGGTGCCGATGTTACCGAATGGGCATAGCCCGCAGGGGCGGTTGGGGGACAATCGCCCACGCATGACGATCCACACCGACGATTTCTCCCCATCTCCCCCCGCCCCGGCGCGCGAGCGCATGGTGTCGGCCGCGCCGGCCTCGCCGCAGGAGGAGGCGCTGGAGCGCGCCCTGCGCCCCAGGCTGCTGCAGGAATACGTGGGCCAGGCCAAGGCGCGCGAGCAGCTGGAGATCTTCATCGGCGCGGCGCGAAAGCGCGGCGAGGCGCTGGACCACGTGCTGCTGTTCGGCCCGCCGGGCCTGGGCAAGACCACGCTGTCGCACATCATCGCCGCCGAACTCGGCGTGAACCTGCGCCAGACCAGCGGCCCGGTGCTCGAAAAGCCCAAGGACCTGGCGGCGCTGCTGACCAACCTGGAGAGGAACGACGTCCTCTTCATCGACGAGATCCACCGCCTCTCGCCCGTGGTCGAGGAAATCCTCTACCCGGCCCTGGAGGACTACCAGATCGACATCATGATCGGCGAAGGCCCCGCCGCGCGCAGCATCAAGCTCGACCTGCAGCCCTTCACCCTGGTGGGCGCCACCACGCGCGCGGGCATGCTCACCAACCCGCTGCGCGACCGCTTCGGCATCGTCGCGCGCCTGGAGTTCTACACCCCCGAGGAACTGGCGCTGATCGTCATGCGCTCGGCCGGCCTGCTGGGCGCGCCCATCGACCCCGAGGGCGGCGCGGAAATAGCGCGCCGTTCGCGCGGCACCCCGCGCATCGCCAACCGCCTGCTGCGCCGCGTGCGCGACTACGCCGACGTGAAGGGCGACGGACGCATCACGCAGGCCATAGCCCAGCGCGCGCTCGCCATGCTGGACGTGGACCCGCAGGGCTTCGACGTGATGGACAGGAAACTGCTGGAGGCCGTGATCCACCGCTTCGACGGCGGCCCCGTGGGGCTGGACAACATCGCCGCAAGCATCGGCGAGGAGAGCGGCACCATCGAGGACGTGATCGAGCCCTACCTGATCCAGCAGGGCTACCTGCAGCGCACCCCGCGCGGCCGCGTGGCCACGCTGGCCGCCTACCGGCACCTGGGCGTGGCGCCGCCGCGTGCGGCGGGGGGCTTGTTTGCTGAATGAGCCTGGCGGTGTGCTTGGCGCTGGCGTTGCAGTAGGTTTTTGGCGCGCTTTTTTTTATGTGGCAGCGGATTCACAGCGGGCAGCACGGCGCAATACAGGGGTGTTCTGAGCTGCCTATGCGGCAGCGAACATGCCTTTCAAATTGCCGCTTCACGCCGGATATTTCTGAGCTGCCTATGCGGCAGCGAACGGCTCGCAGCGGCTTGCCAGCGCCTGGGCGATTTTCTGAGCTGCCTATGCGGCAGCGAACGAGCTGTTCCAGTCGTTCAAGGGCGCCATTAATTTCTGAGCTGCCTATGCGGCAGCGAACAGTCCGGGCGGCGGTGTCGGCATCTCGGGCCATTTCTGAGCTGCCTATGCGGCAGCGAACACGGACCTGCTGCGCCGCGGCGCGGTGTTCGTTTTCTGAGCTGCCTATGCGGCAGCGAACGCCTGCCACCGTGCTGGAAAACGGCGCCTACTTTTCTGAGCTGCCTATGCGGCAGCGAACAACACCAAGGCCCTACGGGGCCTTTCCCCATTTTTCTGAGCTGCCTATGCGGCAGCGAACGCTTTTTTCTTCCCGCCCGCCTGAGCAATCACTTTCTGAGCTGCCTATGCGGCAGCGAACAACTCACTGCGGCGGAGTAGATGTCGCCGCCTTTTCTGAGCTGCCTATGCGGCAGCGAACGAAGGGCTTCGGGAAGTCCGGCCGCTTGGTTAGTTTCTGAGTTGCCTATGCGGCAGCGAACATCTACGCCGACCCGGACGGCCGCAGCATCACTTTCTGAGCTGCCTATGCGGCAGCGAACTGGTGCTGGGCGGCATCGTCTACGCGCTGGGCTTTCTGAGCTGCCTATGCGGCAGCGAACTAGGGGCATATCTGCTGATTCGCTTTCGAAACTTTCTGAGCTGCCTATGCGGCAGCGAACGCCGTGCTGGAGCCCGGCATGCAGCTCATCGTTTTCTGAGCTGCCTATGCGGCAGCGAACCCCGACGTCATCACCGAATCCATGGGCAAGGTTTTCTGAGCTGCCTATGCGGCAGCGAACCTTCACCGGCTTGGGTAGCGGCGGCTTCTGCTTTTCTGAGCTGCCTATGCGGCAGCGAACCCGTCCAAGCGCCCGATGGCGATGGCGCCAGATTTCTGAGCTGCCTATGCGGCAGCGAACACCATCGACAGCGAGAAGATGGCCGGCGCTATTTTCTGAGCTGCCTATGCGGCAGCGAACGTGCGCGGCGTGCCGCTCAGCACAAGCTCGAATTTCTGAGCTGCCTATGCGGCAGCGAACGCCTGACCGTCCATGCCCGGCGCGGCGTTGATTTTCTGAGCTGCCTATGCGGCAGCGAACATCGCAAACGACGTGCATCAGCAGGTCGTGCATTTCTGAGCTGCCTATGCGGCAGCGAACCTGCATGGTGTGGGTACTCCTTAGACGGTCATTTTCTGAGCTGCCTATGCGGCAGCGAACGGTTGGCAAAAGGCCTTCAGCGCCGCGAACAATTTCTGAGCTGCCTATGCGGCAGCGAACGGACCAGAAGGTGCTTCATGCCGTCTCTCCCATTTCTGAGCTGCCTATGCGGCAGCGAACGCTGAACGAAGGCCGCGGCCTGGCCCGGGATCTTTCTGAGCTGCCTATGCGGCAGCGAACAGCGTCCCCGGCGCCGGCTCGACGGGCGGAGGTTTTCTGAGCTGCCTATGCGGCAGCGAACACGGCCATGAAGTTCGGTATCGACGTTGTCCATTTCTGAGCTGCCTATGCGGCAGCGAACGCTTTGTCGTGTCCGTCTCGTCCCAGCTGGCATTTCTGAGCTGCCTATGCGGCAGCGAACCCCTGCTGGCGCAAGAAGAGGATGTTTCTGGATTTCTGAGCTGCCTATGCGGCAGCGAACGCACAGTGGTCCTTTCAGGGGTTGGTGGTGGTGTTTCTGAGCTGCCTATGCGGCAGCGAACACCGAGGTGGGGTTCGTTGCCCACAAGGTGACTTTCTGAGCTGCCTATGCGGCAGCGAACTTACGAATCCAAGCTTGGAATCCTCACCAAGTTTCTGAGCTGCCTATGCGGCAGCGAACAGTGAGCCGCCAAGACTTGCGGCCCGCAGACTTTTCTGAGCTGCCTATGCGGCAGCGAACACCGCGTGCCGGGTCAGTCGCCGCGATTACGGTTTCTGAGCTGCCTATGCGGCAGCGAACGCCTGCCGGCAGCGTGATCACGCCCCCCGTGTTTTCTGAGCTGCCTATGCGGCAGCGAACGGTGCCAGTCGCCCCAGTAGTACAGGGAGGCTTTTCTGAGCTGCCTATGCGGCAGCGAACTGCTGCGCATCGGGTTCTGCAGGCTGCGGGGATTTCTGAGCTGCCTATGCGGCAGCGAACCGCCCCTTCGAGTGGCTGGACGACAAGACGCTTTTCTGAGCTGCCTATGCGGCAGCGAACGTGTTTTGCGCCTCTCGCGATTCCTGGATGTGTTTCTGAGCTGCCTATGCGGCAGCGAACTTCGGCGGCATCGGCAGCAACCCTGGATCATCTTTCTGAGCTGCCTATGCGGCAGCGAACGCGATGGCGGCGGCGGGCAGCGATACCGCGAATTTCTGAGCTGCCTATGCGGCAGCGAACATCGAGGGGCGCGTGCAGGCGCAGGCCTCGGCTTTCTGAGCTGCCTATGCGGCAGCGAACCCGTCCATCGGCACGATCAAGGGCCGCATGGTTTTCTGAGCTGCCTATGCGGCAGCGAACGCTGGCGATGGCGTCCAGTTCGTACCAGTGGATTTCTGAGCTGCCTATGCGGCAGCGAACTCGGTGGACCGCGGCCTGGACTTCGTGGGCCATTTCTGAGCTGCCTATGCGGCAGCGAACGGCTGCGGCCGTGCTCGAAGTCCAGGCACCAGTTTCTGAGCTGCCTATGCGGCAGCGAACTGTCGGGCGCCGGCTCCCCCATCGGCTTCGGCTTTCTGAGCTGCCTATGCGGCAGCGAACGTGCTGCCCTCGTTGATTTCATTGAGCAGGTGTTTCTGAGCTGCCTATGCGGCAGCGAACCCAGGCTCGCTCACCGAAAGGTCAGCGGACATTTTCTGAGCTGCCTATGCGGCAGCGAACTGAACTCTAAAGTCTCTAACTCTCTGATTTTTAAGGAACTAATGCCACATAGGGACCAACACCCTAATTTCCGAAGTGCTGGTTAAGTGATTGATTTCCCTAGGCACTGCGATGGGAGCATGAAAAAGGGTCAAAACCAAGGAATTGTCGCTCCCAAGCTCAGTCCGTATGTATTGAAGCGGCCACCCACAATAGTGGGTTGTAGTGCTCCATGTTCCACAAACAGGCAAAACGGCTGGCTGGTGCTGATGCTGCGCAGTTGTGCATAAGGCAGGCTTGGCTCACGCTGCACGCTGTCGGGAATGATTGCCGAGGCCTGCTCGGCGGTTTCCCCCTTGCGCCGCATGCGTCGGCGGCGCAGGCGCTCGGCACTGGTCTTGAACTGACGACGTCTCACGATGCGGTGCTGCGCATCTGCGGGAACGAGGCGCGTGTCCGCGATCTGGACATGGTCGTGCATACCCTTAAGCCAAGCCTGGGTCATCAACTGGTCCAGTGCAGCCGGCGTGCCGTGCAGGCGCAGCACGGTGCCCAGCGTGCGCCGGGATGGCGGTGCATCCACATGCTTGGGAAAGCTCACGCCGATGTCGCCTGCGCCATGCCGCACCAGCGCGCGGTGCAGTTTGGAGACCAGGGCGCCCAGCAGATGGGCCTGGCTGAACTCGGGGTCGGGCAGCAGGGTGATGTCGATGTAGTGCGTGGTCATGGCGGTCAGCTCGCGTCGCCGAACACGCCGCCGCGGATCAGCACGGCCATCACGTAGTGCTGCTGCGCTACCGCAGGCATTTTGTCCTTGAGG
>Ga0209959_101009_pt1 | contig 12306 bp, 10 predicted proteins | sample ThiBiot_300_biof_2_FD_183943 | JGI IMG/M metagenome (GOLD analysis project Ga0209959, IMG submission 183943) | Wastewater bioreactor microbial communities from Cape Town, South Africa - Thiocy_expt_300_biof (SPAdes) | ecosystem: Engineered > Bioremediation > Thiocyanate > Unclassified | place...
CCGCCCGCCTGCGTGGTGCGTTCCTTGATCAGTTGGTGCCGCCGTTCCATTTCCTGCCGCAGCTCGCGCCGCAGCAGCGCCGCCTCGCAGCGCTGGCGCTCTTCCTCGTCCTGCGGTTCGAGCGGGGGCACCGGTACCGGCACGCCGTCGTCGCCCACCGCGACCATCGTGAAATAGCAGCTGTTGGCGTGGCGCACGGTCTTGCTGCGGATGTCCTCGGTCACCACCTTGATGCCGATCTCCATGGACGTGCGCCCGGTGTAGTTGACCGCGGCGTAGAAGGTGACCAGTTCGCCCACGTGGATGGGCTGGCGGAACACGACCTGGTCGACCGACAGCGTGACCACGTAGCGCCCCGCGTAGCGGCTGGCACAGGCATAGGCGACCTGGTCGAGATACTTGAGGATGGTGCCACCATGGACGTTGCCCGAGAAATTCGCCATGTCGGGCGTCATCAGGATCGTCATGGAAAGCTTGTGCTGGGAATCGTTCATGGCGAACCTTCTGCGCAAATGGGGGGGAGCAGCGCCATTGTAGCCAGCGCGGCGGCGTTAACATGGACGCCCGCCATCATCCGCTCCCGGGAGACGCCATCATGTCCAGCCCCACCATCGCCCTCCTGCATCCCGGCGCCATGGGCGCCGCCCTTGGCGCCTGCCTGGTCTCCACCGGACACCGCGTGCTCTGGAGTTCCGCCGGGCGCAGCGCCGCCACCGCCGAACGGGCGCGCAAGGCGGGCCTGGAGGATGCCGGCACCCTGGCCGACGCGCTGCGCGCCGCCGACATCGCCATCTCGGTCTGCCCGCCGGACAACGCGCTCGACCTGGCGCGCGAGGTTGCGCAACACGGGTACGGCGGCGTCTTCGTCGATGCCAACGCGGTCTCGCCGGCCACCCTCCGGCAGATCGAGGAAGCCGTGCGCGCCGGCGGCGCGCGCTTCGTCGACGGCGGCATCATCGGCCAGCCGCCGCGCGCGGCGGGCAGCACCCGCCTCTACCTGGCCGGCGGCGCCTCGGCACTGAAGATCTGCTATGCCGCCTGGAGCAAGGGCGCCACCGCCCTGCTGGCCGGCATACGCGCGCTGGCCCGCCACGAAGGCGTGGAGCCGGCGCTGCTGGCCGAATGGCAGCGCTCCAGCCCGCAGACGCCGGCGCGGTCGGAAGAAGTCGCGCAGAAGGCCGAAAAGGCCTGGCGCTGGGTGGGCGAGATGGAAGAGATCGCCTCCACCTTCCATGCCGCCGGGCTGCCCTCGGGCTTCCACCTCGCGGCGGCGGACATCTTCCGGCGGCTGGACGTCTACAAGGATGCGCCCCGGCCACCCGCCATGGACGAGGCGCTGGACCGGCTGCGGCGCTGACCCTCCGCCGTCACACCAGGCCGAATGACTTGGCCCGCAGCGCCGCCTCGGCGCGCGAGGCGATGTTGAGCTTCTCGTAGATGTGCTTGACGTGGTCGCCCACGGTATGGCGCGAGATACCCAGCGCGGTGGCGATCTCGCCCAGCCGCAGGCCGCGCGCCAGCAGCACCAGCACTTCGTTCTCCCTGCCCGACAGCGGGCTGATGACCGTGGCCGGCCGCAGGCGGAAATGATCCAGCAGCCGGCGCGCGATGGCGGGAGACAGCGGCGGCTGGCCCTGGGCGATGCCGGTCAGCATGGCCGCGAGCTGGGCCGGCGGGTGTTCCTTCAGCACGTAGCCTTGCGCGCCGGCCTGCAAGGCCGCGAACAGCTTGCTGTCCTCGCCCGTGATGCTGGACACCACCACGGTGCAACGCGGATGCCGCAGCGTCAGGGTGGCGATCAGCTCGGTACCGTCGCCGTCGGGCAACCCCAGGTCCACCAGGGCCAGGTCCGGCACCCGCTCGGCGATGGCCGCGCCCGCCTGCGCCAGGTCCTGGCCGCAGCGCACGCGCGCGTCCGGGAAGGCCAGCGCCACGGCCTCGTTCAGCATGGCCGCCGCTTCCGGCAGATCCTCGACGATCAGGATGTCGTTCATGCCCGCACCTCCACCGGCGCCGCCGGCTCCACGGACGCCCCGGCCGCGGAGCCGGGCCCCAGCGGCAGGCAGATCCTCAGGATGCAGCCATCCTCGCCGCGTTCGAGCCCGACGACGCCCTGGTACTCGGCCAGGCGGCGCCGCATGCCCGCCAGGCCCAGGCCTATGCTGGCCGGCCCCGCGACGGGGGCGCTGCGGCCGGCGCCGCGCATGCCGTCGTCCACCATGACGATGTCCAGCCGCCCATTGCCCGCCCGCACCTCCACCTCGATGCGGGTCGGGCCCCCATGTTTGAGCGCGTTCGACAGCCCCTCGCGCAGGGCGCGTTCCAGGGTCGCCTTCATCCGGGCCGGCAGGGCCGACTGCATGTCGGGCAGCGGCATGGCCGGCACGAACTCGTTCCAGACGAAATCCACGCCCGCCGCGTCGCAGCGGGTCGCCATCTCGGCGCGCCAGTCGGCCAGGGCATCGGCCAGCGGCAGGCTGTGGCCCTCCAGGGCCGACAACGTGGTGCGCAGGTCGCTCATCGCCGCGCGGGCGACGTCGGCCGCCACGCCGTCGCCCGCTCGCGATGCCTGGTGGATCAGCATCAGCAGCCGCGCGCCGATGTCGTCGTGCATGTCCTGCGCGATGCGATGGCGTTCTTCGCGCACGCCCCGCTCATAGGAATCGCGCCCCTCGCCCGCCTTCTGCACCAGGCTGGACAGCGATGCCGCCAGCTCGGCGTCGTGCGGCGCGAACAGCCTGCGGCCGCGATCGGCCAGGCGCAGCACCCGCGCCTCCAGGCCGCCGCAGGACGGCACCCACAGCGCCTGCCCCGACTCCAGCAAGGTGGCGGAACGGGGATCCTCGGCCTCGACATGCGCCAGGCGGCGGATGTCCAGCGGGTCGAACAACTGTCCGAGCAGCGCGTCCCACCGGCGCTCCTGTTCCCCGCGCGAAGGCGAGAACGCGATGCGGATCAGATCGGGAAAGGTGGAGTCGACCCGCGCTCCCCGGGCACCGGTCAGCCGGCGCCACAGCCACTGGCGGAACGGGAAGTACAGCCAGCCGCACAGCAGCAGCGACACGCCCATCGAGAACGCCGGATTCCAGCGCAGCCAGACGATCAGCGCCGCATCCATCAGCACCACCGCCAGCGCCCCGGCCAGCCACAGCAGGATCCGGTAGGCCCAGCGGTCCAGGTCGAACAGCCGGTACCGGCGCAGGCCGAACGCGAGCCCGACGTAGATGATCAGGAAGTAGCCGAAGGCGTAGCCCTGGGAGATGGGCGGAAAGAAGCCCAGCACCTTGGACCCGGTCGTGGAAAAAACGAACAGCCCGCTGCCCACCAGCATGGACAGGGCCAGCCAGCGCAGCGCGGCCCGGTCCAGCGGACGGCCGCGGCTCATTCTCCATTGCACGCCGGCCAGCGCGATCGCGCCCAGCATCTCGGACATGATGCCCATGCGGGTCCAGTTCTGGCTGGGCAGCCACTGCATCGTGTCGGCCAGCCACCAGGTCCCGTACACCACGGGCAGCACCCATAGCGCGCCCACCGGCACCAGCCGCCTTGGATAGCAGAGGAACACCGCCAGCAGCGCGCATCCGAACATGAAGGCGCCGGCGTGGTTGGCGGCGGACAGCGCGTGGAACACCCCTCCGCCCAGCGCCAGCTCGCGGCTGCTGTAGACCGCCGCCGGCACCGCGAACGCGGGGAAGGCCAGGCCCGTCAGCGCGAACATGCTCGCGCCCAGGTCCGTCGGCCGCAGGGCCCAGACCCAGCATGCGATCAGGCAACCGGCGAAGCTGACGGCGAGCTGGAACCAGAACGGCGCCGGCAGCGATCCCAGCGGCCGGGCTCCGGGCGTCCAGACCTCGGCCGCGCGCGAGCCGTCGGCCCGCGTCCACTCGGCCTGCACGTGCCCATCCAGCATTGCGCGGAATTTTCCCTGCCTGTCGAAGAACCGGTTCATGCGCGCGTACTCGTCGAAGAAATCGGGCTCTTCGATCAGGTCGTCCGATTCCACGTCCAGGCCGGCGCCCCTGCCCGGAGGCGAAAGCGTCAGGCGCGACGCGCCGTCCTCCAGGCCATGGGCGGGGCCGCCGGGCAGCCCGCGCGCGAGCACGTTGCCGGCTTCGTCCACGGTGAATGCGACGCCCAGCCAGGGCGTCTGCAACGCCCCCCAGGTGGCCGCCGCGGCGGCGGCCGCGCACAGTGCCAGCACCGCCAGCAGGATGCGGGCAGGCACGGCCAGGAACGAATTGATGGGCATGTCGGGATTCCAGCGGCAATCGGGACGCGAACGGGGGTGGCACGCTGATGATGAAGAAAGACCCCGGCCAGTACAAGCCATTCGTCGCCTTCCGGCAACCCCGTGTTCGCGGGATTGCCCGCGATGCCCCGCACGGGAAGAATCGCCGGACACCACCCGGCCGGCCGCGAAAGCGACGGGTCCCAACCACGCCACGAGGGTATTCCATGATGAAGCTACCGTTCTTCCTGCCACGCGCCGCGCGCCTTGCCGCGTGCGCCGGTCTCGCACTTGCCCTGGGCGCCTGCGGCGGCGACGGCGGCGCCTCCTCGGGCGGCGCGAGCCCCCCCGCACCGAAGACGGACACGCTGTCGGGCACCGCGGCCACCGGCGCCGCCGTGGCCAACGCCACCGTCACCGTCGTGAACGCGGCGGGCACCGCCGCCACCGGCAAGAGCGGCGCCGACGGCCGCTACAGCGTCACCATCGAATCGGCGCCGCCCTACCTGCTCAAGGTCTCGACCGGATCGGGAACGGTGCTGTACTCGTTCGCGGCCGCCGCGGGCACCACCAACATCACGCCGCTGACCACGCTGGCGCTGCATGACGCCGGCGGCAAGAAGCCACTAGCCGCGCTGTTCGAAGGGTGGAAGACCGCTCGCCTCGCAGGCGACGCTGTGACAGCCGCCGCCAAGCGTGTGAACGCCAACTTCGCCGCGCTTTATACAGCCAGGGGCGTGGATCCCAAGACCTTCGATTTCTTTACCCGCGGCTTCGCCGCCGACGGCAAGGGCTTCGACGCGGTCCTGGATGGCGTGTCGATATCGCTCAGTTGCTCCACCACGTCCTGCTCGGAAACGATCAAGGTCGGCGAAAGCGTCTATACCTACGACTTCTCGATCAGTGTGGCCGGTATCTCGTTCAGTGGCGGCGGCACCAGCAGCACCATCCCGGCCGGCTCGAAGTGGGAGCTGACCGTGCGGGGCTCGGCCAACGGCGTGCCTTTCGAGCAGACCATCGGCAACATCGAGTTCGGCGCGGTGCCGGCCTCCGCCGACGGCGCCCAGCAGGTGGTGCAGCAGTACGGCGGCATCTCGGGCGGCGTGTCCGGCCCCGGCGTCAGCCTGAGCTACAGCTACAGCGACCTGTCGACCAGCTACGAGGGCTGCGGCGGCTGCGGCGTCGGCAGCACCATCGTGCTCAAGAGCAAGGGCTCGGTGTCGGTCTCGGGCACCGCCAGCGGCATCACCATCCCGCCCACCACGACCCGGTTCGACTACACCTATACCTACAAACGCACCAGTTGATCCCGGTCCCGGCGCGCGCCGGGCAGGCCCAGCCCCAGGTGATCCCTGAAGGTCGGGCCCTCGTAGTCCAGGCGGAACAGGCCGCGCCGCTGCAGCACCGGCACGACCAGTTCCGCGAACGCCTCGACGGCCCCGGGCACGTAGGCCGGAAAGATGTTGAAGCCATCCGCCGCCCGCTGGTCGAACCAGGCCTGGATGAAGTCGGCGACCTCCTCCGGGTTGCCCACCACGATGGCGCCCATGGCCCCCGCCGTGTCGATCAGGTCGCGGTAGGAAATACGCGCAGGCCCCGCCAGCGACCGGCGGGTGCGGCGGGCGGTCTCGTCGATCAGCCTGCGCCCCGCCTCGGACGCTTGCTCGGCCAACGCGGGCGCCACGGCGTCGCCGGGGTCGTTGCCGCGCACGTCCACGCCCAGGGTCTCGGACAAGGCACTCAGGTTGCGCCGGCGGCCGCGCCCCAATCCTCCCTTGCGGACTTCGCCCGCCGTCTCTTCCGGGTCCAGCGGCAGGAAGGCGTTCAACCGGTCGTAGATCGCCACGGCCTCCTCGGTCGTGGGCGCGACGATGGGCGTGAGGCCCGGCAGGATGGCGATCTCGTGCTCGCCGCGTCCGTAGCGGGCGGCGCGCTGCTTGATGTCGGCGTAGTAGGCCTGGGCCGACGGAATGTCGGGCTGGCCGGCGAAGATGACGTCGGCCTCGCGCGCGCCCAGTTCGCGCGACCGCTCCGACGTGCCCGCGTGCAGGATGACCGCATGGCGCTGCGGCAGGCGCGGCACGTCCAGCGGACCGGCGATGCGGAAATGCCGTCCATCGTGATCCAGCGGGACCCCGCCGGGCGCCTCGGCCGACGGCGCGCCGTCCCACAATGCCTTCACCACGTCGACGAATTCGTCGGCCCAGTCGTAGCGCCTGCCCGTTTCCCAGTGCTCGGTGCGGCTGAAGTTGGCGGCGGCGATGTCGTCGGCGCCGGTCACGATGTTCCAGGACGCCCGGCCCGCGCTGACGTGATCCAGCGAACCCATCAGGCGCGCCACCGAATAGGGATCGTAGTAGGTGGGATTGGCGGTGACCACGATGCCGATCCGCGACGTAGCGGCGGCCAGGCTGGCGGCCGTCGTGAACGGCTCCAGCCGCGACATCTGCGCGGGGTTGGTGCGTTGCAGCCGCGGATCCGTGGCGAGCCGGTCGCCCAGGAACAGGAAGTCGAACCGGGCCCGCTCCGCGACTTGCGTCACGTGCTGCAGGAACTCGATGTCGAACGCCGCATCCTCCCGGGCATCCGGCAGGCGCCAGCCGGCGGCGTGGGTGCCGGTGGCCCAGAACATCAGGCCCAGGTGCAGGCGGCGGGTTGATTGGCTCATGGCGGTCATCCGTTGACGGGTTGCGGGAGGGAGGCGTGGCGATTGGCGGGACGAGCCAGGCCCAGCCGCCCGCGCAGCGTGGCCGCGGCGCCTGCGGCCGCAGGCTCGATCGCGCCGCGCCGGACGAGCGCCGGCACCACCTGTTCCGCGAAGCGCGGCCACTGGCCGGGCTCGGGCGCGGGCAGCACCGCGAAGCCATCGATCCCCCCCTGCTCCGCCCAGGACTGCAGGGCGGCGGCGATCTCCTCCGGCGTACCGACCACGGTGACGGCATCGGGACGAGCGGACGCGCGGACGCGCAGCCGCTCCGCATCGTCGGGCGTATCGGCCACCCAGGGCACGATGGGCGCGAGCACCCGCGGCGGGTTCGCGGCCCGCCCCTCGCGCACGGCCAGCGAGCGCAGCGCCTCGGCCGCCTCGCGCACGCCGACCTCGTCCCCGGCGGCCACCACCACGACATCGGCCTCAGCCGCCGCCCACGGGCGCGACGCGGCCGAGCGTTCGACATGGACCAGCGGCAACTGGCCCTGCGGCGGCCGCGCGACGTTCAGCGGCCCCTGGACCTGGAAATGCTCGCCCCGGTGCGCGACGGCATGAACCTTGTCGCCGTCCACGAACCGGCCGCTGGCCTTGTCGCGCAGGAAGGCATCGTCTTCCCAACTGTCCCACAGCGCGCGCACCACGTGCAGGAACTCCCGGGCGTGCCGCTCGGGATCCGCCGGCGCGGCCCGATCGCGCACGCCGAAATTGACCGCCGCCGCGCGCGCCGGGTCGTGTACCAGGTTGAGCGCGGCGCGTCCATGGGTGATGTGGTCCAGCGACGCGGTCAGGCGGGCCAGGTTGAACGGCTCGTAGTAGGCGGCGTCGGCCGTCACGGCCAGGCCCAGATGGCGCGTGCGCGTCGCGACGAAAGAGGCAGCGGTGAACGGATCGATGCGCACGCGCGGCGCGGCGCCTTCGACCCGGGGCTCGTCGTCGAGCACCAGCAGGTCGAAGCCGGCGCGCTCGACTTCGCGCGCGAGGCTGGTCAACAGCGAACCGGCGAATGCCGTCTCGGTCGAGGGCTCGGTGCCGCGATGCAGGTAGGCCAGCAGCAGGCCGCCGGCGCGCGGAAAGGATGCGGATGTGGAGGACATGAGGGAACCGAAGGTGAAAGATCAGCGCGCCGCGGACAGCGCGCGCAGGGGAGTCCGGGCCGGCGAGGCGCCCGCGTCCATCGCATGCAGGGCGTCGTAGATCGACGCCTCCAGCTTCAGCAGCGCCAGGTCGCCGCGTCGGCGCGGGCGCGGGACGGCCACGTGGAAAGTGTCGTGGATGCGTCCCGGCCGGGGCGACAGCAGCACGATGCGGTCGGCCAGGAACACGGCCTCGCCCACGTCGTGCGTAACGAACACCACCGTGCGCCGATGCGCCTGCCAAATGCGCACCAGGTCTTCCTGCAACCGGATGCGCGTGATGTGGTCCACCGCGCCGAAGGGCTCGTCCATCAGCAGCACGCTGGGCTCGTTGGCCAGCGCGCGGGCGATACCGGCCCGCTGGCGCATGCCGCCCGACAACTGGTGCGGATACTTGTCGCCGAAGCCGGCCAGGCCCACCAGCTCCAGGTAGGCATCGGCAGTCTGGCGCCGCAGCGCCTTGTCGCGGCCCCGGATCTCCAGGCCCAGCTGGACGTTGCGCGCCACGGTCCGCCACGGCATCAGCGAGGCGTCCTGGAACACCACGCCCACCGAGGGAAACGGCCCGGTGATGGGCCGGCCGTCGAACAGGGCCTGCCCGGTGGTGGGGCGCTGCAGGCCGGCCAGGATCTCCAGCAAGGTGCTCTTGCCGCAGCCGCTGGGGCCCAGCAGCACCACGAACTCTCCCTCGTCTATCTCGAGGTCGATATCGGCCAGGGCATGCACGGGCCGGGTGCCGCCGTAGACCTGGTTGAGCTTGCGGATCGAGAAGATGGACACCGGGCGACTCCTTGCGATCAGCCTTTCAGGGCCGCCGATTTATCGGGATACTGGAACGGCTTGACGTATTCCCGGGGAACGAAGCGCAGGTCGATGTACTTCTTCGCGTCGTACGGCGCCTTCTGGTTCTGCTGCTCGATCTCGATGCGCTGCGTGTCCTGGATCGCGACCGGATCGACGTCGGGGTTGTTGTCCCAGACGTCGTCCTCCTGCCGAAGCGCCAGCTCGACGGCGCGCGGATTGAGCTTGAGCCGCGCTTGCAGCCACGGCAGGTACTCCGGGTAGTGCGCCTTGGCGTAGGTGTAGGACTTGAAATAAGCCCGCAGTCCGCGGCGCAGCAGATCGGGGTCGTTGGCGATCAACCGGTCGCCGGCGATCAGCACGCCGGTGTGATAGGTGGGCAGATAGTCCCAGCCCCGGGCCAGCGTGCGGCTGGTCTTCTCCAGCTCGCCCAGCGCGGCGAAAGGCTGGTGGATGATGGTCGCATCGACCTGGCCGGAGATCAGCGTGCCGTAGGCCTGCTGGGTCGAGCCGTTGCCGAACAACGTCACGTCGCGGCGCGGATCGAGTCCGTTGCGGACCAGTATCGTGCGCAGCACCGTATCCAGGTTCGAGCCCGCGTGGGCGTTGCCCACGGTCTTGCCTTTCAGGCCGGCAATGTCCTGGATGCCCGGACGCGCGATCAGGAAGTACGGCCCCTTGCTGCGAAAGCCCGACGACACGATCTTGATCGGTGCCCCCAGGGCGGCGGCGCGCAGGTAGACGCTGGTCGGCCCGAACGCGAACGACAGCTCGCCGGTCGCGACGCCGGTCACGGCATCCTGCACATCCACGAACTCCACGTCCAGGCCTTCTTCGCGAAAGAAACCCTTCTCGACGCCGAAGGCGATGGGCTGCTGGGTATAGCTGTTGGTGGCGACGAGCTTGAGCTTCTTCACCGCGGCGCCCTGCGCGGACGACAGGCCGGGAACGGAGGCGGAAAGGGCCGCCAGGGCGGCAAGGCGCGACAGCGTGTCGCGTCGGTTCTTGTTCATGATGGAATCCACAGGAAAGCGAAACGGGGAAATGGCGGCGCCGCGGTCACGCATGCTTCCACCGGAGCAGCACACGCCTCTCCAGTTGCTCGACCGCGAAGATGATGAGCAGCGCGAACACGGTGATGGTGGCGACCAGCGCGAAGACGGCGGCGGTGTCGTAGACGCCGGTGGCCCGGTTCAACAGGTTGCCGATGCCGGCCTTGGACGCCACGATCTCGGCCAGCAACGCGGCTACCACGCACATCACCGCCTCGACGCGCACCGCCGCCATGATCGAGGGAATGGCCGACGGCAGGACCACCTTGAAGATGCGCTGCGCGGGCGTCGCGCCCAGCACCCGGGCCACCTTCAGATGGTTCTCCTGCACCTGCCGGATACCCGCGATCGTGTTGAACACGAAGATGAAATAGCCGAACAGGAAAACGATGAAGACCTTGTGCGCATAGCCTATGCCCAGGTACAGCGTAAGCAGCGGAATGATCGCGACCTTGGGGACGGCCATCAGCGCGACCAGGAACGGATTCAGGAAACGGTGGACCGCCGGCAGCAGCCCCATCACCACCCCGGTCGAGACGCCGGCCACGAACGCAATGGCCACGCCCAGCAGCGCCTCTGACAAGGTCACCAGGAGGTGGCGCAGCAAGCCGTCCTGCGTCACCAGGCGGGGAAAGGCCTCCATGACCTGCGTGGGCGATGCCAGGTAGATGGGCTTGACCGCGCCGCTATCCACCAGGAACTGGATGGAGAACAGGATGGCGGCCAGCAACAGGACCTGTCCGGCAGCGATCAGCAGCGCGGCGGGCACGCGTTTGCGCGGCCGGGGGTCGCGGGCCGCCAGGGGCAGCGCGGGTACGGCATGCAGATGCGATGGAATGCTGGACATGGCGGCACGGCGGGAAGACATCGGAGGACCACTCTATGCCGCCGCCGGCCGGCGCCGAAGGAATTTGTCCGCATATGCAATGCCGTAAATCGCATTTCCCCGCGCCACCCCTCGATTGCTAGATTGCCCGCTTCGGCACTCGTCGCCTTCGGGACCATTCATGCGCTACATCGATCTGGGAACCACCGGCCTGCGCGTATCGCGGCTGGCATTCGGCGCCTCCAGCTACGGCTCCAGGGACTGGATGCCCTGGGCCCTGTCCGAGGACGACGCCCAGCCTCACTACCGCGCGGCGTTCGAACATGGCTTCAACCTGTTCGACACCGCCGAATCCTATTCCAGCGGCCTGAGCGAGGAAATCCTGGGCCGCGCCATCAAACGCTACGGCACGGGCCGCGACAAGGTCGTCATCGCCACCAAGGTAGGTCTGGCCAAGAGCGAAGGCGTCAGCCACGGCCTGTCGCGCAAGCGCATCCGCCATGCCATCGACGACAGCCTGCGGCGCCTGGGCACCGACTACGTCGACCTCTACCAGATCCACCGGCTCGATCCCCACACGCCGCTGGAGGAAGTGATGCGGGCGCTGGACGATGCGGTGCGCGCCGGCAAGGTGCTCCACATCGGCGCGAGCAGCATGCACGCCTGGCAGTTCGCGACCTTGCAGCAACTGGCCGGACGCGACGGGTTGACGCGGTTCTCGACCATGCAGAACAAATACAACCTGCTGTATCGGGAGGAAGAGCGCGAAACTCTGCCGCTGTGCCTGCACCAGGGCGTGGCCGTGCTGCCCTACAGTCCCCTGGCGCGCGGGCTGCTGGCGGGCAGCCGCAGACAGGACACCGATCGCTCGCGCGTCGTCCGCGACTTCGTCCGCCCGGAGGACGAGAGCATCGTGGACCGCGTGATCCAGGTCGCCGCCGAGCGCGGCGCCCGGCCGGCACAGATCGCGCTGGCCTGGCTGCTGCACAATCCGGCGGTCACCTCGCCCATCGTCGGCGCCACGCGCGCCGCCCACCTGGACGATGCCGTGGCCGCGCTGGACATCGTGCTCAGCGCCGAGGAGCTGGAACGGCTGGAAGCGCCGTACGTGCCGCAGCAGGTCCAGCTCGACCGCAACGTCGCGCCCGCTCCCGGCCAGACCGCGTCGCCCGACCTGCTGCCGCTGTTCCGCCGGAGATCGGGAATCATGCCGGCATAGACACGGACGCCGCCGGGCCGGCGATGGCCCGCGGCCTTACCGGGGTCTGGCGAGTTCGAGCCCGAGCAGGCGCGCCGCGTTGGCGCCCAGGATGGCCTGGCGATCCGAAGCCGTGAGTTCCGGCACCGCTTCGATCAGCGCGCGCGGATCCGTTTCGCCCATGTCATAGGGATAATCGGTGCCGAGCACGACCTGCGAAATGCCCACCGTGCGGATCAGATGGCGCAGCACCTCCGGCGCATGGACCACGGTGTCGTAGTAGAACCTGCGCAGATAGGCGAGCGGCGGGTGCCGGCTCTTGCGCGCCTCGGGCCGCACCTTGTACGCATGCTCCAGG
>Ga0209959_101014_pt1 | contig 12174 bp, 9 predicted proteins | sample ThiBiot_300_biof_2_FD_183943 | JGI IMG/M metagenome (GOLD analysis project Ga0209959, IMG submission 183943) | Wastewater bioreactor microbial communities from Cape Town, South Africa - Thiocy_expt_300_biof (SPAdes) | ecosystem: Engineered > Bioremediation > Thiocyanate > Unclassified | place...
TCGGCCAGTTTGCGCTGCAGTTCGCTCGCTTGTTTTGCTGCCAGTGGGTCAACGCCGTCTAGCAGCAGCTTGCGCTGTGCCAGTGCTTTCTCGCGTGCCTCAGCCAGCGAAACGGTGTGCAGCGGCCCCAGGCCCATCTCGCGCTCTTTGCCGCCGAACCGATAACGAAAAATCCAGCTTTTGCCGCCGGACGCTTTGACGCAAAGATGCAGGCCAGCACCATCGGCGTGATAACCCGGCTTGCTCAGTTTTTGCACCTGCATCGCGGTCAGTCGGTTGACGTTTCCCATAGCGGCATCCCTTCCCGTATCAAGCGTGCGAGTTAGGCGGAGAGAAAACGTCCCCCGCATTGTCCCCCGCAGCATGGTGCGATTGTGCGGGGTTTTACGGGATTACGCAAGACAACGATAACGATTTAACTATTTGATTTATATGGTGTTTTTGGACGTTTCGGGACAACGCGAGATTACGGGTTAGAAGGACTCCGTCTCCGCCAGCTGGCTTTCTCCCGCTGAAAGCCCGCAAGAAGCAAAAGCTGCAACCCTTCCAGGTTGCGGCTTTTTTGCTTTCTGGCCGCCTTCATCGCAGCCGAAGCCTGTATGCCGGTGCGATGCAAGAAACGAAAACCATCTTCTGGGCAGAGGCACCCGTCGGCCGCAGTTCCATCACCTGTCGTCTTTAGGGCTTTGGCTTGCCGGGGCTTTCACGCGCCGGCGCTTGCATTCCATCATGGCCTCCATAAGATAGTAATAAATTACTTTCTTTTGGCGGCCATGACCATGACCGAACATTCCAGGTACCTGCCGGCCGACGAGCGGCGCAATGCCACGGTGGAGGCGGTGATCGCTCTGGCGGCGCAGCAGAATCCGGGCGACATCACGACCACTGCCATCGCGCAGAAGATGGGGGTGACCCAGGGTGCGCTGTTTCGCCACTTTCCGAGCAAGGACGCCATCCTGCAGGCGGTCATGTCCTGGGTCGCGCAGCGCCTGCTGTCCCGGGTGGACCGGGCGGCGCAGGCAGTGGCGTCGCCGGCTGCGGCACTGGAGGCGGTGTTCATGGCACACATCGACTTCGTGTCCGAGCATCCGGGCGTTCCGCGTCTCATTTTTGGCGAGCTGCAGCGGCAGGAGCAGACCGTCCCGAAGCAGCTGGTGCAGACCTTGCTTGTCCACTACGGCGAGCGGCTGCGCGGCCTGCTGGAGGCCGGCAAGGCGCGGGGCGAGCTGGATGAGGGGCTCGACGTGCAGGCCGCCGCCGTGCTGTTCATCGGCACGGTGCAGGGCCTGGTGATGCAGTCCCTGCTGGCGGGCGACGTGGCGCGCATGCGCCGCGATGCGGCGCAGGTGTTCGCCATCTATCGCCGCGGCATCGGGAGGGCGTGATGAAGGTTCCGCACCTGCAGCGCCGCACGCTGGCGCTGGTTGCTGCCATCGTGCCGCTGGCGGCCTTGTTCGTCTATGTCGTGCTGCGCTCGGGGCCGCTGGCGCCGGTGGCCGTGACGCTGGATACGGTGCGGTCGCGCGCAGTGGCGCCGGCGCTGTCGGGCATTGGCACGGTCCAGGTGCGCTACATCTACAAGATCGGCCCTACGGCTGCCGGCCGTGTGCGGCGCCTGGACGTGCATGTGGGTGACATGGTGCGCGCGAGCCAGGTGCTGGGCGAGATGGATCCCGTGGACCTGGACGAGCGCATGCGCGCCCAGCAGGCCGCGATCAAGAGCGCCGAGGCCGGCCTGCGCCAGGCCGAGGCCCGGCAGAGCTACGCCCAGAGCCAGGCGCGGCGCTACGAGCAACTGGTGTCCGTGCGCGCGACCAGCGAGGAAAACCTCGCCACCCGGCAGCAGGAGCTGGCCGTGGCCGACGCCGCGCTGGCGGCCGCGCGCGAGGACGCGCGCCGCCTGCGCTCGGAGCTGCAGGCGCTGCGCGCGCAGCGCGGCAACCTGCGCCTGGTGGCCCCCGTGGCCGGGCTGGTGGCCGCGCGCGACGCCGACCCCGGCACCACCGTCGTGGCGGGACAGGCGGTGATCAGGCTCATGGACCCCGCCAGCCTGTGGGTGGATGCGCGCTTCGACCAGATCAGCGCCCAGGGACTGGCGGCCGGCCTGCCGGCCGAGGTGGTGCTGCGTTCGCGCCACGGCCAGCCGCTGGCCGCGCGCGTGCTGCGCACCGAGCCGCTGGCCGATGCGGTGACCGAGGAGCTGCTGGCCAAGGTCGTCTTCGATGCGCTGCCCCGGCCGCTGCCTCCGATCGGGGAGCTGGCCGAGGTCACCGTGCGCCTGCCGCCGCTGCCCGAGGCGCCGACCATTACCAACGCCGCCCTGCGCACCGTGGGCGGCCAGCGCGGCGTGTGGAAGTTCAGGGACGGCCAGTTGGCCTTTGCGCCGCTGCGCCTGGGCCGTGCCGACCTGGACGGCCAGGTGCAGGTGCAGGAAGGCCTGGCCGTGGGCGATGCCGTCGTGGTCTACAGCGAGGGAACCCTGGGCCCCAAGAGCCGCGTGCACGTGGTCGAGCGCATCGCCGGGGTGTCTCCATGATCAGCCTGGCCGGGCGCGACATCCTGCATGCCTGGGGCAAGTTCGTCTTCACCGGCATAGGCCTGGGCCTGCTGATCGGCGTGACGCTGACCATGGCCGGCGTGTACCGCGGCATGGTGGACGACGGCAAGGTGCTGCTGGACAACAGCGGCGCCGACCTGTGGGTGGTGCAGAAGGACACTCTGGGCCCCTATGCCGAATCGTCCAGCGTGCCCGACGACCTGTGGCGCAGCATACGCGCCATGCCCGGCGTGGCGCAGGCGGCCAACGTCACCTACCTGACCATGCAGGTGGGCCGCGGCGACGAGGACGTGCGCGCGATGGTGGTGGGCGTGGCCGCGGGCGGGCCCGGCGTGCCGGGCTGGCCGCCGCAGCTGGTGGCGGGGCGCCAGATCACGCGCGGGCACTACGAGGCCGTGGCCGACGCCGCCGCCGGCGTGCGCCTGGGCGATGTGCTGAAGATCCGCCGCAACCGCTACACCGTGGTGGGCCTCACGCGGCGCATGGTGTCGTCCGCCGGCGATCCCATGGTGTTCATACCGCTCAAGGATGCGCAGGAGGCGCAGTTCCTCAAGGACAACGACGCCATCCTCATGCAGCGCCGCCGCACCGAGGCCAACCCGGCCTTCAACCGCCCGGCCGTGCCCGACCTGCTCGATGCGGTGATCGCCTCGCAGACCAGCAACAGCCACGTGAACGCCGTGCTGGTGCGCCTGCGGCCCGGCTTCGCTCCGCAGGAGGTGGCCGATCCGATCCGCCTTTGGCTGCGCCTGACGGTCTACGACCGCGCGCAGATGGAGGGCATCCTCGTGGGCAAGCTCATCGCCACGTCGGCCAGGCAGATCGGCATGTTCCTGGTGATCCTGGCGCTGGTCAGCGCGGCCATCGTCGCGTTCCTGATCTATACGCTGACCATGGACAAGATCCGCGAGATCGCCGTGCTCAAGCTCATAGGCACGCGCAACCGCACGATTGCCTCCATGATCCTGCAGCAGGCCCTGGTGCTGGGCCTGATCGGCTTCGTCGTCGGCAAGATCACGGCCACCTTCGCCGCGCCGCTGTTCCCGAAGTACGTGCTGCTGGTGCCGTTCGACACGGCCATGGGCCTGCTTGCCGTGATGGCGATCTGCGTGCTCTCCAGCGTGGTGGCCATACGCGTGGCGCTGCGGGTCGATCCCGCGCAGGCGATAGGGTGACGCCGTGAAACGGCAAGGCATACGCATAGAGCGCCTGAGCAAGCGCTACGGCGCGGGCGACACGGCGTTCCTGGCGCTCAAGGACGTGAACATGCATGTCGCGCCCGGCGAGGTGGTGGGCCTGATCGGTCCCTCGGGCTCGGGCAAGAGCACGCTGCTCAAGTGCCTGGGCGCGGTGATCGACCCCACGTCCGGGCGCATGACGCTGGACGAGCAGGTGATCTACGACGATGGCTGGAAGGTCCGCGACCTGCGCGCCCTGCGACGCGACCGGATCGGCTTCGTGTTCCAGGCGCCCTACCTGATCCCGTTCCTGGACGCCACCGACAACGTGGCCCTGCTGCCCATGCTGGCCGGCATGCCCAACGACGAGGCGCGCCGGCGCGCGCTGGAGCTGTTCACCGCGCTGGACGTGCAGCACCGCGCCAAGGCCATGCCCTCGCAGCTGTCGGGCGGCGAGCAGCAGCGCGTGGCCATCGCCCGCGGCCTGGTCAACCGCCCGCCGGTGATCCTGGCCGACGAGCCCACTGCGCCGCTGGATTCGCAGCGCGCGATGGCGGTGATCCGCATCCTCAACGACATGGCGCGGCGCCTGGAGACCGCCGTCATCGTCGTCACGCACGACGAGAAGATCATCCCCACCTTCAAGCGCATCTACCACATACGCGATGGCGTGACCCACGAGGAGGCGGGCGAGGGGCGCGGCTTCGAGTGATTCTTGAAGAAAATGGCCCTCACGGCCCGCCGGTAAAGCGCTGGAAGCTATCAATAGAAGAGCTTGACCCTCATGGCTCCTGCAGCCGCTGCAGCAGCTCGCGCGTGGCGTAGCCGTCGGCCGGCAGCCCAAGGCTCTGCTGGTAGCGGCGCACGCCCGCGCGCGTGGCAGGGCCGGCCACGCCGTCGGGCGTGCCGGCGTCCAGACCGCGGGCGTTGAGCAGTTCCTGCAATGCCTTGACGTCGCTGCGCGGCAGGGGCTGCAGGTCGCGCGGCCAGGGGGCGGACAGGCCCGCGCCGCCGTCGATCTGGCGCGCCAGCAGGCCCACGGCCAGGGCGTAGTTCACCGAGTTGTTGTAGCGCAGCAGGGCGCGGAAGTTGGGGCCGGCCAGGATGGCCGGGCCGCGCGCGCCCGCGGGCGTGAGGATGGAGGCGTCCGGCAGCTGCGGCAGGGCGGCGCCGTCGATGCCGCGCACGCCCTCGGCGGCCCAGGCGTCGCTGCTTTGGCGTACGTTCAACTCGGCGCGCGCGTAGTCGAAGCCGGGCGGCAGCCGCACCTCCACGCCCCAGGGCTGGCCGCTCTGCCAGCCCGAGTGGGCCAGGAAGTTCGCCGTGGAGGCGGCCACGTCGGGCACGCTGCCCCAGATGTCGCGGCGGCCGTCGCCGTCGGCGTCCACCGCGAAGCGCAGGAACACCGAGGGCAGGAACTGCGTGTGGCCCATGGCGCCGGCCCAGGAGCCCACGAGCGCGTCGGCCGCGATGTCGCCCCGGTCCACGATGCGCAGGGCCGCCAGCAGCTCGCCGCGCGCCCAGTCGCGGCGCCGGCCGTCGTAGGCCAGCGTGGCCAGGGCGTCGATGGTGGAGAAGCTGCCGAAGTTGCGGCCGTAGTTGCTCTCCATGCCCCAGATGGCCGTGATGATGCTGGCCGGCACGCCGTAGCGCTGCTCGGCCGCCTCCAGCGCGGCGGCATGCAGGCGGCGCTGCTCGCGCCCCTGGGCCACGCGCTGGGGCGAGACGGCGCTGTCCAGGTAGGCCCAGGGCGTGCGCGTGAACTCGGGCTGGGCGCGGTCGAGCTCCACCACCCGGGGCTGCCACTGGGCGCGGGCCAGCATGGTGTCCACGGTCTGCGTGCCGATGCCGGCCGCCAGCGCCTGCCGGGCGAAGGCCTCCAGCCAGGCGTGGAAGCCCGCGATGGTCTCCGCCATGCCGCTGGCGGCGGGCTCGGGCTCGGGCGCGGGAGCGGGGGGCGGCGCGGGCGTGGCGGCCGCCGGTGGCGGCGTGGCGGGTGGGGTGGGTTGGCTGGCGCAGCCCGCAAGGACCGCCAGGCCCATGGCGGTGGGCAGAAGCAGAGAACGCATGGCGCCCATTGTGACGGCACGGGCCATGCATACTCGGGCCCTGCCTTGTTTCCGGCTGCAACTTTCCCCGCCCATGCACACCTTCCTCTGGCACGACTACGAAACCTTCGGCGCCAACCCGCGCCGCGACCGGCCGGCGCAGTTCGCGGCCATACGCACCGATGCCGACCTCAACGAGATCGGCGAGCCGCTGATGCTGTATTGCCGGCCGGCCAACGACTACCTGCCGGACCCACAGTCGTGCCTCATCACGGGCATAACGCCGCAGCTGTGCCTGGAGAAGGGCGTGCCCGAGCACCAGTTCGCCGCGCGCATCGAGGCCGAGCTGGCACTGCCCGGCACCATCGGCGTGGGCTACAACACCATCCGCTTCGACGACGAGATCACGCGCTTCATGTTCTGGCGCAGCCTCATGGACCCCTACGCGCGCGAGTGGCAGAACCAGTGCGGCCGCTGGGACCTGCTGGACGTGGTGCGCCTGGCCTACGCGCTGCGCCCGGACGGCATCGAGTGGCCCGTGGTCGATGGCAAGACCAGCTTCAGGCTGGAGAACCTGACGAAGGCCAACGGCCTGGCGCACGAGGCCGCGCACGACGCGCTGTCCGACGTGCGCGCGACGATAGCGCTGGCGCGGCTCGTGCGCGCGCGCAACCCCAAGCTGTTCGACTTTGCGCTGTCCCTGCACAAGAAGGACCGCGTGGCCACCGAGCTGCGCCTGCCGGCCACGGCGCAAACGGCGCGGCCCTTCCTGCACGTCTCGGGCATGTTCGGCGCCGAGCGCGGGTGCCTGGCCGTGATGTGGCCGCTGGCCAGCCACCCCACGAACAAGAACGAGCTGCTGGCCTGGGACCTGGCGCACGACCCGGCCGAGCTGGCCACGCTTTCCGCCGACGAGATCCGCCAGCGCCTGTTCACGCGCCAGGCCGACCTGCCCGAGGGTGTGACGCGCCTGCCGCTCAAGAGCGTGCACCTGAACAAGTCGCCCATGGTGGTGGGCAACGTGAACACCCTCACGCCCGCCATGGCCGAGCGCTGGGGCCTGGACATGGCGCGGGCCGCGCAGCACGCCGAGGCCGCGCGCGGGCTGCCCGACATGAGCGCCATCTGGGCCCAGGTGTTCCAGAGGCCGCAGGAGGGGCCCGTGGACGTGGACCAGGACCTGTACGGCGGCTTCGTGGGCAACGAGGACCGCCGGCGCCTGAACCGCCTGCGCGCGCTCTCGCCCGAAGAGCTCGCGCGCGAGCGCCCCGGGTTTGACGATGCGCGCCTGGCCGAGCTGGTCTGGCGCTACCGCGCGCGCAACTTCCCCCAGACGCTCTCGCCGGAGGAGCACGAGCGCTGGGAGGCGCACCGCGTCGCCATGCTGGTGGAGGGCGAGGGCGGCGGCCTGACCTTCGACGCCCTGTTCGAGCGCCTGGACGCGCTGGGCGAACAGGCCGACGACGAGCGCACCGAGGCCATCCTGGGCGCGGTGTACGACTATGCCGAAAGCATCGCCCCCGGCATGTGACCCGGGGCTTGCCATCGGGCCGCTGCGGGACTGGCTGCGCCGCCACCCGCGCCTGTTCGTGGTCACCGGCGCGGGCTGCAGCACCGGGGCCGGCATTCCCGACTACCGCGACGAGAACGGCGACTGGAAGCGCCCCCAGCCCGTGACCTACCAGGCCTTCATGGGCGACGCGGCCACGCGCCGGCGCTACTGGGCGCGCAGCCTCGTCGGCTGGCCCGTGATGGGCGGCGCGCGGCCCGGCGCGGCGCACCATGCGCTCGCGTGGCTGGAGCGGCAGGGCCGCATCGAGCTGCTGCTGACCCAGAACGTGGACGGCCTGCACCATGCCGCCGGCAGCCGGCGCGTGATCGACCTGCACGGCCGCATCGACACCGTGCGCTGCATGGACTGCGAGGCGCGCACGCCCCGCGCCGAACTGCAGCGCGAGCTGCTGCGGCGCAACCCCGCCTGGGCCGCGCTTTCGGCCAGCGCCGCGCCCGACGGCGACGCCGACCTGCAGGGGCGCGACTTCCAATCCTTCGACGTGCCGCCGTGCCCGCGCTGCGGCACCGGCCTGCTCAAGCCCGACGTGGTGTTCTTCGGCGAAAGCGTGCCGCGCGGGCGCGTCGACGCGGCCCACGCCGCCCTGGCCCGCGCCGACGCGGTGCTGCTCGCGGGCTCGTCGCTCATGGTGTACTCGGGCTATCGCTTCGTGCAGGCCGCGGCGCAGCGGGGCCTGCCCGTGGCCGCCATCAACCGCGGCCGCACGCGCGCCGACGGCCTGCTGGCGCTCAAGCTGGAGGCGGACGTGGGGCAGGCGCTGGAGCAACTATTGTATTAATAGCTATCAGCGATTGATGGGCGGGCGCTGGAGGCTGATTTGACCCAAATTGGCCGTTTGGCCTACACGGGCGCCGCCGGGGCATGGGGACAATGGCAGGCCCCAGGCCGATACGCTCCAGAAAACCAGACCATGAACCGTGGTGAACCGGATCCCTCCTTGCCCCCGCACAGAGCCTCGGCGCTCGAATCGCTCGTGCCCAGCCTGCGGCTGATGGTCGGCCTCGTCATCGCGGCGCTCATCATCGCGGGGCTGTATTTCGGGCGCACCATCCTCGTGCCGCTGGCGCTGGCCTTCCTGCTGAGCTTCGTGCTCGCGCCGCCCGTGGAACGGCTCAAGCGCCTGCGCGTGCCGGACGTGGCCGCCGTGCTCGCGGTGGTGCTGGCCACGCTGCTGGTGCTGGGCGCGGGCGCCACGCTGGTGGCCAACGAGGCGCGCGCGCTGAGTGCCGAGCTGCCTTCCTACCAGAGCACCATCCGCGGCAAGCTGCGCAACCTGCGCAAGCAGATGCGCGCGCCGGGCATGTTCGACGGCGCCAAGCGCACGCTGGACATCGTGCAGCGCGAGGTGGACGCGGCCACCCCCGCCACGCCCGCCGCCGTGCAGAAGGTGCAGGTGCTGCCCCCGCCCGTCTCGCCCGCGCAGCAGGCGATGGCGGCGCTGGGCTCGGTGAGCGGGCCGCTGGCCGATGCCGCGCTGGTGCTGGTGTTCGTGATCTTCATCCTGCTCGACCGCGTGGACCTGCGCGACCGCCTGCTGCGCCTGTGGGGGCGCGACCTGCACCGCGCCACCGACGCGATGGACGAGGCGGGCGGCCGCATCACGCGCTACCTCACCATGCAGCTGCTGGTGAACGTGACCTACGGCATTCCGCTGGCCGCGGGGCTGTGGTTCATCGGCGTGCCGGGCGCGCTGCTCTGGGGCGCTTTGGCGGCGGTGATGCGCTTCGTGCCCTACGTGGGGCCGCTGATCTCCAGCGCCTTCCCCGTGGCGCTGGCGTTCGCGGTCGATCCGGGCTGGAGCCTGGTGCTGTGGACCATCGGGCTGATCGCGGTGCTGGAGCTCATCAGCAACAACGTCGTCGAGCCCTGGCTCTACGGCGCGAGCACGGGGCTGTCGGCCATGTCGCTGATCGTCTCCGCCACGTTCTGGACGGCGCTGTGGGGGCCGGTGGGGCTGGTCATGTCCACGCCGCTCACCGTGTGCCTGCTGGTCGTGGGGCGCTACCTGCCGCAGCTCGCCTTCCTGGACGTGCTGCTGGGCAGCCAGCCCGCGCTCGACGAGCCCACGCGCGTGTACCAGCGCCTGCTGGCCGGCGACGCGGACGAGGCCATCGAGCTGAGCGCGCAGCAGATCGACGCCGCCCAGGGCGGGGTGCGCGAGTTCTATGCGGGCACGGGCCTGTCCGTGCTGCGCATGGCCGTGGGCGACCACGCGCGAGCGGCCACGCCGCACCACCGGCTGCGCGTGGTGGAGGGCATGGACGAGCTGCTCGACGAACTGGCCGAGCAGTACCCGCCGCCGCCCGCCATTGCCGCCGTGCGGCCCGGCGTGGCCTGCATCGGCGGCAAGTGGGAGGTGGACCAGCTCGCCGCGCGCATGCTGGCGCACGCGCTGCAGCTGCAGGGCTGCCCGGCGCAGGCGCACTCGCGCGGCGCGCAGCACGAGGCCGGGCCCGCGCTGGACGGCGCGCAGGTGGTCTGCCTCGCCTGGCTCGCGCCCGACCCGGCCGCTGTGTCCGCTTCGGCGCGCCACCTGTGCCGGCGCGTCAAGCGCCGCTGGCCGCACGTGCAGGTGGTATTGGCGCTGCTGAACGGGACCGAGGGCCTGCCGGGCGAAGAGGCGCCCGGGCAGTTCGGCGCCGATGCCGTCGCCACCTCGTTCGAGGAGGCGCTGCTGTGCATCACCCGCATGCAGGGCGCATCCGCCAGCAACCACTACGAGGACGCCCCCGTGCCCGAGGGCGACGCCGCGCGCGTGGCCGCTCTGCATGCCAGCGGCGCGCTGCACAGCGACGCGCTGGCCGCGCTGTGCCAGGGCACGGTCCGGCGCGCGGCGGACATCTTCGACGTGCCCACGGCCATGGTCTCGCTGGTCGATGCCGCGACGCAGCACGTGCACTGCGTGCACGGCGTGCACGTCGGCGGGGACATGCCGCGCGCGCTCTCGCTCTGCGGCCACGTGGTGGCCGGCGGCGGGCCGCTGGTGGTGCCCGACCTCGCGCGCGACGCGCGCTTCGCCGGCAACCCGCTGCTGCGCGAGCGCGCGCTGCGCTTCTACGCGGGCGCGCCTCTGCGCGACGGCGCAGGCCACGTGCTCGGCACGCTGTGCCTCATGGACGCCGCGCCGCGCAGCTTCGACGAGCGCGAGGCCCGGCTGCTGCAGGCGATGGCCGACGACCTCATGGCGAGCTGGCGCGGCGAACGCGCGCCCGGTCAGGGCGGCACGGACGCGCCGCCGCCCTCGGCCATCGTCGGCCAGCCCGTGCCGCAGTAGTCCGTTCTCTCGGAAACTGGCGCGCCCCATGCCGGCAGACGCCGTGGAGCTGGCTTTGCCAGGGGGATGTTCCTTATTTCGTTCCGAAGATGCGGTCGCCCGCGTCGCCCAGGCCCGGCAGTATGTAGCCGTGATCGTTGAGCTCGCGGTCGATGGCGGCGGTGAAGATGGGCACGTCGGGGTGGGCCTTCTGCATGGTGGCCACGCCCTCGGGCGCGGCCAGCAGGCAGACGAACTTGATGGAGCGGGGCTGGAGCTTCTTGAGCCGCTCGACGGCCGCGGCGGCCGAGTTGCCGGTGGCCAGCATCGGGTCCACCACGATCACGTCGCGCTCGGCCATCTCCGAGGGCATCTTGAAGTAGTACTCCACGGGCTGCAGCGTGGCCGGGTCGCGGTACAGGCCGATGTGGCCCACGCGCGCGCCGGGCACCACGTTGAGCATGCCGTCCAGGAAGCCGTTGCCCGCGCGCAGTATGGACACCAGCACGAGCTTCTTGCCGTCGATCATCTTGGCGGTCATGGTCTCCAGCGGGGTCTCGATCCGCACGTCCTGCAGCGGCATGTCGCGCGTGACCTCGTAGGCCATCAGCGTGGAGAGCTCGCCCAGCAGGCGGCGGAAACTGTTGGTGCTGGCGTCCTTCTTGCGCATCAGGGTCAGCTTGTGCTGCACCAGGGGGTGGTCGATGACGTGGACGTTGCTCATGGGCGGTGGCCTCTCGGTAGAGGGAAATGAAATGGTTGGCAGGGGCGGAATTCTTGCACGCCGGCCGCCCGCGCGCGGCGGGATTCAGCCGGCCTGCGCCGCGCCCAGCAGCTGCGCGTAGCGCGCCATGTCCACGTTGCCGCCGCTGATGACGACGCCCACGCGCCTGCCGCGCAGCGCCACGCCGCCATGGCGCGCGCCCGCCAGGCCCAGCGCGCCCGTGGGCTCGACCACGATCTTCATGCGCTCGGCGAAGAAGTGCATGGCCTCGGTCAGCTGGGCGTCGGTGGCGGTCACGATGTCGGACACGCCCGCGTGGATGATGGGGAAGGTGAGCGAACCCAGCGCCTGGGACTGCGCGCCATCGGCGATGGTGCGGGGCGTGTCTATGCGCACGATCTTCCCCGCGCGCAGCGACTGCTGCGCGTCGTTGCCGGCCTCGGGCTCCACGCCGATCACCCGGCACTGCGGCGCCAGCCGCTGCGCGGCCAGCAGGCTGCCCGACAGCAGGCCGCCGCCGCCCAGGGGCACGAACAGGTAGTCCAGGTGCGGCACTTCCTCGAACAGTTCCTTGGCCACCGTGCCCTGGCCGGCGATCACGTGGGCGTGGTCGAAGGGCGGGATCAGCGTCATGCCGCGTTCGCTGGCCAGGTGCCGGCTGATGGCCTCGCGGTCCTCGGTGAAGCGGTCGTAGGTCACCACCTCGGCGCCGTAGCCGCGCGTGGCGGCTATTTTTGCGGCGGGCGCGTCCTCGGGCATGACGATGACGGCCGGCATCTGCAGCAGGCGCGCCGACAGGGCGATGGCCTGGGCATGGTTGCCCGAGGAGAACGCGAGCACG
>Ga0209959_101023_pt1 | contig 12025 bp, 13 predicted proteins | sample ThiBiot_300_biof_2_FD_183943 | JGI IMG/M metagenome (GOLD analysis project Ga0209959, IMG submission 183943) | Wastewater bioreactor microbial communities from Cape Town, South Africa - Thiocy_expt_300_biof (SPAdes) | ecosystem: Engineered > Bioremediation > Thiocyanate > Unclassified | place...
AAGAATGGCGCGCCGATCAATGCGGTGACGAGAACGAGCCGCAGCTTGCTGCGCCATAGATTGCGTACACCAAGACGCAGCATGGTCATGTGATTCTCCTCATGGCTTCAATAGGGCTCAGACGCACGCCGTGGAACACAGGGTACAGGCTACCGAGCGCGGCAAAAAGGATGGCGCCGGCGATGACGAGCAGTACCGTGTTCGCATCAAACGCGATGGGTACGCCGAAAATCCGGCTCAAGAGCGGCGCAAAAGGAAGTACCAGCAGCAATGCGCCGACCGCGGCGATCGCGCTCATGCCGAATGCCTCCGCAAGAAACTGGAGAATGACTTCCCGGTTCGATGCGCCGATCGCCTTCAAGGTGCCGATTTCCCGAATACGCTCGCGCATGCTGAGCACCATCACGAACACCGTGACAACGGCGCCGATGGCAAACAGCAGGACCGCAGCATAGGCGCTCGACACCGCGAGTGTTCCCAAGGTCGTTCGAGCCGTCGATACGGCTTCCGGCGTCGTCACGACGTCCGCTTCCGGAATCGATTTCAACTCGCTTGCCACGCGCTCCACGTTCTTCACTCTGTCGACCGTCACAAAAATCTTCGACAGCTTCTTGCCAGGATTGAATGTCGCACGAAAGCGATTGATCGGGATAAATACGTGGTTGTCGCCGAAGTCGTTGGTGGTCGAATAGATGCCGACGACATTGAACGGCCTGCCGTGAAGCCGGATCTGTTTCGAGGCTTTTCCCAAATCGGACGGATTCTCGATTCCCAGTCGCTGCAAGGCATACAGGCGTCCGACGACCGCGACATCGTTATTTTGATCCTGCCGATTCAGGTTGCGCCCCGATACGATGCGCGCGTTCTCATAATCGACTTCGCCGATGGCGCGCAGGGCAGCGCCCGGATGCAGGCCAATGATCATCGCGTAAGCATTCTTTTTCGAGGGATCGATATCCGGCTTCAACACGTACTCATCCACCCGCGCGAGATGCGCGGCGCTCGGGATGCGCAACGCCGCCGCCAGCGTGTCAGTCGAAAAGCCTTCCTCGCCGAATCCTCCCGTGCCGAATGCGCCGGCTTCGCGCAACTCGATCAGCGTGCGCACGCGCTGTTCCATCCCGGCGATTTGCTGGCGGCTGGCGACGGTTGCCTGGACCATCAGCGCCAGAAAGCCGGTGACGAGCGATAACAGGCCAATCACGACCACTGCCCTGGCATTGTTTCTAAATGGGTTGGTGATGCCGCGCCGGATCGCACTCATCGCGGCCACCTATTCTCATTGAGCTTCACGATCATCCCTTCAACGCCATTGCCTTAGGCGGCGACCATCTGCCGGCAAGCTTCAGCGCATCTACGGCAAGCATTCGCGCATTCCCGCATGGTGGTGCTTTGGCCTTTCTCACATTCGCTGGCACAGGCGTCGCAAACTTCTGCGCATGCGCTGCAAATGCCTCGGGCCTGGTCCAACCCGCTTGCCATGCACTTCAGGCACAGGACACATGTGTCTGCGCATAGTTGACAAAGCTTGATGCAAGTTTTCATGCCGCTCTGTTGGTCAATGCATTCGCTAGCACACTGCAGGCACAGCCTTACGCAATCAAGCAATACATTGCTCGTGTCACGACTCTGTTGGGTTGAGGTTGCCATGTCTTTACTCCTTTCATGAGGGTGGAAATGAACTCCCCTTTCAAAAGCAAGCTTGGCGTCACGTCCAAGGTCCCGCAATATTTTGAGACTCATTGCGTACGCGTGACGGCTAATTCGCTGCGAAAAAGCCAGAACGAAAGCACGCAAAGCACTGCTTCTACGACACCAAAAAGCGTCAACGCCGTACCAAAGTCCAAGAAACGCAACACTTCCCCGAAAAAGAGGCTCCCCAGCCCAAAACCGGTGAACAGCATAAAGACATTCAGCCCCATTGCTTGCCCAGGGCGCTGGCCGCCGAGCGAAGTCACGATGCCGGCGAACAACGGCTGCGTCATGTCATAGCCTAGTGATAAAACCGTCACGACAAGCGGCGCGACCAGTAGCGGCGTATTTGGGATGAGTGCCACGGCCGCGAGCGCACCGAGCCCAAGGCCGAGCGGCAAAAGCCGCCCTCGGCCGAAGCGGTCGGCAGCGTGGCCGATCAGGGGACCGAATAGAAAGCCCGGAACGCCGTACCCGAGCAATGCCAGGCCGATACCGACGGGTCCCAAACTGTAGCGCTGTTCGAAATACAAACCGAGCCACGTGAAGACGCCGGAATGGAAAATCGAGTTGACGAACACAAAGAGGTAAGTCCGCCGCCCGCGGGCCGACGCGAACAGGCTGCGATAAGCCTGAAACAGTGCCTTCCAGCCACCCTGAACGGCTTGGGTCGCTCCCGCAATCAGGCGCTGATACGGAAGCAGAACGGCCAAGGTGGCGATGCCGGCAATGCCGACGCCAATGAAGATGCCGCGCCAGCCAAGGTATGGTTCCAGGACGGCGCCCACAGTGGAACCGAAAGCCATGCCGCCAGCCATTGCGCCAAACAGCCAGCCGAGGGGCCGTCCCCGGCGCTCATAGGGGAATAACCGGCCTACCAGCACGAGAGCAAGCGGTACGACGCCGCTAGCGCCCAAGCCCGTCAACAAGCGCCAGAACGCGACTTGCTCGATCGACTGGGCAGTCGCGGTCAGAGCCGTCAGGAGTGAAAACGCGCAGAGCGATGCAGCCATGATCCGCCATACGCCGATGCGGTCGGCGAGCAGGCCGTACGCGAGCGTCGCTACACCATACGGAATAAGATACGCCGGAACGATGAACCCGGCTTGGTGCGGCGAGACGGCAAATGTCGACGCAAGCTGCGGAATGATGGGGGCGACCATGAATGCCTGAAAAAAAATGATGAACGTTGCGGCGGCAAGCATACGAAGCAACGCCTCTCGCTGCCGCTCTACAGTGATCGTCGCCGAGTTCATTGCCGATGCTCCAGGTCGTGGAAGTTAGTCATTTTTCGGTTTTCCAAGGCATCGCCATCAAGGGCAGCCTGGTGGTGTCTTGAATCCTGCTTCGCGAATCGCGGCGTCCAGGCGATTGATATGAATTTCGCTGGTCTCGAATGCGACGCGGACCCGCCGATCGTCAAATGAGACCGACAGCTCTTGCACGCCCGGCAGGGAAGCCAACACCTTGTGCAGCTTATTGGCGCAGGCGTCGCAGCGCATGCCTTCAACGGGGAAATCGACTGTTTGCTTCATATAATCACTCCATAAGAAATTCAATTGCGTTTCTCGACCGTGTAGTGGATCGTCGTGCACCACGATTCGGCCGTCTCGTATCACGTAGGTGCGAGATCATCGTCGATCGGGCCCGTCTGGTTCGCGCGCAAATGCTCGTCGAGCACTTCAGCCGGCGATCGCCTTCTTTCGGTCGCATTCATGATGTCTGCGCCGTTGCACCTCCTGCCGGGCGGCCGACACTCAGGATGGCGTCGATGAACAATCTCGGCCGTCCCCAGAGCGAGTTGAAGAAAATCGCCGTGACGCTCACCGCCATTGCGGTCATAGCCCACACCGGGTAGACGAGCCCGGTCGCGGCTGCCGGAATGCCGATGCCGTTGAACAGGAATGCCAGAGTTACGTTCTGCAACATCTTGCGGTAGCTGCGGCGGCTGATCTCGCGCGCAAGGGGAAGCGCGACCAGGCGATTCGACAGGATGATGATGTCGGCCGACTCGATGGCGATATCGGTGCCGGCGCCCATTGCGATGCCGATATCCGCCTGCATCAGCGACGGCGCGTCGTTGATGCCGTCGCCAACCATCGCCACCCGGCCGTCGCGCTGCAAGCGCCGGATGATGTCGGCCTTGCCGTCGGGCAGCACGCCGGCGTGAACCTCGTCGATCCCGACCTCCTGGGCGATGCGCCGTGCCGCACGTTCGTTGTCTCCGGTCAGGAGCACGGTGCGCAGCCCGGCTTGGCGCAGCGCGGCGACCGCGTCTTTTGCGTCGGAGCGCAGCGTATCGCCCAGCGCAATGATGCCCAGCGCACGACCCGTGCGACCGACGGCGATGACGGTCCGTCCGGCCTCTTCCAGACCCGCGATGCGCTCGGCGACCGGAGCCAAATCGATGCCGCAGTCCATCAAAAACTTCGGACTGCCGACTAGCACTTCGCTCTGGTCGATGTGTGCGACAACGCCCTTACCGGGAATGGCTTCAAAAGACTGTACCTGCGGCGGCGTGACACCGCGCTGGAAGGCGGCATCCATCACCGCCTGCGCGAGCGGGTGCTCGGAAGACGCTTCTGCCGCCGCTGCGGCTGCGAGCAGATCGTCGGCCGCGCCGTCAACTGCTTCGATCTCGCGCACGGCAGGCCGCCCCTCGGTGAGGGTCCCGGTCTTGTCGAGCACAACGGCGTTCACCAGCCGATAGCCTTGAAACGCCTCGCCGGTGCGCATCAGGACGCCCTGCTCGGCGGCTTCGCCGGCCCCGCGAACGATGGATAGTGGCGCGGAGATGCCGACGGCGCAGGGGTAACCCATGACGAGCACGCTCAGGCCTGCAAACACCGCCCGCTCGACGTCCATCTGGCCGGAGATCAGCCACGTGCCGATGAGCCAGCCGGCCACGGCAAGTACCGCCACGATCAGCACGGCAGGGGTATAGACGCGCAAGATGCGGTCGACGAGATGCAGGATGCCGGGCTTGAGCGCTCGGGCATCCTCGACCTCGCGAATGATTTTGTTGAGAAAGCTGCCTTCTCCGACGGCCGTCACCTGGATGAGAAGCGTGCCGGTGCCGTTGATGGACCCGCCGATCACGGCGTCGCCCTCGGATCTCTCAACGGGAATGGGCTCGCCGGTAACGAGCGCCTGGTCAACGGCTGAATGACCGCTCACCACCTTGCCGTCCACCGGTATGCGCTCGCCGGGCCGGATGCGTACCAAATCGTTGACCGACACCCGTTCGATCGGCAGTTCGAGTTCCTTGCCGTCCCGCACGACGCGCGCCGTGTCCGGTTGCAGGTCGAGCAGTCGCTTGACGGCCTGGGAACTGCGCGTCTTGACGATCAGCGACAACCACTCCGAGAAGATGTGATAGGTCACGACCATGACGCTGACGGCGAAGAACGCCGCGGTCGGGTAGTCGGGCCGCCCAATGATGAAGCCGACTATGCCGCCGGCGATGCCGGCAAAGGCGCCGATTTCGAGCAACACGTGCTGATTGAGAATGCCACGCCGCAGCGCCTGGTAGGCCATGCGCAGAATGTGGCTGCCGATGCCGAAAGTGAGGGTAAGCGCCATGCCGGCCACGATCCACGGCGTAGCATCGGGAAACCAAGGCTGACTTCTTAGCGGAACCAGACTCGCTGCAACGGCGGCGAGCAGCAAGCTGCCGCCGATCGCGACGCCAAGGCCGCGCGAGCGCAGCACCAGGAAAATGAAGGCGAGCAGGCTGGCGATCACTGCCGCAGGCAGGAGCGTGGCGGCAATGCCGATCGGGTGCGCAATGAGCGCGATCGCGATCAGGCTGAATGCCGTTGCTATCAGAAACCGGCGGCCTTCGCGCACGAGATCCCGCTCTTCCTCCTCGAACGGACGGACCTTGCGCGGATCTGAGACGGTATAACCAATGTCACGGAGGGTGTTCAGAAGCGCTTCCGGGCGCGCCACCTTCGGGTCGTATTCGATGAGCGCCTGTTCATGCGTCAGGCTCACCGCGACCTTGTCGACGCCCGGATGACGGCCAAGTGCGCGTTCGATGGTTCCCGTGCAGAGCGAGCAATGCAGTCCGCCGATACGGGCGCGGATGCGTGCGCGATCGGGACGCGACGCGGGTTCGTCGCTCCATAGCTTCAAGTCTTCAGTGGTGATGGCGTGACTCATCGTGGCCTCCACAGTTCGATCGGTGGCGATTCGGTCTTTCCGGGACCTCGGGACAGGAATGGAAAGTTGGCGTCGGTCATGTTTTTTGCTCCACGATGACGTGATAACCGGCGCGCTCGAGCAGGCTCGCAAGCGCTCCCGGCGAAGCGGTGGCGGGGTCGAGCAGGATGCGCGCGCTGCGTGTCGGGAACTCAACCTCGGCGCGGAGTACACCCGGTTCACGCATAAGCCGGGCTTTAATGATCTTCGCGCAACCTGCGCAGCGCATCCCGTCGATCTTCCAGGACAAGGTCTCCATAAAAACACCTCCATTTCCGTCACCGGAGCGTTGCGCTAACGAAAGCGCCTCGCAGTTGCCTGACTCGTTGATACAAGCGTAAACCTTGGAGGTAACTCAAGAGTCAAGGGGAATTTATCCGCCGGTGCGGAAAGTCGTTGGCGGAACAAGGAACCGAACCTGCATTCGGTCCGCGCCAGTCCCTGGACACTGTGGGCGCGTTTCTCGGCCCGCTGCTGGCCGTCGGCCTGATGCTGCTGTGGGCCAACGACTTCCGGGCCGTGTTCTGGATGGCCGTGATTCCAGGATTGCTCGCAGTGGCACTGCTGGTATTCGGCGTGCGCGAGCCCGAGCGCCAAGTCGGCGAGAAGCGCAGCAACCCGATTCGCCGGGAAAACCTCAAGCGATTGAGTGGTGCGTGCTGGTGGGTGGTCGGCGTAGGGGCTGTTTTTACACTGGCCCGATTCAGCGATGCGTTCCTGGTATTGCGAACCCAGCAGGGTGGCATTGCCATCGCTTTGGTGCCACTGGTGATGGTGGCCATGAATGTCGTCTATGCAGCGTCGGCCTATCCGTTCGGGAGTGCGGCGGACATGGCCTGCATGGTGCGAATCTTGGTGGCGAGCTGGAGCTTTTTCTCGATGGCGCGGCTGCGCACGTCGTTGCAGCAGGCGCGGTCGCTCTGGCGCAGGTGCAGCAACTCGCGGATTCCCGTCAGCGTGAAGCCGCACGCTTGGGCGTGCTGGATGAAGCGCACCCGGCGCACGGCGTCCTAGCCTAGAGGCGATAGCCGCTGTCGGTCTTGGTGGTAGGCGATATCAGCCCCTCGCGCCCGTAGTAGCGCAGCGCATCGGGGCTGATATCGCCCGCCTTAGCCAGCTTGCCGATGGTCAGCATCGCTTCACGCCTGGCCGAGACCGGCGACGCGCAGGCTGGCTTCATCGACCCCGCGCCCGGCGCAGCAGCCGGCAAGCTGTCCGTTGATCGCCACCGCCGGCACCGAGCGCACGCCCAGCGCCTTCGCTCGTTGGGCGACCGCGATGTCGCGCATGTCGAGCACATCGACTTCGCACGACGGGCAGGCCAGATCCTGCACCAGGGCGACTACATCAGCGCAGGCCGGACAGCCGGCGCTGAATACTTCGACTTTACGTTTGGCAGTCATGTCCAGGCTCCTTTCAATCGTGGCGAGCCTGGCTACGCGAATGCGAACCACCCCGTCACAATGTCATGATAAACCTTGGAGCTAACTCCAGAGTAAAGACAAATAACGTTTATGTGCTCAGCCGCGTATTCAGCCCAAGGCAAGGTGCGAGAGCCTTTTGGAGAGCTGATTCAGGGAGGGTGATGCTGCTTTGATCCGTACTGCACGTGACTTCTGAATTTCGTGCATTCATCTTTTGAAAATGACGTACGAGCCGGGACTTCGCCAAGAATTTCAGTGGGGGGATCTTCCTGAACGAACGGACCATGGCTCTGCCTATCAGGCACAGTCGAGCACCTCGGGAGAGTCGCATAGTGACCAAGCCTTGGTGGCAGCGGGTGGCCGTCAGAAGACATCAGCAGACAGCTTGACTTGCCGAAGAAGGACGGGGCGGTACATAATACGGTCTTGTCCCATTGGGCGAACAGAAAGAAACTGTTTTCAATCAATGGGTTGGGTGCGGCGTTCTGTTTCCTTCGCCCGCTCCAGCTTCCCAGCAGGGAACGCTTTCAGGATCGCTGACAGGCCGCCAGGCGAATCATCGCCGTCGGCGGCCGTTCATTCTGCGATCTGCCTGCGGGCTTCGCGTACACCCATCTTGAGCACTTCGCGCACGCGCACGAGCTGGGCCTCGCGGGGCGTGACCCGTCCCGTTTCCCACTTGTACACGCTCAGTGGCGACACGCGAAGCAGGCGCGCCATCTCTTTCTGGGTCATGTGGAATGCCTGCCGTTTTGCGACCAGCGCCTCGTGGCTGAAGACGAATGCACGGCCTCCCTGCTTCGCAGGAGCCTGCTCCTGCGCAGGCGGATCCTCGGACCGCTGCGGAGGGCGCTGGCGCTCGGCCGCCAGCTGCGCCCGTTCCAATGCCTTGGTCAAGCTGCGCACCTGGCCAGCCAGTGCCTTGATGTCGCGCTTGAGTGCCGCGATCTCCGCGCGCTGGTTCGTTGCCGCCTTGCGCAGGGAGGCCATCTCCTCCTTGTTCTCTTTGCGTGCAATGCGGGCAACTTCCGATCGGAACGATTCAGAAAACGCAGTCATGGTCTGTGGTCCCGTGGCCGGTGGATTTGATGGAGATCACTCAGAGGACCTCGATGCCGCCCGGCCCCTGCCGGCAGCGGCGCTTTTCCGGGTGCGCTTACTTGCCGGCCTTGCGCTTGGCGGCCTTGGGATCGACCACGGCCTTGAACTTGGCGCCCGGCACGAACTTCGGCACGGTCGATGCGGGGATCTTCAGGGCCGCGCCGGTGGCAGGGTTCTTGCCGGTGCGCGCCGCGCGCTTGGCAGACTTGAAGGTGCCGAAGCCGACCAGTTGAACGGCATCGCCCTTCTTCACCGCCGTCTGGATGGTTTCGATCAAGGTTTCGAGGACAGCGTTGGCGGCAGTCTTGGACAGGTCGTTCTTGGAAGCCAGGATTTCGACGAGTTGGGCGCGATTCATATCGAAGGTATGTGTTGAGGGTTGCGATCCGTGGTTTATATCCGATAGCACGCTTTGCAGGGCCAACAATGCGGCAACCCGTCAACATTCCACAAACGGACCGGTTGAAGGCTTTGAAGGACCGATCATGAATATCGAAATTCTGAAGATGTGCATCGTCCGCGGCCTGGGCGAAGCCATCAGTTTCGCTTCATCTTTCCGCCGTAGGCTTCGCGCATGCGCATTCTCCTGATCGAAGACGATCCTTCGCTGGGCAGTTCCCTGCAGTCGTGGCTGCAGATGGACGGCTACGCGGTGGACTGGCTGCGGCGCGGCGACCAGGCCGCCGCCGCGCTGGCCACGCATGCATACCAGTGCGTGCTGCTGGACCGCGGCCTGCCCGGCCTCGCTGGCGACACCGTGCTGCAGGCCCTGCGCGGCGCCGGTGGGGCCCAGGCCCGGTTGCCGGTGATCGTGATCACGGCGCGCGACACGCTGGCCGACCGCGTGCAGGGGCTGGACCTGGGCGCGGACGACTACCTGGTCAAGCCCTTCGACCTGGAGGAGCTGTCGGCCCGCGTGCGCGCGGCCCTGCGCCGGGGCGCGACGCAGCACGCGCCCGCGCTGCGCCATGGCACGGTGGCCCTCGACCCGGCCGCCAAGCGCGTGACCCTGGACGGCGAGCCGGTCACGCTCACCGCGCGCGAGTTCGCCGTGCTGCAGGCGCTGATGCGCCACCCCACCCACATCCTGAGCCGCGCCCAGCTGGAGGAGGCCCTGTACGGCTGGGGCGAGGAGGTGGAGAGCAACGCCATCGAGGTCCACGTCTACAACCTGCGCAGGAAGCTGGGCAGCCGCTTCATCGTGACGGTGCGCAACCAGGGCTACGGGCTGGCACCCGCATGAAATTTCCCCCATGGCGGCCGGCCAGGAACCGGCCAGGAACCAGGGACTCTGCGCCCCCGCGCGGCGGCTGGTCATTGCGGCGGCGCCTGCTGCTGGCCGTGATGGGCACCAGCATCGGCCTGTGGCTGACGAGCCTGGCCGTCGTCGTCGGCGTGGCCTGGTTCGCCACCAGCGAGGTCTTCGACGACGCGCTGGAGGAAGGCTCGCGCCTGGTGCTGCAGCTGGCGCCCCAGGCCGGTGTGGCGGCCGACGCGGCCCGCGGCCCGCGCATGGGGCGCGGCGACGACGCGCTGAGGCTGCGCATGTACTACCAGCTCGTGGCGCCCGACGGCCGTGTGCTTTTGCGCGGCGAGGACACGCCGGCCACGGCCTTTCTTCCCCACGCGCAGCGTGAGGAGAAGGCCACGGTCCGGGCCGATGGCGAGTTCTGGCGCGTGCACGTGCGCCCCGGCCCGGGCGGCATCACCGCCCAGGTGGCCCAGCCGATGGAGGAGCGCCTGGAGCTGCTGGAGGAGATGGCCGAGAACCTGGCCTGGCCCGCGCTGGGGCTGCTGGCGCTGCTCGGCCTGCTGAGCTGGCTGCTGATCCGGCGCCTGCTGCGGCCGCTGGAGGACACGGCCCTGCGCATCGACGCCAAGTCGCCGCACGACCTGGCGCCCGTGCAGGCGCACAACCCGCCGCGCGAGCTGCAGCCCATCCTGGATGCGCTCAACGCGCTGCTGGCGCGCCTGGCCACGGCGCTGGACAGCGAACGGCGCTTCACGGCCGATGCCGCGCACGAGCTGCGCACGCCGCTGGCCGCGCTGCGCATGCGCGTGCAGCTCATCGAGCGCGAACTGAAGCTGCCGGACCACCACCTGCGGCAGCTGCGCGCCGACCTGGACCGCTGCACCGCGCTGGTGGAGGGCCTGCTGGCGCTGGCCCGGCTGGAGCCGCAGGCCGAGCCCCTGGCGCGCGAGACCGTGGACCTGGACGCCCTGCTCGACGGCCTGGACCTGCAGGCGCTGGCCCCGGGCGTGCGGGTGGAGCGTGCCCTGGCCGTGCCGCAGCTGCGCGCCGCGCCCGCGCTGCTGGCCAGCGCGCTGCGCAACCTGATCGACAACGCCGCGCGCTACGGCCGCGAGGGCGGGCGGTTGCGCATCGAAACCATCGCGCTGCCGCAGGGCAGCACGCGCCTGGCCGTGCGCGACGACGGCACGGGCGTGCCGCCCGAGCAGCGGGCGCGCCTTGGTGAGCGCTTCTTCCGGGTGCTGGGCACGGGGCAGACCGGCAACGGGCTGGGCCTGTCCATCGTTGCGCGCGTCGCCGCGCTGCATGGCGCCACCCTGCGCTTCGAGGACGGGCTGGACGGCCGCGGGCTGGGCGTGGTGATCGACTTCCCGCCGGACTGAGGCACATCAGATTGCCTTCAGCTTCGGCCTGTCCAATAAAGGGGTTCCGCAATCAGCGGAAATGGAAAAGAAAGGACTTGAACCATGCGCCATACCGTATCCACCTGGACCGCTGCCACTCTCCTGGCCCTGTGCGCCGCCACCGTGGCCATCGCCCAGCCCGCGGGCTACACGGGCCCGAGCAACGCCCCCAAGGCCGCCGTCCAGGGTACGTACTCGGGGCCCAGCAACGTGCCGCTGATGACGGTCAAGCAGCTGCTCGACACGGGCCGCGACGAGCAGCCCGCCCGGCTGCAGGGCCGCATCGTGTCGTTCGAGGGCAACGAGCGCTACACCTTCGAGGACGCCACGGGCCGCATCATCGTGGAGATCGACGACGAGGACTTCCCGGCCGGCCAGACCGTGAGCGCCGAGCAGCGCGTGGAGCTGGTCGGCGAGTTCGACAAGGGCCTGCGCAAGACCGAGTTCGAGGTGGACCGCGTGATCCTGCTGCCCTGAGAGGGGAACATGGACGCCACGGACGGATCGGAAGATCTGCCCATTCACCCCATTCGACAAGGAAGCCGATGAACACCGAAGAAATCCGCGCCGTCCTCACCATCTGCCTGCTGGCCGCCTATGCCGACGGCGACAAGCACGACCGCGAGCGCGAGCAGATCCGCCAGGTGGCGCAAGGGCTGGCGCAGGACCGGCAGGTCAACCTGCCCGGCCTGTACCAGGAGGTGCTGATGCGCCGGATCCAGCTGGCCGACGTGGTGCCGAGGCTCTCCAGCAGCGAGGCGCGCCAGCTGGCCTACGAGATGGCCGTGTGCGTGTGCGAGGCCGACGGCCAGACCAGCGCGGCAGAGCAGGCCTTCCTGGCCCGGCTGCGCGAGGCGCTGGGCCAGGCGCCGGCGGAGTTCGCCGCGCAGGCCGACGCGCTGGCAACCGCGCCGCTAGGGGCGCCGTCCGCGGCGCTGCCGGAGGCGGCC
>Ga0209959_101025_pt1 | contig 11987 bp, 9 predicted proteins | sample ThiBiot_300_biof_2_FD_183943 | JGI IMG/M metagenome (GOLD analysis project Ga0209959, IMG submission 183943) | Wastewater bioreactor microbial communities from Cape Town, South Africa - Thiocy_expt_300_biof (SPAdes) | ecosystem: Engineered > Bioremediation > Thiocyanate > Unclassified | place...
CATGGATGACGGCATGGCGGTGCGTGAAGGTGCCGCGGCCGCTGTCCTCGCCCGACAGGCGCACGGGGTAGCCGCTGGCCACGAGCGAGGCAAAGGCCATGTGCTCGCCCATGCCCCAGTCCACGTTGACCTCGCCGCGGCCCATGGCGGCGCGGTCGTCGTAGACCTTCTTCACCAGCATGTGCGGCGTGACGCTCTCGGGAATGGTGGTGACGCGCTCGGCCAGGCGCTTCCACTCGGTCAGCGGGATGGCGGTGTCGGCGGCGTCCGTCCAGGTCTTGCCCAGGAACGGGCTCCAGTCCACGGCGTACTTGCTCTTGAAATTGGTCAGCACCGGGTCGATGGTGTGCTTGCCTTCGTCCATGGCGGCGCGGTAGGCCTTGACCATGTCGTCGCCCAGCGTCTCGCCCAGGCCCTGCGCGGCCAGCTTGTCGGCGTAGAGCTTGCGCGTGCCGGGGTGCTGGGCGATCTTCTTGTACATCAGCGGCTGGGTGAGCATGGGGGTGTCCTGCTCGTTGTGGCCCAGCTTGCGGTAGCAGATGATGTCCACCACCACGTCCCTGGAGAACTCCATGCGGAACTCCAGCGCCAGCTGCATGGCCAGGCACACGGACTCGGGGTCGTCGCCGTTCACGTGCAGCACGGGCGACTCGATCATCTTCACGATGTCGGTGCAGTACAGCGTGGAGCGCAGGTCGCGCGGGTCGGACGTGGTGAAGCCGATCTGGTTGTTGATGATGATGTGCACCGTGCCGCCCGTGGTGTAGCCGCGGGTTTCGGACAGCGCCAGCGTCTCCTGGTTCACGCCCTGGCCCGCGAAGGCGGCGTCGCCGTGCACCAGCACGGGCAGCACCTGCTTGCCCTTGGGGTCGGCGCGGCGGTCCATGCGCGAGCGCACCGAGCCCTCGACCACGGGGTTGACGATCTCCAGGTGCGAGGGGTTGAACGCCAGGCTCAGGTGCACCGGGCCGCCGGGGGTGGACACGTCGGAGGAGAAGCCCTGGTGGTACTTCACGTCGCCCGCGGGCAGGTCCTCGGGGGCGGTGTGGTCGAACTCGGCGAACAGGTCCTTGGGCATCTTGCCCAGGGTGTTGACCAGCACGTTCAGGCGGCCGCGGTGGGCCATGCCGATCACCACTTCCTGCACGCCCTTGGCGCCGGCGGACTGGATCAGCTCGTCCATGGCGGCGATGAAGCTCTCGCCGCCTTCGAGCGAGAAGCGCTTCTGGCCGACGTACTTGGTGTGCAGGTAGCGCTCCAGGCCTTCGGAGGCCGTCAGGCGGTCGAGGATGCGCCTCTTCTTGGCCGCGTCGAAGGCGGGCTTGCTGCGGGTGCTCTCGAGCTTCTGCTGCCACCAGCGCTTTTGCGCCTGGTCGGTGGCGTACATGTATTCCGCGCCCACGGTGCCGCAGTACGTTTCGCGCAGCGCGTTGAGCAGCTCGCGCAGGGGCATGCTGTCCTTGCCGAAGAAGGTGTTGCTGGTGTCGAACACCGTTTCCTGGTCGGCATCGGCAAAGCCGTAGAACGAGGGCTCCAGCTCGGGAATGGCGGGCCGCTCGGCGCGCTTCAGGGGATCGAGGTCCGCCCAACGCGCGCCGACGTTGCGGTAGGCGGCGATGAGCTGCTGCACGGCCGTGCGCTTGCGGCCCATCTCGGCGTCGGTGCTGGCGACGACCACCCGGGTGCCGCCGGCCTTGGCGCGCTCTGCGAAGGCGTTGATGACCGGAAGATGAGGAACGTCCTTGGCATTGCTGCCGTCTACCGCGGGCACATGTTGCAGTGCGTCAAAGTATTCGCGCCAGGAATCGGGCACGCTGCCGGGGTTGGCGAGATAGTTCTCATACATCTCCTCGACGTAGGGGGCGTTGCCGCCGAAGAGATAGGTGTTGCCTTGGTAGGCTTGGTAGACGGATGTGGGTTCGCTCATATTCCGCTGACCTCCGCTTCCCTGAAGGAAGCATTAGCTGGTTGACAAACCTTCCGCGTCACGGCTGAACCGGTTGGCGGATGCGACTGTGGCAGGGGAAGGACCTCGTTTGCGGGCGCTATTGTGCCATCGAACACGGGCGGACGCGGCGCCGGGCGGCTTGGCTTACAGTTGGCGGCTGTCCACACTTGGCCCGCCCATGCACCCGCTCCTGCTCCAGAACCGCACCCTGCTGCTGCTGCTCGCCGCCGTGACCCTGGCCTTCGGCGCCATCCTCTGGCCGCTCAACGGCGCCATCTTCTGGGGCGTGGTGCTGGCCATCCTGTTCACGCCGCTGCACCGCCGGCTGCTGCGGCGCATGCCGCGCCGGCGCAACCTGGCCGCGTTCATCACGCTGTGCATCTGCCTGGTGATCGTGATCCTGCCCATGGTGTTCATCGGCATCTCCCTGGTGCAGGAGGCCAGCGTGGCCTACGAGCGGGCGCGCTCGGGGCAGCTGAACTACGGCGCCTACCTGCAGCAGGTGCTGGCCGCCCTGCCCGCCTGGGTCCTGGAGCTGCTCGACCGCTTCCACCTCACCTCCATGGCCGAGCTGCAGGCGCGCCTGACGGCCGTGGGCGCGCAGGCCAGCCAGTTCCTGGCCACCAAGGCGCTGGACGTGGGGCAGAACACGCTGCAGTTCATCGTGAGCTTCGGCGTCATGCTGTACCTGCTGTTCTTCCTGCTGCGCGACGGCCCGCGGCTGGCGGCGCGCATCCGCCAGGCCATTCCGCTGGATACGGAGCACAAGAACCAGCTGGCCCGCAAGTTCACCACCGTGATCCGCGCCACCGTCAAGGGCAACATCGTGGTGGCGGCGGCGCAAGGGGCGCTGGGCGGGCTCATCTTCTGGATCCTGGGCATCCAGGGGCCGGTGATGTGGGGCGTGCTCATGGCCTTCCTGTCGCTGCTGCCGGCCGTGGGCGCCAGCCTGATCTGGGGGCCCGTGGCCATCTACTTCCTGGCCACGGGGTCCACCGGCCAGGCCGCGATCCTGACCGCCTACGGCGTCGGCGTCATCGGCCTGGTGGACAACCTGCTGCGCCCGCTGCTCGTGGGCAAGGACACCAAGATGCCCGACTACGTGGTGCTGATCTCCACGCTGGGCGGCATGGCGCTGTTCGGGCTGACCGGCTTCGTGATCGGCCCCGTCATCGCGGCGCTGTTCATGGCCACCTGGGACCTGTTCGCGCCGGCCGACGATGGGCAAAGCTCCTGAAAATATAGCTGCCAGCGCTTGTCCACAGGGCGCTACAGGCCAATAACGCCCAAAATTTCCCGCGCGCTCACTCGGGCTCGATGCCCGCGGCCTTGATCACCCTGCCCCACTTCCGGGTCTCGGCGGCCTGGAACCTGGCCAGCTCCTCGGGCGTGGTGGTCCAGGCCTCGGAGCCCGCGGTGTCGAAGAACGACCTGGCGGCCTCGCTCCTGGTGGCGTGGGCCAGCAGCTCGTTGAGGCGCGCCACCACGGGCGCGGGCGTGCCGGCGGGCACGTAGGCGGCGAACCAGTAGCCCATGTCGTAGCCCTTCACGCCGGCCTCGGCGATGGGGCGCGCCGCGCTTTTGCGTGGAGTAGCCCAGCGCACGCAGCTTGCCCGCCTTGATCTGCGGCACGCCGGTTGATGTATCGGTGATCATCATGTCGATCTGCCCGCCCAGCAGGTCGGTGATGGCCAGCGGGTTGCTCTTGTAGGGCACGTGCAGGATGTCCACGCCCGCGAGCTGCTTGAGCATCTCGCCGGCCATGCGGCTCGACGAGCTGCCGCTGCCGAAGCTGAGCTTGCCGGGGTTCTTCTTCGCTGCGGCCAGCAGCTCGGCCACGCTCTTGTAGGGCGCGCTGGCGTTCACCACCAGCACCTGCCCGCCCTTGCCCAGGCCGGTGACCGGGGCGAAGTCCTTCACCGGGTCGTAGGGCAGCTTCTTGTACAGGTGCTCGTTGGCCGCGTGCGTGGTGTTGGTGGTGATGAGCACGGTGTAGCCGTCGGGCGCGGCCTTGGCCACGGCCTGCGCGGCGATCATGCCGCTGGCGCCGGCCTTGTTGTCCACCACCACGGGCTGCCTGGTGTCGGTGCTGACGGATTGGCCCAGGGCGCGCGCGAGCTGGTCGGTGGCGCTGCCCGCCGCGAACGGCACGACGAAGGTGATGGCCTTGGCCGGATACGGGGCCTGCGCGCCGGCCGTGCCGGCCAGGGCCAGTGCGAGGGCCGCAGCGGCGGTGGCCAGTGCGCGGCGGCGATGCGTGGATGGGTTCATGTCGTCTCCTGTGTTGCCGTGTTGAAAAAGGGAAAAGGGGCGGCCCCGCGTCACCGGGGGCCGGCCAGGTGCCGCGCCAGCGCCGCCGGCACCCGCACGGGCAGGTCCAGCAGCAGGAAGGACAGCGCCTTGCCGTGGCTGTCGAGGTTGAGCGCGTCGTTCACGCCGCCGTCGAGCACGCCGTCGAGCACGAAGTTCATCGCGTGCAATTGCGGCAGCAGATGGCGCGTGACGCGGCTGGGCCGGCGCAGCGCGAACTGGCGCGCGACGGCCTGCTCGGTGACCTGCTCCACGAGCAGCTCCCAGAGCGCGGGATGCCAGGCGATCACGCTGATGTTGGAGCGGTTGCCCTTGTCGCCCGTGCGGCCGTGCGCCAGGCGGTACAGGGGAACGGTCAGGTCGGTATCGGTCATGGTCGATGGGCCTTTCAGTCCAGCAGCGTGAAGCCCGTTTCCACCGCCGCGCGCGGCACCAGGCACGACACCGTGCCCAGGCGCGGGCGCATGGCGGTGCGCACGCCGCCGCCGCCGGCCGGGCCGCAGCAGTACAGCGCCGTCACCTCGCGCACCAGGCGCTGGGCGCTGGCGTGGTCCTGGTGCTGCAGCGCCACGCGCAGGCGCACGTCCTGCGCGTCCTGGCCTGCATGGGCCTGCAGCCAGCGCCCGGCGTCGTCGGCAAAGACGCTGGCCACGCCGATCAGGTCGACGCGCAGCGGCGCCACGCCCGCCAGGCGCTCGCGCAGCACCTCGCCGCCCAGGCGCGCGCGCGCCTCGGCGCGTGCGCCGGCGTAGGAGATCTCGCCCTCGGCGAACCAGCCGGACTCGAAGCACACGTTCACCTTGAGCGAGGGCGGCCGCGCATGGCCGCGCACGCCCTCCAGGCGCACGCGGTCCGCGCCGGCCTGGGCGACGCGGGCCTGCGTGATGTCGGCCACCACGTCGGGCGTGAGGTAGGCGGCGGGGTCGTGCAGCTCGTACAGCAGCTGCTCCTTGACCGTGCGCTCGTCCACGCGCCCGCCCGTGCCCCCGGGCTTGGTGATGGTGCAGTGGCCGTCGGCGTCGATCTCGGCGATGGGGTAGCCCAGGCGCGCCATGCCCGGCACGTCCTTGTAGCCCGGGTCGGCGAAGTAGCCGCCCGTGACCTGCGCGCCGCATTCGAGCAGGTGGCCGGCCATGGTGGCGCGCGCGAGGCGGTCCCAGCCATCCATGGCCCAGCCGTAGTGCGCCAGCGCCGGGCCCAGCACCAGCGACGGGTCGGCCACGCGGCCGCAGACGACGATGTCGGCGCCCGCGCGCAGCGCGTCGGCGATCGGTCCGGCGCCGATGTAGGCATTGGCGCTCACGATGGGCTGCGCGGGCATGTCCTGCCCCAGCGCCTGGGCCAGCAGGGCGCGGTGCTGCGGCCCGCTCAGGTCGTCGCCGTGCACCACGGCCACGCGCGGGCTGCGCGCGCCCAGCTCGGCCGCCAGCTGCCGGATGCGCAGCGCGGCGCCCCGCGGGTTGGCCGCGCCGAAGTTGCTCACGATGCGCACGCCGTGGCGCAGGCACTGCGCGAGCACGGGGCGCAGCAAGTCGTCGAGCAGCGGCTCGTAGCCCGCCCCGGGGTCGGCGCGGCGCGCCAGCTGGGCCAGCGCCAGCGTGCGCTCGGCCAGGGTCTCGAAGATCAGCACGGCGGGGCGGCCGCTGTCCACGAGCGCCTGCACCACGGGCGCTGCTGCATCGAGGCGGTCGCCCGAGAAGCCGGCCGCGCAGCCTATGAGCAGGGATGAAGGGTTCGCCATCGCGTGTCCTCGGGTTGTCTCTGCGGCGCACTGTAGGCGCGTTGGGTTATTCTGTGAAATAGATTGTCATGATCAATTCATCTGAAAAACAAATGAATATCTCCTCGCGCCAGATCGACGCCTTCCTCGCCCTGGCCGCGCAGCGCAGCTTCACGCGCGCGGCCGCGCAGTGCCACCTGTCGCAGCCGGCGTTCAGCGCGCTCATCCGCGCGCTGGAGGACGGCCTGGGCCTGCGCCTGTTCGACCGCAGCACGCGCCACGTGGGCCTGACGGCCGAGGGCGAGAACTTCCACGCATCCGCCCTGCGCATCCGCGCCGAGGTGGATGCGGCGCTGGCCGCCATGCGCGACGCGGCCACGCTGCGGCGCGGGCGCGTGGCCATCGCGCTGCTGCCGTCGCTGGCAGCGGGGTGGCTGCCGGGCGTGCTGGCGGGCTTCCATGCCCGGCACCCGGGCGTGGAGCTGGACATTGCCGACGTGCTGTCCGAGCCCTGCATCGAGCGCGTGGCGACGGGCCGGGCCGACTTCGCGCTGGCCGCCATCCGCGCCGACACGCCCGAGCTGCAGGCCGAGCCGTTCTGCCGCGACGGCTTCCACCTGGTGTGCCGCACGGACCACCCGCTGGCCGCGCGGCCCCTGCCCGGCGGCGCGCCCGCGTCGCTGCGCGCGCTGGCCCAATGGCCCTTCATCCACCTGGCGCGGCACAGCAGCGTGCGCCAGTACCTGGAGGCGGCCTTCCACCCCCAGGCCATGCGCACCGTGATGGAGGTCGAGCAGCTCGCCACCGTGACCGGCATGGTGCGCGCGGGGCTGGGCATCAGCGTGGTGCCGACCTTCACGCTGTTCCACTTCCAGCACCCCGACCTGGCCACGCGGCCGCTGGCGCTGCCCGGGCTCACGCGGCAGATCTACCTGGTGCGCCGACGCGACCGCGGCCTGTCCGCTGCGGCCCAGGCGCTGCACGCGCATGTGCTGAGCGAACGCCCGCGCAGCGATTGACCATCAAAAACAATAGCTATTTGCGCTTTACAGGCAAAGGTTTTACACGGATTAACCACAATGCGCCTGCACGGTACGGCTTTCGGCTGGCACGGGCGCGACCGCAGTGCCACACTGCACTCCAAGGAGGACACCGCATGACCACCCAGAACACCGTGTACGCCTGCATCGACGGGCTGGCCACCACGCACGCCGTGGTGGATGGCGCCGCCTGGGCCGCGCAGCGGCTGGGCGCCCCCCTGGCGCTGCTGCACGTGCTGCAGCAGCCCGAGCCGCTGCCGCCCGTGGGCGACTACAGCGGCGTGATAGGCATGGGCGCGCAGGACCTGCTGCTCGAACGCCTGAACACCCTGGACGAGGAGCGCACCCGGCTCGCGCGCGAGGCCGCGCGGCGCATGATGGAGCAGGCGCGCCTGCGCGTGCCCGAGAGCGTCGCCGGCGCGCTGCAGACACTGCTGCGCCAGGGCGACCTGACCGACGCGCTGCTGGAATGCGAGCCCGGCGCGCGCCTGTTCGTGCTCGGCAGCAACCGCCAGGCCACCAGCCCGCGCAAGCTGCGGCTGGACCACCGGGTGGAGAGCGTGGTGCGCCAGGTGCGCCAGCCGGTGCTGGTCATGACCCGGCCGGACTTCAGCGCCCCCGGCAGCTTCGTCGTGGCCTACGACGGCAGCGCCACCGCCCACCGCGCGATAGAGGCCGTGGCGCGCAGCCCGCTGCTGCGCGGCATGCCGGGCCTGCTGGCCATGGCGGGCGAGGCCACGCCCCAGGCGCAGAAACACCTGGACGAGGCGCAGGCGCTGCTGGGCCAGGCCGGCTTCGAGGTGGGCACGCAGTTCGTGCCCGGCCCGCCCGAAGAGGCGATCCCGGCGCTGATGGAAAAGCGCGGCGACGCGCTGCTCGTGCTGGGCGCCTACGGCCACTCGCGCATACGCCAGCTCATCGTGGGCAGCACCACCACGGCGCTGCTGCGCCTGTGCAGCGTGCCCATGCTGGTGCTGCGCTGAACGCGCCACATGGCGCCGGGCCGGCCGGCGGCGCCGTTCACAACGGCCGCGCCGCCTCCACCAGCCGCTGCGTGTACGGGTGGCGCGGCGCATCCAGCACCTGCCGCACGCTGCCGCTTTCCACCACCTCGCCGTCCTTCATCACGAGGACCTCGTGCGCCATGGCGCGCACCACCGCCACGTCGTGCGTGATGAGCAGGTACGACAGCGCGCGTTCCTTCTGCAGGCGCTGCAGCAGGCCCAGCACCTGCTGCTGGATGGTCACGTCCAGCGCGCTCGTGGGCTCGTCCAGCACCAGCAGCTGCGGCTCCAGGATCAGGGCGCGCGCGATGGCCAGGCGCTGGCGCTGGCCGCCCGAGAACTCGTGCGGATAGCGCGAGAGCAGCCCGGGGAACTGCGCCTCGGTGAGCCCCACCTCGGCCAGCATGGCGGCCACGCGCGCGCGGCGCTCGGGGATGGGCAGCCGGGGCTCATGCACGTGCAGGCCCTCGCCCACGATCTCCTCCACGGTCATGCGCGGCGACAGCGACGAGAACGGGTCCTGGAACACCACCTGCACCTGCCTGCGCAGCAGCTGGTTGTGCGCGCTGTTGTGCTGCGCGGGCTGCTGCCAGGACTGGCCCGCCACCTGCAGCTCGCCGCGCGCGGGCAGCAGGCCCAGCAGGGCCTGGGCCAGCGTGGACTTGCCCGAGCCCGACTCGCCCACCACGCCCAGGGTGCGCGCGCGCTGGATGCGAAAGCCCACGCCCTTCACGGCCACGAACTCGCCCTTGGAAAACCAGCCGCGAAAGCCCGGCAGGGGGACGGGATAGGCCACGCTCAAGCCCCCGGCCTGGGCGGCGGGCGTGGCGCCCTCGGCCACCGCGGCCTCGACCACGTCGCGCCGCGGCGTGCTGCCGATCAGGCGGCGCGTGTAGTCGTGGCGGGGTGCGCCGAACACCTGGGCCACCGTGCCCTGCTCGACCAGCGCGCCCTGCTCCATCACCGCCACGCGGTCGGCGAAGCGGCGCACCAGCAGCAGGTCGTGCGTGATGAGCAGCACGGCCATGCCGGTCTGGCGCTGCAGGTCGGACAGCAGGTTCAGGATCTGGCCGCGCAGCGTCACGTCCAGCGCCGTGGTGGGCTCGTCGGCCAGCAGCAGCCGGGGGCGGCTGGCCAGCGCCATGGCGATCATGGCGCGCTGGCGCTGCCCGCCCGAGAGCTGGTGCGGGAAGCTCCCGGCGCGCCGCGCGGGCTCGGGGATGCCCGTGCTCGCTAGCAGTTCGATAGCTGCCTGCGCGCTCTGAGCTTGCGTCAGGGCCTGTTTCAGCATCAAGACCTCGGCCACCTGCTCGCCCACGGGCATGAGCGGGTTGAGCGCCGTCATGGGCTCCTGGAACACCATGGCGATGTCGCCGCCGCGCACGCCGCGCAGCTCGCGCTCGGGCAGCTGCAGCAGGTCGCGCCCCTGCATCAGCGCGCGGCCTTCGAGCCGAGCGTCGCCCGCCAGGCGCAGCAGCGCCAGCGCCGTCACCGTCTTGCCCGAGCCCGACTCGCCCACCAGCGCGAGCTTTTCGCCCGGGGCGATGTCGAAGCTCACGCCATGCACCACTTCCTTGGCGCCGAAGCGCACGCGCAGGTCCTGCACCTGCAGCAGCGGCGGTGTCCGGGGGTTCATCGGGGCGGTGGCGCGCATGTCAGTTCTTCCGTGGATCGAGCGCGTCGCGCAGCGCGTCGCCCATGAAGGTCAGCAGCAGCAGCGTGCTGACCAGCACGGCGAAGGTGAAGATGGAGATCCACCAGGCGTCGATGTTGTTCTTGCCCTGCGACAGCAGCTCGCCCAGGCTGGGCGTGCCCGGCGGCACGCCCAGGCCCAGGAAGTCGAGCGAGGTGAGCGCCAGGATGGCCGCGCCCATGCGGAACGGCAGGAAGGTGACCACCGGCGTCATGCTGTTGGGCAGGATGTGGCGCCAGATGATCTGGCCGCTCTTCACGCCCAGCGCGCGCGCGGCCTTCACGTAGTCGAGCTGGCGGTTGCGCAGGAATTCGGCGCGCACGTAGTCCGACAGCCCCATCCAGCCGAACAGCGACAGCAGCACCAGCAGCAGCGCGATGCTGGGCGCGAACACGGCGCTGAAGATGATGAGCAGGTACAGCTCGGGCATGGAGCCCCAGATCTCTATGAAGCGCTGGAAGGCCAGGTCGGTCTTGCCGCCGAAGAAGCCCTGCACGGCCCCGGCCGCCACGCCGAGCAGCACGCCCACCACGGTGAGGGCGATGCCGAACAGCACGCTGACGCGAAAGCCGTAGATCAGCTGCGCGAGCAGGTCGCGCCCGCGGTCGTCGGTGCCCAGCCAGTTCTCGCGCGAGGGGCCCGAGGGGTTGGGCTCCCTGGCGAAGTAGTTCAGGGTCTGCGGCCCGTAGGGGTTGAGCGTGTACAGCGCCCAGTTGCCGCCCTGGCTCAGCCGCTGGCGCACGAAGGGGTCGAGGTAGTCGGTGGGCGTCTGGAAGTCGCCGCCGAAGGTGGTCTCGGGGTAGTCCTTGAGCATGGGGAAGTAGGTCTGCCCCTCGTAGCGCACGATGAGCGGCCGGTCGTTGCTGACCAGCTCGGCCGCGAGGCTGATCACGACCAGGGTGCAGAACACCACCAGGCTCCAGAAGCCCAGGCGGTTGCGCTTGAAGCGCAGCCAGGCGCGGCGCGCGGGCGACAGGGAAACCGAATCAATCGAACTTGACACGCGGGTCCACCCAGACATAGCAAAGGTCGCTGATGAGCTTGGTGACAAGCCCGATCAGCGTGAACAGGTACAGCGTGCCCAGCACCACGGGGTAGTCGCGCCGGATCACGCTCTCGTAGCTCAGCAGGCCCAGGCCGTCGAGCGAGAACAGCGTCTCGATGAGCAGCGAGCCCGCGAAGAACGCGCCGATGAAGGCCGACGGAAAGCCGGTGATGATGGGGATCAGCGCGTTGCGGAACACATGCCTGTAGAGCACCTGCCGCTCGCCCAGCCCCTTGGCGCGCGCGGTGAGCACGTATTGCTTGCGGATCTCCTCCAGGAACGCGTTCTTGGTCAGCATGGCCGTCACCGCGAAGCTGCCCGCCACCATGGCCGTGACGGGCAGCGTGATGTGCCAGAGGTAGTCGGTCACCTTGGCCCACAGGCCCAGCTCCTCCCAGTTGGCCGAGGTCAGCCCGCGCAGCGGGAACCACTGCAGCTGCCCGCCGAACACCACGAGCAGCGCCACGCCGAGCACGAAGCCGGGAATGGCATAGCCCACGAGGATGATGAGCGTGGTGACGAGGTCGAAGCGCGAGCCCGCGCGCACCGCCTTGGCCACGCCCAGCGGCACGGCCACCAGGTAGCTGATGAAGAAGGTCCACAGCCCCAGGCTGACGGAGACGGGCAGCTTCTCCTTGACCAGCTGCCACACGTCCTTGTTCTGGAAGAAGCTGCGCCCCAGGTCGAAGCGCGCGAACTGGCCCAGCATCTGCACGAAGCGCTCGTGCGCGGGCTTGTCGAAGCCGTAGAGCTGCTTGATCTGCGCGAGGCGCTTGGGGTCCACGCCCTGCGCGCCGCGGCCCTCGCCTCCGCCGCCCATGCCGGCCACGCCGGCCTTGGCCTCGGCCAGGTACTGCTCCACCGGGCCGCCGGGCACGAACTGGATCACCACGAAGGTCAGCAGCAGCACGCCCAGCAGCGTGGGCAGCATGAGCAGGATGCGCTTGAGGATGTAGGCGAACATGGCGGCCGATTATGGGTTTAGATCCAGCGCCGCACCCGCTGCAGGTAGCGCTGGTACGGTTCCCCGAACAGAGCGCGCAGCGCCCGCTCCTCCGGCAGGATCTGGAAGCGCGTGATGTAGGCCGCAAACACCGCCAGCGCCAGCAGCGACAGCGGGCTGCCCAGGTACGCGCACCAGGCCAGCAGCTGCACGGCCATGCCCAGGTACATGGGGTTGCGCGTGAAGCGGTACGGCCCGGACTGCACCACGGTGCTGGCGCGCCC
>Ga0209959_101030_pt1 | contig 11948 bp, 12 predicted proteins | sample ThiBiot_300_biof_2_FD_183943 | JGI IMG/M metagenome (GOLD analysis project Ga0209959, IMG submission 183943) | Wastewater bioreactor microbial communities from Cape Town, South Africa - Thiocy_expt_300_biof (SPAdes) | ecosystem: Engineered > Bioremediation > Thiocyanate > Unclassified | place...
GTCGTCGGCGGCGTCGGCGCCCATCACGCAGCTCGCGCCGGAGTTGCTGATGACCACCAGGCGCCGCCCCTCGGGCCGCCAGCCCTTGAGGTAGGCCTGCGCGGCGCGCGCCTGCTCGTGCGGGTCGCGCACGCGCCAGATGCCGTGGTGCTTGAGGAACGCGTCCACCGCGCGGTCCTCGTTGGCCAGCGCGCCGGTGTGCGACGACGCGGCCTTCTGCCCGCCCGCCGTGCGCCCGGCCTTCACGGCGACGATGGGCAGGTCGCGCTCGCGCGCGTAGGCGGCGGCGGCGGCCAGCATGTCGGGCCGGGCGATGTTCTCCAGGTAGAGCAGCAGCAGCTTCACGTCGGGATCGTGGGCCACGGCCCAGGCCATCTCGGCCACGGTCACGTCGGCCTCGTTGCCCGTGGCGTGCACGTGGCGCACGCCCAGGCCGCGCCCGCGCAGCAGGCCGTAGACCATGGAGCTCATGCCGCCGCTCTGGCTCACGATGCCCACGGGGCCGTCCTGGGGCGGCACCTCGATGAACATCGTGGAGAACCCCGCGATGGCGCCCGTGCCGAAGTTGGCCAGGCCCTGCGTGTTGGGGCCGTACAGGCGCATGCCGGCGGCGCGGGCCCGGGCCACCATGTGGTCCTGCAGCTCGCGCCCGGCGGGCCCCGTCTCGCCGAAGCCCGAGGCGATGACCACGGCACCCTTCACGCCGCGCGCGGCGCATTCCTCCACGGCGGCCACGGTCCTGTCGCCGCCCAGGGCGATCACGGCGAGGTCGGGCGCCTCGGGCAGCGCGGCCAGGGACGCGTAGCTCCTGTGGCCCTGGATCTTCTCGCGCGCCGGGTTGATCGGATAGATGGCGCCCTGGAAGCCGTGGCGCTGCATGTAGTGGATGGGCCGGCCGCCGATCTTGTGGATGTTCTCGGACGCACCGATGACGGCGACCGAGCGAGGGGCGAGGGCGGAGGCGAGCAAGTCTTGCATGGCAGTTACGTGTGTGTCTCGGTGATTGGTGGCGATGGCGCGCAACCCGTGATGCTGGCGCCACCCAGGCGGGGGCCGCCGTGCAAGGGCCGCCCCGCCGCACGGGCGGCGTCCCCCTTTCAGGGGGAAGGCGCGAAGCGCCTCAGGGGGTTAGTCAACTTTCGCGCCGGAGGTCTTCACGACCTGTGCCCACTTGTCCACCTCGGCCTGCAGGAACTTGCCGTAGGCGGCGGGGGTGTTCCACGCGGCCGAGAAGCCCTGGGCCTCGAAGCGCTGCCTGACCTCGGGGTTCTCCAGCGCCTTCTTGAGCTCCGCGTTCAGGCGGTTCACCACCTCGGGCGGCGTGCCGGCCGGGGCCAGCAGGCCGTTCCAGGCGATGGCCTCGTAGCCGGGCAGGCCCGATTCGGCGACGGTGGGAATGTCGGGCGCGCTGGGCGAGCGATGGCTGCTGGTGACGGCCAGCGCCTTGAGCTTGCCGGCCTTCACGTGCGGCATGGACGAGAGCATGGTGTCGAACATCAGGTCGGCCTGCCCGCCCATCACGTCGGTCAGCGCGGGCGCGCTGCCCTTGTAGGGCACGTGGGCCATCTTCACGCCGGCCATGGCGTTGAACAGCTCGGCCGACAGGTGCGTGGACTGGCCGTTGCCCGACGAGGCGTAGTTGAGGCCGCCCTGCCTGGACCTGGCCAGCGCGATCAGCTCCTGCACGTTGTTCGCGGGCGTGGCCGGGCTGGTCACGATGACCAGCGGGCCGCTGGTGAGCTGCGAGACGGGCGCGAAGTCCTTGGTGATGGAGTAGTTGAGCTTGGCGAACAGCGAGGGGTTGATCGCATGCGCCGTGGTGGCCACGACCAGCGTGTAGCCGTCGGGCGCGCTGCGGGCCACGGCCTCGGCGCCGATGTTGGCGCCCGCGCCGGGGCGGTTGTCCACCACGAAGGGCTGGCCCGTCTGCTCCTGGAGCTTCTGCGCGACCACGCGCGCCACGATGTCGGTGGGGCCGCCCGGTGGGTAGGGCACGACGAGCTTCACGGGCTTGTCGGGGTAGCCGCCGGCCCAGGCGAGCGGGGCGGCGCAGAGCGCGGCGCAGGCGAGGCCGATCCAGCGGCGGCGGGAGGGAATGGGGTGCATGTCTTGTCTCCTTGTGGCGGTTTCAGTCGATGGAGGTGAAGCGCAGCAGGGCACGGCCCTGGTGCTCGAAGAACCCGGCGCGCACGCGCTGGCCGATCCGCACGCCAGGCAGCGCATGGCCCATGAGGCGCGGGCCTTCGTCCAGCTCCACGATCACCAGCGTGTAGGGCGCGAGCGGGCGGAAGTCGTCCGACGGCGCGCGCGCCACCACCGTGGCGGCGCGCACGGTGGCGGTGCCCGCGGCGTCGTGCCAGCGCAGGTCTTCATGGCCGCAGCGCTGGCAGGCGTGGCGCGCCAGCGTCTGGGCGTGGCCGCAGGCGGCGCAGCGCTGGTAGCGCACCACGCCCTGGCGCAGGCCGTCGGTGAAAGGGGCCGAGAGCATGGGTTCATTCCTCCCGCGAAAGGATCAGGCTCACGTGGGACGACATCACGCCCCCGTCCGCATGGATGAAGGCGCGGCGCGGCGCGCGGATCTGGCGCTCGCCCGCCTGGGCCGCCATCTGCCGCCACGCCTCCACCGCATGCGCCATGCCGCCCGCCACGCCGCAATGGCCGAACGAGAGCAGCCCGCCGTGCGTGTTCAGCGGCAGCGTGCCCGTGGGCGCGAAGTCGCCCGCGCGGGCCCGCGTGGCGGCGCCCGCGCGCGGGGCGAAGCCGGTCTCTTCGAGCAGCATCGCCAGCGTGATCGTGAACGAGTCGTAGATGCCCAGGTAGTCGATGTCCGCCCGGTCCAGCCCCGCCTCTGCGAACGCCTGCGCGGCGGCCTCGCCCGCGCCGCACCGCATCACGTCGGCCATCGCGGTCAGATGCTGGTGGCGGTGCGCCTGCCCCGCGCCCGCCATGCGCACGGGCGCGTGCGGGCCAGGTTCTGCGGAGACGACGAGCGCCATGGCGCCGTCGGAGATGGGGCAGCAGTCCAGCAGCGTGAGCGGCTCGGCGATGGGCTTGGAGGCCAGCACCTCGGCATGGGTGATGGGCGTGCGCAGGTGCGCGCCGGGGTGGCGCACGGCATTGGCGCGCATGAGCACGGCGAACTCGGCCAGGTCGGCGCGCGTGATGCCCGTGCGGTGCATGTATTCCGAGGCCATGAGCGCGTAGTACGCGGGCACGCTGGCGCCGTTGGGCACCTCGTAGTCGGCGTCGCCCACCTGGGCCAGGGTCTGGATGGAGCTGTCGCGCGACTGGCCGGTGAGGCGGTTCTCGCCCGCCACCACCAGCACGTTGCGGCAGCGGCCCGCGCGCACCAGCTCGCGCGCGGCCATGAGCATGGCCGCGCCCGTGGCGCCGCCCAGCTGCATGCCGTGCGCGTAGCGCGGCGACAGGCCGAAGCGCTCGCAGAACAGCGTGGACAGCATCAGGTGCGGCAGCGTGGTGGCGTAGCCGCAGAGCACGCCGTCGATGTCGCCGCGCGCCAGGGCGCTGCTCGCCAGGGCCTGCCGCGCGGCGTCGGCCATCAGGTCGATGGGGCCGCGCCCTTCGTGGCGGCCGAAGGGCGTGCCGTCCGCGCCGCGCAGCCAGGCGGTGGGTGTGTGGGTCACGGATGAGTCTCCTTGGCAGGGGCGCGCGGCGCGGCGCGGTGCTGCTGCGCCTCGGCCCAGCGCACCTGGCAGACGGTGGATTCGTGCTGCAGCGCCTGGGCCAGTGCGGCCTCGCGCGTCAGGATGCGTTCGTTCAGCGCAGCGATGCTCAGCGCCGCCACGGGGCGGCCCTCGGGGTCGAGGATGGGGACGGCGATACCGCCCATGCGCTCGACCACCACGTCCAGCAGCACCACGTAGCCGCGTTCGCGCGCGTTGGCGATGCGCTCGCGCAGCAGCGCGGGCGTGATGCGCGGGTAGCGGCCCATCTGGCTGGCCAGGATGTCCAGCGCCGCCTCGCGCTCGGCCTCGGGCATCCAGGCCAGCAGCGCCAGGCTGCCCGCGCCGGCGCCCAGCGGCCGGCGGCTGCCCACGCGCAGGTAGTTGGCGCGGATGGGGTAGGTGCCCTCTTCCACGTCGATGCACAGCGACTCCACGCCGCTCGGTATGGAGAGCACCACGCTGTCCTCGAACCGCCCCACCAGCCGCAGCAGGCTGGGGCGCGCGAGCGGGCGCGGGTCGAAGCGCCGCAGCGCGGCGGCGCCCAGCACCATGAGCTCGGGCCCCAGCGAGAACTGCTTGCTGCGCGCGTTGCGCATCACGAAGCCGTCGCGCACCATCACCTCCAGCAGGCGCAGCGCGGTGGCCTTGTCCAGGTCGGCCGCGGCCGCGATGTCGGTCAGCCGCGCGTTGCCGCCCTCGGACATCACGCGCAGCACGCGCATGGCGCGCTCCACGGTGGATGTGCTGCTGCCGGGCGAATGGTTCACCACGGCCTTGGGGCGGGCGCTGGGGGGCATGTAGGGTGTTTCTTTCTTTGAAACGGCGGTGTGCGGTGGAATTTAGGTGCAGCCTGCACCCGGGAGCAAAGGCCGCTTTCGAAGTTTCAATGAATGAAACGATTGCCGCGCCCCTCGAGGGGTAACCCTGACGAGGCCGCGTGCGGGACAATGCAAGGCTTTGCGCCGGTTCCCGCCCATGCCCCACGCCGTCTCCCAGCTGCGCGCCGAGCGCCTTGCGCGCAGCGCCAAGCCCTTCCTCGCGCGCGGCGGCTCGCGCCGCGCGCACTGCCCGGGCTGCAGGCTCGTCCCCAGCCACTGCATCTGCGCGCTGCGCCCGCTGTGCGGCACGCGCGCGGGCGTGTGCCTGCTGATGCACGACATCGAGCCGCTCAAGCCCAGCAACACCGGCTGGCTGATCGCCGACGTGGTGGCCGACACCTTCGCCTTCGGCTGGGCGCGCACCGAGGCCGACCCCGCGCTGCTCGCGCTGCTGGCCGATCCCCGGTGGCAGCCCTACGTGGTGTTCCCGGGCGAGTTCGTCGATCCCGCGCGCGTGGTGCACACGCTGGCGCCGCAGGCTGTGCACGATGGGGAGGTCGGCGCGCCGGCGGCGGGCCGCCGCCCGCTGTTCGTGCTGCTGGACGCCACCTGGCCCGAGGCGCGCAAGATGTTCCGCAAGAGCCCCTACCTGGAGCGCCTGCCGGTGCTGAGCCTGCACGGCGACGCGGCCTCGCGCTACCGGCTGCGCCGCTCCACGCGGGACGACCATTTCTGCACCTCCGAGGTCGCGGCCCAGTGCCTGGCGCTGGCCGGCGACGCGCGCGCGGGCGCGCTGCTGCAGGCCTGGCTCGACCTGTTCAGCGAACGCTACCTGCAGGCCCGGGAGCAGCGCCCCGCGGATGCGGACAGCGCCGCCCACCGGCAGCTGCTGATGGCCGCGCACGCGTGATGCAGCCGGTTGCACGCAGCGGCGCGGGCATCATCACAATGGGGCGTTTCGAGACGCACACCGCCATGCACCGCAGACTCCTCCTGACCCACACCGCCGCCGGCGCCCTGGCCCTGCTGGCCGGCTGCGCCAGCGCGCAGTCCGGCTACACCATCAGCATGCAGCAGATGCAGCAGGCGCTGGCCGAGCGCTTCCCGCGCAGCTACCCGCTGGGCGGCCTGCTGGACCTGCAGCTGCAGGCGCCGCGCCTGGCCCTGCTGCCCGAGCGCGACCAGGTCAACGCCGTGTTCGACCTGGCGGCCACGGGGGCGCTGCTGGCGCGCCGCCACACGGGCGTGTTCGACGTGGACTTCGCGCTGCGCTACGAGCCCACGGACCGCAGCATCCGCGCCTACCGGCTGCACGTGAACGCGCTGCGCCTCGATGGCCTCAAGCCCCAGGCGTCCGAGCTGCTGCAGCGCTACGGCCAGCAGCTGGCCGAGCAGTCGCTGCGCGAGGTGGTGCTGCACCAGCTGCGCGACAAGGACCTCGCGCCCATCGCCGCCATGGGCCTGCAGCCCGAGAGCATCAGCGTCACGCCGCGCGGGCTGCTCGTGCGCTTCGGCCCCAGGCCATTGTCCTGATTGCTTTTTTTGATAGCTGCAGGCGCTTGCTGCACGGGCGCTGCAGCGTGTTTTTGCTTCGAACGCACAGGCGCGGGCACTGTCCTACGCCGCCATGGCGGCGCAGCGGTTACAAAAGGGGGATAGCAGCCACCATCCGCACCACGCCATGAACCAGACCCCGCCCGCCGCCCCGCATTGCCTGACCGCCGCCCCGCCCGAGCCGGTGGTGGTGATCACCGGCGCCTCCAGCGGCATAGGCCACGCCACGGCGCTGGCCTTCGCGCGGCGCGGCGCGCGCGTGGTGCTGGCCGCGCGCAATGCCGACACGCTCGCCCCCGTGGCGCTGGCCTGCCATGCCGAGGGCGGCCGGGCGCTGGGCATACCCACCGACGTGACCGACGCCGAGGCCGTGCAGGCCCTGGCCGACAAGGCGGTGCGCCACTTCGGGCGCATCGACATCTGGGTCAACGCCGTGGGCGTGGGGGCCGTGGGGCGCTTCGAGGGCGTGCCGATCGAGGCCCACCGCCGCGTGATCGAGGCCAACCTGCTCGGCCACCTGCACGGCGCGCACGCGGCGCTCACGCGCTTTCGCGACCAGGGCCACGGGCTGCTGGTGAACCTCATCTCGCTCGGCGGCTGGCTGCCCACGCCCTATGCCGCGGCCTACGCGGCCAGCAAGTTCGGCCTGCGCGGCCTGTCCGAGAGCCTGCGCGCCGAGGTCGCCGACCTGCCGCGCGTGCACGTCTGCGACGTGGCCCCCACCGTGGTCGACACGCCGGGCCTGTCGCACGGCGCCAACTACACGGGCCGGCGCCTGCGGGCGCCGCTGCCCATGGTGGACCCGCGCGCCGTGGCCCAGGCCATCGTGGACCTGGCCGACAGCCCGCAGCCGCGCGCCGTGACCTGGCTGGGCCTGGGCGCGCTGCCCGGGCGGCTGGCCCATGCGCTCGCGCCCCAGGGCACGGCGCGCGCGCTGCGCTGGCTTGGCGACCGGGGGCTGCGCCACGCCGCGCCTGCGCCGCTCACCGAGGGCAACCTGTTTTCCCCCTCGCGCCAGACAGCCATCGACGGAGGCCAGCGCCAGCGCATGGCCGGCACGGCCGCCCTGGTGGCCCTGCTGGGCGCGGCGGGGCTGGCCGCGGGCTGGTGGCTGGGGCGGCGGCGCTGAACACGTTCTGAAATCCGGGCCTGGCAGTTACCAGCGCCCGGCGTTTTCCTACAGACGCGGTGCATGGTCCGGGCCTAACATCGACAAAGGCCCCTGGGGCCACCAGGGATGCTCGGCCGAGTTCCGTATTGCGCCGGAGGCGATCATGATCGAGACACCGAAGATCATCGACATCAGCCCCGCGCGCACGACGGCCGTGATCCGCGTCTGCTGCCCGCGCGAGGAGCTGCCATGCACCATGGGCCGCGGTGTGCGCGAGCTGCTCGACCGCATCAAGGCCCAGGGCGCGCAGGCCATGGGCCCGCTGTTCACCCACCACCTGCGCGGCCCGACCGACAGCTTCGACTGCGAGGTCGGCGTGGCCGTGGACCGGCCCGTGCGCCCGGCGGGCCACGTGTGCCCGGGCCAATGGCCGGCCATGCGCGTGGCGCGCACCCTGTACCGCGGCCACTACGAAGACCTGCCGCAGGCCTGGGCCGCCCTGCGCGCCTGGATCGCGGCGCAGGGCCTGGCCGCCACCGGCGAGATGTGGGAGTGCTACATCACCGGCCCCGAGATCGGCTCGGATGCCAGCGCCTGGCGCACCGAGCTCTACCTGCCGCTGTGCGGCAAGGGCGCCTGATGCTCTTCAAATGAGAGCTGCTGGCGCTTGCTGTGAAAGCGCTGCAGGCCGATTTGCCCATAAATTCTCCGCGCCGCCTGGGTAAACACGCTCCGAGCGTCAGGCGCCGAACTCCTGCGCCAGGAAGTCCACCACCGCCCGCACGCGCGGCGCGAGCGAGCGCCCGCGCGGGTAGAGCAGGTAGAAGCGGTCGTCCTCGGTGCGCTCCTGGTACTGCGTGAGCAGCGGCACGAGCGCGCCCGTCGCCAGGTCGCCCGCGATGTGGAAACGCGCGAGCCGCACAACGCCCAGCCCGAGCAGCGCGAAGGTGCGCAGCAGCTCGCCCTGGTCCGCGCCGATGTAGTTCGGGATGTCGATGGTCTTGAGCCCGCCCTCGTCGTGGAACGTCCAGCGGTTCCACTGCGTGCGGATGGTGAAGTTCAGGCACCGGTGGCGCAGCAGATCCTCGGGCCGCTGCGGCGTGCCGTGGCGCGCAAGGTATTGCGGCGCGGCGGCGATGACCCAGGGCCGCACCATGAGCGGGCGGCCGATCAGCGTCTGCTCCGTGGGCCGGCCGCTGTGGATGGCCACGTCCAGCCCCTGGCGGATGAAGTCGCCGCGCTGCGTGCCCAGCACGAAGTCCAGGTGCAGGCGCGGGTGCTTGTCCAGCAGCCGTGGCAGCCGGGGCGCGACGAGGTACTTGGCCGTGGTCAGCGCGGTGTGGATGCGCACGGTGCCCGAGACCTCGGCGTCGGCCACGCGCACGCCGGCCTCGGCCTCCTCCATCGCCTGCACCACCTGCTCGCCCGCCGCGCGGAAGCGCTCGCCCTCCTGCGTGAGGCGGATGGCGCCCGCCACGCGCTCGAACAGCCGCACGCCCAGGCGCGCCTCCATGCGCGCGATGAGCTTGCTGATCGTCGAGGGCGACTGGTGCAGCCTGCGGCCCGCGCCGGAAAAGCTGCCTTCCTCCACCACGCGCAGGAACACCTGCAGTTCGCCGAACTTGTCCATGAGATTCCTGTGAAATCCGTTCACATGCGCTTTGCCGCCGCATGCGTTGTCTGCCCGGCCGCCACTCTACAGAATGCCCCGCAGACCCAGAACGGAGACAACGCGAATGAGTGAGAACAAGCTGCTGCGCATCGGCTCGGGCGCGGCCTGGTGGGGCGACCGCGTGGAGCCCGCGGCGCTCAATGCCGAGCGCGGCGACCTCGACTACCTGTGCTTCGAGACCATGGCCGAGGCCACCGTGTCGGCGGCGCAGGTGCGCGCGCGGCGCGACCCGTCCTTTCCCGGCTACGACACCTACCTGGACGACCGCATGCGCGCCGTGCTGCCCGCCTGCATGCGCCGGGGCACGCGCATCGTCTCCAACCAGGGCTGGATCAACCCGCAGGGCGCGGCCCGGCGCATCGTGGAGCTGCTGCGCGAGCTTGGCATCAGGGGCGTGAAGGTGGCGGCCGTGGGCGGCAGCCTCATCACCGACCGCGTGCTGGAGCTGGCGCCCACCATCCTCGAAAACGGCCAGCCCACGGCCACGCTGAAGGACACGCTGATCTCCGCCGAGGCCTACATGGGCGCCGAGCCCATCGTGCAGGCGCTGCGCGAGGGCGCGCAGATCGTGGTGACGGGCCGCGTGGCCGACCCGTCGCTGTTCCTCGCGCCCATGATGTACGAGTTCGGCTGGGACCCGCTCGACCACGAAAGAATCGGCGCGGGCAGCGGCATCGGCCACCTGATGGAGTGCGGCGCGCAGGTCACGGGCGGCTACTTCGCCGACCCGGGCCTCAAGGACGTGCCCGAGCCGTGGAACCTCGCCTTCCCCATCGCCGAGGTGGATGCGCAGGGCAACGTCACGCTCTCCAAGGTGGCGGGCACGGGCGGCGCCATCACCTTGCAGACCGTCAAGGAGCAGATGCTCTACGAGGTGCACGACCCCGCCCACTACATCACGCCCGACGTGGTGGTGGACTTCACCCGCGCGCGCATCGAGCCGCTGGGCCCCGACCGCGTGCGCGTGACCGGCCTCACGGGCAAGCCGCGCACGCCCACGCTCAAGGTCTCGATGGGCTGCACCGAGGGCTTCATCGGCGAGGACATGTTCTTCTACGCCGGCCCCGGCGCGCTGCGCCGCGCGCAGCTTGCCAAAAAGATATTGGAGGAGCGCTTCAAGATCGTGAAGCTCGACGCCGAGGAGGTGCGCATCGACTTCCTGGGCCTGAACGCCATCCACGGCGCGGCCACGCCGCCCGACGCGCCCGAGCCCTACGAAGTGGCCGTGCGCGTGGCCGCGCGCACCCGCACGCGCGAGGAGGCCGTGAAGGTCGGCCGCGAGGTGGACGGCATGGCCGTCTCCGGCGTGGGCCACACCGGCAAGCGCGTGCCGCACCAGGAGCGCACCCGCGAGGTGATCGGCGTGTGGTCATCGCTCGTGCCGCGCGGGCAGGTGGCGGCGCACATCGACCATTTCACGAGCTGAACGCAAGGAGCGACCGCCATGAAGGCACGACTGGAACAGGTGGCCCACACGCGCTCGGGCGACAAGGGCAACACCTCCAACATCGCCGTGTTCGCCTACGAACCCGCGCTCTACCCGTTGCTCAAGGAGCAATTGACGGCCGAGCGCTTCAAGGCCTTCCACCGCGAGGCCATCACCGGCGAGGTGCTGCGCTACGAGGCGGAGAACCTGCACGCGCTCAACTTCGTCGCGCACGGCGCCTTGGGCGGCGGCGTGTCGCGCAGCCTGTCGCTGGACAACTACGGCAAGGCGCTGTCGGCGGCCATCCTGGGCTTCGAGCTCGACGTGCCCGAGGAACTGGCGCCGCTGCTGCGCGAGCGGCGTTCCGCCTGAAGGAGCCGGGCATGGACACGAGCGCTGCAGCGGATAGCCGTCCCCTCGTCACGCACCCCGGCATCAACGAGCGCTGGCTCGGTCAGGTGAGCGAGCCGGCGCTGGAGCCGGACCTGCCCATCGTCGATCCGCACCACCACCTTTGGGATCGCGACGGTGGCTACTTCGCCCCGCAGTTGCTGCAAGACCTGGCTCAGGGCCATCGCGTGGTTGCCACGGTGCATGTCCAATGCCACCACGGCTATTTCGACAGTGGCCCGCAGGCGCTGCGTCCGGTGGGCGAGACGCGTTTTGCCGTGCGCATGGCGCGTGAAGCGCAGCAGGCCGGGGCCGATGTACGGGTGTGCAGCGGCATCGTGGGCTTCGCAGACCTGCAGCTGGGTGACGCGGTGCAGGAGGTTTTGCAGGCGCACATTGCAGAAGGAGGGGGGCGCTTTCGAGGCATCCGCCGGCTCAATGCGCGCGATGACGCCTTTCGCACCCATTTGCCGCCGCTGCCGCCGGGCCTGTTGGCCGATGCGGCGTTCCGCCGTGGTTTCGCGCGCCTGCAGCCCCTGGGCTTGTCGTTTGACGCGTGGATGTTCCATCCACAGCTCGGCGAACTCGTTGCGCTGGCCGATGCTTTCCCGGAAACGTCCATCGTTCTCGACCATGTGGGAACGCCGCTGGGCGTGGGCCCGTACCAGGGGCGCAAGGACGAGGTCTTCAGTCGCTGGAGCGCGGACATCGGGCGGTTGGCGCAGAGGCCGCAGGTGACGGTCAAGCTCGGCGGGCTGGGCATGGCGTTCACCGGGTTCGACTTCCACCGGCGCGGGCTGCCGCCGTCCTCCGAGGAGCTGGCGCGGGCCTGGATGCCGTACATCGAACGCTGCATCGAAGCCTTCGGTCCCGCCCGCTGCATGTTCGAGAGCAACTTCCCGGTGGACAAGGCGTCTTGCGGCTACGGCGTGCTGTGGAACGCATTCAAGCGCCTGGCGGCAGGCGCGTCGGCCACTGAGAAGGCCGCGCTGTTCGGTGGTACGGCCGCGCGGGTCTATCGCCTGGAGGTGCCCGAACTGCAAGGCGGGGCCCATTAGCTGCGGGCCGGTCCGATTCGACAACCATTTCAAAGGAGACGAGCATGAAAAAGAAACCGGCGGCGCTGGCCGCCACCGCCGCGATGAGCCTGGGCCTGGCACTGGGCGCGCCGGTGCACGCGAGTGGCATATCCGATGGCGTGGTTCGCCTCGGCCTGCTGCTCGACATGGCCGGGCCCTACTCCGATATCGGCGGCGCTGGCTCGGTGCTGGCTGCGCGCATGGCGGTGGAA
>Ga0209959_101038_pt1 | contig 11826 bp, 8 predicted proteins | sample ThiBiot_300_biof_2_FD_183943 | JGI IMG/M metagenome (GOLD analysis project Ga0209959, IMG submission 183943) | Wastewater bioreactor microbial communities from Cape Town, South Africa - Thiocy_expt_300_biof (SPAdes) | ecosystem: Engineered > Bioremediation > Thiocyanate > Unclassified | place...
TCTGCGCCGGGCAAATATGTGGAGATGCAGGCGGAGATGGATGTGGTGGTGCTGATTTCGAACTGCCCGCAGCTGAACAATCCATGCAATGCCTACAACCCTACTCCGATCCGCTTGCTGGTATGGGGTTAGTCAGTCTGAGTCAGATGGAAGAAGGGTGTTCTGTTTAATTTTAATGGCTCGAAACCAGGGCATGGAAATAGCGGAACAAAGATGATTGGCAGGATTGCCTGCCTTAACCTGGCGGAATGTTCTGCCAAAACTGGGGACAAAAATGTTTGAAAGAGAAGTGGTCACGGATGAAAATGCAGCACCAGCGAATAAAAATGTCGCACTTACCATTGATGTGCTCGATCCCGCGGGAGTACAAACCACCATACAGGATTATCCTGGACGGTTAGGTTACTGGAATATCGGCGTGCCTCCGTCCGGACCCATGGATGGCCTGGCATTCCGCGTGGCAAATCGTCTCGTGGGCAATGCGGAAGGGCTGCCCGCCATGGAAATCACTTTTAGCGGCCCGGTTCTACGCATCAATTGCAATAGCGTCATTGCAGTGACCGGCGCGCCGATCCAGGTGAGCCTGAACGGAAAGCCGCTGGCGCAATGGCAGTCACATGAAGTTGCAGCCGGCGCGTTGCTTCAGTTCGGCGATATTCTGGACGTCGGCGCTCGCGCTTATCTGGCGGTTCAAGGTGGTTTCCAGCTATCCGCTTACCTCGGCAGCAAATCCACTTTCATACTGGGCCAGTTCGGCGGTGCCGGACGTGCCCTGCATGCCGGCGATGTGTTGCATATTGTCGAGGCTCGCGTTCATAACCCTCGCGTCCTGCCACAGGAATTGATTCCGGGATATACCAATACCTGGAACATCGGTGTGCTATATGGTCCCCATGGTGCACCCGATTTTTTTACCGATGAAGATGTCAGCACTTTTTTTGCTTCCGAATGGAAAGTACACCATAATTCCGACCGCACAGGCGTACGCCTGATCGGTCCCAAACCGAAATGGGCGCGAACCGACGGCGGTGAAGCGGGACTGCATCCCTCCAACATCCACGACGTGGCGTACTCTATCGGAGCGGTCGATTTTACCGGCGATCTGCCTGTCATACTTGGGCCGGATGGTCCAAGCCTGGGAGGTTTTGTGTGCCTGGCCACCATGGCTCATGCCGAGCTATGGAAGATGGGCCAGCTCAGGCCCGGCGATACGGTGCGCTTTCATCAAATATCCATCACCGAGGCACAAGCGCTCGAAGCATCGCAGGATGCATTGATACGAGACCTGCGCCAACCCAAAGAGTCGCCGGCAACGCCAATAAAAGAAAGAGGAAGCCCCATCCTCCATACCATTCCCGAGAGTGCCCAGCAGATACGGGTGCTATATCGGCAGGGTGGCGACAAGAATATGCTGGTTGAGTATGGCCCGCTGGTACTCGATCTCAACCTGCGCTTTCGCGTTCACGCTTTGATGGAATGGCTCCAGCGCGCCATCGATTCAGGCCGTCTCGAGGGCATGGTGGATATGACCCCTGGCATTCGCTCCCTGCATATCCATTTCGATTCCAAGTTACTGCCACGCGACAAGCTGCTGGCCACGCTCATTGCGGCGGAAAAGGAACTGCCCGCCATCGAGGACATGGAAGTGCCCACGCGTATCGTGCACTTGCCACTGTCATGGAATGATCCATCGGTTCAACTGGCGATGAGAAAGTACATGCAGTCCGTGCGCAAAGATGCCCCGTGGAATCCGGATAACATCGAATTTATACGGCGTATCAATGGCCTGGATAGCATCGAAGAGGTGAAGCGCATCATATTCGAGGCGAGCTACCTGATAATGGGGCTGGGCGATGTCTATCTCGGTGCGCCGCTCGGAGTGCCCCTGGATCCACGGCATCGCCTGGTTACCACCAAATATAATCCGGCGCGCACCTGGACGCCCGAGAACGCGGTAGGTATCGGCGGTGCCTACATGTGCGTATACGGCATGGAAAGTCCTGGGGGTTATCAACTCGTCGGACGCACGGTTCAAATGTGGAACAGCTTTAACCAGACGAAAGATTTCAAGGATGGCAAACCATGGCTGCTGCGTTTTTTCGATCAGGTTCGCTTCTATCCCGTGACCGAGCGGGAACTGCACGCATTGAGGGAAGATTTTCTCCATGGGCGTTTCAACCTCCGTATCCAGGAAACCAGTTTCAGTTTGAAGCAATACAACACTTTCCTGCAGGAGAATGCGCCAGCAATCGATGCCTTCAGGGTCAAGCAGAAAGCCGCGTATGTCGCCGAGCGTGAACGCTGGAAGGCGGGGGGGCAGGCCAATTACACAAGCAGCGATGGTTCGCAGGACAACGCGAGCGCTCCGCCAAGGGAAATGCAATTGCCGGAAGGGACGCATGCCATTCGCACCCACGTAACTGGCACCGTATGGAAACTCCTGGTCAAGGAAGGGCAACGCGTGACGGCAGGAAGTCCGGCAGCAGTAGTCGAATCAATGAAGATGGAGTTTACGGTGGAGATACCGATCGACGGTACCGTCCAGCAATTGTTTTGTAAAGAGGGCGGTCGCGTATCCGCGAGGCAGGTTCTCCTGGTAATCAAGGAGGATTGAGCGGATGCGGGTTGTCCGGACGAAGAACAGCCCGCACCGCCATGAGCGATGTCTTCCAGTCAAGGCAAATGTCATGCATGTCATGAACCTGGCCGCCCCAGGAGAAATGGCGGATGCAGTGACTGGAATCCGCCAATAGTCGCGCCCATGATAAACGGCTTTTAAACAATACAGAGATAGAGGATGCTATGAACCAGCTAACTTCCGACATGATTGCTACTCCCGATATCAATGCCGCCCCCATGCAAAATCAACCAGGCACTCTCAGCGATGCCATCGCTGTCGAGCTCATTGACGATGCGCCCGGATCGAAGCGCTGGAGCGTAGCGGCAATCCAGGCTCTACTGGATCTGCCATTCAATGACTTGATGCATCGGGCTCAATTGATCCACCGTCAGCATCACGATCCGAATGCCGTGCAGCTTTCCACATTGATTTCCGTCAAGACGGGAGGGTGCCCCGAAGATTGCGGATATTGCCCCCAGGCCGCACGCTATCACACCAATGTCGAGAACCAGGGCATGTTGCAGCTCGAGGAGGTCGTGGCATCGGCGGCCGCAGCCAAGGCCCAGGGCGCGACACGTTTCTGCATGGGTGCGGCATGGAGGGGGCCCAAGCAGCGTGACATCGAGAAAATGGTGGAGATGGTAGGCGCGGTGAAAGCACTGGGACTGGAAACATGCGCCACGTTAGGCATGCTGAAGCCGGGGCAGGCAGAGCAGCTTCACGATGCGGGACTCGATTACTACAATCATAACCTCGACACATCGCCGGAATTTTATGGCGAAATCATCACGACCCGGGGTTACCAGGATCGGCTGGACACTTTACAGAAAGTGCGTGGAGCGGGGATCAACGTATGCTGCGGAGGCATCGTCGGCATGGGTGAGTCGCGCCATGCCCGGGCCGGCCTGCTTGCCCAACTGGCAAATCTCGACCCTTATCCCGAGTCCGTCCCTATCAATCATCTGGTACAGGTGGAAGGCACGCCCCTGTACGGCACCGAAACCATGGATCCTCTGGAGTTCGTGCGGACCATTGCAGCGGCGCGCATCACCATGCCGAAAGCCATGGTGAGGCTGTCCGCTGGCAGGCGCGAGATGCCGGATGCCGTGCAGGCACTGTGTTTTCTTGCCGGCGCCAACTCGATCTTTTACGGAGACAAATTGCTTACTACCGGCAATCCGGAAGCGGAAAGGGACAAGGCATTATTCGATAAGCTAGGGTTGCGCTCGATGTAGCAGCCGTCGTGATTCCCTATATCCCAGGTTTCCGTCGAATTATGGTTAGCGGAATGAAAAACGATCTCATCGAGCAGCTAAGCGAGCAATTGCGGGGCCGCGAGAAAAAAAATCTGCTCCGGCGGCGCCTGGCTTTGGAAAGTCCGCAGCAGACCCATGTTTTCATAGACGGATGGGAATACCTCGGGTTTTGCAGCAATGACTACCTTGGCCTTGCGAACCACCCGCGGCTGATCACGGCAGCGTGCGAGGGCGCACAGCGATATGGGATTGGCTCGGGTGCTTCGCATCTCATCAGCGGACACTCTTCAGCGCATCATCTACTGGAAGAAGCGTTGGCCCGCTTTGTCGGGCTGCCTCGCGCACTATTGTTTTCCACGGGATACATGGCGAACACGGGGGTGGTTACGGCGCTGATGGGTCCCGGCGACGCGGTATTTTGCGACAAGCTCAACCATGCGTCGCTCAATGACGCGCGAGGTTCCATCGCTATCCGCACCTTGTTCTGGCTGTGCTGGAACGCCAACTGGCAGCATCGCGCGCCGAGCGCAAACTCGTATTGACCGACGCCGTATTCAGCATGGATGGGGATATAGCGCCCGTACCTGGTCTGCTGGAACTGTGCGAGAAATACAACGCGTGGCTGATGCTGGATGATGCCCACGGCTTTGGCGTACTCGGGCCGGGGGGGCGGGGAACGATGGCCCATTTCAATATCCGCTCGCCTCGCATTATCTATATGGCGACGCTGGGCAAGGCCGCGGGTGTATACGGTGCTTTCGTCGCCGCACAGCCGGCGATCATCGAAACGCTGGTCCAGCGTGCCCGAAGCTATATTTACACCACTGCGTCTCCGCCTCTGCTTGCCCATACCTTATCCAAAAGTCTGGGGTTGATAGAGAGAGAGCAATGGCGGCGCGATAAACTGGTCCAGCTTGTCGCAGCGCTCAGGCAGGAGTTGCAATCGCTGCGCTGGCGGTTATTGCCCTCGACCACGCCTATTCAGCCCCTGATTATCGGTGATAACGATCAGGCCGTGGAAATCAGCAAGGCATTGCGTTCAAGGGGAATTCTCGTCCCCGCGATTCGCGAGCCTACCGTCCCGCAGGGATCTGCAAGGCTGCGCATTTCATTGTGCGCGTCACACACGATGGAAGATGTCGCCCGGCTGGGAACAGCGTTGAGAGAACTGGATCAACGTGCGTCGAGAAAACTATGCTCGAAAATTTGCTGAGTGAGTCCGAACATGTTAATGACAATGGATTGCGAACATATCGTTGATAAGCGCCTGGTACGGAGGGCATTTGACCGGGCTGCCGCAAGTTACGACCAGGCCGCGGTGTTGCAACGGGATGTGTGCGATCGAATGCTCGCGCGTCTCGATTCCGTAAAATATGTTCCGGAGGTCATTCTGGATGCTGGCAGCGGTACGGGCTATGGCACGCGCAAGCTGCTCATGCGCTACCCTGCCGCAAGGATACTGGCGCTCGATATCGCAACGGCAATGCACGCCCAGGCGCATCCCGGGATTTTGCGGCAAGGGCAATCATTGGCGCAAGGCGGGAATCGCGGTCAAATCAGCTATGTGGGAGGTGATGCGGAGAAGATGCCGCTCAAATATTCCTGCGTGGAGCTGGTGTGGTCGAATCTGATGCTCCAATGGTGCAATGACCTCAACCCGGCATTTGCCGAGGCGTTCCGCGTGCTGCGGAATGGAGGTTTGTTCATGTTCAGCACTTTCGGTCCGGATACTTTGAAGGAGTTGCGCCAGGCTTTCCGTGGCGCAGATGAATACAGGCACGTCAACCGCTTCACCGAAATACATGACATTCGAGATAAGCTGGCGCGTGCCGGATTTACGGTCGCGGTCATGGATAGGGAATATATCACCATTTGTTATGACGACGTAATTGGTGTTATGCGAGACCTGAAAGCGATCGGCGCCCATAATGTCAGCCAGGGAAGGCGGCGCGGGCTGATGGGTAAAACAGCATGGCAAAAAGCGATGAATTGCTATGAGATGTTGCGTGCGAGAGGAAAGCTCCCGGCAACTTTCGAGGTGATCTATGGCTATGCCCGGAAGCCGGATGAGAAGCGGGCAACCGGCTCGAGAGTCGCATGTGAAACCATGCCTGGAATGTTAGCAGAGGTATTTTAATAGACGTCCTGAAGGATAATAAGCTCAGCAGTTTAATCGACACCTTTTCAAACAAATATATAGAATGTGGGTTGAGGGATGTAGCGCTCCCGAAATCGACCGCAATTGAAACGATCCCCTTATGTCTACAAATCCTACACCTTCTGTTAGTCTAAGACGATCCAGTCGCGAATATGGCGACGACTTTGGCGGGTTACCGGTTTGTCAAAGCAATCCCAGGAAAAAAGGGCAGAGCATGTTTGAGAAGGTATTGATTGCCAATCGCGGCGCCATTGCCATGCGCATCATCCGCACGCTGCGTCGCATGGGTGTCAAAAGCGTGGGGGTATATACGGAAGCCGATGCATTGTCGAGGCATGTGGCAGCGGCGGATGAAGCGTACTGCATCGGCAGCGGTGCCGCCGCGGAAAGCTACCTGCGGGCCGACAAAATCCTCGAGGTGGCGAGGCGCACGGGTGCACAGGCCATTCATCCGGGATATGGCTTCCTAAGCGAAAAAGCGGAGTTCGCCGAGCAGTGCATCGCGGAGAATATCCGTTTTATCGGCCCAACCCCGCAACAGATGCGGGCATTCGGCTTGAAGCATACGGCGCGCGCGCTTGCCTTGGAAAATGCGCTGCCCCTGCTGCCGGGAACGGGTCTGCTGGAAAACATGGAAGACGCCCTCCACAGCGCCGGGCATATCGGCTACCCCGTCATGCTGAAAAGCACCGCTGGAGGAGGCGGCATCGGTATGCGCCTGTGCTGGAACAGGGATGAGCTAGCCAGCGCGTATGAGTCGGTTAAATATCTCGCGCAGAATAACTTCAAGGATGCGGGCTTGTTTCTGGAAAAATACGTACAGGATGCCCGCCATATCGAAGTGCAGATTTTTGGCGACGGTGCGGGTGGCGTCGTCGCCTTGGGCGAGCGCGATTGCAGCATGCAGCGACGCAATCAAAAAGTAATCGAGGAGACGCCTGCGCCCGGACTCAAGCCGCATCTGCGCAAAGCGCTGCTGGATGCGGCCGCGAGATTGGGCAGTGCGGTCAACTATCAGTCCGCGGGCACCGTGGAATACATTTTTGATGCCGCTACGGGTGAGTTTTATTTTCTCGAGGTCAATACTCGCCTGCAGGTCGAGCATGGCGTGACCGAGGAAGTGACCGGCATCGATCTGGTGGAATGGATGGTCCTGCAGGCTGCCGGCGAGCTGCCGCCACTCGATTCCTTCGTCATCCGACCCCGTGGAAGCGCGATCCAGGTGCGCCTGTACGCCGAAGACCCTGCCAAGAATTTCCAGCCATCTTCCGGCACGCTTACCGCAGCCGAGTTCCCATCCGGAGTGCGCGTGGAGACCTGGGTGGAGCGTGGCGTCGAGGTCCCGGCTTTTTATGACCCCATGCTCGCGAAAATAATCGTTCATGAGAAGGACCGCGAGCAGGCGATCCAGACATTATTGGGAGCACTGAACAATACCGTAGTGAGCGGCATCGAAACCAACCTGGATTATCTGAAGCAGATTCTGCAGACGGCGGCATTCCGCGAAGCACGTCACACCACGGGCTTCCTGAACAATTTCCGCTATGCGGCGAGCACCATCGATGTCGTCAGCCCTGGCGTGCAGACCACCGTGCAGGATTATCCGGGCAGGGTGGGTTACTGGAGTATCGGCGTACCGCCTTCCGGCCCGATGGACAGTCTCGCATTTCGCCTTGCGAATCGTTTGGTGGATAATGTGGAAAGCGCAGCCGGGCTCGAGATTACCCTTGCCGGTCCGACGCTGCGCTTCAATTGCGACAGCGTCATCGCGCTATGCGGCGCCCTTATCGATGCGCGGCTGGATGGCGAGCCTTTGGCGCAATGGCGTTCCTGCCGGGTCAAGTCGGGCGCGCTGTTGCAACTCGGCAAGATAGCGGGTCCCGGTTGCCGCGCCTATCTTGCGGTTCAGGGAGGGGTCCAGGTTCCGGCCTATCTGGGCAGCAAGGCAACCTTTACCCTCGGAAAGTTTGGTGGACATGCCGGACGGGCCCTGCTCAGCGCGGATGTGCTGCACATTGTCCCGCTCCGGCTTCATGCCCGCTCTCCTGACCGCGTGCTCCCCACGGAGTTGATTCCCCATTACAGCAACCGATGGGAGATCGGCGTGCTCTCCGGGCCCCATGGAGCCCCCGACTTCTTTACCGATGACGATATACGCACTTTTTTTGCTTCCGAATGGACAGTGCATTACAACTCCAGCCGCAGCGGGGTGCGCCTGATCGGTCCCAAGCCGGAGTGGGCGCGAAGTGATGGCGGCGAGGCGGGATTGCACCCTTCCAACATTCATGACAATGCCTATGCGGTAGGTTCGGTCGATTTCACCGGCGACATGCCGGTGATACTCGGTCCGGATGGGCCGAGCCTCGGCGGCTTTGTCTGCCCGGCTACCGTCATCCAGGCGGAATTATGGAAGATGGGCCAACTCAAGCCGGGAGATAGCGTGCGTTTCCGTCCCATGTCGATGGAACAGGCGCTTGAACTCGAAAAATTGCAGGATGCGACGCTTCGAAATCTGGCTGTGCCGAAGGTTATTCCGCCAGTATTCAAAAGGAAAAACCGTACAGCTTCAGCCCTTGAGGTTGAATCCGCCATATTGCATCGGCTTCCGGAAGGTCCAGCGCAAGTCCAGGTAGTGTACCGGCAGTCGGGGGATAAAAATATTCTTGTCGAGTATGGTCCCCCGGAGCTCGACCTCAATCTCCGCTTCAGGGCTCACGCCTTGATGGAATGGGTGGAGCATGCAGTCAGTGCAGCGCGGCTGCGAGGCGTTCTGGATCTGACTCCGGGCATACGTTCGCTGCAAATCCATTATGATTCGCGCCTGTTGCCGCGGGACAAGCTGCTGGATTTCCTGATCGCAGCTGAAAAGGAACTGCCTGCCATCGAAGATATGCAGGTGCCAACGCGGATCGTGCATTTGCCTTTGTCATGGGCCGATGGGGCGACCCGGCTCGCGATAGAAAAATATATTCAGTCCGTCAGGCGGGATGCGCCCTGGTGCCCCAGCAATATTGAGTTCATCCGGCGCATCAACGGGTTGGAAAGCATCGAAGCAGTCCGTCAGATCGTATTTGAGGCAAGCTATCTGGTAATGGGCCTCGGGGACGTGTACCTGGGCGCGCCGGTGGCCACGCCGGTGGACCCGCGCCATCGGCTGGTTACCACCAAGTACAACCCCGCGCGCACCTGGACTCCGGAGAATGCGGTAGGCATCGGTGGGGCTTATCTGTGCGTATACGGCATGGAAGGCCCCGGCGGATACCAGTTCGTCGGGCGGACAGTGCAGATGTGGAATCGTTATCGCCAGACAGTCGACTTCAAGGATGGCAAACCCTGGCTATTGCGTTTTTTTGATCAGATCCGGTTCTACCCGGTCAGCGAAAGCGAACTGCTCCAGCTCCGGCAGGATTTTATCTCCGGACGCTTTCAACTTCGGGTGGAAGAGTCCAGGTTCAGTTTAAGAGAATACAACGCCTTCCTGCAAAAGAACGACGTGGCGATCAAGGCGTTCAAGGCAACGCAGCAGGCCGCGTTCGAGGCGGAGCGCGCGCGCTGGAAGGCGGAAGGCAAGGCGGAGTATGTGAGCGAGATCGTCCTCGAGGATGCTGACGCCCAAAGCGAACTGGACCTGCCGGAAGGGGCGCATGCGGTCAGCGCGCATGTCACCGGCACAGTATGGAAATTACTGGTCGAGGAAGGGGAGCGCGTCACGGTGGGAAAACCTTTGGCGGTGCTGGAATCCATGAAAATGGAATTCGTGGTCGAAGCCCACGTTGGCGGAACAGTGGGGCAATTGTTTTGTAGCAAGGGTGGGCATGTATCCGCAGGGCAGATGCTGCTGGTCATACAGGAGGGTGAAGATTGAACAAACCGCTTCTATCCAAAAACATCGAGGCCCGCAGCCTGGAATTCGTCTGGCACCCCTGCACGCAGATGAAGCAGCATGAAACGTTGCCCCTGATTCCTATCGCTCGTGGCGAAGGTGCGTGGCTTCTCGGGTTCGAAGGGGAGCGCTATCTCGATGCCATCGGTTCCTGGTGGGTCAATCTCTTTGGCCACAGTAATCCGCGCATCAATGCCGCGGTTCACGAGCAATTGGATAAGCTGGAGCATGTCATGCTGGCGGGATTTACGCATGAGCCGGTGGTGGAGTTATCGGAACGCCTGAGCAGTCTCGTATCCGGCAGGCTCGGGCATTGCTTCTATGGCAGCGATGGTGCGTCCGCAATAGAAATTGCGCTGAAGATGAGCTATCACTACTGGCACAACAGCGGCCATCCGGAAAAGAATGGCTTTGTCAGCCTGCAAAACGGCTATCACGGTGAGACGCTGGGAACGCTGTCGGTAACCGATGTGGCGCTGTTCAAGGATACGTACGCGCCGCTATTGCGTGCGAGTGCGCACGTTCCCACCCCCGATTGGCGATATGCTGCCGAGGGGGTATCGCCCGAAGAGCATGCGCAGCAAGCAGCCGCTGGGCTGGAAGCGTATCTCGTGCAACATCATGGAGAAACCGCCGCATTCATTATCGAACCGCTGGTGCAGGGCGCGGCGGGGATGGGCATGTATCATCCCCGTTACCTCAAGCTTGCGAGGGATTTGTGCAATAAGTATGGAGTGCATCTCATCGCTGACGAGATCGCGGTCGGTTTTGGCAGGACCGGTACCCTGTTTGCCTGTGAGCAGGGCAATATCACGCCCGATTTCCTGTGCCTCGCCAAGGGACTGAGCGGCGGCTATCTGCCGTTGGCCGTGGTGATGACTACCGATACGGTATACCAGGGTTTTTACCACGATGACACGACGTTCGGTTTCCTGCATTCCCATACTCATTCGGGTAACGCACTCGCATGCCGCGCCGCGCTAGCCACGCTCGATATTTTCGAGCAGGACGATATCATCGAAACCAATCGGGCGAAGGCAGCCTACCTCAATCACATCGCAAAACCTCTCGCTTTCCACCGCAAGGTCAGGAATTTTCGCAACTGCGGAATGATTTGGGCGTTCGAGGTGGAAACCGGTGATCCCGCATTTTCGGGAAAATTTTTTCAGGCCGCACTTGCTCAAGGACTGGTGCTGCGCCCATTGGGAAATACGGTATATTTTATGCCTCCCTACATTATCAGTGAGCAGGAGCTGGACCAGCTGGTGGCGGGAACCATGCGAGCCCTCGATGCGTTCTGAACCTCTGGCATTGATAAGGGACGAGTTGACCCGCATTGCTTTTTAGAGCGGGAGTCTGTATGATTTATACAGCTAATATCGCATTATTAACGCATTAGCGCAGCAAATAGTAATGCAGTAGATGCAAATAGAAACTAGGGTTCCGGTTTCCTCGATAGGAAATGCCTGGTCCGAGAGTTTCTGGCTTCGTCATGACGAGGCTCCACGGAGGGATAAAAGCCCGGGAGATCATGTAGTGATACATTGACTCTTGGGTTATGCCACCGATAGAAGGAGACTTGTCGTGCGCGTTTCTTCCGGATTTTTCCTTTCCCCCGTTTCAATCATTGGCAGTTGCCGAAAGCCTCGCCTGGTTTTCAAGGCAGCTTCTGCCTTCAATACGGATTTTAGTCATCTGGCGGAGGGATGCAACCCGGCCGGAGGGGCATCATGTCAATAGATTCGGGGCAGAATGGCTGTCCCATTCCTGATCCTGCAGGTTCCCATACGCTCAAGCGGACGTTGAGCGTATGGAACTGTTTCACTTTGGGATTTTCGGTGGTATCGCCGGTGGTGGGGCTTTATGCCATTTTCGGTGTTCAGAACCTGGTGACTGGGGGAGGGTGGAT
>Ga0209959_101042_pt1 | contig 11778 bp, 8 predicted proteins | sample ThiBiot_300_biof_2_FD_183943 | JGI IMG/M metagenome (GOLD analysis project Ga0209959, IMG submission 183943) | Wastewater bioreactor microbial communities from Cape Town, South Africa - Thiocy_expt_300_biof (SPAdes) | ecosystem: Engineered > Bioremediation > Thiocyanate > Unclassified | place...
GGCGACGCCCAGGTTGATCGGCAGCGAACGCTGGAGCGGGCCGTAGGATTCGAAGCCGGGGATCACCTCGACGATGGTGGTGCGGGCCACCTGGTCGGTGATGTTCTTGTAGAAGGCCGTCGCCGAGGCGATGCCGCCGCCGGGGATGTAATATTCGAGCGAAGCGTCGAGCTGGTCCGCGCGGGTCGGCCGCAGGTTCGAATTGCCGCCCGACGCGGTGCCCAGCGGCCCGTTGACCGCGAGCCGCGGCGCCAGATCCTGCAGCTTGGCGCGCGACATCACCTTGGAGGCCGCAAGGCGCAGCACCAGGTCGCGCGCCAGCGAGAACTTGATGTTCGCGCTCGGCAGCAGGTTCGAATAATGGCTGGTGTCGTGGCGCGGCACCATCACGCCGCCGCCGACATCGGCAGTGGTGTCGACCGCAAAGTCGGTCCACACCGCGCGCAGCCCGATATTGCCGCGAAAGCCGATACCGAGCAACTCGCCATCGAGATTGGCGCGCCCATAGACCGCCTTGGTCTTCTCGCTGATATAGTAGCTGGTCGTCGGCCGCGGGCGGGTCGGGCGATAGTTGGAGAGCAGCAGCGAATCGTCGCCGGTGCCGCCGGCATAGACGTCGGGCACCAGGAACAGGCTGGGGAAATTGCCCGTCGCGCCGGGATAGCCCGGGTTGTTCGACAGGACGAAATAGGAGTCCGGCAGCGTCGCGATGTTCGGGTTGGTCGCGTTCAGCTTGGCCTGATAATCCCGATAGTCCGAGGTCAGATCGGCATAGCGACCGCCGAACTGGAGCGATTTCAACATGCCCCAATCGAGATCGTAGCTGCCGTCGAGCCGATAGGCGGTCTCGAGCGTGTGGACGATCGTATCGTTCGCCGCGCTGTTCGAGCGGGTGGGATAGGATGCGCGCGCGGTGAGGTCGAAGCCGGCGGGCAGCGTGATGTTGGGCACGTCGCCGGTGCGATAGTCATAGTTGATCGTCAGCCCGCGCGAAGCCAGCTCCATGAAGTCCTGGCGATAGGTATAGTCGCCCACCGACTTGCCGAAATCGGCCTTCAGGTTGAGCCGCCCGACCTTCCAAACCGCCGGCGACCAGCGAAGTGGTCGGCTCGTTGCGCTCGACCCCGCCGACGCGGACGCGCTGGTTGGTCAGCGTGCCGGCGACCACGTAATTGCCCTCCATCACGCCGTTGGTGAGCGTCGAGGCATTGGCGCCGGTATCGGTCGTCTGGATCGCGAGATATTCGATGTGCCGCTGCGTCTCGAGATGCGTGTAGAGCGCATCCGCGTAGAGCATCAGATTGTCGGTCGCCTGGAATTGCAGCGTACCGCCGGCGCCGAAGCGCTTGCGCTTGATGCGATAGAATTCCGAACGGGCGATCTGCGGGGTGTAGTCGAGCTGGCCGTCGCCGTTGAAATCGGTCTTCATGCCGGTGGTGGTGCCGGGATTCCACACGCCGCGGATGAACTGCGACGAGCCGATCTCGCGATCCGAATAGGCGACGTTCACGGCGACGCCGAGCCGGTCGTCGAGCAGCCGGGTGGTGCCGAAAAGCGCCAGGTTGTAGCCGTTGCGGTTCCGGGCGAGATTCGTGTTGGTGTACTCGGCGAGATAGCTGATCGTCGGCTTCTTGAAGTCGAACGGGCGCGGCGTCGTCATGCTGATGAAGCCGCCCAGCCCGCCTTCGATCTGGTCCGCGGTGGGCGACTTGTAGACCGACAGCCGGCTGAACAGAGTCGAGGACTGCTGCTCGAGACCGGTGGAGCGCCCCGAAGGGTCCGAGCCGGTGGGGCCGACCGAAATGCCGAGGTTCGAGCGGCCGTTGAGCTCGACGCGAACATTGGAAAGGCCGCGCACCGTGACCTGGGCGCCTTCGCCGAAATTGCGCTCGATCTGCACGCCGGGCACGCGCTGGAGATTCTCGGCGACATTCGCATCGGGCAGCTTGCCGAGGTCTTCGGCGGCGACGATGTCCGCCACCTGATCGGCGTTCCGCTTGGCGTTGACCGCGGACTGGATCGACGCGCGCACGCCGGTGACCACGATCGAGTCGCTGGCCGGATCGGCGGCGGGAACGCTCTTCGGCTCCTCGGCCTGCTGGGCCTGCGCCACGGCCGGAACGGCCAGGGCGATGCAGGCGATCGACGAGAGCATGGTGGCTTTGACGGACATGAGACCTCCCCAAATGGCCGCACTTCCGGCGGCTCGTTTGACGACTCGTTATCCATCCAAATCGGAGCTGTCTAGTATGTTCATCATGTCATCATACCATTTTACGTGACGGGCCGGGGCGTCGCTGCTAGGCGGATTCGGACAAGACGAGCCAATCGTCGCTACAGGGAGTGGGAAGCGATGGAAGTTCCGGAGATGCACGAAGGCCGGCGCACGACGCGGCGGGAGATGCTGCTCGCGGCGGGGGCGACCTGCCTGGTCGCCGCCGCGCCGCAGACCATCCCCGCGGCCGATGCGGACGGGGTGCCCGACGTTGCGGGCAAGGACCGGAGCTGGGATGCGGATATCGGCATGCTCGGCGAAAAGTCGGGCGGCCAGGGCTATTCCACACGGCTGCCGCGCGGCACCTGGGTGCACGCCTCGCGCTCCAATCTCGATTATGCGCAGCGCCTGCTCGATACCGGATCGGCCGCCGGGCTCGCCCGGGCCGAACTGGTGATCGGCAAGGTGATCGCCCTGCAGGACATCGATCCGGCGAGCCCCACCTATGGCATCTGGTCCTATTATCGGGAGGAAACGCTCGCCCAGATGGATCCGCCCGACTGGAACTGGGCGGACTTCAACGGTGCGCGGCTGACCGCGATGATCGGCCGGCACGGCGACAGGCTGAACCCTGCCCTCGCCGCGGACATGCGCAAGGCGATCGGCCGCGCGGGCGAGGCGATCATGCGCCGCGATGTCGGCCCCGCCTATACCAACATCTCGGTGATGGGCGCGCGGGTGACGCTGGCGGCGGGCGAGCTGATGCGGGACCCGAAGCTGCTCGCCTATGGTCGCAAGCGGCTGCTCGGCCTGCTCGACTACACGCGCGAGCAAGGTTCGTTCAACGAGTATAACAGCCCGACCTACACCATCGTCGCGCTCGAGGAGGTCGAGGCGATCCTCTCCTTCGTGCACGATGCGCAGGCGCGTGCCGCCGCGGCCGAGCTGCACCGCATCACCTGGGAGATGATCGCCAGCCATTGGCATCCCGGCACCAACCAATGGGCCGGCCCGCATTCGCGCGCCTATTATGACCGCACGCCCAATCCCACGCTGGACGGGCTCTCGGCCAGGCTCGGCCGCCCCCTGCGCCCCGGCGTGGCGGTGCCGCCGCGCGAAGTGCCGATGCTGCCCTGCCCGCCCGCGCTGGCGCCGCGCTTCGCGGCCCTGCCCGAGCGCGAGACAGAGGTGCGCCAGCGCTTCATCCGGGCGGCGGACGATGCCCAGTCGGTCCGCGGCACGACCTGGCTGGACGATGCCGCCTGCCTGGGCTCGGCCAATGCCGAAAGCTTCTGGACGCAGCGCCACCCGCTTATCGCCTTCTGGCGCACCGCGCGGCGCGGACCGACCCCGGTGTTCCGGGTGCGCTGCGAGAAGGATGGGCGCGATTTCGCCTCGTTCGGCATGGTCGCGGCGCAGCGCGCGCAGCGCGTGCTGATGTCGGCGCATCCGATCGCCAATTCGGGCGACTGGCACATCACGCTCGATCGCGCCGCCAGCTTTCCCGGGCAGGAACTGCAGCTGCGCTTCGTCCTGGACGGCCCCGGCGCCACGGCCCGCGCGCTCGACGAATATAGGGTCGAACTGATCGCCGGCGAATGGAAGGCCGTGGTCCATATGGGCCCGGCGATCTGGAACAACGGCGCCGGGGCCCAAGGCCGCTGGGCGATCGAGAAGCGCGAGGGCGCGGCGCATGTCGCCTATGTCGTGCCGCTGGGCGGCAGCATCGCACCGACTGCGCTCGGCCGCACCTCGATCCCCGCCGCGATCGAGATCCTTCCCGTCGCGGCCAGGCCGAGCAAGGACCGGATCGAGGTGACGCCGCATGCCGGCAGCCGCATGCTGCGCTGGAACGGCATCGAGCTGGTCGCGCCGGTCGGCCCGCCCCCGCCGATCGCGCGGATATCGTGAGCATGCCGGCACCGCGCTTCGCCGGGATCGATGCCGGCGGCACGAGTTTCAAGCTGGCGGTGGCGAGCGACCTCGACACCATCCATGCCGAGACTCGCATCCCGACCACGACGCCCGAGGAGACGCTCGACCGTGTCGGCCGCTGGCTGGCCGAGCAGGGTCCGCTCGCGGGCATGGGCCTGGGCGCGTTCGGGCCGGTGGGCATCGCGCCGGGGACAAATCACGGCCGGCTGTTCGTCACGCCCAAGCCCGGCTGGAGCGGGATCGACCTGCTCGGCCCGCTCGCTCGCCATGTCGATGCGCCGATCGCCCTCGATACCGACGTCAACGCCGCCGCGCTCGCCGAGCAGCGCCTGGGCGCGGGTCGGGGCGTCGAGAGCTTCGCCTATGTCACGATCGGCACTGGCGTGGGGCTGGGCCTGGTGATCGGCGGACGGACGGCCCGCAGCCGCCTGCATCCCGAGGCAGGGCATGTCTTCGTGCCGCATCATGCCGGGCGCGGCGATTTTCCGGGCGTCTGCGCGCTGCACGGCGACTGTGTCGAGGGCATGGCCTGCAGCGCCGCGATCGAGGGGCGCTGGGGTGCCAGCCCCGACAGCCTGCCCGATGGGCATCCCGCCTGGGAGATGCTCGGCCATTATCTCGGCCATCTCGCCCTGAATGCCGTGATGGTCGCGGGGGCCGACCGGGTCATCCTGGGCGGCGGGATCGGCACGCGCCCGATCCTTGCGATGCGGGTCACCCGCACGCTCGACCGGCTGATCGGCGGCTATGGCGCGATCACCGAGGCGCGGGGCGGCGTGGAGGCGATGGTGCGCACCGCCGCGCTCGGCCCGCGCGCCGGCATGCTCGGCGCGCTGCTGCTGGCGATGGACGCGGCGGCCTAGACCGCCGCCGCGGTACCTTCCCGATAGACCGGCGCCGCGCCGGGCACCTCGAGCTGGCCAGCCCAGAGCTTCGCCGGCGGCTGGCCGGTGAGATCGCCGACGACCGCCGCGGCCTCGCCCTTGGGCGGCGTGCGATCGCCCGCACGGAAGCGCGCAATCTCCGCCATCAGCACCGAATGGGTATGCTCGTTGAGCCGGAACCGCCGGGCGATGGGGATGCCGAGCGCCAGCGCCAGCAGCGGGCAGAGCGTGAGCGCGCCCAGGATCGCGAGCTGCGCACCGTGCGGCTGGCTCGCCGCCAGCGGCCGGAACCCGCCCGCTTCGAGCAGCAGCCCGACCAGCATCACCGCAAAGGCGCCCACGGCCTTGCGCACCATCGTCATCACCCCGGCGAAGATGCCCTCGCGGCGCTGGGTGCTGACGATCTCGTCGACATCGGCGACATAGTTGTAGGTGTTCCAGGGAATGTAGACGAGGCCACCGCGGCCGATCCCCGCGCACATCGCGACGGGATAGATCCACCAGAGCGGCGCCGGAAACCCGGGCAGCGCCAGTGCCGCCATCAGCAGGATGCCGATGGCGGAGAAGGCGGCGGCGAGCTGGAACGCCGGCCCCGGATGGAGCCGCACCGTCAGATGGACGAAGGTCGCCGCGGACACGAACTGAGTCGCGGTCATCACGCCGAGCACGGTCGAGGCGGTGGCGACGTTCGCGCCGAGCACGAAGACCACATAATAGCTGAGCACCGCGATCAGCACGTCATTGGCGGTGAAGCCGCTGAGATACATGCCGAGGTGCAGGCGGAAGGCGCGGATGCGCAGCGTCAGCGCGATGTTGCGGAAGATCTGCATCGGCCCGAACGGCGCCGGCGCGGGCACCAGCGCGTCCTCGGGCCGGCGCTCGCGCTCCCAGGTGAACAGATAGGTGGTCAGGATCGCGCCGATGAAGATCAGCGTGAAGATGCCGCCCATCAGCAGGAAGGTGTCCGCCGTGGCGTCCCTGGTGCCGCCGGTGATGAAGCGCGGCAGCACGCTCGCCAGGAACACCGCCGCCTGCCCGGTGAGGATGCGCGCGCCGGCAAAGCGTGCGCGGGTGCGATAATCGTCGGACATCTCGGCGGCGAGCGTCTCATACGGGATCAGCACCGCCGCATAGACGATCTCGAAGAACACATAGGTGGCGAGATAATAGAGATAGGTCTGGCCGCTCACCCACATCAGCGCGAAGCTGGGCATCAGCGGCAGCGAGAAGAGCAGGAACATCCGGCGCCGGCCGAAACGCCTGGCCAGCCGGCTATTGCCGATCGTGTCCGAGACATGGCCGATGAACGTGCCGCCCACCGCATCGAGGATACGGGCGATCGCGAAGATCGAAGTCGCCTCGACCGCGCTCAGCCCGCAGAAGCTGGTGTAGAAGAACAGGATCCAGCCGCCGATGACCGCCATCGCGCCGCTGCCGAACAGATCGGTGATGCCATAGGCGAGATAGGTATGGGGGCGGACCTGGCGCGGGGCACGGACGGCCGGCGCGCTCATCGATGCAGCCTCCGCGCTTCGTCGAGCGCCAGGATCGCCATCGCCTGACCATAGGGCATGGTGGTGATCGGGACCTGCTTATATTCCTCCACGGTCGCGAAGATCGGCGTTCGCCCTGTTCGTCGACATGGGCGATCACCGCCTCGGCCGCGCGCAAGCCCGTCGCGAGATAGTCGGCGGGCAACAGGCCAAGCCGCACTGCCTTGAGCACGCCATAGGCGATGCCGGCAGTCGCCGATGCCTCGCCATAGGATTCGGGATCGTCGAGGATCGTCGGCCACAGACCGTCGGCGCGCTGGCAGGCCCGCAGCGCCGCGACCTGCGCCTCGAGCGTCGCGAGCAGGAAGGCGCGCAGCCCGTCGCCTTCGGGCAGGTCGAGCAGCTCGACAAAGTCCGGGATCGCCATGGTGATCCAGCTGTTACCCCGCGCCCAGAGCGCGGCGGACAGGTGGTTGCGCCCGTCAAAGGTCCAGCCATGGAACCACAGCCCGGTCGCCCGGTCGGCGAGATATTTCACGTGCAGCATGAACTGCCGCTTCGCTTCCTCGACATAGGCTGGGCGGCCGAGCAGCAGGCCGATCTTGGCGAGCGGCATCACCGTCATCATCAGCGTGTCGTCCCAGAGCTGCTGATCGTTGGCGAGGTCGATGACGATGTGCTGGAAACCGCCTTCGTCGGTGCGCGGCAGCACGTGCATCGCCCATTCGGCCCATTCGGCGAGCAGCGGATGCCAGCTGTCGTCCGCGCTCCACTCGGCAAGGCAGGCAAGCGCGAGCATCGGCGCCATGGTATTGATCGTCTTGGTGACGGCCGGCTCGTCGAAGCGGCGGCGGAACCAGTGCTCGACATGGCCGCGCACCAGCGGATCGCGGCCGCGCTCGTACATGCGCGCCAGGCCGTACAGCCCCACGCCCTGGGTCCAGTCCCAATTGTGCCAGCTCTTGATGTCGTAGCGCCGGCCCTCGATCACGCTGACCAGGAATTCGCCGCCGGCATCCTCGATGCCGACCAGGCTGCGCACCAGCGCCGCCATCAGCGAATCGATCTCCGCGGCGCCGTGCCGCGCACGGAAGCGCTCCGTCCCGTCGGTCTGTGCGAGAGCGCCCTGTCCGTCCTGCATCCCGTCCTCCATTTTCGGCGGACCTAGACCCGATCGCGGTCGCTGTCCATGAACTTATAATGTCATCATACCATTTACCGGTGCACCGGGGGATGGTTGCGCGGGACGTGGCAACCGCGTTACTGGTCTGACCATATGGCGATAATCAAAATGCCCGAGCGCCGTTCGATGGCGGCAGACCTGGTCGACCAGCTGCGCGAGAAGATCCGCAGCGGCGAGCTGTCGCCCGGCGACAAGCTGCCGACCGAACGCGCCCTGGTGGAGGACCTCGGCATCAGCCGCACGGTGGTTCGCGAGGCAGTCGCGCGCCTCTCGGCCGAAGGCTGGGTGGAAGCGCGCCAGGGATCCGGCGTGTTCATCAAGGAGCCGCCCCAGGCCTTCCAGATCGACCCTAACGAGCTGGCCGATCTGCACGACGTGCTGCAGCTCCTCGAACTGCGCCTGGCGGTGGAAACCGAGATGGCCGGGCTGGCCGCCGAGCGGCGCACCGATGCCGACATCGCCGAGCTGGAGAAATGGCTCGAGATATTGCGCGATGCCAGCACGTCGGAGGATGGCGGCGTGAAGGCGGATGCCGCGCTGCATGCGAGCATCGCCCGCGCCACGGGCAACCAGTATTTCGTGCGCTTCGTCGAGTTCCTCGGCTCCAAGCTGGTGCCGCGGCGCGATGCCGCCATGGTGAAGCGCACCGAGGAGAAGCAGCGCCGCTACCTCGACACGATCCAGGAAGAACATGCCGCGATCGTCGACGCGATCCGTGACGGCGATGCCCGGGCGGCACGCAGCGCCGCGCGCCGGCATCTCGAGCGCAGCCTGAAGCGTGCCCGGCGCATCGCGGACACGGTGGCGGACCTGCCCGCCCTCGCCAGCTAGGCGGGATCCGCCGACGCGTCGCTGCGCGCGAGGAAATCTTCCAGCCGCGCCCGTGCATGCTCCAGATGCCGGCGCACCGCCTCGCGCGCGCCATCGACGTCGCGGCGGGCGATCGCATCGACCAGCGCGACATGCTCTTCATGCACCCGGGCAGTATAGGCGCCATCGTCCTCGGCCGACTGCCGGAGCAGCCCGCGCCGCGGCACCAGCCCCATTTCCAGGAATTCGAGGAACCGGCCGAAATAGCGGTTGCCCGATGCCCGGGCGATGACGCCGTGCAGCGCCTCGTCCGCGGCGCTGCCGTCGCCGGTCGTGGCGACGTCGAGCGCGATGCGCTGGATCAGCACGCGCATCTCGGCGACATCCGCCTCGCTGCGCCGACGCGCGGCCAGGCCGGCCATCTCGATCTCCACGGCAAGGCGCAGCTCGAGCAGCCGGCGCACCTCGACCAGATCGTCGAACTCGCCATGCGACACATGAAAGGCCGTGGTGCGGGGTTCGGTGACGAACACGCCCGATCCCTGGCGTGGCTCCAGCAGCCCCTCCGCAGTGAGCCGGGCGATCGCCTCGCGCACCACGGTGCGGCTGACGCCCGATCCCTCCACCAGCTCGCGCTCGGTGGGAATGCGATCGCCGGGGGCCAGCGCGCCCGATTCGATCTGGCGGCGCAGATGATCGACCAGCTCGGAGGCGAGCGACCTCTTCGGCCGCATCTTCAATTCCATCCGCTCCCCCTTGTGCCTTGTCGATCCGCGCGGGCTAGCCGAAATATTCATGCTTGTCACTGATTGTTCATGTCATATGATGACCTGATAAAAAGACGCACCACGGACGAGGACTCCTTCCCCATGCGCATGCTGATTGCCTCGATGCTTCTGGCGGGCACCGCCACCACCCTCGCCGCGGCGGGTCTCCCCACGCAGGAAAAGCCTGCCGCCACCAATCCCTGGGGCGCCGATCCGGCGGCGGGCGGGCGCGAGCTCGACGCGATGTGGCCGCGGATCGCCCAGCCGGACGAGCAGGTCGGCATCCGCGGGGTCTTCCGCTTCGCGCTGGAAAGCGCCGGCCTGAACTGGCGCCCCGAGCGGATCGCGCCCACGCTCGATCTCGCGCGGCGCATGCAGGATCTCGACCCCGCGTCGAAGACCTATGGCAATTTCCGCTGGCGCTACGGCCAGAGCGGCGTGTTCGACGTGAACGGCGTCGAGTTCGGCATGTTCCAGGCCGGCCTCCTGCACCGCTTGTTCCGCGACCGACTGCCCGCCGATGCCCGGGCGAAGCTCGAGGCACTGATCGATACCGGCATCGCGGGCATGCAGCGCCATGCCGTGAAGCTCGACTATACCAACATCTACCTGACCCAGGCCGCCAACCTGATCCTGTGCGGCGAAGCCGTGAACCGTCCGGAAATCGCGGCGCAGGGCTATGCGCGGCTCGACGCATGGCTGGCCTTCACCGCCGAGCACGGCGTCACGGAGTTCGATTCGCCAACCTATTACGGCATCGACATCGAGGCGCTGGCCGCGATCGCCCGCCATGCGGCACGCGCGGAGGGGCGCGCTCAGGCCGGCGTGGCGCTGCGCTATTTCTGGGCGGACGTCGCGGCCAATTGGTGGGCGCCGGGCGACCGGCTTGGCGGCGCCAACGCGCGCAGCTACGACTATCTCTGGGGCCGCGGCTATCTCGAGGCGCAGACCTGGCCCGCCGGCTGGCTGCGCGCCCGGCCGGAGCTGGAGGGCGCGGGCTGGATCAACGGGCCGCGCGCCAATCTGGTGTCGATGCTCGATGCCGCCGAATGGGGGCCGGACCGAGCACAGGCCGATGCGCTGCGCCGGCAGGTTCCACGCATCGTCGTGCAGAAATGGGGTGCCGAGCCCGAACGCCTCGCCATCCAATATGTCGGCCGATCCTTCAGCCTGGGCTCCGCCGGTGCCGGCCGGGGCGGCGATGATCGGATGTTCGTCGGCAATATCGGCGACACGCCCGACTTCACGCAGATGATCCTGTTCATGGACGGCCGCGGCGACCCCTTTGGCCGCAACAAGCAAGCCGAACGCCAGGGCGCAATGAAGGCGCTGCACCTGGTGCCCTTCCTGGCGACCGTCCAGCGCGGCCCGGAGATCCTCCAGCTGCTCGCCGCCGGCCCCGGCGTCCGCATGAACAACGGCGATGGGCTCGAGCGCCTGCTCACCCAGTTCACCATCCCCAGCCAGGCGGAGATCTGGGTGGACGACAAGCGCGTCCAGGCGGGCACGCCCAAGGTACCGATGCGGATTCCCGCGGGCGCCCTGATCTCGGTCCGCTGGAAGGATGCGGTGATCGGCGTGCGCATCCTGCTTGCAACCGCCGCCACCTCGGCAGGCGGCGACGCGGCGATCGAACTGGTCCGCGAAAGGCCCGGCGACCCGGCTTCCCGCCTGACCATCGTCCATGCCGCCCAGGCGCCAACCGGACCGGGGCTCGCGGCGCTGTGGCTGCGCGGCGCCGAAGGGATCGATGCGCAGGCCTTTGCCCGCTGGCGCAAGGCCTTCGCCGGCGCCGATGCCCGTGCCGAACAGCAGGATGGCATAGTACGTCTCGACGTCGCCGGGGCGCAGGGCCGAATGCGGCTCGAGGCGGCGCCCGCCCTTGGGAAGCGCATTCTCGCCGAAGGCGGCGAACCTGCCCCGAAGCTCCTGAGCGTGAACGGCAGGGAGATCGGATACCCGATCCTGGCGCGTGCCCCCCAGAGCGCCGGTCCCTAGCCCGGATGACCCGATATGATTCCGGGACAGTTTCCGGAAGCGCCGATCGGGCAAGAAAAAACCCGCCAAGTCTTTGGACTTGCGGGGTTTGTGCGTGCGGTTGGTTGCGGGAGTATGCAACCATCCTTACATGCGGGCCGGCACTCGCCTCCTCGGATCAGCCGATGTTATGGAAGTCGCCAGGAAGATAAGTGAGCTCCCACAAACGAGCTTGTTGTTCCACGCGGTTGCCTAGGCCTATCCAAGCAAGATCATGCCAACAGTCTTCATAACGGCTGGGCTGCGAGCTCCGACGTAGTCGGCTCAATGCCTGAAATTGGGCCGTTTGCGGACAGGCGGCTTACAGCCGTTCGACACGGGAAAGCTGCCTTCGCAGGTCGATCCCCAGTGACGTGCTCCCCAAAACTCCTCCAGTCATAACTGGAGTCCGGGGTTATCATCGTGCCCTTGTGGGCAGGGTTGCACAACCCGCCTGGCAGCATCGGCGGGCGTC
>Ga0209959_101043_pt1 | contig 11763 bp, 10 predicted proteins | sample ThiBiot_300_biof_2_FD_183943 | JGI IMG/M metagenome (GOLD analysis project Ga0209959, IMG submission 183943) | Wastewater bioreactor microbial communities from Cape Town, South Africa - Thiocy_expt_300_biof (SPAdes) | ecosystem: Engineered > Bioremediation > Thiocyanate > Unclassified | place...
GTGGAAGGCTTCGGTGGTCCGGGCATGCCGGCCCGCCAGCCGCGTCCTGAACAGTCCGTCGTCGCTCTGGTCGGGACGAAAGGGGAAGGTATTCATCGGCTCTCCGTGCGGCCGGACATTCGGCGGTGGCATACGGTACGGTGGCGCGGTCGACCGGGCAATCCGGGCTAACACGCGTATGGCGGCGTCCGCGACATCAAGTTGTTCCGTAATCCTAGGTTTTCGCCACATCCGGCAAAGAAGCGTGGCCCCGGCCGTTGCTATCGTCGGATCTCCGTCCAACGCAAGACCTTCACATCGATGAGACACTACCTCGACAAGCTCCAGTCCCGGGGCGAGCTGGTCGTCGTCCACAAGGAAGTGGATCCGCGCTTCGAGGCCGCCGCGATCGCCCGCCGGCTGCAGTCCGAGTCCAGGCAGGCCGTGCTGTTCTCCCATGTCCGCGGCAGCGCGCTGCCCGTGGTCATGAACGTCTACAGCGAACACCAGCGCCTGCGCGAAATCATCCGCTGCGGGCGCAAGACCTTCTGCGAACGCCTGGGCGAGGAGATCGCGTTGGCGGCCACGCTGGGGCAGGGCGCCTGGATGGAAGATACCGACACTGGCGACGACTGGTGCTCGGGCACGCTGTCCGATCTGCCCATCCTGACCTATCACGAGCGCGACGGCGGTGCTTACATCACCTCGGGCATCTTCCTGGCGAAGCATCCGGACAGCGGCGTGTCCAACCTGTCGTTCCACCGGTCGATGAAGATCTCCGACGGCGAACTGCGCGTACGCCTGGGCAGCACGCACGACCTGGCGCGCTGCCAGCAGGCGGCCGAGCGCGACGGCAAGCCGCTCGAGGTGGCGATCCTGGTCAGCGCCGCGCCCGAGTTGTTCATGGCGGCCTGCGTGTCGCTGCCGCCGGACGCCAGCGAGCTGGCCCTGGCCGCGGCCATACGCGGCGGACCGCTGCGCATGAAGCGGTGCAGGACCATCGATCTGTCGGTGCCGGCCGCGGCCGACATCGTGATCGAGGGCCGCATCCTGCCCAACGAACGCCGTCCGGAGGGCCCCTTCGGCGAGTTCATGGGCTACTACGTGGAGGTGGGTGACAACCATGTGTTCGAGGTCACCCACGTCGGCTGGCGCAAGAACGCCGTCTTCCACGGCCTGATCTGCGGCTCCAAGGAGGACCTGCGTCCGCTGGAGGCGGCCACGGCCGCCCGCATCTACCAGGCGCTCAAGGCCCAGGTGCCGGGCGTGCTGGACGTCTCGTGCCAGCCCACGGTCATGAACACCATCATCAAGATCCGCAAGCAGTACGAAGGCCACGGCGGCCACGCGCTGCTGGCGGCAATGGGATCGCACCTGGACTACAACAAGTTCTGCGTGGTGGTGGACGAGGACGTCGACATCTATGACATGGACGAGGTGGTCTGGGCGTTCGTGACGCGTGGCCGCGCCGACACCCGCAGCATGGTGGTGCCCAACGTGCCGGGTTTCTATCGCGATCCCCACAAGGATCACTGGGGGCGCCTGGCGCTGGATGCGACGCGCCCGTGGGGCCGGGAGGCGGAGTTCGCGCGCAAGCGGATCCCGGGCGAAGACACGGTGGACCTCGCGGAGTACCTGGGCTCGCAGTGGCCCGCGGCTTAGTGGCCGGGATTGACCAATACCGGCCTGATCATGTGGCTGCCCGGGCCGAAATAGCCGAGCGGCCCGCTGGAATCCATCATGAGAGACTACCTGGCCAGGCTGAAGGCTCGCGGCGACCTGATCGTCATCGACCGCGAGGTCGATCCCGTCCACGAACTGGCGGCCGTGGCGGTGCAGTTGCAGCGCAAGTCCGGCAAGGCGGTGCTGTTCAACAAGGTCCGCGGCAGCGACATGCCGGTGGCGATCAACGTCTACAGCAACCACGACCGCCTGTGCGAGATCATCCGCTGCGGGGACAGGAATTTCTGCGAACGGCTGGATGAACAGATCCACGAGGCCGCCGGCAATGCCGCATGGCAGCGCGACGCCGGGCCTCAGGAATGGCGCGAGGGCAAGCTGAGCGACCTGCCGCTGCTGACGCACCATGGGCGGGATGGCGGCGCCTACATCACGTCGGGCATCTTCGTCGCCAAGGACCCGCAGACGGGCGTGCCCAATCTGTCGTTCCATCGTTCCCTGTACGTGTCGGACCAGGAACTGCGCATCCGCCTGGGCAGCTCGCACGACCTGTACCGCTACCAGCAGGCCGCCGAGGAACGGGACCAGCCGCTGGAGGCCGCCATCGTGATCGGCGCGCCGCCCGAGGTGTTCATGGCGGCCTGCGTGTCGCTGCCGCCCGAAGGCAACGAACTGGCGCTGGCGTCGGCCATGCGGGGCGCACCCCTGCCCATGCGTCCATGCAAGACCATCGCCCTGTCGGTGCCGGCCGAGGCCGAGATCGTGATCGAGGGCCGCATTCTGCCGCACGAGCGCCGACCAGAGGGACCCTTCGGCGAATTCATGGGCTACTACGTGGAGGTGGGCGACAACCACGTGTTCGAGGTCACCCACGTTTCGTGGCGCCAGGGCGCGGTCTACCACGGGCTGGTCTGCGGTTCGCACGAGGACCTGCGGCCGCTGGAGGCGGCCACGGCGGCGCGCATCTACAAGCACCTGAAGGGCCAGGTCGCGGGCGTGCTGGACGTGACATGCCGGCCCACGGTCATGAATACCATCGTGAAGATCCGCAAGCAGTACGAAGGGCACGCCCAGCACGTCCTGCTGGCCGCCATGGGGTCGCACCTCGATTACAACAAGCTGTGCGTGGTGGTGGACGAGGATGTGAACATCTACGACATGGAAGAGGTGATCTGGGCTTTCCTGACGCGCGGCCGGGCCGATACCCGGACCATGGTCGTCAAGGACGTGCCAGGCTTCTACCGCGATCCTCACAAGGACCACTGGGGGCGGTTGGGGCTGGATGCCACCAAGCCATGGGGCCGCGAGGCCGAGTTCGAGCGCAAGCGCATCCCGGGGGATGACGCGGACATGGTGCTGGCGGATTATCTGGCGCCCGGGCAGCAACTCTAGTACCGGTGCGGATCGCAGGGCCCGTCCGCTAAAAAGCAAACAGGGATACTGCGACGTATCCCTGTTTTTTTATCGGCCCTGGCAAGGGCGCCGGCAGGAGCCGCCGCCGACACTCAGGCGGCGCTGGCCCGGATGGCCCGCGAGGGGCTGCGGCCAGGCTTGCGGCGCACCAGGCTGATCAGCGTCACGAGCACGAACAGCGCCGTGACCATCTTCAGGTCCGAGGGCTGGAAGCCGAAGGCCAGCACCAGCGATATCAGCTGGAAATAGACCACCGACCCCAGCACGGGGGCGGCTACTTGGCGAAAGATGGTGCGGTTGCCGATGATGGCCTCGCCCAGCAGCAGCGAGGCCAGGCCGTTGATCAGCGTGCCGAAGCCCATGTTCACGTCGGCGAAGCCCTGGTTCTGCGCCAGCAGGCCCCCGCCCAGCGCGGCGATCAGGTTGGCCAGCCCCAGGCCGACCAGCGTGTAGGCCTTGACGTTGATGCCCTGGGCGCGGGCCATGGCCTGGCTCGAACCCAACGCGCGCATGGCCATGCCGTGCTGCGTGCCCAGGAACCAGAAGATCAGGCCGATCAGCACGACGTCGATCACGGCCAGGAACACGATGCGGTTGGCCAGGCTGCCGTCGTCGCCAGGCAGGTAGGAGAACAGGTTGGGGAAGTTGAACAGGGCGGTGTTCGGCTGTCCCATGACGCGGATGTCGATGGAGTAGAGCATGGACAGCACCAGGATGCCGCACAGCAGCGTGTTGATCTTGACCCTTTCATGGATGTAGGCCGTGGCGGTGCCACCGAGGAAACCGGCCAGGGCGCCGATCAGCAGCGCCGATACTGGTTCGAGCCCGATCACCAGGCACTTGGCGGTGACGCAGGCGCCGAAGGCCAGCGTGCCTTCGCCGGTCATGTCGGCGAAGCTGAGGATGCGGAAGGGAATCATCACGGCGATGGCGATCAGGGCGTAGATCAGGCCCTGCATCATTCCCATGGGGACCAGGTTCAGGAAAGTGGAAAGGAAGTTCATGGGTTCACGCCGCTGCTAGGAGATGGGATTCGTCGTCGAAGGCGGCGACCAGTCGTTCGACGGTCATGCCGCGCTTCTGCTCGCCGGACAGGTCCGCGATGATGCGTCCCTGCTGCATCATGATCAGCCGGTTGCCGTAGGTGATGGCATGGCTCATGTTGTGGGTCACCATCAGCGTGGTCAGGCCGGTCTCGGACACCACGCGCGAGGTCACTTGCATGACCTTCTCGGCGGTCTTGGGATCGAGCGCCGCGGTGTGTTCGTCCAGCAGCAGCAACTGTGGCTCGCGCAGCACCGCCATCAGCAGCGACAGCGCCTGGCGCTGGCCGCCGGACAGCAGGCCGGCCTGGGCCTTCATGCGGTTCTCCAGGCCCAGTCCGAAGGTCTCCAGGCGGGCGCGGAACTCGGCCATCATCGTGCTGGTCAGGCCTCGGCCGAAGGTGCGGCGGGCGCGGCCGCCGTTCCCACCGACGGGTCCTGGAACACGCGGGAAATGTATTTCGCGCGCTTGTGCGTGGGCAGGCGCGTGATGTCGTTGCCGTCGATGCGGATGTGGCCGGCGTCGGGCAGGACCTCGCCGGCCAGCATGTTGAGCAGCGTCGATTTACCGGCGCCGTTGCCGCCGACGACGACGGCGAAGTCGCCGCGCTGCAAGCCGAGGGATACCTCGTCGATGGCGATGCGTTCGTCCGGCGAGCCGGCGTGGAAGATTTTCTGCAGTTGTTGGACGTCTAGCATGAGGTAAGCCTTGATGCGGAAACGGGCTACTCGACGAAGCAGGCGCAGTCGTCGAACGAAGCGGGAATGGCGAGGCCCAGCTCCTTGAACTTGGTCTTGTTGATGGTGGTGATGTAGTCGTCCGGGCCCGGACGCGCGGGCGCGAGCTGCGAGGTGGGCGTGCCCTTGAGGATGCGGTCGGCCAGGACCGCGGCATTGGTGCCTATGGATTTCAGCGAGACCGCGTAGTTGGCGGCGGCCATGCCGCTTTTCACGAATTCGGTCTCCGAGCTGAGAATGGGGAACTTCAATTGCTTGGCCGCTGCCGCCACCGCCGGAATGGCCGACTGCACCAGATTGGAGCCTGTGATGTAGGCAAAGCCTATGCCCCGAAGCAACTGTGCGCGCTGTGGAATGTCGCCCACGGCATCGACGCTGACCGGCACGAATTTCAGGCCGGCCCGCTTGGCGGCTTCTTCCAGCTTCTGGGTGGTCACCACGTCGTTGACTTCGCCGGGGTTGTACAGCGAACCGAAGGACGTCGCATGGGGGAACAGCTTCTTGCCGAAGGCCAGCGCGGCGTCGAAATCCTGCATGTCCGATGCGCCGGTGAAGCGCGCGCCGCCTTGCTGCCAGTTGGGCACCAGGCCGGCCTTGACCGGGTCGGTCACCATGGCGAACACCATGGGCGTCTTGCGATTGGAGACCGCCGACAGCGCCGTCTGCGAGACCGAGGTGGTGATGGTCAGGATCAGTTCGGGCGACTTGGCCGAGATCTGCGTGAACATCTGCGGCATCAGGGCCTGGGTGAAGTTCGCGTCGCTGTAGACGTAGATGGTGTTCTTGCCGTCCACGTAGCCGCGCCGGGCCATTTCTTCCTTGAAGCCCTCTATGGTCTGTGCGATGGAAGGGTGGGGGCCGAGGTTGGCGATGCCGATCACGGTTTCCGACGTGGCTGCGCCGGCGTAGCCGAGAAGGGCGGCCGCCGCCGCGTGAAGGAAGAGGGCGCGCGGGAAAGACAGGCGAAACGCAAGCATGGCGTTGGACTCGCTGGAGGGCTTCGAATGCCGAATTTTTAGCACCGAACCACGGGCCGCCCCCACCCTCGCACGGACGAGTCCCGATCGCCTAGATGTTCTTGCCTATTTCCTAGATGAGGCACGCCCAGCCTGGCGGCGCGCGGCGCGCGGCGGGCCCGGCGGGTGAAATTGTGGCGATCCATTCCGGATTGCTAGGAAATCCGCACCGTGTGGGGATGCGCCCTTGTAGGGGCGGCCCGGGCTGCCTAGTCTGCGCGGCAGGGAGGCGAATCGGTTCGCCTTTCGCCGGTTCGAAAGGGCCGTGACCTTCATCGAGAACATGGGGCCGCCTGGCGCGGGAGAAAGGCATGAAAAGATGGTTGATCGGAGCGGCCGCGGCCGCCGCATGCGTGGGGGCCGCGCATGCGCAGTCCAACGTGACGCTGTACGGTTTTCTGTATAGCGGCTTGCGCTATGTGAACAACAGTGGAGGCCACAGCGTGACGGGCCTGGCCACCGGGCCCTCGCGCTGGGGCATGCGTGGCAACGAGGACCTGGGCAACGGCCGTTCCGCGTTGTTCACCCTGGAAAGCGGTTTCGACATGGGATCGGGCAGCTCGCGCCAGGGCGGACGGCTGTTCGGCCGCCAGGCTTACGTGGGCCTGAACGACAACGGGCTGGGCACGGTCACCTTCGGCAGGCAGTACGACATGGTGGCTTCGTTCCTCTCTCCCTATGTGCCCGCGGGCAAGTGGAACGGCTACATGGCGCACCCCGGCGACGTCGACAACCTGAACTTCCAGTTCCGGCTGAACAACTCGGTGAAGTACGTCACGCCCGTCATCAACGGCTTCCAGGCCGGCGCGGTGTACAGCTTCGGCGAGGTGGCCGGATCCAGCAAGCAGAACAGCGCCCACAGCATGGGGTTGAAGTACAAGTCGGGCGACTTCTCGGTCGCGGCCGCTTACATGCGGGTGAACAACCCGGCCACCGCGGTGTCCGAGGGCAACTGGAACACCATCCTGCTGCCGGCGTTCACCTCCACCTCGCAGCGCAACGCCTACACGGTCAGCCCGCAGGCGATGACGACCGTCGGCGTCGCGGCGGACTACCAGGCGGGCAGCGTCAAGTATGCCGCCGCCTATACCCAGGTCCGCTACGACAAGGTGGGCGGCACGGTGGCGGGCCTGCCCGTCAGCGACGCGAAGTACAGCAACCTCGACCTGAACGTGGCCTATTCCGTCAACGCCAGCTGGCAGCTCGGCGCGGGATATACCTATACCTTCGGCAAGGTGGATGCCACCGGCTTCAAGCCCAAGTACCATCAGTTCAACCTGATGACCAACTACTTCCTGTCCAAGCGCACCATCCTGCAACTGGCGGCCATCCACCAGCGCGCCGCGGGCGATGCGCAGAACGCGTACATCCTGTACGGCAGCACCGGCGGCGCGTCCAGTTCGCGCGGCCAGACCATGCTGCTTGCGGGTATCTTCCATCTGTTCTGATTCGTTTCGGCACGATCCGCCCGCTTGCGGGCGGATCCCAGATTCCATGATTCCTCTCTCTTCCGCACGTACCGGCGCCGCCATCCTGGCCGACACCCTCCATGGATTCGGCGTGCGCCATGTCCTGCACATTCCCGGCGAAGGCATCCTCGAGATCGTCGATGCGCTGGCCGATCGCCACGCCGACGTGCGCCTGACGTCCTTCCGCCACGAGGCCGGCATGGCCTATGCCGCGCAGGCACTGGGCCGGGTGGCCGACATGCCGGGCGTCTGCCTGGCCGCCCGGGCCCCGGGGGCCCTGAATACCCTGCTGGCCGTGCACACGGCCGAGACCGACGCCGCTCCCATGCTGCTGATCGTGGGCCAGGCGGACGCCCGCCAGGCCGGCCGCGATCCGCTGGGGGGACAGGACCTGGGCGAGGTGTTTCGGCCGGTGGCCAAGTCCGTGCTGTACGCCGGCGAGGCCACGCGCCTGCCCGAGGTGCTGGCGCGCGCCTGGCGCGACGCGATGTCGGGACGCAGGGGGCCGGTCGTGGTGATCGTGCCCGAGGACGTCATGCACCAGGAAGCCCGCGTTCCGGACCTGCCGCCGCCGGCCCCCGTCCATCCCGCGCCCGCGGCGTATGACATGGAGCAACTGCGGACGCTGTGCGCGGCCGCGCGCCGGCCCTTGCTGCTGCTGGGCGGCACCGGCTGGGACGACGCGTCGCTCGACCGCGTGGCCGCGTTCGCCGCGCGCGCCGGCTGGCCCGTGGCGACCGCCTATCGCCGTGCGGATCTGGTCGACCATGCCGATCCGCATTTCGTGGGCGAGACCGGCATAGGCATCGCGCCGGCCCTGGCCGAGGGTTTCGCGCAGGCCGATCTGGTCCTGGCGGTGAACGTCAGGCTGGGCGAAATCAACACCTTCGGGGCCGGAGGTTTCGGCGGTTTCAAGCTGCTGGAGGCGCCGCTGCCCAGCCAGACGCTGGTGCACGTACATGCCGAGGCCGGTGAACTGAACCGGGTCTTCCAGGCAGACCTGGCCATCCAGGCGGGGCCCCGGGAGTTCGCCGCGGCGCTGGACGGCCTGTCCGTGCCGCTGCCCGCGGCAGAATGGCTGTCCGCGCTGCGCGCCGCGCGCGAGCGATATGTGGGAACGGGTATCTGCGATGCCCCGCTGGACCTGCGCAAGGCCTTCGAGCAACTGCGCGCACACCTGCCGGCGGGCGCTGCCGTGACCGTGGGCGCCGGAGCCTACGCCGTCTGGCTGCACCGCTATTTCGCGCTGCGGCGCGGCGACGTGCTGCTGGGCCCCAAGAGCGGTGCCATGGGCTACGGACTGCCCGCGGCGGTGGGCGTGGCGCTGGCCGATCCTTCACGCCCGGTGGTTGCCGTGGCCGGCGACGGCTGCTTCCTGATGCATGCGGAGGAACTGGCGACCGCCGTCCAGGAAGGATTGAAGATCCTGGTCGTGGTCGTGAACAACGCGGGCTATGGCGCCATACGGGGCAGCCAGATGAGGCTGTTCGGCCGTGCCGTCGGGACCGACCTGCGCAATCCCTCCTTCGCCGACTATGCGCGGGCCTTCGGCGCCCATGCCGAGCGGGTCGAGACGACCGACGGGTTCCTGCCCGCGCTGGAACGGGCCCGCGCGGCAGCGGGGCCGGCGCTGATCGAGCTCGTCCTGCCGGCGTCCGTGGGCAAGCCGGCATGAGCGCGCCCGCCCGGCCGCCCGAAGGGCGCGCGACCTCCCTTGGGGAGGATGTCGCGCAGCGACAGGAGGGTAGTCCAATGAGCGAGCAAGCAATGCCGGGCCATCGTTCCGTGATCGTGGTCGGGGCCGGCATCGCCGGGCTGACCGCCGCGTACCGCCTGCGGGAACAGGGCTTTCGCGTGCGGGTGCTGGAGGCCGCCGGCCAGCCGGGCGGGCGCGTCGCGCAGGGACGGGAGGGCCCGATCCCGTACAACACCGGTGCCCGCCTGCTGTATCCCTTCGGCCGGGAACTGCAGGCCCTGATCGACGAGCTGGGCCTGCGCGAGGGCCTGGTGCCCCTGAAGAACCTGGGTGCGGACTGCAGGACCGCGGACGGCACCTACCGCGTGGACCTGATGCCCGGCTTCGCCGCGATGAATACGCCGGGACTGGGCTTGCGCGACAAGCTGGGACTGCTGCGAGCCGGACTGCACCTGGCCTGGCTGCGCGGCCGCGCAGATCCGGACCATGCCGTCTCGGCGCTGGCCTACGACGACGAGACGCTGGCCGACTACATCCGGCGCACCGCCGGCAACCGCGTGCTGGAGCGGCTGGTCGAGCCAGTCTTCCGAGGCACGCGCAGCTGGAATCCCGAGGATATCTCGGCGTCGTTCTACCTCAGCACCACGCCAGGACTGTTGGGCCACGACACCGTGTACGTGCCCCGGGGAGGGATGGGCGCGCTGACGGCCGCGCTGGCGGACCGGCTCGGCATCGAGTGCGGGACCGTGGCGACGTCCATCGTCCGCGCGGACGACGGCCCTTGCACGGTGCGATACCGCAAGGACGGCGCGCAGGGCGAGGCCACCGCCGACATCGTCGTCTGCGCGACACAGGGAACCTATGCGCGGCCGCTGGTGGCCAGCCAGTCGGGCGCCGAGCGCCAACTGCTGGACGCGGTGCGCTACAACAGCCTGGGCATCGTCCACTACGCGCTGCGTGGCCGGTTGCCCCCGGCGCTGGAGTTTTCGCTGCGCAGCCGGCCCACGCGCATCGCCACCTGGCAGCAGATGGCCGCGCCAGCCGATGCCGGCGAGGCCGAGGCCATTCTTTACTGCCAGCTCACGCCGGAAGCGGTGCGGGAAGCCGAGCGGCTGGGATGCACGGACGACGTGGACCGCCTGCTGCGCGACGAGATCCGCGCGCGCCTGCCGGGCTTCGACAGGCGCCTGGTCTACCGCTTCAATCAGTGGATCGCCTGCAAGCTGCCGGTCTTCTATCCGGGTTATGGCCGCAAGGTGGCGAGCTTCCTGGCGTGGCAGTCGGCGCAGCGCCGCAGCATCTATTACTGCGGCGACTACCTGTCGCAATCGCTGGTGAACGGCGCCTGCCGGAGCGGCGCCGAAGCGGCCGCCGCCATCGCGCGGCATTGGCGGTAAGGCACGCTACGCCGCGCCGGCGGGCATCCGCGCCGCCTCGTCGCGCAGCAGGGCCAGGAAATACTCCGCCGCCGGCGTTGCCGGGATCTCCTGGTTCCAGATGGCGACCAGGTCACGCTGCAGGCACAGTTCCGGCAGGGGCAGCACCGCGAGATCCGGATAGTGGCGCAACACGGATTCCGGCAGCAGCGTCAGGAAGCGGCCCTTGCGCAGCAGTTCCGCGGTGCACGGAATCGAGACACCCTGCACCGTGGCCGTGGGCGCCGGCTGCTCCAACTGCTTGAACAGGGCGACCAGATGTGGCCGGAGCACGCCGTTCTGCGGCGGCAGCACCCAGGGATAGTCCCGCAGGCGCGGCAGGCTTGACCGCCCCGGCAGGTCCCGCAATGGATGGTCGTGCGCCAGGGCGACATGGAAGGGATCGGCCATCAGCCGGCAATGGGCCAGCGCCGCCGGCAGCTCCAGGTTGGTGAGCATGGTCACCGCCATGTCCAGGCGCCCCTCGCGCACGCCCATGACCAGCGGGTGGTACAGCCCTTCTTCGACGAAGACCTGCATGCCCGGGCGTTCGCCGTACAGCCTGAGCAGCGTGCGCGGCAGCAGCGAGGCCGATGCCCCGGCGCCGCAGCCCACGCGCACGACGCCGATGTGCGCGCTCTTGAGCGCGTCCAGTTCTTCCTGCGCCGCGGCGAACTGCGTGTCGATCGCCCGTACGTAGGGCAGCAGCGTATGCGCGTAGACCGTGGGCGCCACGCCCCAGGCATGGCGGGTGAATAGCGCCATGCCCAGCGACTGTTCGAGCTGGCGCAGGCTCTTGCTCAGGGCGGGCTGCGACATGCCGAGCGCCCGGCCGGCCTTGCCTAGCGACCGGTGTTCGTACACCGCGAGAAAATGCCGCAGCTTGGCGTCCATGAACGGCCCATATCCATTAGTTATGAGTGAAGTAGCTTAAAACCATCTAGCAGGCCGCTCCCAGACATGCATAGAATGGGCTTCCATCGAGGTTTTTCATTTTTTCGAGGGCGGCGACACCCATGCATCAAGGATATCAGCTCACCTCCGGCTCACCCCGTATCGCCTACGAATCGCGTGGCCAGGGTACCCCCATCGTGTTCGTGCACGGCGTGGGCGGCAACCTGGACAACTGGCGCGACCAGCTGGAGCACTTCGGCCGCGATTACCGCGCCGTGGCGCTGGACCTGCGCGGCTACGGCCATAGCGACGACATACCTGGCGCCCTGGATTTCCATGATTTCGCCGCCGACGTGCTGGCGGTCATGGACACGCTGGGACTGGCGCGCGCGCCGCTGGTGGGGCTGTCCATGGGGGGGC
>Ga0209959_101050_pt1 | contig 11650 bp, 8 predicted proteins | sample ThiBiot_300_biof_2_FD_183943 | JGI IMG/M metagenome (GOLD analysis project Ga0209959, IMG submission 183943) | Wastewater bioreactor microbial communities from Cape Town, South Africa - Thiocy_expt_300_biof (SPAdes) | ecosystem: Engineered > Bioremediation > Thiocyanate > Unclassified | place...
CCCGGTCCTCGACCGTCGTCCTTCGATTGATCTGGTACCGGAAATGATCCTTCGTTGCGAGAAAGCAATATGACTGGTGACCGCTCCTGCCCACCCGGCCACGTAGCTGATGCAACTGGGCCAGACCGAACCGTTCCGCATTCTCGACGAGCATGACCGTGGCATTGGGCACGTCGATGCCGACTTCGACGACGGTCGTGGCGACGAGAATGTCGAACTCCCTGTTCAGGAAGGCTTTCATCGCATCCTCCTTCTCGTACCAGAGCATCTGTCCATGAAGGAGGCCGACCTTGAGATCGGGAAACACTTCATGCTGAAGCGTCTCGTGATGCTCGACCGCGGACTTCAGCTCGAGCTTCTCGCTCTTCTCCACGAGAGGATAGACGATGTAGGCCTGGCGGCCCTCGGCGACCTGCTCGCGGATGAACCGGTGGACGTCGGAGATCTGCGATTCGAAGACGACGTGGGTACTGATCGGGCGGCGTTCCGCCGGCATGGCGTCGATGACGGAGACGTCGAGATCACCATAGACGGTCATGCTCAACGTACGGGGAATCGGCGTAGCGGACATGACGAGGATATGCGGCACCCGCGGCCCCTCATCGTGCGAGTCCTTGCCGAGCCGCTGCAATGCGGCACGCTGTGCCACACCGAACCGGTGCTGTTCGTCGATGACGATCAGACCCAGGTTCCTGTACCGGACGTCTGCCGCGATCTCGCTCAGCGCCGCTGCGCGCATGGCCTTCTTCTGTCCACCGACGAGCTGGACGATCCGTATGTCCGTCCCGTCGAGCAACCGCCGGATGCCGTTGTAGTGCTGTTCCGCGAGGATTTCGGTCGGCGCCATGATGAGCGTCTGATATCCGTTGTCGACCGCACAGAGCATGCAGAGCAATGCCACGATCGTCTTGCCCGAACCGACGTCGCCCTGGAGCAGCCTGTTCATGGGCACACCGGACGACATATCGTTGGTGATTTCGTGGATCACGCGGCGTTGCGCCCCGGTGAGCTGAAAGGGAAGACGTTCCGTGAGAGCCCGTGCGCGAGGACTCTTCGGCGATACGACGAGACCGTTCTCCGGACGTTTACGCGACCTCCGCCGTACGGCCAGCAGCAACTGGAAGAAGAACAGCTCTTCGAACTTCATGCGCTGGCGTGCATCGTTGATGGCCTGCAGCGACGACGGGAAATGCAGTTCCCTCAACGCACGATCGCGTGGAATCATCCGCAGGCGCTGGCGTATGTCGACGGGTACGGGATCGACCATCGTACCGATGGCCTTGTCGATGACCTGCCCTACCATGTCCCGCATGAGCCGCATCGTGATGCCGGCATTGCGCATGCCCTGCGTCAGCGTGTACTTCGGCAGGATCACGCCCGACCGGTAGTCGGCCATGTCCTCCTCGTCGATGCGTTCGATCTCGGGATGATGGAACGAGATCTGGTTGAATCGTGGCTCGTATTCCGGAGTACCGCTCACGACGACGTACTGGCCCTGGGTCAGTGCACGTTTGTAGTAGTCGACCATGTTCCAGAATACCAGCTTGGCCGTACTGCCGCTGCCGTCGGTGATGACGACGGACAGCATGCGGCGTCCCTTGCCCACCGTGCTTTCGCGTACGTCGTGCACGGCGGCGATGAGCGTCACTTCCGACGTGACCTTGGCGATGGAAGCAGCGTCGCCGTTCCAGAGATCGGGCCGACGGTACGATTGGTGCAGGGCGGCGATACTGGGTGCGGCATTACGATCCACGTAGCTCCGTGGTACGTACAGGAGCACGTCCTCGATCGTCACGAGACCATCCTTGGCCAGTGCTTCCGCCCTTCGTGGGCCGATCCCCTTCAGGTACTGAAGCGGAAGGATGCGCGACTCTGCTGGCGCATCGCTCATACCGCCCTTATCTCCATTGGCTCGCAGCGCCGTCGACGATGGACATCCAGTGATGCGAATCCGGAATCTCTCCGAAGCGCACGGCGTTGAGGCGTTGCTTGAGGGCGAACATCGGGTGAACTCGTCACCGTCGATGGAAACGGCACCGATGGGAGCGATGCTCGCGGCCGTACCGACGCCGAAGGCTTCCGTGACATGCCCTGCGGGAATGCCCGCGCGCAGTTCGTCGACCGTTACCGGACGTTCCTCGACGCGCAGACCCATGTCCTGGGCGAGCGTAAGGACGGCATCTCGCGTCACGCCGTCGAGAATCGTATCGGTCGTGGCCGGCGTCACCAGGGCTCCGTCGACGATGAAGCAGACGTTCATCGTTCCGGATTCCTCGATATAGTGATGATCCCTGGCATCGGTCCACAGTACCTGATCGAATCCCTGCTGCTGTGCGAGCTTCGTGGGCAGCATCGCGGCGGCGTAGTTGCCGCCGCATTTGGCGGATCCGGTACCACCTGCGGCTGCGCGGACGAAGTCGCGCTCGACCTTGACACGGAGCGGACGTGTGTAGATAGGACGGAAGGGGCCGCCGACGATCATGAAGATGTACTCGTCGGATACCTTGATCCCCATGCGCTCTTCGCTGGCGAAGACGAACGGACGGATATAGTAGGCCGAATCGGGTCCGGGCGGCACCCAGTCGCGATCGGAATCGATCAGCGCGGGCATCGCCTTCGTGAAGAATTCCTGCGGCACCGTGGGCATGCACATACGGGTGAGCGAACGGTTGAAGCGCTCGTGATGCTTCGTATCGCGGAAGATCGCCACCCGTCCATCCTGCCAGCGATAGGCCTTCATCCCTTCGAAGACGGTCTGCGCATAATGCAGGCCGAGGGCCAGGGGGGACAGGGAGATGTCCCCATAGGGCTGGATCGCCGGTGTGGACCACTCACCATCACGATAGCGCGAAATCACCATGTGATCGCCAGGCACGTTCGTAAGGGCTCCACTGCGCACCGCTTCGACATCCAGGCGCGGACTTGTTACTGTTTCGATGATCATAGCGTTCTGAAATTGGAGGCATGAATGTTCTGCTGGTCGATCTTCTGCAGTATGACGGTCATCCAAGATACCCAATTCGAACCGTCGTCTGACCGTTCCCAGGTACCGGACAATGCCGTTCCTTCGTCGTTGAACGTACCGATAAAACGTCCCGATCTCCCCGTGATCGTCACGTTCCGTCCGTCGAGGTGGCCTTATACGTACCAACGGCTCCGTGATTGTCGAACGGATACGTTACGTACGCTCCTTCGGTCGCATCGTATCCGATGACGCCGATGGCCTTGATCTCCAGCCCATCGATACGGTCCCCCACACGATGCACGAGGAAGAGGTCCGCTCGACAAGCTCTCGCACGTGTCTTCCGCTTCCAGGGCCACGGGCTGCGCGACCGGGCCGGCCTTCGCCCCTACCTCCGCATGAACCACCGCCGATGAGAATGAGGGCGCATCGCTGGCCAGTTCGTGGTACGGAACGCCATCCCCATCGATCTTCGCCATGATGGTATTCCGTTCCCGCAGGACGGGACTGCAAATATCGTCAACCCCGGCGACGCGCCCACCGTTCGATGCGATCGCTGATGACGATACGAAGGTCGTGCGGGCGCAGTCCGAGAGAGGCAGCCATCGATTCCGACACATAGGGCAGGAAGAACTGGACGACCGAGCCCCGTTCCGAAACCATTCCGTCCAGATATGGCCTGAAGAATCCGGCGAGCTGGAGGACATGACCTGCCGGATCGTAGAGAACGAATCGCTCGCTTCGGATCACGCGACGCGCCTGATCCCGCAACTGCCGATACCACGTACGGGCACGAACGGCGCGAGGCGGAAACGGTGGCGCATGCGAACTACCCGTCGCGAACGTCATCGCCACCAGCACGGTCGCCCCATGGTCCCGTGCCCGTTCCCTCATGCCATGGAGGACGACGGGCTCTCCCGCCACGATGAAGGTATCGCGCCTCAGCAGCGTCGAGTCCCAGATCGTGGACCTGTATCCTGCCGACCTCTCCATCACCTGCCATAGGCAGAGCAGATAGGCATTTATCCAGAACGCGCTGCGCGCTACCGGACCGTAGGCCTGCGGCTGTGCGCCGGCGAACATACCGGCCAACCGACCGAAGGGCTCGCTCCTGACGGCATACGTGGAAAGCTTGCCCTGGCCGAGCGCGTCGGTCCATAACGAATCGAACAACCCGTAGTCGATCACGTCCGATGTATCGTCGACACCGAACGTCTGCCCCTCGCCATCGTAGATAACGAGAAGGAGGGTGAAGAAGAGCATGCGGAATGGGAGACCTCTTCCCCGCCCGTCGGCGAATGCAATGAGCCTGCTGAGCATCGGCAACTCCGTATCGATCCATGACTGCAACTGTCGACCAAACACCTATCTTGTGCCGCATCAACATTGGAATGTGACATGGAGATCATCACGACCGTCAGGGGCATGCAGGAACGGGCGGAAGAATTGCGACGTACGGGATCGACGATCGGTTGCGTGCCGACGATGGGATTTCTCCATGAAGGGCACGCATCGCTCGTGCGCACATCGGCATCGCGTCACGTCCATACCGTGACGTCCATCTTCGTGAACCCCACACAGTTCGGTCCGAATGAAGACTTCGGCAGATATCCGCGGGACTTCGAACGCGACGTCGCCACGGTCGGCGATGCAGGAGGCTCGATCATCTTCGCCCCTGCGGTCGAGGAAATGTATCCCGACGGATACGCCACCTCCATCCATATCACGGGTGTCACCGAGCCGCTCGAAGGCGGTTTCCGCCCCGGCCACTTCGACGGTGTGGCAACGGTCGTCGCCAAACTGCTCATCGCGATGCAACCGCATGAGGCATTGTTCGGCGCCAAGGACTATCAGCAGACCTGTGTCGTGAAGCGCCTCGTACGTGATCTCGGTGTTCCCGTGACGATCACGGTAGAGCCTACGATCCGCGAGGCCGACGGCCTCGCCATGAGTTCGCGCAACATCTATCTGTCCGCACAGGATCGGCAGAAGGCCACCGTGCTGTTCAGGGCGCTGACGGCAGGCATCGCCGAGGCCGAAGGCGGCATGACGTCGCCCGACGGTATCGAGCGGACGATGAAGGATGTCCTTTCAAGCGTGCCGGAACTGTCGGTCGACTATGCCAGTGCCGTTCTCGCCGACTCCCTGCAACGACCTTCATCTTTCGACGACGGCGCCGACATCGTCCTGCTCATCGCCGCACGTCTGGGGTCTACACGGCTGATCGACAACATGACGTGCAGGGTCGGAGACCGGCACGCCGCCCGCCCATGATCCACACCGCAGGTATCGCATGCCGCACGTCACACTGTCTCCCCTCGTTCCCGAACGATTCGACGACTTCATCGCCCTTGTCAATGCCCTGGCCGACTACGAATCCCTCCCACGTCCGGAACCCGATGCCGTAGCGCGTCTCCGTAACGATGCCTTCGGAGAACGTCGCCGATTCGAAGCGGTACTCGCCGACCTCGACGGCCATGCGGCAGGATATGCCATTCACTTCGAGACCTATTCGTCGTTCCTCGCACGGCCCACCATCTATCTCGAAGACCTCTTCGTTCTCGACGACGCACGCCGTCATGGCGTCGGGAGCATGCTCTTCGATCATGTGGCCGGACTCGGCCGTACACGCGGTTGCGGCAGGATGGAATGGCAAGTGCTGGACTGGAACCAGCTCGCACGCGATTTCTATGCGAAACGAGGAGCCACCTGGATGCAGGAATGGCTCCTCTACAGAATCGTCTATTAGATCCGTGCCGCGAGAGGCACCGGATGGATCAGGAAGACAGCCCCGCATCGAGGAACGTCGTGAAGTCCTGCTCGTTGCGCGTGAATGCCTTCTTGGCGATGTAGGTTCCCTCCCTCGACAGCACCACGTACAGCGGCAATGCCACGGTACCGTACTGCGTTTCCTGCATGCGCTGGTTGGAGATGAAGGGCTCGGACGGTCTGTCCGTATACAACCGGACGAGAACGTACTTGTCCATACGACTCCGGATACCGCTCTTCGGGAACATGTTCAGTTCCATCCAGCGGCAGTTCGTACAGGCGAAGCCCGTAAAGTCGATGAAGATCGGCTTGCCCGTGCGTTGCGCTTCGGCCTTGGCCTTGTCGAGATCGTCGAACCACACTTCCTTCGCGTCGGATACCGGACCACCGACGCCGGCACTCGTGACCGACGTATTACCGCTGCCTGCATCGAGCACTTCGTGATAGTTCAGCGGAGGCATCAACGCGTCGATCTCACCGAGGGGCTTCGCCCCGATACCGGAGAGCAGCCAGAACCCGACCGAGGCGAAGAGCACCGCGAAGATGGCACGCAGACCACTCACGGATTCGAGCGGACTGTCCAGCTTCATGCGGAACGTCCCGACGAGATAGAGCACGGTCAGGAAGGCGATACCGATCCAGATGGCGAGGAAGAGGTCTCGAGGCAGAATGCCCCAGCCCCAGACGAATTCCGCCGTACTGAAGAACTTAAGAGCGAAGCCGAGTTCGAGGAAGCCGAGTACGACCTTCACGTTGTTCATCCAGCCACCCGAACGCGGCATGCGCGTCATGAGCGACGGGAAGAGGGCGAGGAGGAAGAACGGCGCGGCGAACGCCACGGAGAAGCCCACCATGCCGATGGCCGGCCCCATGTACTCGCCTTGTGCAGCGCTGCCGATCATACCGGCCACGAACGCACTCGTACATGTGAACGAGATCAGTGCGAAGGTCAGTCCCATCAGGAAGGTCGAGCTCAGACCGTCGCCTTGCGACTTCTTGTTGAGAGCGTTCAGGATGCCGACGGGGACCTGGATTTCGTATGCACCGAAGAGGTTGAAGGCGAGGGCGAAGAAGAGCGTACCGATACCGAGATTGATCCATGGATTCGAGGCGATCTGTCCCACGGCACTCGCACCCCATAAGGCCGAGATCAGAATGCCGATCAGCGAGAACGTCAGGATGATACCCAGGGCGAAGATGAGTGCGTCGCGGAGTTGCTTGCCCTTGGCCTTCTCGTGCCTCTTGGTGAAGAACGATACGGTGATGGGCACCATGGGATAGACACACGGTGTAGCCAGTGAACCGAATCCTACCAGCAGACCGAGGAGGAAGATCGACCATAGTCCTTCCTTCTTCGCTGCCTCGATATCGGCATCACCTGCGTTGGATGCGGCCACTGCCGGCTTGGATGCCGCCGTCGAAGATGTCGTTGCGGCAGGCTGTTCCGAACCACCCTGTTCCGGCGCATCGGCTTCGGCGACTGCCACCACGGCAGGATCGGCGACGGCCGTGATCTCCACCGTGACCGGAACCTTGTAGTCCTTGGACGGCAGGCACGACATCGTATCGCATATCTGGACGTTCACGATGACCGTCGCAGAATTCGTGCCGAGCTGGAGTTTCGGATTCAGGCGTACCGGCACGCTGATGGAGAACGTACCCGTGACCTTCTCCGTCGTCACCATGAAGCTCGAATCGAAGACGGACTTGAACTTGTCGAACCGGGCCTTGCCGGCTGCCTTCAATACGGACCCGGGCTCGACGCTGACGAAGGTCGGCGTAGGACCGAGGCCTTCGGGTCCGAGCGTCTCACGTGTGGAATAGGTATGCCATCCCTTGTCCATACGGCCGGTCACCTTGACGACGATCGTATCGCCGGCCGTTCCGGTAATGCGTGCGACAGGATCGAAGGTGATGTGTTGTTTGTCCTGCGCTGCGGCAGGAATCACGGATAACAGGAGCAGTGCGCACAGGAGAGGGCGGAGAAGGGCAAGCATTCGGTCAGTCCTTAGCGTTCGATCGAAGATAGTCAATAAGCAATTCGGCGTCGGCGATCGGATCGTCCGACACCGAGCCGCCCTGTAGTTGAGCACGAAGGCCCTGTTGAAGCATCGTCGCTCGCAGACGAACGTGATGCGGGATTGTTATCGTACCGGAGATACGTCGCAAGACGGCCATCGCATTCTCACCGGCCGCAGCGCCGACGGCACGGCGGGCGCAGACACGCACCATTCCGTGATTACCGGCAATGCGCGCGGCGCGAGCCCGATCGAGCTCCAGAAGAACGGGATCGGAGGTAGTCATGAAAAATGCCGTAACTGGTTGTAACCCTGCTAACTTACGGAAAAGGCCGATTTCGTATCTTTGCAACCCATTCTCCACCACTGCAAGTGACTATGAGCGCCACTGCGACGCTTGATGCCATCCTATCGCTTTCCAAACGTAAAGGTTTTGTTTTCCAGTCGTCCGAGATCTACGGCGGCCTGAACGGCTGCTGGGACTTTGGTCCGCTGGGCGTGGAACTGCTGCGTAATATCAAGGACGCATGGTGGAAGGCCATGACGTATCGAACGGATGTGGTCGGCATCGACGCCGCCATCCTGATGCACCCCCGCACATGGGAAGCGTCCGGACACCTCCAGCAGTTCTCCGATCCGATGATCGACAACAAGACGTCGAAGCAACGGTATCGCGCCGACAACCTGATCGAAGAATACATCCAGAAGCTCCGCTCGAAGAACAAGATCGCCGATGCCGACGCCGTGGAAGCGCGCCTGTCCACCGTCGCGACGAACGAGGACTACCACAGCATCATCATGGACTTCGGGATCACGGATCCGGTGTCCGGCTCCACGGACTGGACCGAAGTACGGAACTTCAACCTGATGTTCAAGACCTTCGTAGGCCCGGTCGAGGATGCATCCAACGCCGTCTATCTGCGTCCGGAAACGGCCCAGGGCATCTTCGTCAACTTCAAGAACGTGATGGACTCGGCGCGGATGAAGCCGCCGTTCGGCATAGCGCAGATCGGCAAGTCCTTCCGCAACGAGATCAACACGAAGAACTTCCTCTTCCGCACCCGTGAATTCGAGCAGATGGAGATGCAGTTCTTCGTCAAGCCCGGTTCCGAAACGGAATGGTTCGACTACTGGCGCCAGGAACGCTGGAACTGGTTCCTCACGCTCGGCATCCGGGAAGAGAACCTGCGCCGCAAGCCACACGAGAAGCTGGCCCACTATGCGGCGGCGGCCGAAGACATCGAATACCGATTCCCCTTCGGCTGGGGTGAAGTGGAAGGTATCCATTCCCGTACCGACTACGACCTGGGCCGTCATCAGGAATTCTCGGGGAAGAAGCTCGAATACGTCGACACGGTCACGCGCGACCGCTTCGTTCCCTATGTGATCGAGACCGCCGTCGGTGCCACGAGAACCTTCATGGCCGTCCTCTGCGACGCCTATGCGGAGGAGGAAGTGGCCGGCGACAATGGTGCGACGGAAACGCGCACCGTCCTGCGTCTCGATCCTTCGCTCGCCCCGATCACGGCCGCCGTCTTCCCTCTCGTGAACAAGGACGGCATGCCCGAAGCGGCCGAGACAATCTACCGCGATCTGCAGCGCAGCTTCCGCGTGGAGTACGACACGAGCGGCGCCATCGGCCGCCGTTACCGCCGTCAGGACGAAGTGGGGACGCCGTTCTGCATCACCGTGGACGGTCAGACGGTGAGCGACGGTACCGTCACCCTTCGCGAACGCGACAGCATGCAACAGGAACGTTTATCGGCTCAGGCACTTGAAGAGGTCATTCGTCGTCGGTTACGTCGATAACAACGTTTCCGGCCTTCGGAGATCACCATGAACAGACGCACCATCCTCATCGGCGGTTGTACGGCAGTCATCCTCTCGCTCGGCTTCATCGCCGTGGGTGAGGACGACGTCTATGCCCGTATCGGCAGGTCGATGACGACGTTCGGCGCAGTGTACCGCGAGATCGCCTCGAACTACGTCGACGATATCGATCCGGCTACCGTAATGGAAGCCGGTATCGACGGCATGCTCAGCAAGCTGGATCCCTACTCGGTCTACATGAAGAGCGAGGAGACCGAGGACGTGGACATGCTGTCGACGGGTATGTATACGGGCTTCGGCATCACCGTCGGACTGCGCGACAAGTTTCTGACCATCACGAACACACGTACGGGTCTGCCGGCACAGCAGGCAGGGATCCGTATTGGCGATCGCATCCATTCCATCGACGGCATCGTCGTCGACACCATGGCTCCTCGCGATCTCCGTCAGTTCACACGCGGCACACCGGGCTCCATGGCCGCCTTCCGCATCATTCGCGAAGGACGTCAGGACACCTTGGACTTCATGCTCCGGCGCGTCGAGATGGACGTCGAGAACATCGCCCATCAGGAACTGCTGCCGGGAAGGATCGGCTACATCAGGCTCGCGCGGTTCTCGCGGCGCTCAGCCGAGGACATTCGCAAGACCATCGGGGCGTTGCGTGAAGAAGCGGACCTGCGCGGTCTGGTACTCGACCTTCGCGACAATCCCGGGGGCCTGCTCGACGCTGCCGTCGGCGTGGTCAAACTGTTCGTACCGAAAGGCAGTCGAATCGTGACGACGCGTGGTCGTTCGGCGGCTGAAGAACGCACCTATGCATCGGATACCGATCCGGTGGAACCGGTATTGCCGCTCGCCGTCCTCATCAACGAAAGCAGCGCCAGCGCCAGCGAAATCGTCGCAGGCGCCATCCAGGATCTCGACCGCGGCGTCATCATCGGCCGCCGTTCGTTCGGCAAGGGCCTCGTCCAGACGGTCATCCCTCTTCCCTACGATGCCATGCTGAAGATGACGACGGCTCGCTATTACACGCCGAGCGGCCGCAGCATCCAGAAGATCGACTACGCGGCCCGCCGCGGAGATCACAGGACAATGCCCGATACGGCACACTTCCTGACGAAGAACAGGCGCACGGTACGCGAACTGAACGGCATCGAGCCCGATACCCTCGTCAGCGACAGCGTCTATCCCGCCATCGTGGAACGCCTTCGCGACAACGATGCCTTCTTCCGGTTCGGAACGGTCTACACGGCTTCGATGGATTCCCTGCCGGCATCGTTCACGGCCGACAAGGCCGTCATCGATGCCTTCCTGCGCTTCGTGGAAACCATGCCGACGGAGCGACGCTCGCCCGTCCTGGCCGACCTGGAATACTCCAGACGTCAGGCCGAAACCGAACGCTGGCCCTCCGCCGTCCTCAAGAGCATCGAACAGGCCGAGAAGGCTGCCGAACGGGAATTGACCAAGGTACTCAGACAGCATCAGGATGCGGTCAAGGAGCTTCTCGAGCAGGAGATCCGCGCCCGCTTCCAGAACGACCGTGTGCGCCTCTCACGCTCGTTGCGCGTCGATCCATGCGTACAGGCAGCCGTACGCGTCATCGGATCCGCGCGGTATGCGACATTCCTCGAGGCAGTAACTACGGACGAACAATAGATTTGCACGGACGGAGCGACACTACCGATATCCGTCGCCCGTCAATGCAAGGCTACTCCCACAGCAACGAACATCCATTCAGGGACTCAGCGGTACCAACATGAGGATTACCAAACAGTATACGAATCGTGAGAGCCAGTCGCTCGACAAGTACCTTCAGGAGATCGGCCGCGTCGAACTTCTGACGGGCGATGACGAAATCGTGCTGGCCCAGGCGATCAAACGTGGCGGCTTCGACGGAAACCTGGCCCTCGAGCGTCTCGTCAAGGCCAACCTCCGTTTCGTGGTCAGCGTGGCCAAGCAGTATCAGAACCAGGGTCTCTCCCTCGGCGACCTCATCAACGAGGGCAATCTCGGTCTGATCAAGGCGGCGAAGCGGTTCGACGAAACGCGGGGCTTCAAGTTCATCTCGTAT
>Ga0209959_101051_pt1 | contig 11638 bp, 11 predicted proteins | sample ThiBiot_300_biof_2_FD_183943 | JGI IMG/M metagenome (GOLD analysis project Ga0209959, IMG submission 183943) | Wastewater bioreactor microbial communities from Cape Town, South Africa - Thiocy_expt_300_biof (SPAdes) | ecosystem: Engineered > Bioremediation > Thiocyanate > Unclassified | place...
AGCTGAAGCTGGAGCAATCGAAGAGCAGGCAGCATTTCAGCGCCGAGTTGGAAAAAGGACGTGCAGCTATTGATGAAGCCGCCCAGCGATCTACCGAAGCGGAGCACCGGGCGCTTCGGGAAATTGACCGAGAGCGAACCGCGCGTGCCCAGACGGAAAAGCAATTGGAGCAATTGCGAGGCAAGCTAGCAGAGACCGAACGCGACTGTCACACCAAACTACTCGAAGCCAATGCTGCACAGAGCAGGTTGGCGGCAGAAACAGACGGTGCTCGCGCCTCCTTGGCCGAAATCACCAGGGCGCACCAGGCGCAATCGGCCGAGCTACAGCAAGCTCTTCAGGCAGTTGCACAGCACAAGGCCGAAGCTGGCACCTTGCGTGAACTGGTGGAGCAGTTCAGACCGACGCAGAAATCTTCTCGTAAAAAGCGTGGTGGTGAAGCGCCAGAGGTCAAGTGAGCAAGCTTCTGGCGAGTCAAGGGTGACGCGTCAATACAAGAAGGAATAAATTACGATTCTTTAATAACCCAAAGGCTTATGAGTCAAAACTGGCCGTATCCTGGCTTGTCCTCTACCTGTGCGAGCGCTTCGGCTGGGAGCGCGGCTCGGTGGTGGACTACCAGGCCGGCGAGCCCTTCGACTTCGTGATCTGCCAGGGCGTGCTGCCCTACCTGGGCACGCAGGACCTGCGGCGTGCGCTCGACAACCTGGGCCGGCTGTGCCGCGGCGCGCTGTACCTGGAGGCCGTGGCGCGCGAGGACTACGAGCGCGACATCATCGACGAGGACCTGACCGACCCGCGCCTGTACCGCCACCGCGCGGCGCTGTACCGCCGGGGCCTGGAGCCGCATTTCATCGACATGGGCGGCGGCCTGTGGCTGAGCCGGCAGGCGCAGGTGCCGCTGTTCGCGCTGGAGTCGCCGGGCCGGTAGCATGGCCGCGCCCTCTTCCCGCCGCAGCACCTGCGCGCGCTGCCTGCGCCCCGGCGCGGCCTGCCTGTGCGCCGCCGTGCGGCCCGTGGCGCACCGGGTGCAGGTGCTGATCCTGATGCACCCGCTGGAGCTGCACCAGGCCAAGGGCACGGCGCGGCTGCTGCACCTGTGCCTGCGGCACAGCCGCGTGATCGTGGGGAAGGCGTTTGCCCCCGATGCGCTGACGCAAGTGCTGGCGGCGCCGTGGAGCGATGCGGACCGCCAGGCGCCCCGCCGCGCCGTGCTGCTGTACCCGCCCTCGCCTCCCGATCCGCAGCACCCCATGCAGGCGCCGCCGCCGCTGCCCGCGCATTGGCTGGGCGAGCCCGACCGGCTGCGGCTGGTGCTGCTGGACGGCACCTGGCGCAAAAGCCGCAGGATGCTGTGGAGCAATCCCCAGCTGCAGGCCCTGCCGCGACTGGCGCTGCACGCGCCGCCCGCCTCGCGCTACGCCATCCGCAAGGCGCATGCGCCGCACCAGCGCTCCACGCTGGAGGCCGCGCAGCAGGCGCTGCTGCAGCTGGAGCCCGCCAACCCGGACATCGCCGCGCTGGGCGCCGCCATGGAGGCCTTCATGGCCCAACAGCGGGTGCACTGGCCCGCCGCGCGCTCGGCTATGCTCGACCCGCCCGATCCATGAACCCGAGGAGATCCCTGTGGCCCAGCGCTATCCCTTCCCCGACCTGAACGCCCTGCCCGAGGACATCCGCGCGCGCATCCTGGAGGTGCAGGACAAGGCGGGCTTCATCCCCAACGTGTTCCTGGCCTTCGCGCGCCGGCCGGCCGAGTGGCGCGCCTTCTTCGCCTACCACGACGCGCTCATGCTCAAGGAGGACGGCAGCCTGACCAAGGGCGAGCGCGAGATGATCGTCACCACCACGAGCGCCGCCAACCAGTGCCTGTACTGCGTGGTGGCCCATGGCGCCATCCTGCGCATCTACGAAAAGAACCCCCTGGTGGCCGACCAGGTGGCCGTGAACCACCGCAAGGCCGCCATCAGCCCGCGCCAGCGCGCCATGCTGGACTTCGCCATGAAGGTCAGCCAGCGCGCGCAAGAGATCGAGGATGCCGACTTCGAAGCGCTCTACCCCCACGGCTTCGACGACGAGGACATCTGGGACATCGCCGCCATCACGGCCTTCTTCGGCCTGTCCAACCGCATGGCCAACTTTGCCGGCATGCAGCCCAACCCCGAGTTCTACCTGATGGGCCGGATGCCGCGCGAGAAGAAGGCCTGATCCAATCAAGTGCTATTGAAAAAATAGCTGCTTGCGCTTACCAGTCAAGCCTTTCAGGCATTTTTCATTTGAAATCCAGCGCCGCGCCGCGGCAGCCGTCGAAGGCGTCGAGCGGACGCCGGTACGAGGGCGAGCGCACGTCCAGCAGGCCCAGCATGGTGTGGTACAGGTTGTCGTGCGTGAGCCGGGCGTCCGCGCCGGCGCGCAGGCAGGCGGCGGACAGGCGCTCGCGGCGCAGCAGGGCGTCGTCCAGCCACGCCACCATGGGCACGTGCTTCTGCACGTCAGGCGCCATGCCGTAGGGCATGCCGTGCAGGAACAGGCCGTACTCGCCCAGCGACTCGCCATGGTCGCTCAGGTACAGCATGCCCGTGTCGTACCTGGCGCCCTTCTCGCGCAGCCAGTCGATGGTCTTGCCCAGGAAGATGTCCGTCGCGGCGATGGAGTTGTCGTAGGCGTTCACCAGCTCGCCGTGGGCGCAGTCGGCCAGCACCTCGGTGCGGCATTCGGGCATGAAGCGCTTGGCGGCGCCGGTCGAACGTTTGTAGTACGCCGGCCCGTGGCTGCCCATCTGGTGCAGCACCAGCAGCACGCCGCGCTCGCGCTGCGCCGCGGGCATGGCGGCCAGCCGCGCATCCAGGCCGTGCAGCATGGCCTCGTCGCGGCATTCGCCGCCGTCGCACAGGCCCGCGCGCACCTGTTCGCCCAGCCCCTCGGAGGCCGCGGCGTGCGGTACCCGGTCGCACACACCCTTGCAGCCGGACTGGTTGTCGAGCCACAGCACGGCCAGGCCCGCGGCCTGCGCCACGTCGAGCAGGTTTTCATACTCGGCGCTGCGCGACTCGAACCCGCTCTTGCCCAGCGGCGAGAACATGCACGGCAGCGAGGCCAGCGTGCTCGTGCCGCACGAGCGCACGTCGCGCCAGCTCATCACGCCGCGCTTGGCCAGTTCCGGCGTGGTGTCGCGGCCATAGCCGTTGATGCCGAAATGGTCGGCCCGAGCCGTCTCGCCCACCACCAGGACGAAAAGCAGGGGCCTGGCCGCTGCGGCATAGGAATCGCCCAGCGCGGCCCCCTGCGTCATGGGCACCAGCGTACGGCTGCGCGCGAATACCGGCTGCATGGCGGACACGGTGGTCGAGTACAGGCTCGCCAGCGGGTTCATCAGGTAGCGCAACTGCGAATGGTTGCGCATGAGCGGCGCCAGGTCGCGCGAAGTGGCGGCCACCGTGCCCGCGGCCACGCCCAATGCCAGCGCCAGCATGGCCAGATTGCGCCACGCCTGGCGCAGCGGCCGCATGGCGGGGATGCGCACGCGCAGCAGCCACCACGTGGGGAGCAGCAGCACGGCCAGCACGGCCAGCAACATACGCAGGCTCAGCAGGTCGGCCACCTCGTGCGCATCGGTCTGCAGCACGTTGGCGGCCATACCGGGGTCCATGACCACGCTGTAGGTGAGCATGTAGTACTGCGACAGCGCGGCCACCAGCACCACCAGCCACCACAGCAGCTTCATGCCGCGCGTCCAGGCAAGGAACGCGAAGACGGCCACCATTCCGCAGGCGATCAGCACCGCCAGCGCCGCCGCCGAGCGCATGTACAGGCTGGGCGCCCCGCCGATGCGCGCGAGCTGCAGCCACAGCGGCCAGTTGGCCGCAAGCACCAGGTAGACCGACAGGCGCAGCACCACCTGCTGGGCGGACAAAGGGGTGGAAAGCCGCTCGTCCACCTGCCGCAGGATGCGGCGCAAGGGCCCCAGGGGCCCCCGGGGAGCGGCAGGAGGCAGTGAACTGAGGGCCTCGCTCATCGCGCTTCGCTCAGCTTCGTGTCCACGGCCAGGATGTGGTGCCGCGCGTGCGCCAGCATGTCCACGGCCAGGCCCACGGCCCAGCAGACCCAGGCCGTCCACAGCGTATGGCTCATGTAGTGCGCCCCGCGCATCTGCTGCGCCACGCCCAGCACCGTGCCGGCCAGCAGCGCCGCAGCCAGCCACGCCCCCGCCACGCCGGGCGCCGCACGGCGCAGCACGAACCAGCCCGCCACATAGGCGAACGCCGACGATGCGTGGCCCGCGGGAAAGCAGTGCCCCGGCCCCTGGTCGCGCAGGCTCCACGCCCAGTGCGAGACGTACTGCGCCGCGCCGCCGAACTCGGCCAGGTCCCAGGGGCAGCTGGTGGCGCTCAGGCGCTTGAGCGCGGAAACCGCCAGCAGCCCCGCCGCGACGGACAGCACCAGCTGCCAGCGCTGCGCCACCGTCAGGCGATGCAGGAAGCCCCAGGGCCTGAACACGCCAAGCGCCAGCATCGCGAGCAGCACGCCACTGGCATAGCGCGGCAGCTCATGCATCAGCATCATGAAGGTGTGCTGGTTGCGCCAGGCAAAGCCCTGGGCCGAGCCGAACAGGCGCGCCAGCGGCAAATCGAGCCCCGCGGCATCCCACAGGACAAGCAAGGAAAACAGAAGCAGCGTCAGTATCCACAGACGGCGCCGGGTCTGGAAAAGCATGGAAGCAAGGCGTGCAGGCCACGGAGAGTGCGAAAACGGGTGCGCAGGTTAGCCCCCCGGCCTGAACGCTTCATGAACGGCTTCGCGGACCTGCAGGACATACACTCTCCCGCCTGAGAGCAGGCTCTGACGATCGAGGATATGCATGCGCGTGCTACTGGTGGAAGATGATGCGGCCCTGTCCGAGGCCGTGTGCGGCTACCTGCGCGCCAAGGCCTTCGTGGTGGACGCCGTGCCCAGCCTGGCCCAGGCCGGCGCCGCGCTGCATGCCGCCCGGTATGCCGCCGTGCTGCTGGACCTGCACCTGCCCGACGGCGACGGGCTCGACCTGCTGCCGCAGGTGCGCTCGCTCAAGCAGCGGCCCATCGTCATCGTGCTCACCGCGCGCGACCAGGTCAGCGACCGCATCCACGGCCTGGATGCCGGCGCGGACGACTACCTCGTCAAGCCGTACGACCCCGGCGAGCTGCTCGCCCGCCTGCGCGCCGTGGAGCGGCGGCGCAACGCCGCCCACGTGCCGGTGCTGACCCTGGGCGACCTGCAGATCGACCTGTCGCGCGAGCAGGTGCGCCGCGCCGGCGTTCCCATAGCGCTGACCCAGAAGGAATGGGCGCTGCTGCGCGTCATGGCCACGCACCCCGAGCGCCTCCACACGCGCGAGAGCCTGCAGGACGCGCTGTACGGCTTCGACGACGAGACCGACAGCAACACGCTGGAGGTCTTCGTCAGCCGCCTGCGCCGCAAGCTGGGGCGCGAGCACATCGAAACGCTGCGCGGCCTGGGCTACCGGCTGGTGCGCAGCCCCGTCACGGGCACCTAGGACATGGGCGCACCGGCCATGCCACCGCCCCCCGAGCGCGCGCAAAGCCTGGCCGGGCGGCTCACCCGCGCCCTCATCCTCTGGGTCGGGGGCGTGTGGCTGCTGTGCGCGCTGGGCGTGACCTGGTACACCGACAGGGAGATCAATTTCAACTTCGACGACGAACTGGTCGAAGTCTCGCACCGCATGTTCGACATCGCGCTGGAGCACCTGGACGCGGCGGGGCCGCGCAGCGGCGCCGATGGCCCTCTGATCCTGCCCGCGCCGGGCTCCTTCGCCGACGCCGACCTGCTCTACCAGATCGTCGAGCCCGAAACCCGCCGCGTGCTGGCCCGCTCCGCCGGGGCCAGCGCCGAGCAGTTCGACGTGCCGCTGGCCCCGGGCTTCGAAAGCACCCACGCCTGGCGCGTATACACCCTGCGCCACCCCACCCGCCCGATCTACATGCAGGTCGCCGATCCCCTGCAGGAGCGCCGCGAGGCGGTGAACCGCACCCTGTTCGGGCTCATCATCGCCATGGTGGCCATGGTGGCCATGCTGCCGCTGCTGGCGCTGCTGCTGCAGCGCATCGCCCGCCGCGAGCTGCGCGTGCTGGACACGCTCAAGCATGAAATCAGCCTGCGCAACGGGCTGCTGCTGACCCCCATCGACCTGCCCGGCCTGCCGCGCGAGCTGCGCAGCGTGGAAGACCACGTGAACCGCCTGCTGGAGCGCCTGGCGCTGGCGCTCGACGTGGAGCGCGCCCTGGCGGCCAATGCCGCGCACGAGTTGCGCACGCCGCTCGCCGCGGCCCGCCTGCGGCTGCAGACCGCGCTGGAGCACGGCCTGAGCCCTGCCGACGTGCAGGCGGCCGTCACCGCGCTGCAGACGCTGAGCCAGCGCACCGAGAAACTGCTGCAGCTCTCGCGCGCCGAATCCAGCGCCCCCTTCACCCGCCATCCCGTGGACCTGGAGCAGTTGGCCACCACCGTGGCGCAGGAGTTCTGGCAGGAGGAGCACGCGGTGGACCGTCTCGATCTGGTACAGGCCTACGAAGGGCCCGCCCCCGTGGCGCTGGGCGACTTCGACGCCTTGGCCATCGCGCTGCGCAACCTGGTGGAGAACGCGCTTGCCTACGCCGGCGACAGCCCCGTGGAACTCATCGTCGGGCCGGGCTGTGCGCTGGCCGTGCGCGACCATGGCCCCGGCGTGAGCGGCGACCGCCTGCAGGCCCTGAAGCGGCGCCACGTGCGCCACAGCGCCGAGCGCACGGGCTACGGGCTGGGCCTGTCCATCGTGGCCACCATTGCCGAGAAGCACGATGCGCGGTTCACGCTGTGCTCGCCGCTGGCGGGCGAGCGCGGCGGCTTCGAGGCCCGGCTGGAACTCACGCCCGCCTGACGGCGCGGGAAGCCTTCAGAGCCTGTTCAATATCTTTTCATGGTGCCCGTTGCCCCGAAAAGGCAGTGAATGCAAGGCGCAAACCACAGCCGGGCTGGTGGCCCGGCGAGGATTTGCAACGCCGCAGACGCTGCCTTTTCGGGACAACCCTTCGGGCAAGGCAGCAAAAAGCCGCACTCGTCGTTGCGCACCTTGCCCAGGCCACCAGCATGGCCTGCGGCGCGCGCCTAGATTGCGGCCTTTTGCTGCCTTGCGGGCACCATGAAAAGATATTGAACAGGCTCTCAGCGGCCGCGGAATTGCGGCTTGCGCTTCTCGACGAAAGCACGGTTGCCTTCGATGCGGTCCTCGCTCGTGTACGGATTGGGGCCGGCGTTCAGGCGCAGCGCGGCGGCCGTCGGCAGGCCGGCGCTCTTGAGCGCGACGGCCTTCATCCGCTGCACGGAAAGGGGGGCATTGCCGGCGATCCTGGCGGCGAGGCGCTCCGTGAATCGCGGCAGTTCGACTGGCGCCACCACATGATTGACGAGGCCCAGCCGGCTGGCAACGGTCATGTCGATGAGGTCGCCCGTGTAGAGCAGCTCCAGCGCGAGGCCTCTGGGGATCAGCTGGGGCAGCACGACGCTGCCGAAGTTAGCGCCCATCCCGACGCGCGCCTCGGGCAGGCCCAGCCGCGCGGTGGACGAGGCCACCCGGATGTCGCACGCCAGCGCGAGCTCGCAGCCTCCGCCCGCGGCGACGCCGTTGATTGCCGCGATGGTCGGCTTGCCCAGTTCCAGGATCACCTCGTTGGGGTTGCGCCCCGCGCCGCCCATCGGGTGGACCATCGGGCCCGAGGCGTCGAGCTCCTTGAGGTCCACACCCGCCGAGAACGCGCGCTCGCCGGCCCCCGTGTAGACCACGACCCGCACCTCGGGATTCGCATCCAGTTCGAGAGACGCATCGACCAGCGCCGCGAACGTCGCCTTCGCCAGCGCGTTCATGCGGTCGGGGCGGTCGATGGTCACCCAGCCGACATGGCCCCTGACTTCGGTCGTCACTCCGCCGCAGTTCATGGGCTCAGTTCTCCGGCTGCAGGCCAGCGTTCTTCATCACGCCGAGCCAGACCTGGCGCTCCTGCTCGGCGAAGGCGGCAAACTGCTCGGCCGTCAGGTGGCTGGGCGTCACGCTGTTGTCCGCCATGCGCTTGCGCACTGTCGGCTTGTCGGACGCGGCGCGCAGCGCGTCGTTCAGGATCTTCACCGCGGAAGGGCTCGTGCCCTTCGGCGCCCAGACGCCGTACCAGGCGGTGACGTCGAAGCCGAGCATGCCCGACTCGGCGATGGTGGGCACATCGGGCAGCTCCGGCATGCGGTCCTTGGTCGATACCGCCAACGCGCGCAGCCGCCCTCCCTTGATCTGCGTCATGACGCTTGCCGCGGTGGAGTACAGCAGGTCCACGTGCCCGCCCAGCACGTTGGTGAGCGCGGGCGCCGTGCCGCTGAAGGCGATGTGGGTCATCTTGACCTTGGCCTGCATGGCAACACGCTCGCCCGTCAGGTGGGGAAGCGACCCCTGCGCCCCGGAAGCGAACGTGAGGTTCTTGGTCTTCGCGGCCTCCAGGACGTCCTTGAAGCTCCGATAGGGAGAATTCTCGGCGACGACGACCAGGATCGGCGCGGACCCCAGGATGCCGACCGGCTTGAAGTCCTTCATCGAGTCGAAGGGCAGTTTCTGGTACATGCCGTCGTACATCACGTGCTGGGACGTGTTGGCGAGCAAGGTATAGCCATCGGGCTTGGCTCCGGCGACGAATTTCGCGCCGATCGTTCCGGATGCGCCGGGCTTCTGCTCGATGACCAGCGGCTGGCCCAGGATGGACGAGAACTCCTCCGACAGGAGGCGGGCGAAAGTCTCCGTGGTGCCGCCCGCCTGGTACGGCGAGATCAGCGTGATCGGCCGCGACGGGTATTTGTCCTGGGCGAAGGACGGGGCCGCGAGCGCCGCGAGAGAGGCGGCAAGTGCGATTCGGCGAGTGAACATGGGTGTCTCCTTGGGGGTTGAAAAAATGAGGGCAGTGGCCGCTAGCCGGCCTGGGGCCGCAAGATCACCCGGCCGACGACCGCGCGCGAGGCGATCATTTCGAGGGCCGTGCGGAAGTCGGAAAGGGGCAGGACTGCGTGGGCAAAGGGCTTGAGCTTTCCCTGGATCACCCATTCGAAAAGCTCCGCATAGGCAGCACGCATCCGCGCGTCGTTGGAGGGGAGCACCGGCTGGCGGCCCCAGCCGAAGTAGTAGCCCCAGTAGACGCCCAGGACGGTGATGTTCTTGACCAGCACGATGTTGGCCGGCACGGTCGGAATGGTCCCCCCGGCGAATCCCATGGGGATGATCCGGCCCTCGGGCGCGATGCACCGCAGGGACGTGTCGAAGGTCGGGCCGCCCACCGGGTCGTAGATCACGTCGGCGCCGCGCTGCCGCGTGATTTCGAGAACGGCTTCGCGCCAGTCCTGCTCCCGGTAGTTGATGGCGTGCTCCGCCCCGCGGCTGCGGGCGACTTCGAGCTTCTCCTCCGAGCCCGCGGTCGCGATTACCCGCCCTCCCAGCGCCTTGGCCACCTCGACGGCCGCCAGCCCGCTTCCGCCGCCGGCGCCATGCACCAGCACGAATTCAGACGGGGCAAGCTGCGCGCGCCATTTCAGCGCGCCGTATGCCGTTCCGTAGATGGTGGGGAACTGGGCACCGTCCTCGAAGCCGACGGGCCCGGGAAGATCGAACACCGTTTGCTGCGGCGCGACGACCTCCTGCGCATAGCCGCCGGATTGCACGCCGGCGATGATGCGGTCGCCGGGCCTGAACCGCGAGACGTCGCCCGCGACCTCGGTGACGACGCCGGCCACCTCCGTCCCCGGAATCAAGGGCAGGGGCGCCTTGTTCTGGTGCTTCCCGGCCATCACCAGAAGGCTGGCGAAGCTCGCGCTTGCGGCTTCGACGCGCACCCGCACGCACCCCGGCCGCATCGGCGGCGGCGCCACGTCCTCCAGGCGGGCGGCGTCCAGTCCGCCGTATTCCCTGCAAACAACTGCCTTCATCAGTCCTCTCCCTTCGATGCGCCGCTGGCGAACATCTGCGCGATCTCCGGCGCGGAATAACCGGCCTCGGCCAATACCTCCGCGCTGTGCTCGCCAAGCCGGGGCGTCGGGCGGGTGGGCCGCGGCTGGGTCCTCGACCAGTTGCTCGTCTTGGCGATGGTCCTGATCGGCCCCTCGGACGGGTGGTCGGTCTGCTGGTAGAAGCCCGAGCCCGCAAGGTGCTCGTTCGTGACCAGCGACTCCATGGTCTCGATGCTCGCGACCGGGATGTCGGCGGCCTCCAGGCACTCCACCCACTCGGCCGTGGTCCTGGTCTTCAGAATGCTCTCGACCCTGGCGTACAAGGCCTCCAGGTTCTGGGTGCGCTGCGCCATCGCCTGGAACCGCGGGTCGTCCATGACCTCGGGGTGGCCGACCGCCTCGAAGAAGGTCCGCCACTGCCTGTCGGTCAGCACCATCATGCTCAGATGCCCGTCCAGCGTCGGGAGCGGGCGGCGGATGGAGACGTAGCGCTGGTACACGGGCGGGCCGATGGGCGGCTCGAACGTGAGGCCCGCCATGTGGTCGGCCAGCACCAGAGCCGCGATGGTTTCCATCATGGGCACCTCCACGTGCTGTCCCTCGCCGGTCCTGGCCCTGTGGAACAGCGCGCCCAGCGCTGCGTTCGCCGCGCAGATGCCGGTGACCCGGTCGGCGACCGCGATGGGGGCGTACCGCGCGGGCCCGCCGCTCGGGCAAAGCGACGGGATGCCGGCCGCCGCCTGGATCAGGTCGTCATAGGCGCTGCCGTAGCCGACGATGTTGACGTAGACGAGCCCGGGATTCGCCGGGGCGAGCCGCGCGTAGTCCAGGCCGAGGCGCGCCATTGCCTTGGGCCGCGTGTTGCAGATCAGCACGTCGGCCGTCCTTGCGAGCCGCCTGAAGGCTTCGCGGGCGCTTTCGAGCTTGAGGTCCAGCACCACGCTGCGCTTGCTGCGGTTCGTGTGCAGGAACATGGCCCCCATGCCGTGGTGGCGGGCCGGCCCCATGCCGCGGATGCTGTCGCCTTCCGGCGGCTCCACCTTGATGACGTCCGCACCCATGTCTCCAAGGATTTGTGTCGCGACGGGCCCGGACAGGGCCGCGGTGATGTCGAGTACGCGTACCCCGCAGAGGGGGCCGCCGTTCGATGGATTGCTCAAGCAGACCTCCAGGCATACTGTTCGTGCTTGGTGCGAAATACTACTTGGTATTTTTTTGACCGGAACATCGCTTTCCCCAATTGCCGCGGGTCAAAACCGACAATAGAATACCAAGTAGTATTTTGAATGCACTCGTTTTCACTGGAGATTCGTATGGATGCACTTTGGGAGATGCCGCTGGACGCCGAGGCAAGGCGATGGCAGGAACTGGCGGCCAGGCTGACGGAAAGCAACTTCGCGCCCTTGGCCGATGCCATCGACCGCGAGCAGCGCTACCCCGTCGAGCACCTCCGGCCGCTGCTCGAATCCGGCATTTCCGGGATGTTCCTGCCGAAGGCCTATGGCGGCGGCGGCGCCTCGCTGGTCGCCAACTGGAATCTCGGCCCGGCGACGCTGACTTCGGTCACGGCATGGCGCTATTGGGACTGGCAGCCGAAGAACGACCGCGACTTCACCGGCCTGCCGATCACCAC
>Ga0209959_101057_pt1 | contig 11611 bp, 10 predicted proteins | sample ThiBiot_300_biof_2_FD_183943 | JGI IMG/M metagenome (GOLD analysis project Ga0209959, IMG submission 183943) | Wastewater bioreactor microbial communities from Cape Town, South Africa - Thiocy_expt_300_biof (SPAdes) | ecosystem: Engineered > Bioremediation > Thiocyanate > Unclassified | place...
GAGCGCTTGCATGGCATGCAAGAGGTCAGCGGTTCGATCCCGCTTACCTCCACCAGGATTGTCGAGTTTCTAGGTTTTGACCCTATCGTCTAGAGGCCTAGGACATCACCCTTTCACGGTGAGTACCGGGGTTCGAATCCCCGTAGGGTCGCCAAGTTTTGCAGTACTTGGCTCGCAAGAGCGCAAAACTGCACCGACGCGGAGTGGTAGTTCAGTCGGTTAGAATACCGGCCTGTCACGCCGGGGGTCGCGGGTTCGAGTCCCGTCCACTCCGCCATAACGGATCCAAAGCCGCAGCTGGTTTCTAGCTGCGGCTTTTTGTTTTCCGGCGCGCTGATACGAATCCGCAATCAATAAGATAACTGCGTTGCTTCGCCTTGCCGTACTACCTGTACTGTCTGCGGCTTCGCGCCTTGTTCTCTTATTGATTGCAAATCCGTATGAAAGCCAAGAAGTAGTGGAAGATCTACTTCACGGGCGGCACGGCGGCCGCCAAGGCCATCATGGCGGCCACGCGCACCGAACTCGTCTTCGAATGCGGCGGCAACAACCCCTGCATCATCGTGCCCGGCGACCGGCGGACTTCCTGCCGCTCACCGGCGTCGCCGAGGACGGCTGCGCCGTGACCCACGAGGCGTTCTGCCAGGTGCTCGGCTACCAGGAAACGCCGTCCTTCGTGCGCGCCTTCCGCCACTGGACGGGCTGCCGCCGGCAAGCTACCGCAAGTCGCTCACGGATTGAGCGCCTGCCGGCCGCGGATCACTTCGGCGCGAGGCGGATGGCGCCGTCCAGGCGGATCACCTCGCCGTTGAGCATGTCGTTCTCGAAGATGTGGCGCACGAGCCTGGCGTAGTCCTGCGGGGTGCCCAGGCGGCTGGGGAAGGGCACGCCGGCGGCGAGCGCGTCCTGCACCTCCTGGGGCATGCCGAACAGCATGGGCGTGCCGAAGATGCCGGGGGCGATGGTCATGTTGCGGATGCCGCTGCGGGCCAGGTCGCGGGCGATGGGCAGCGTCATGCCGACCACGCCGCCCTTGGAGGCGGAATAGGCGGCCTGGCCGATCTGGCCGTCGTAGGCCGCCACGCTGGCCGTGGAGATCAGCACGCCGCGCTCGCCCGTGGGCTCGGGCTCGTTCCTGCTCATGGCCTCGGCAGCCAGCCGGATCATGTTGAAGGTGCCGACCAGGTTCACCGTGATGGTCTTGGTGAATGTGGCCAGCGCATGCGCGCCGTTCTTGCCCACCGTTTTCTCCGCGGGGGCGATGCCTGCGCAGTTCACCAGGCCCATGAGCTTGCCCAGGGACACGGCCTTGGCCACCACGGCCTGGCCGTCGGCCTCGCTGCTCACGTCGCAGCGCACGAAGGCGCCGCCGATCTCGCGCGCCACGGCCTCGCCCTTGTCGGCCTGCATGTCGGCGATCACCACCTGCCCGCCGGCGTCCGCCAGCATGCGCGCCGTGCCTTCGCCCAGGCCCGAGGCGCCGCCCGTGACGATGAATACCTTGCCCTTGATGTCCATGGAGTCTCCAAGAATGACGTTGACGTAAACGTCAATTATGAACGAGTGCGGGCAGGGGGGCAAAAGCAAGAAAGCCCGGCGGGGCCGGGCTCGTTGCGGGTGGTCGCGCGGGATCAGCGGAAGCCGACGCGGTCCAGCATCTGCTGCACCTTGACCGTGTTGGCACCCACGGCGCCGATGGGGATGGTCTCGCTCTTGAACGGCTTGCCGTCGGTCATGGCCTTGAGGGCAGGGTTACCGGGGTCCACGCCCTTGGCTGCGGGCCACTCGTTGTTGCCGTTGGCGAAATAGTTCTGCGCCTCGGGGCTCGCCAGGTATTCAAGGAACTTGATCGCGTTCGCCTGGTGCTTGGTATGGCGCGCCACGGCACCGCCGGCGATGTTCATGTGCGTGCCCCAGGACTGCTGGTTGGGGAACACCACGGCGACCTTCTCGACGACGGCCTTGTCCTCGGGCTTTTCCGAGCGCATCAGGCGGGCCAGGTAGTAGCTGTTGGTCACGGCGATGTCGCACTCGCCCGCGGCCACGGCCTTGATCTGGTCGGTGTCGCCGCCCTTGGGCGCGCGCGCGAGGTTGTTCACCACGCCCTTGAGCCAGGCCTCGGCCTTCTGCTCGCCCATGTGCTCGGTGACGGCGCCGAAGAGGCTCAGGTTGTAGGGATGCGAGCCCGAGCGTATGCACAGCTTGCCCTTGTTCTTGGGGTCGCCCAGCTCTTCGTAGGTGTCCACGTCGTCCTTGTTCACCTTGGCCTTGTTGTAGACGATGACGCGGGCGCGGGTGGACAGGCCGAACCAGGCGATGCCGCCATCGGCGGCGGGCGTGGCGCGCAGGTTGGCGGGGATGGCGTCCTCCAGCACCTTGGAGCGCACGGGCAGGAACAGCCCGTCGGCCTCGCCGCGGTACAGGCGCGCGGCATCCACCAGCAGGATCACGTCGGCGGGCGAGGCCGTGCCTTCGGCCTTCAGGCGGGCCATGATGCCGGCGTCGTCGGAGTCCACGCGGTTGACCTTGATGCCCGTGGCCTTGGTGAACCCGCTGTACAGGGCCTCGTCCGTGGCGTAGTGGCGCGCCGAATACAGGTTGACCACCTGCTCCTGGGCGAAGGCGGCACCTGCCGCCGCCAGGACACAGATGGCCAGCAGGGATTTCATGGGCTTGTGCATGGGGATCGGTCTCTCTCGGGAATGGGATGCCCGGATCATAGGGCAAACGAGAATCGTTCTTAAATGGGCCGGCACGCCGCAGGGGAATCCCTTACTCCCGCGAAGAGACAAAAAAAAAGCCCAGTCAGGGACTGGGCTTGAAGGGATCCATGAAACGCGAGGCTTCGAAAGGATCCAAGGAGACAACTGGTGGGCCTTGCTATCTTTGACGGCAGGACCGATGTACGAATTATAGGTGAAAACCCTGGGCTGCGCATCTACCGACGCGCAGCCGGGCCATCAGCGCTTGCGTGCAGCGACTTCGACCGTCTTGGCGGCGTTGGCGGCGGAGTTCGCCACGGCGTTGAAGTTGGCTTCGGCCACGTCGCTGGCTTGCTTCACGGCCTTTTGCACGGATTCGAAGGCGTTGTTGGCGGCGGAGACGGCGCTCTTGAACACGGCCACGGTGGTTTCGGAACCGGCGGGTGCGTTCTTGGCGGCGGTGTCCACCAGGTTGCTGAAGTTGCGCTGTGCTTCGGCGGCCTGGGATTCGAAGGCCTTGCCGAATTCGGCGCCGGTGCCCGAGGCGATTTCATATACGTGGCGGCTGTAGGCGGCAGCCTTCTCGGCCAGGGGCTGGAACAGGCCTGCTTGCAGGGCCAGCAGTTCCTGCGCGTCCTTGACGGACAGCACGGCTTGAGCGTGGGTGGCGGCTTCGGTCAGGGCGGCGCGCGAGGCGGCAACGTTCAGTTGAACGAGCTTTTCCACGCCTTCGAAGGCCTTGTTGGTCAGGCCGAACAGGGTTTCGATGTTGGCCTTGTGGGAAGCGAGGATTTGTTCAGGGGTCAGCGACATGTCATTCTCCAAAATGAAAAGCCTTTGCGGGGCGGGTTAAGAGGACTGCTCTGACTGACCTCTACGTCATGTTGCAGTGCAGCATGGAACGGATTTTAGGGCTCCTGTCCCGAGATGCAAGTGTTTTTGTTGCAATGCAGCATTTTTAGGGTCGATGCCCCAATGTTCCGTTTGTTACGGGGGGCGCGGGCGGGTGTCGGGCGTCCGGCCTCCCGCGCAAGAGGCCTTCCTTGTCCCGCTGGCACAATCGTCGGCCTATGAATGCGCCTTCTGTTCCTCCGTCTGCCGCCCTCGTGCCGCCGCGCCCGCGGCCGCAGCCCCGCGATGCCTATCGGGCCTTTCGCAGCATAGGCACGCGCTGGATGGACAACGACGTCTACGGCCACGTGAACAACGTCGTGTACTACAGCTGGTTCGACACGGCCGTGAACGCCTACCTGATAGAGCAGGGCGCCCTGGACATCCACCAGGGCGACACCATCGGGCTGGTCATCGAAACGCAGTGCAACTACTTTGCGCCGCTGGCCTTTCCGCAGACCATCGATGCCGGCATACGCGTGGCCCGGCTGGGCGAGAGCAGCGTGCGCTACGAGGTGGGCCTGTTCGCGCAGGGCGAGGCGACGAGCGCGGCCTGCGGCCATTTCGTGCACGTGTACGTGGGCCGCGGCGACCGCCGGCCGCGGCCGTTGCCGCAGCGGCTGCGGCAGGTGCTGCAGCCGCTGTGCATCGCCGTGGGGTTGTACGCGCAAGGGCGGCGGGCGGCGCCTGGTTGATGCCAGAATCGTGGGCCAGAGATCCCATGTCCTCCCTCCCGGGCGCTGGTCCGCGGCCCACGGCCGGCGGGTCGCGCAAGCGCGCATATCCATGATCATCACCAGCCTGCTCGACACCGACCTGTACAAGTTCACCATGATGCAGGTGGTGCTGCACCAGTTCCCGGGCGCGCAGGTCGAGTACCGCTTCAAGTGCCGCAACCCGGGCGTGGAGCTTGCGCCTTTCGCGAGCGAGATCCGCGACGAGATCCGCGCGCTGTGCACCCTGCAGTTCCAGGATGCCGAGCTGGCCTACCTGCGCTCGATGCGCTTCATCAAAAGCGATTTCGTCGATTTCCTGGGCCTGTTCAGGCTCAACGAGAAATACATCCGCGTGAGCGCGCTGCCCACGGGGGAGATCGACATCACGATCACCGGCCCCTGGCTGCACACCATATTGTTCGAGATCCCGGTGCTGGCCATCGTCAACGAGGTGTACTTCCGCAACACGCAGAAGGTGCCCGACTTCCCCGAGGGCCGCAGGCGGCTCGATGCCAAGATCGCGCAGCTGCAGGCCAGCGGGCTGGAGCGGCTGAAGATCGCCGACTACGGCACGCGCCGGCGCTTCTCCCGCGCCTGGCACGAGGAGGTCCTGCGCGTGCTGTGCGCGCGCCTGGGGACCGACGGCCGCGACAACGGCGACGCCGGGCAGTTCGCGGGCACGAGCAACGTGCTGTACGCGATGAAGCTGGGGGTGACGCCGCTGGGCACCATGGCCCATGAATACCTGCAGGCCTGCCAGTCGCTGGGCCCGCGGCTGCGCGACACCCAGGTGTTCGGCTTCGAGATGTGGGCCAAGGAGTACCGCGGCGACTTGGGGATAGCGCTGTCGGACGTCTACGGCATGAATGCCTTCCTGCGCGACTTCGACCTGTATTTCTGCAAGCTGTTCGACGGCGCGCGCCATGACAGCGGCGACCCCTTCGCCTGGGGCGAGCGCCTGCTGCAGCACTACCGCGACAACCGCGTCGATCCGCTGACCAAGACGCTGATCTTCAGCGACGCGCTCACCGTGCCGCGCATCATCGAGCTGTTCCAGCGCTTCCACGGGCGCTGCCAGCTGGCCTTCGGCATAGGCACGAACCTGACCAACGACCTGGGCTGCGAGCCGCTGCAGATCGTCGTCAAGATGACGCGCTGCAACGGCCAGCCCGTGGCCAAGCTCTCGGACGCGCCCGGCAAGAACATGTGCGACGACGAAAAATACCTGGCCTACCTGCGCCAGGTGTTCGACATCCCCAGCCCCGCATGAGGGGGCGGATTCCCGGAACAAGACGAAGGACCCAAGGAGGGAGATTCATGAAGGTTTTCCGTATGCTGGCGCTGGCCATGGCATGCATGGCTTCGCCGCTGGCCATGGCGGCGGACATCGACGGCAGCCGGCTGTCGGTGCTGTGGGGCGTGCCCTTTGCCGGCATCCTGCTGTCGATCGCGCTGCTGCCGCTGCTGGCGCCGATGTTCTGGCACCACCATTTCGGCAAGGTGGCCGCGGCCTGGGCGCTGGCCTTTCTGCTGCCGTTCGCCTTCGTGTACGGGCCGGGCGCGGCGGCGGCGGGCTTCGTGCATGCGCTGGTGGCCGAGTACATCCCGTTCGTGATCCTGCTCACGGCGCTGTTCACGGTGGCGGGCGGCATCTACATACGCGGCAACCTGCACGGCAGCCCGGCGCTCAATACGGGACTGCTGGCCGTGGGCGCGGTGCTGGCGAGCTTCATGGGCACGACGGGCGCGTCCATGCTGCTCATCCGCCCCTTGATACGCGCCAACGACAACCGCAAGCACGTGGCGCACGTCGTGGTGTTCTTCATCTTCATCGTCTCCAATGCCGGCGGCTCGCTCACGCCACTGGGCGATCCGCCGCTGTTCCTGGGCTTTCTCAAGGGCGTGGACTTCTCCTGGACCGTGCGGCACATCTTCCCGGATACGCTGTTCCTCGTCGGCGTGCTGCTGGCGCTGTTCCATGCGCTCGACAGCTGGTACTACCGGCAGGCGGGCGAGGCCGGCCGCAGCGACCCCACGCCCGATTCGCCGCCCCGGGCGCTGGGCTTCGACGGCAAGGTCAACTTCGTGCTGCTGCTGGCCGTGGTGGCGCTGGTGCTGCTGAGCGGCGTGTGGAAGTCCCCCGTGCAATGGGTGATCGCCGGCACCCCCGTGGGCCTGCCGGGCCTGGTGCGCGACCTGGGGCTGATCGTGGTCACGCTCGTGTCGCTGGCCCTCACGCCGCGCCAGGTGCATGCGGACAACCAGTTCGGCTGGGGGCCCATGCAGGAGGTGGCCAAGCTGTTCGCGGGCATCTTCCTGACCATCATCCCCGTGATCGCGATGCTCAAGGCGGGCGTCGATGGCCCGTTCGGCGCGATCGTCTCGGCCGTCACGCGCGCGGATGGCTCGCCCGACCCGGCCATGTACTTCTGGGCCACGGGCGTGCTGTCGTCCTTCCTGGACAACGCGCCCACCTACCTGGTGTTCTTCAACACGGCCGGGGGCGACCCGGCCACGCTCATGACGACGCACGCGGCCACGCTGGCGGCCATCTCGGCGGGCGCCGTGTTCATGGGCGCCAACACCTACATCGGCAACGCGCCCAACCTCATGGTCAAGGCCATCGCCGAGGACCGCGGCGTGAAGATGCCGAGCTTCTTCGGCTACATGCTGTGGTCCGGCGCCATCCTGGTGCCGCTGTTCGTCGCCATGACCTTCATCTTCTTCTGAACAAAGGACAAGCCCCATGCCCAAGCCCCGCATCCTGGTCACGCGCCGCATCTTTCCCGAGGTGATCGAACGCCTTTCGCGGCATTTCGAGGTCGAGTCCAACCCGGACGACGTCCTGTGGACGCAGGCCGAGCTGGCCCGGCGCATGGCCGACAAGGACGGCGCCTTCACCACCGGCAGCCACCGCATCGACAAGGCGCTGCTCGCGGCCAGCCCGCTCCTCAAGATCGTGGCCAACATGGCCGTGGGCTACAACAACTTCGACGTGGAGGCGATGACCGCCGCCGGCGTGCAGGCCACCAACACGCCCGACGTGCTGACCGAGACCACGGCCGACTTCGGCTTCGCGCTGCTCATGGCCACGGCGCGGCGCATCACCGAGAGCGAGCATTACCTGCGCGCAGGCCAATGGACGCGCTGGAGCTACGACATGTTCGCGGGCGGCGAGGTGCACGGCAGCACGCTGGGCATCCTGGGCATGGGCCGCATCGGCCAGGGCATCGCCAGGCGCGGCGCGCACGGCTTCGGCATGGACGTCATCTACCACAACCGCTCGCGCCTCTCGCCCAGGCCGACCACCTCGTGCTGGTGCTGCCGTACACGCCCGAGTCGCACCACGCCATCGGCGCGGCCGAGATCGCGCGCATGAAGCCCACGGCCACGCTCATCAACATCGCGCGCGGCGGCATCGTCGATGACGCGGCGCTGGCCGAGGCGCTCAAGGAAAAGCGCATCGCCGCCGCGGGCCTGGACGTGTTCGAGGGCGAGCCCAGCGTGCACCCCGGCCTGCTGGAGGTGCCCAACGTGGTGCTCACGCCGCACATCGCCAGCGCCACCGTGGCCACGCGGCTGGCCATGGCCAACCTCGCGGCCGACAACCTGATCGCCTTCTTCGAGAAGGGCGCGCCGCTCACGCCCGTGAACCGCATCGCGCCCAGGTGAAATACAAGCCAAAAAGGCCTGTAGCGCTTTACTGGAAAGCGCTGGCAGCTATCGAATCAATAGTAGAGCAATCTTGAGCACCGAACTCCTGGCCGTGCTGGCCGCCATTCTGTCGATCGTCCTGGCCCTGGGGCTGGGCCTGCTGTGGGGCGCGGCGCGCGCGCGGCGCGAGTCCGAGGCCGGGCGCGAGCAGGCCCTGGCTTCGGCGCGCGCCGAGGCCCAGGCCGAGGCGCTCGCGCGCATCGCGGCGGCGCAGGAGCGCGTGCGCGGGCTGGAGGGCGAGCGCGCCGGCCTGCAGGCCGAGCTGCAGCAGCTCAAGGCCCAGGCATCGGCCTGGCGCGAGGCGCTGGACACGGCGCGCGACGAGCGCGCCCAGATGGCCGAGCGCGCCGCGCGCGTGCCCGCGCTGGAGGCGCAGCTGCAGGAGCAGGGCCAGCTCGCCCAGGCGCTGCGCCAGCAATTGGCCGCGCTGCAGGCGCAGGCCGCGGCCCAGGCCGCGCAGGCCGATGCCGAGCGCCGCGCGGCGCAGGAAAAGCTGGTGCTGCTGACCGAGGCGCGCGAGGCGCTCACGCACCAGTTCAAGAGCCTGGCCAACGACATCCTCGAAGAGAAGGGCCGGCGCTTCGCCGAGCAGAACCAGCAGAGCCTGGGCCAGCTGCTGGACCCGCTGCGCACGCGCCTGGCGGAGTTCCAGGGCAAGGTCGAGCAGTTCTACGACGCGGAAGGGCGGCAGCGCTCGGCCCTCGCGCAGCAGGTGCACCAGCTCATGGGCCTGAACCAGACGCTGAGCGAGGACGCCAAGAACCTCACGCAGGCGCTCAAGGGATCGACGAAGGCGCAGGGCAACTGGGGCGAGCTGATCCTGGAGCGCGTGCTCGAATCGGCCGGGCTGCGCAAGGGCTTCGAGTACGACGTGCAGGAGAACCACCTGCGCGACGACGGCTCGCGCGCCCAGCCCGACGTGGTCATCCACCTGCCCGAGGACCGGCACCTCGTGGTGGACGCCAAGGTCTCGCTGCTCGCCTACGAGGAGTGGGCGACCGGCGACGACGAGCAGCTGCGCGCCGCCGCGCAGCGCCGCCACCTCGACTCGGTGCGCCAGCACATCAAGGGCCTGGCCGAGCGCAACTACCAGCAGCTCTACGGCCTGCAGTCGCTCGACTTCGTGCTGATGTTCGTGCCCATCGAGCCCGCGTTCATGCTCGCCGTGAGCGGCGACGGCCAGCTCTACGGCGACGCGTGGAACAGGAACGTGCTGCTCGTGAGCCCCTCCACGCTGCTGTTCGTGGTGCGCACCGTGGCCCACCTGTGGCGCCAGGAGGCGCAGACCCGCAACGCGCAGGAGATCGCCAGGCGCGGCGCCGAGCTGTACGACCACCTCACGACCTTCGTCGAGGAACTGGAGAAGGTGGGCAAGGGCCTCGCGCAGGCGTCCGACGCGTACCACCGCGCCTTCAACAAGCTCAGCAAGAGCCGCGGCAACGTGATCCGCCGCGCCGAGATGCTCAAGGAGCTGGGCATCAAGCCCGCCAAGGCGCTGCCGCCCGCGCTGGTGGAGGCGGCCCGGGAAGGCGATTTAGAAGAAAATACCGCTGCAACGCTTGTCCAGCCTGCGCCAGATGCTTCTGAAGATGTAGCAAAAGAAGAGCCGGGCGGAAAGGGCGCCGCGTGAACTGGGCCCTGGCGCGCCTGATCGCCGGACAGATCTGCATCCACGCCTGCATGGCCGGCATGCGCATGGCCGCGCCGCTGCTGGCGCTGCGCCAGGGCTACAGCGCCGCGGCCGTGGGCGTGCTGCTGGCGCTGTTCGCGCTCACCCAGGTGTTCCTGGCGCTGCCGGCGGGGCGCTATGCCGACCGCCACGGCCTCAAGCGCCCGGTGCGCCACGCGGTGGTGGCGGCCGTGCTGGGGGCGGGCGGCGCGTTCGCGTGGCCCGTGTTCCCCATGCTGTGCGTGGCGGCCCTGCTCACGGGCGGCGCCACGGGCGCGGCCACGATCGCGCTGCAGCGCCACGTGGGCCGCGCCGCGCACGACGCCACGCAGCTCAAGCAGGTGTTCAGCTGGCTGGCCATAGGGCCGGCGGTGTCGAACTTCCTGGGGCCGTTCTGCGCGGGCCTGCTCATCGACCATGCGGGCGCGCAGGCCGGTGGCACAGGGGGCTTTCGCGCGGCGTTCGCGCTCATGGCGGTGCTGCCGCTGGCCACCTGGTTCTGGGTGCGCACCGCGCAGGAGCTGCCCAGCGTGATCGCCGCGGCCGGCGGGCCGCGCCAGCGCGCCTGGGACCTGATGGCCGACGTGGGCTTTCGCCGCCTGCTCATCGTCAACTGGCTGCTGTCGTCCTGCTGGGACGTGCACACCTTCGTCGTGCCGCTGCTGGGCTACGAGCGCGGGCTGTCGGCCTCGGTCATCGGCTCCATCCTGGGCGCGTTCGCCATCGCGGCGGCGCTGATCCGCGTGCTCATGCCGCTGGTGGCCGAGCGCCTGCGCGAGGCCACCGTGGTGACCTGGGCCATGGGGATGACCGCGGTGCTGTTCGCCGTCTACCCGCTGCTGCCCACGGCCCTGGCGCTGGGGACGTGCTCGGTGCTGCTGGGGTTCGCGCTCGGCTCGGTGCAGCCCATGGTCATGAGCCTGCTGCACCAGATCACGCCGGCCCACCGCCATGGCGAGGCGCTGGGGCTGCGGCTCATGGCCATCAACGGCTCCAGCGTGCTCATGCCGCTGCTGTTCGGCTCGGCCAGCGCGCTGATCGGCGTAAGCGGCCTGTTCTGGATGGTGGGCGCCACGGTGGGCCTGGGCTCGCGCGTGGCCTGGCGGCTGGGGGACCGTGGTCAGAGTTCGTAGAAGGCGCGGATGATGCCCCAGGCCTCGGCCGGGTCGTCCGTGTAGTGGAACAGCTTGAGGTCCTCGGGCGAGACCGTGCCCTGCTCCACCAGGGCCTCGAAGTTGATGAGCCGCTTCCAGAACGCTGTGCCGAACAGCACGATGGGCGCGGGCTTGGCCTTGCCGGTCTGCACCAGGGTCAGCACCTCGAACAGCTCGTCGAGCGTGCCGAAGCCGCCGGGGAACAGCACCAGGGCCTTGGCGCGCATCATGAAGTGCATCTTGCGCAGCGCGAAGTAGTGGAACTTGAACGACAGCGCGGGGGTGATGTAGCGGTTGCCGCTCTGCTCGTGCGGCAGCGTGATGTTCAGGCCGATGGTGGGCGCGCCGGCCTCGTAGGCGCCGCGGTTGGCCGCTTCCATGATGCCGGGGCCGCCGCCCGTGCAGACGTACAGGCGCTCGGCGGGCGGGCGGCCCAGGCTGTAGTCGGCCACGTGGCGCGCGAACTGGCGCGCCAGGTCGTAGTACTGCGCGTTCTTCACGGCGCGCTCGGCGCGCGCGATGCGTTCGCCGTCGCCGCTGGCCTGCGCCTCGGCAAGCTGCTGGGCCGCGGCCTCGGGCGACACGAAGCGCGCGCTGCCGTACACCACCACGGTGTGCTCGATGCCCTGCGCGGCCTGCTCCAGGTCGGGCTTGAGCAGCTCCAGCTGAAAGCGTATGCCGCGCGTTTCGCGGCGCAGCATGAATTCGGGGTCGGCGAAGGCCAGGCGGTACGAATCGGGGTGCAGCGGGTTGCCTGCGACGGCG